>Ga0316628_100001218_pt1 | contig 17922 bp, 6 predicted proteins | sample OWC_Aug_M2_C1_D5_FD_207648 | JGI IMG/M metagenome (GOLD analysis project Ga0316628, IMG submission 207648) | Wetland soil microbial communities from Old Woman Creek delta, Ohio, United States - OWC_Aug_M2_C1_D5_C | ecosystem: Environmental > Terrestrial > Soil > Wetlands | place: USA: Ohio... | reverse complement strand
TCTTCGTAAGCGAGCTCGCCTGCCTCTACCCGCCCGGCGCGCCCCGGAACCTGACCGCCGCGGGCATGGAGGGCAACGTCACGCTGGCCTGGGAGCCCCCGCAGGACGACGGGGGGCACGCGGTGACAGACTACGTCGTGTATTGGGGCGCCGACGCCGGCGGACTGGCCGAGCACGCCCTGCTGGGCGACGTGACGACGTACGTGGACGAGGGCGTGGAGTACGGGGTCCGGTACTACTACTCGGTCCGGGCGTTCAACGGGAGGGGCCTCAGCCCCGCGAGCCGGGTCGCGAGCGCCGTTCCCCTCACGGCGCCGGACCCGCCCTGGCACTTCACGGGCCGCATCGAGGGTTCGGGCATCGAGCTCAGCTGGGAGGCGCCCAACTTCACGGGCGGGCTGCCCGTCACCGATTACAGGCTCTACAGGGGCACGCCCCCGGCCCCTGTAGAGCTCCTCGCGACGGTCGGTTCCTGCTTCCTCGGGTACTGGGACTATGAGGTATCGGACAGGGCCACCTACACGTACGAGCTCTCCTCGGTGACCCCCTACGGCGAGTCTAGGGCGAGGGCGCACCTCGCGCTGCGCAACACGGGCCCGCCGACCGCCCCCTTGGGATTGGACCACACCTACGGGGACCTGTTCATCGAGCTGCGGTGGGAGGAGGTCGAGGACGACCACGGTCTCCCCGTCAAGCTCTACAACGTCTACCGCCGGGGGCCGGGGGAAGAGGCCAGCCGCGTGGGCTCGGTGACGGCGCCGGAGAGGCGCTACGTGGACGCGGACGTCGAGGTGGGCACGGTCTACGCCTACTCGGTCGCGGCGCAGAACTCCAAGGGCGAGGGCGAGCGGTGCCCGGAGCACGAGGCGAGGGCCATGGTCCGCCCGTGGCCGCCCATGGGCGTGTGCGCCACCGCGGAGGAGCACGCGGTGCGCGTCACGTGGTCGCCCCCGGGCTCCGACGGCGCGTCCGCGCTGCTCGAGTACAGGGTCTACTGCGGCGTCGGTCCCGACGACCTCGTGCGCGTGGGCGGCGTGAGGGTGCCAGGTGCGGGCGCGGGCGCGACCGCGGCGCTGCTGTTCCTCCACGACGTCCCCTACGACGGCGTGGTCCGGTACTACCGCGTGACCGCGGTCAACGCGGAGGGCGAGTCAGACCCGAGCCCGACGACCGCGACCCGGATGTACGCGGTGCCGGACCCGCCCCGCTCCCCCACCATTGAATGGGGCGACGGGAGGCTCGCGATCGCATGGCTCCCTCCCAGGGCCGACGGCGGGACGCCGGTGCGCTCCTACACGCTCCACAGGAGGGCGGCGGGCGAGGGGGGCCTCACCGAGCTGGTGACGCTCCCCGCGACGTCGCTGCGCTACGTCGACGACACGGTGCGGAACGGGGCGGAGTACACCTATGCCGTGACCGCCGGCAACCTGGCGGGCGAGAGCCGGCCGTCGTTCGAGGTCTCCGCGGTGCCCGCGGGCCCGCCGCCTCCACCCGTGCGGGTGGAGGCCACGGGCTCGAACGGGTCCGTACGGCTCACGTGGGAGGCCCCTGGCCAGTCGGGCGGCCTGCCGCTCGAGGGCTTCCGCGTCTTCGGCGTCCTGGAGGGGTTGCGACTGGAGCCGCTCGAGGAGCTCGGCCCCTCGGCGACCGAGTACGTGGCGACGGGCCTCACGAACGGGCGCGTCTACCTCTACGCGGTGAGGGCGTTCACCGGCGCGGGCGTCTCGAACCTCAGCGACATCGTCGAGGGGCGGCCCGTGGGGCCGCCCACGGCCCCCCTGGGCCTGGCCGCCTTCTGGTTGGACGACCATGTCTTCGTGACCTGGTCCTCCCCGATTGACACGTGCGGTGCCCCGGTCCAGGGCTACCGCCTCCACAGGGCCGACTGGGAGGCGGGGAACTGGACGGTGGTCACCGGCCTCGTGCTGCTCTTCGAGGACCGCGCGGTCGAGCGCAACGCGACGTACTCGTACTCGCTCTGCGCCTACAACAGCGAGGGGGACGGGCCCGTCGCGACGGTGGACTTCACGGTCCCGGCCGAGTCGCCCCCGCCCGACGAGGATGCCCTGCCCCGCGCGTGGTACTGGGCCGCCGGCGCCATCGCCGCGGCGGCGGTCGCGGCCGTCGCCTACCTGCGGCTCGGCAGGCGGCGTCAGGGGCCCCCGGAGGCCCTGGCGGGCGATGCGGTGGAGGTGGGCCCGTGAGCGCACGGAATCGCAGGCGGGGCGGCCGGCCGCGCCGAGGCCTGTCCCTACCAGTGCTCGTCATGATGTGGCTGCTCCTCTCGTCCGCGCCTGCCCTCGGGGAGGCCGCGGGCGGGCTGCCCGCAGAGGGCGCCGACGGGGTCCCGACGGCCCCCCCTCCCGTGGACGGCCCCGGCGGCGCCGGGCGTTTCATCGAGAACCTGGGCCAGTGGGACGGTGACGTGCGGTTCGTGGCCGCGACCGCTTTCGGGCACGCGGTGCTCGGGACGCGCGGCGTGACCTACGACGTCGCGACGGGCGCAAGCTCGGGCGTCCGCGTGCGCCTCTCGTTCGCGTCCTCCCTCGGGGCCGACCCCGTCGGTGTGGTCGACGCCGGCTCCCCGACGAACTACCTGCTCGGGACGGACCCCGCGGCCTGGGCCGTGGGCGCGAGGAGCTTCTCCGAGGTCGTGTACAGGGATGTGTGGCCCAGCGTGGACGTGAGGTATCGCTTCAGCGGCTGCGAGCTCAAGTACGACGTGGTCCTGCGCCCCGGAGCGGAGGCGTCGGATGTCGCGTTCGTCGTCGAGGGCCACGAGGGCCTCGACGTGGGGCGCGACGCCGTGGACGTCAGGCTGCCCGGGGGCGCCGCGCTGCGGGACGGCTCGCTCGTGGCGTGGTACGGCGACGGCGACGCGGGGCCCTTGCCCGTGAGGTTCGAGCGGCGGGCGGGCGGCTTCGGCTTCGACGTGGAGGGGGAGCCGGGCCGCACGGTCGTCATCGACCCGATGGTGGTGCACTCCTCGACGTTCCTCGGGAGCTCCTACGATGATGAGGCCTTCGACGTGGACGTGGACGCCGAGGGCAACGTGTACGTCCTGAGCCAGGTCACGACCTCGGACTTCCCCGTCACGCCGGGCGCCTACTGCGAGGAGTACAAGGACTACGACCTCGCCGTCACCAAGCTCAACCACAACTGCTCGCAGCTCATCTGGTCCACCTTCCTGGGCGGCACGAGGTTTGAAGGGCCCTGCGGGTTCGACCTCGACGACCAGGGTCACCTGTACATCGTGGGAGATACCTACTCGTCCGACTTCCCCGTGACGGAGGGGTGCCTCGAGCCGTACATGAACCTGGGGAAGGACAACGTCCGTCTCGACGCGTTCCTGTGCAAGCTGGGCGTCGACGGCGACAGGCTCGAGTACTCCACCTTCATAGGCGGCTCGAGCGCGGAAAGGGCTGGCGACGTGCGCGTCCGGGACGGGCAGGCGGCGGTGGTGGGATGGACGGACTCGAAGGACTTCCCCACCGAGAGCGGCTCCTTCGCATCGCTCCACGGGGACGCCTTCCTTGTGGTCGTCAGCGGGGACGGGAGCAGCATGGTCTGCTCCAACTTCTGGGGGGGCTACGAGGCGGAGATGGCCACCTCCCTGGCGTTCGACAGGAACGGCGACATCGTGGTCGCCGGCACGACGTCATCGGACGACTTCTGGAGCACCCCCGACGTCTACCAGCCCAGGAAGACATGCTTCCAATCCGCCTTCGTGTCCCGCTACTGCCCGCACACCGACGAGGTGCTCTGGTCCACGTACTGCGGCGGCGCGTGGGAGTGCGGGGGCAAGATCGCGGTCGACGACGACCTTTGCGTCTACATCACGGGCTTCACCTACTGGAGCGGGCCAGGGACCACCTACCCCACCACGGACGGGGCATTCGACAGGACCTACAACGGCAGGTACGACGCCTTCGTGACGAAGATGGACCCCGACGGCACGCGCCTCATCTACTCCACCCTCCTGGGCGGGGACGGGGACGACCGCATCACGGCCATCGAGGTCGACGGCGAGGGCAACGCGGTCCTGGTGGGCTACACGACCTCGGGCGCGAACTTCACGGTCACGGAGGGCTGCCTAGACCCTGTCTCGTCGGGCCCGTCCGAGGGATTCATCTTCGTCCTGGACGCCAACGGCTCCGCTCCCGTCTTCTCGACGTTCGTGGGCGGCGGCGCGGACGACGCGCTGGGAGGCGTCGCCATCGACAGCCGCGACAACCTCGTCGTGGCCGGCAGGACGAGCTCCGTCGACCATGCCGTGTCCGAGGACGCGTTCCAGGGGCGGGTCAAGGGCGGCCTCGACGTGCTCGTCGCGGTCATCGGCGGGCTCTCGCCGACCAGCGCACCCCTCGACCTCGTGGCGAAGGGCCGGGAGGGCCACATCGAGCTCACGTGGAGCCCACCGATCTCCGACGGCGGGTACCCGCTGAGGGACTACTTGGTGTACAAGGGCCTGTCCGAGGATTCGCTGGCCTACCACGAGGCGGTCGGGTTGGTCGCCCGATACTTGGACAACGACGTAGGCTGGGGCGTCACCTACTACTACGCGGTCGTCGCCGACAACGGCAAGGGCAAGAGCCCCCGCAGCAACGTGGCGTCCGCGATGTCGGTGACGGTGCCCGCAGCACCCCGGAACCTCACTGCCTCCGCGACCGTCCACGGCGTCGACCTCGCATGGGAGGCGCCCCTGTTCACGGGCGGGCTGCCCGTCCTCGAGTACAGGGTCTACCGCGGCGAGGAGGGGGCCGGGACGGTGCTGTTGGCCGTGACCGGCCCGGAGGCGCTGGCCTTCGAGGACCTCGGCGTTGGCGACGGCCGTATCTACACGTACGAGCTCGCCTGCGCGAACGCCTTCGGGGAATCGCGGACGCGGTCCAGTGCCACGGTGCGCACGCACGACGTCCCGACGCCGCCCCTGGGGCTGCGCCACACCTACGGGGACCTGTTCATCGACCTGGCGTGGGACGCGCCCTCGCGGGACAACGGCATGCCGGTGGTCGGCTACAGGGTCTACCGGTGGACGGGCGAGGGGCCCGCGCAGCTCGTGGGCGAGGTGGCCTCTCCGGCGCGCTCCTACCGCGACGAGCGGGTGGAGGTCGGCGTGGCGTACCGCTATCACGCGACAGCGGTCAACGCGAAGGGCGAGTCGGCGCCCTCCGAGCCGCGCGAGGCGATGGCCAAGGTGCGTCCGGGGGCGCCAGGCCGCGTCACGGCGACCGCGGAGGAGTGGGCGGTCCGCGTGGCATGGTCGGCCCCCACCTTCGACGGCGCGTCGCCGGTCATCGGGTACTGGGTCTACCACGGGACGGGCCCTGACGGGTGGGCGAACGTGGGCGGCGTGTTCGTCGAGGGCCGGGACGGCGTCGCCCTGGTCTTCCTCCACGACGTCGCCTACGACGGCGTCCCGCGGCGGTACCGCGTGACGGCGTTCAACGCCGAGGGCGAGTCGGACCCGAGCGCGGTGGCGACGACCCTGGTCTTCGACGTGCCGGGGCCGCCCCGGGACCCCAGTGTCGCCTGGGGCGACGGCGAGCTCGCGCTGGAGTGGGGCACGCCCCTCTCCGATGGGGGGACGGCGATAGTCTCCTACGCGGTGTATCGCAAGGCGGCATCCGAGGCCGGCTTCGTCGAGCTCGTGCGGCTGCCCGCGGCCGTACATCACCTCCTCGACGACACGACGGCCAACGGCGTCGGGTACAGCTACCGCGTGACGGCCTGGAACCTCGTCGGGGAGTCCGAGCCGTCGCCGGTGGTGGGCGCGGTCCCCGCGGGGAGGCCCGGGAGGCCCGAGCGCGTCGCCGCGGTGGGCCTCGACGCGGCCGCGCGGCTCACATGGGAGCCGCCGGCGTCGACGGCCGGCCACGCGCTCGCGGGCTTCAGGGTCTACGGCAGGTCGGACGGGCTGCTGGACAAGCTCCTCGCCGAGGTCGGCCCCGACGCGCGCGAGCTCGTCGTGGAGGGCCTCGTGAACGCCGAGGTCTACCTGTTCGCGGTCTCGGCCTTCACCGACGCGGGCGAATCGGAGCTGAGCGAGGTCGTCGAGGCGACGCCCGTTGGGGTGCCGTCGGCGCCGACCGGCCTCGTGGCGGTGTGGGCGGACGGATGCGTCTACCTGACGTGGTCCGCCCCGGCGTCCGACGGCGGCAGGGACTTGGCAGGGTACAGGTTGCACCGCGCCGACCGGCCGGAGGGGAACTGGACCGTGCTCGGCCCGATGGACGCATCCTACTCGGACCGCGACGTCGAGCCGGGTGCGACCTACAACTACACCCTCCTCGCGTTCAACGTCGTGGGGGACGGCATGGGCGCCACGGTCACCTTCACGGTCCCCGTGCCGGAGGAGGTGCCCCCGAGGACGAGGGAGACGACCACATGGCCATTGTTGGCCATCGGCCTCGGGCTGGTCATCGCCGTCACGGCGGCGTTCGCGATGAGGCGGCGCCGCGGGGAGGGCACGTAGCGCGGGGACGGGTCGGGACCGCGTGGGGCATCGAACCGCAAGACCCCATGGTAGACAGTCGGCAAATGTGTCATGGCGGTCGGGGTCCCGTACGTTTTGAACGCGATCACCGGGCTGCCCCGTCCCTTCTCAGGAGAAGGGCGGCGACCACCACCGCGCAGGCACAGAGGACCAGGGCCGCGATGAGGCCGTACGGTGGTACCGGCTCCTCGCGAACCTTGTCCTGCGGCTTGACCACGATCTCCATCTGCTTTGTGTCCGAGTACAGGGTCCCATCGTGTGCCCTCGCCTCGACGACGTGCGTCCCAAGCTGGAGTGCGGACGTCTCCAGGACGTAGGTCCAGGCAAGGATCCCCGAGGCGTTGAACCATGGCCCGCCGTCGACCCTGACCTGAACGACGATGACGTCCCGAGTGCCATCTCGTGACGTCCCGTTGAGCACGACGCGATCCCCCCTCTTGGCCTCCACGTGGTCCTTCCAGAAGGCGCACTCGGGCTTGACCGCCAGCGGCTCCCTGACGTCGACGGAGACCTCCTGGACGGCCCTGCCGCCACGCCCGTCGGTGACTACTACTCTGAACGCGTGGACACCCGCCTGCTCCTTGGCAGGCACCCAAGTGAGGCGGCCCGTCGAGGGGTCAATGGACATGCCCGAGGGCGCGCCCTCGAGCCCGAAGGCCAGCACGTCCCCGTCAGGGTCGGTGGCCGAGGCATTGTAGCTGTAGGCGACGCCCTCGGTGGCGTTCGCGGGGAAGAGGCTCGTGAAGGTGGGCGCGCGGTTCACCGGCGGCTTGGGTAGCTCCACGCGGAAGCTCCACACACCGGGCGAGACCCCATTCACGAGCCCGTCGAAGGGGACCACGGTCCACCACACGACCTCACCATCATCCAGGCCGTTGAGCGAGATTGTTGTCCTATCCGTCACTGTATGATAGGGAAGGAGGTCGGTCGGGTCGAAGGATGCGTTCGACCTGTAGAGGAGGTACATGAGGTCGTCGCCGTCCTCGTCGGAGCCCGCCCACACGAGGGTAGCGGTCTCCGTGTCGATGGTCGAACCATTGGGCGGCGTGAGGAGACGCGCGGTCGGAGGGTGGTTCTCCGGCCGCGGGATGTGGAGCAGGAACTCGCGAACATCGGGCACGCTCCCATCCTGCTTCCCGTCGTTCGGCACGACGGTCCAGTAGTACCACTTGTCCTCCAGCACGTCCGCGACCGTGAGGGAGCGGTTCGAGGTGACCGTAAGCCGAGCGGGCAGCGTCGTGGCATCGAACATGGTCCTCGAGAGGAACACTGAGTAGCTGAGGGAGTCGCCGTCCGCGTCCGAGCCGTTCCACACAAGCGTCACCGGTGTCTGGTTCAGCTCTGCGCCATCCTCGGGGGAGAGGAGCTCGACCACGGGGGCGCGGTTGGGCGGCGGCGGGTGCCATATGTCAAACTCGGGTGTCGTGACGTTGACCGTCAGCGGGATATCGGCGTTCGCGTCCACAGCGCTCACGAGGAGCCTGTAGGTGCCGTTGGGCACGCCCGCCGTGTCCCACTCCCAGCCCGTGGTGCCGTTGGGGAGGCCGGAGGCGAGCGTTGAGCCGTCCGTGCCGCCTTGGAGGACGTTGAGGAGAACGATGTCGAACGTGAGGTCGTCGCCGTCGGGGTCGTTCACAGACCACGTGATGTTGTGAGTCCCGGTCCAGTTCACCCCGCCGATAGGGGATGAGACCACGAGCTCATGCAAGACGTTGTAGACGATATCGACCTCTCCGAGCCGTGGGGTCACGCGTCGGTCCCCGGTCGTGAGGGTGGCCCTGTACTGTACCCACCGGCTGCCGTTGTGGACGGAGGGTACGCGGGCTCTCCCGAGCATGAAGGGCGGACCCGCCTCGTAGAAGGTGCCCGATGTGCCGTCTGGGCCGATGTACGATGCGCTCGAGAGGTCCTCGCGAGTGTCCGCGGTCCTGAGCTGCACACCCACCGTCGTGCCGTTCGGCTGGTACGGGTACATGGTCAGGTCGCCGAAGCAGGCCTGACCTCCGCAGTCGTGCACCTCCGATTCGTACGTGCCCGCGAGGGCGTAGCCCAGCCTCCCGAACTCCCAGGTGTCGCCTAGATGGCGGGAGGCGCGCCAGTCCCATGCTCCCCCGAACGATACAAGGGCATGCACTCCCTCATCGTAGGCAATGGCGCTATAGCACCGGCTGACCGGGACGGTAGCGGCGGGGACCTGCGTCCAGTCGTCCACCGCGAAGTCGTAACCCCAGAGCTCGCCGAAGACGCCCCCTGTGTAGCGGTGGCCCCCGTAGATCAGGACCCTCTCGGCGTCGGTGTCGTAGGCCATCGCGGAGCCGATCCCCGCGACCGGGGCCGAGCTGAGCGACACCCGTATCCATCTGTTCTGGGTCAGGTTGAGGACGTAGGTCGTCCCCTCCTCGTAGAGGACCGCGACCTGCGCCCTGTCGTCGAACGCCATCCGCACGCCGTCGTTCCTGGGCGGGCTGGACACAGGATAGAGCTGCGTCCATTCATCGGAGGCCAGGTCGTATGTCCATGTGTCGTTGCACTTGCCTAACCCGTCCCTCCCGCCGAAGAGCACCACAACGCCCGCCTTGGAATCGAAGCACATCGCGAAGTCCGAGCGGGCCGAGGGTGGATGGGTGGGGCTCTTCTCGGTCCACGTGCCCCCGTCGTAGACCCACGTGTCGTTGTAGAGGCGGTGCCCGTCCTCTCCGCCGAAGAGTATGTGGACCTGCTCCCAGGGGGAGTAGACCATCCCATGCAGCCCGCGCGCGGGGAGAGGCGCTCGTCGCGGACCGAACCAGGTACCCGAGTAAAGGCCCCAGGTGTCGTTCCTGGCCGTCCTCGTCTCATCGAAGCCGCCGAAGAGGACCGACTCCCCCCCGACGGGATCGTACGTGAGCGAGTGCCCGGTCAAGAAGGTCGGCACGACGGGCGTGTCGAACGGCCGCCAATCCTCGACCAGGGAGTCCATCCTCGCCACTATCTCGATGAACATGCCCATCGTGAGCCCACCGTAGAGCACGGTCCTGTTCCAGCTATCGAAGTAGATGAGCGCGTGGGACCTACGGTTCGACGGTGTCACCAGGAGGGCGAGCTCGCCCCATGACGTGCCATCGAAGGTCCACGTGTCGTTCAGGTAGTCTCCCGTCTGGGTTGCACCCCCGTAGAGGACCGTCTGGTCCCAGTCGCGTTGGAATGCCATCGCATGGCCCTCGCGCGCGGGTGGGACCGTGTCGAGCTCCAGCTCGGTCCATGTGTTCGTCCCAAGGTCGTAGGTCCAGGTATCGTCCAACAAGCCCGAATCCCCATGTCCACCGAAAAGCACGCTCGCCCCGTTCCAAGCGTCGTAGACGAGCGCGCCATCGTATCGCGCCGGCGGCGGGTCCAGGGGGCGCATGTTCGTCCACGTGTCGTTGCTGACGTTGTAGGCCCAGGTCTCGTTCCCCCTGTTGTACCCCCCGAAGAGAACCACCGCTCCCTGCGACTCGTCGTAGGCCATCATGTGGCCCCACTTCATCCCGGGGGAGCTCGGGGGGTCCATCTTCCTCCATATGTTCGTAGAGACGTTATAGGTCCAAGTGTCGTCGAGGTATTGGCTGTAGATGTTCCACGTGTACATGCCGCCATACAGGACGACGACGCGGTTGGCACGGTCGTAGGCCATGGCGTGGAAGGTCCTGTCGTGGGGGGCTACGTCCGGGTTGGGGGTGTACCAACGCAGCACGCTGTCCTTGTACCCGTATATCCAGGTGTCGTTGAGGGTGGACGTCGACGCGAAGTCGGACCTGCCCCCGAAGCTCACGATGCACTCATCGCCGCTGGCCGATATCGCCTCGTGCTCGTACCTCGGGGAGGGCGAGCCCTCGTCCACCAGGTACCAGTCGGGAGGAGCGGCCGAGTCGTTGTCCAGCCCGATGTGGCCCTCAAGTGGCCGCGTACCGTTCCACTGCCCCTCCGCAGGGTGGTAGTCGGAATCCCTCCAGGTGGAGTAGCACTCGCTCACCGGCATCAGAAGCATCAGCAGGATGAGCGCTGCGAGCAGCAGCGGACGGCGATGGCCCCTCATCGACTGGACACCAGCGATATATCAAGGCCTGAGGTAGAAATAACTTCGCACATCCGGAGGGTCTCCCTTGCGGAAGACCGGGAAGAAGCGCAGTCACATCATCGCCGCGCCTCATTTCCCGATGCCCATGGCCGGCAGCCCGTCGTCGTAGGCCATCACCTGCACGGCCTGCCTGCCCGAGTACATGCTCGTGAGCGCGCTCCCCCCGGGGGTCGACCACTGCCCGGCCATGTAGAACCCCCGCAGACCCGGCAGCGCCCTCGGCATCGACCTGGTCATCTCCTCCGCGGGCGGCAGCCACCCCATGTAGGCGCCCCTGTCGTTGAGGGTGTACCTCCACATCGTGTGGGGCGTCGCGACGTCGGTGAGCTCGACCTGCCCAGCGAGGCCGGGGTAGTGCGCCTCCAGCCTGGAGAGGATGTCGGAGGCCACCTTGTCCTTGGCCAGGTCATAGGCGGCCTTGTCCTCCCGCAGCTTTCTCCAGTGGTCCCAGTCCGTGTCGAACATCGCCTGCACCACGGTCCTCCCAGGGGGTGCGAACGCGCCGCTGTAGTTGAAGAGCCGGACCGACATGGTCTTGACCTTGCCCTCCCCCACCGCGAGGGGCTCCCTCATCCTGTACATCGTGATGCTCGTCTCTCCCTTGAACTCTCGGGCGACCCCGAAGCTCGCCATCAGGAGCGGTGGGATGGTCCTCCAGCTTCGGTACCGCCCCTCTATGGCCCTATCCACGTACCTCCCCCCCAGCATCCCGTAGATGGTGCCCCGGCCATCCGCTGCCGAGATGACGCGGTCGGCGCGGTGCTCGGTGCCGTCCACGAGTCGGACGCCCGTGGCGTTGTCGCTCTCCACGAGGACCCTCTCGACCCTGGCGCCGTAAGTGACCTCGCCACCGAGGCTGGTGAACCTTCGCTCGATTGGTCGGACGAGGCTCTCGGACCCGCCCTCGAGCAGCGCCATCTGGCCGCCCGCGAGCATGCCGAGGAGCATGAGGATGAACCAGAGCGGGACCTCCGGAAGGAAGAGGTTGTCCAGGAGGTACCGGAGGTCTGGGTCGCTGAGCCCCTTGGTGTACTCCGAGACGGGCCTCTTGTACTTTCCACTGAAGTACCTGAGGAGCCCCCTCATCCCCCACATCATCTTGAGCTGCTCCCAGGGGCCCATGAGCTCAGGCGGCTCGCTCATGCTGGACGAGAGCATGTCGATGTCGGTGAGCCTGCGGACGTCCGAGACGAGCGCTGCGATGGCCTTAGCGTCGGACGGGAAGCGTGCGCTGAGATCGGCCTCCAGGCGGTCGAGGTCCTTCGTGACCACGAGCTCGCGGCCAGTGGTCTCGTCGACGAACCGGCCGTAGGTGTCCATGGGCAGTAGCTTGGTCGCGCCCGCGACGCCGAGGTCCTTGTACATCTCGAGGACGGACGACCCCGGCTTGTTGCCCATCATGAAGTGGATGCCGCCGTCGATGAGGTAGTCCCCGCGCCGCCAGCAAGCGGCGACGCCGCCCGGGGCGGTGTGGTGCTCGAAGATGCGGGCGCGGTAGCCGCCGAGCTGCGCGTAGCAGCCGGCGGAGAGGCCGGCGAGGCCGGCGCCGATGATGATGACCGTCCGCTCTGTCATATGGATCCACTCTCCTGGGGGAGGTCGACAATCGGTCACGGGCGTTAAAAGGTTGGGGGGATGGGGCGGGTGGGCAGCGGTGCCGCATCTGGATACGGCGTCTGGATGCCGCGCGGGCCTCGCAGTCGATGGCTTGCGGTATGGAGCTATCCGGACCGGCGCCGTCCCAACCAACGGGCTCCTAACCGCCCATCTCCTCTTCTATGACCCCGATGAGCCACAGTATCCTCGTGCGCAGCTCGGCCGCTGCATCGCCCGTCACATGGTCCGGCGGCTTCGGCTCGCCATCGCACTTCTTGTAGAGCGCGTTGAGCGTCCCGATGGCGCCCGCGCGGTCTCCTCCCTCGTACTGGTCCGTCGCGGATTGGAGGGTGGTCTCGAAGGCATTGAGCCTGTTGTCGCTCGAGTATCCATCACCAGTGCCCACGAGCTCGCCATCCGCTATTACCTCGTCCATGAAATCCCGCGCGTCACCAATCTGCTCGTCAGCCGGGACCTCGGGCGCGACCGCGGTGGCAGTGAGCCCGACCTCGATACATCCCTCGTCAGGGTCGTCGCTGTTGATGACGAGCGTGGCCGAGTGCGTGCCCTCCGCCTCTGTCGATGTACCACCACCATCGTCCCCCGTCACGACCATCGAGCGCTCGATGGGCCCGCTCAGCGACGGTGCGTTGAGGGCGATCACGAAGAGCAAGGCGCACCCCCTTCCCTAAATCCCCTTCATTCCCACTGGTATCCCCTCTATTAATCCATTTCTTGAGCCACGTCATGCATTTGATCTCATGCAGATCTTCCAAGCGTCAGATGCTGTCGATGATCTGGTTCGCGAGCGCAATGAGCTCGTCGGCCTGCGCCTCCGTGAGCTTCTTGCCCCGCTGGGCCTCGACCTCGTTGATGAACGCCTCGAGCTTGTTGATGGTGGCGTTGTCCTGGTCGTCGTAAAGCGAGCTGATGACATTGTCCAGCTTGGACGTCAGGCTGCTCGCGGTCCAGTCCGGAAGGTCCATCCCCTCGACGATTTCGATGAGCTCCTCGAGCTCCTTCTCCGGCGTGAGGACCGTGACGGTGAGGGTGTCCGTGCCGGTGAAGCCGTGGTTGTCCGTGACGGTCAGGGTGACCGTGTAGACGCCTGATGCGTCATAGGTGTACGTCGTGGACGCACCCGATGCTGGCGCGCTGCCGTCGCCAAGGTCCCAGACGTAGGTGGTCAGGCTCCCGTCGAGGTCGCTGGAAGCCGAGCCGTCGAGGGCGACCGAATCCCCGAGCCACACGGCCTGGTCCTCCCCGGCGTCGGCCAGGGGGCGCCAGCCGTCTCGGGACATGTAGGGGTACTTGTCGTAACCCTTGTGGGGCAGGTTGGTGTCACCGATGCCGTCACCTGCGATACGGCCTCCGGAGCCGTCGTCGAGGCCCGTGTAGTCGCTCCAGTAGTTGCCGTGACCATGGCCATCGTCGTATGTATTGCCACAACTGATATAAGCCCCATTATCAATGAAATTATTGAAGAACAAAGTGATATAACCATAATATGTGAACGTTCCATAGGTATTCCCGATAATGGTGTTGTTCGTGACCTGGTTGTCATATCCGAATTCGAAATCACAATAGAGCGCATACTTGTTGAATGAGAGATAGTTCCATGATATCCGATTCAATGAACTATAGTACCCGAACTCAATACCTCGCTCCACTCTTGATATTATGTTTTTCGAGACTGTATTCCCATTCAATACACTGATGCCCGTGCAATCAGTAATGGTATTGTTCTCGACCAGACAATTACTCTCAAGTGAGAAAGCGTAGCCTTCTCTCCTGCTCGCTGTGAACCTACAAAAAGTGTTGTTCGTTATTCGCGAATCATAGTATCTACCAATCCCGTACAATGAGTCGGAGAAGGAGTTGTTGTGGATTATGAAATATTTTGCCCCCGAGGGTTCAAGACCGGCCTTCTTGTTACCGATGACTGAGCAATTCAGAATTGAACAATGACTACATTCGTAGAAGAAAGCTCCATAGTACGAATTGTCATTAATGACGCAATTGCTGATTGTGATGGTCTTGGAGAACATTGCATAGATACCTATGGTGCTCCCGCTCAAATTCTGATTCTCGATCCCGATTCCTTCGCATCCGGTGAGTATTACCATGCCCGCCTGGGATGAGATCGTTCCTCCCACTTTGTTTTTAAAGAAAATTATGGGCTTCCCGTTGACCGTGTTCAAGGAGTCGATCATATACGAGTCCCAAGTAGCCTGATTGTACGTATTTATAAGGATCGAGTTGCCGATGAATGTGTTGTTCGAGATGGTTGTATATGTGGCATCGGACACATTGAGACCCACGCCGGTGCTGTTCATGATCGTGTTGTTCCCCACATATACGTACGCGCCCGTCAGGTAAATGCCATTCTCCGTTGAATTGGTAATGGTATTGTTCTCGATCCTGTTCGACCAACCCGTGGTGGGAATCCTCGCTTGTGTTATCATTATACCATATTTCGAGGAGAGAATAGTGTTTCCGTTGATGATATTGTCCAATGCATAATAGCCGATTATTCCCACGCATGCATTGGATATCGTATTGTTCATCGCGAGATTTCCAATGTAATCGGATAGAGAGATGCCATAATTGTCATCCCTATAGTACGGAAACACTATCGAGTTGTTCGTGATCTCATTCGATTTTGAGGTATCTAGAAGGATTCCTTTTTGGGTTCCTGATTGAGGTATCGGAGAAATTTGGTTTTCAGAGATTCGATTGTTGTCCGAGTGGTAGAGTTGTACTCCGTACCAACTGCAATTCATGGTGTTGTCCCAAATCAGGCAATGGTCTGAATAGGATAGGCCTACATTTACGGTCGTATTACTGAACCGTTGATGCGCAACAACGACATTGGAGCAATAGAATAGGAACACCTGGCCTGCCCCTTCGGGTACCGTCTCGCCCACCCTGTACTTCCAATAGTGTATTGGTTTTCCTGCCACGGTGTTGCAGACATCGACGGTGCTCTTCGCACCACTACTCATGGATACCCCAAGACCCCCGTGTTCCATCGTGTTGTTCAAGACAGTGGAATAGGACCCGTAACTGATATCCAAAGCGCAACTCGATATCGAGGACAATCGGTTGTCGATTACTTTGGAATAGGACGAGCCAGCGATCATTGCCGTCTTTAATGTGCCATTGATATCGTTACAGACGAATTGATCGTATTTATCTCCACTTACATAGATCCCAGAAGTGGTATTTCTCATGGTATTATTCTCGACGATATTGTAAGAGGAGGAATAGAGATGGATCCCGCTCAGGGAATCTGAAGTGGACGAAGCCTCCCCAAAGAAATCCCTGTAGGAGTTGTTCGCAATCCAATTGTAAGAGCCACCTGTTGATGAAAGCCCACCACTGCGATTGCTATGGATGTTGCCGGTGATTTTATTGTAACTGCAGTAGCGAAGAGTTATTCCATTCATGCAGTCATCGAATGTGCAGTTCTGGATTCTGACATTTGGGGAAACGATTGAAATGACAGCAGCAATAACAGTCTTGAACGTGATATTCTCGATTACAACGCTTTGAACATAGTTTAAGAACAATCCAACCCCTATGAAACTGGAAGTTAAGTCATTCAGAAAGCTCCCAAATAGTTGGGTCGTGTTCGAGATGCTCAGGTTGGAGATCGAGATCCCGTCGGAGTACGCGACCTGGACGGCATGCGCGATACCATCGATGGACAGCCCATCGATCTCGATGCCAGAGCAGTCGTAAAGGATAACCTGTCCTGCATCCGAGGGCACTTTGGCGTTCGCTTCCGTTTTCCAGAGGTAGATCGGCTTGCCATTGACGGTATCCCGGTTGCTGGTTATGTCCATCCATTGCGCGGTGTTGTCGGCCTTGATGAAGAGCCCACCTTTGAACAGAGTGTTGTTGGTCGATGTTGTCCTCTTCGATTCCTCGATTTCCAGGCCGTCCATGGTCACCGTGAGATTGTTGTCCGAGATCGTCGTCCTGTCGCAATCCTTGTAGACACCCACACCAGACCAGAGTTTGAGCTGGGAACTGCTCCCATAGTTCACTGTATTGTTGCAGACGGCATTGTCATTGCTGGAGTAGTAGACACTGACACCACCTCCTTGGTTCCATCCCGGTGTCAGATTCATGATGGTGTTGTTCTCGATCCGATTTCCGGTGCTATGGTACTGGACATACACGCCTACTATCGTGTTCTGAATAGTATTATTCACTATGCGACACAATGTACAATACTGAAGATCGATGGCCCAACGGGTGGGATTTGAGACAGTGCAATTCATGATCGTGACATTCGTCGTGGAATACAGACTTACCCCGGAAGTCGCGATGAGCCCGTCCACGAGGATATCCTTCCTATTTGAGCTGCTGAGACTTGTGACCTTTTTTCCATTACCTATTACCACGATACCATCGCGTTGGATGGAGAGTGTGTCCGAGATGTTGGCCGTGAGCGTATATACGTTGCCGTTAACGGTGATAGGCGCGGTGACGGGGGAGACGGTGCCGTCCGATTTTATATAGACCGTGGACTTCGTGACCTGAACCGCAACATCGTGACGCGTCGAGATGTCCTGGTCCCAGGCGAGCGTCCCATCGCCGTCGGTGGTCATCTCATCGAGAAGGACACCATCCTGGTACATGTAATAGGTCGTGTTCGACCTGAGGTTGTCCATCAGCAGCGAGGTCGTGTCGGCTGTGCAGTTGGCCCCGATGATCAAGGTCACCTTGTCATCGAGCTCCTCGATGAACGCGATGATGTCCTCGGTGCTGTACAACCTCACGGTCGCTGGCATCGCCCTCGGGTTGTTGTAGCTCGTGTCCATCACGTAGCTGTAGGGATAGTCCAGCCCCTCGCTCGACATCACCTCGGCCTCGTCGGCCTCCGCGCCCCCGTCTGCCGGGGCCTGCCACACCGCGGGCCAGAGCGCAATCAACAGCATGCCCACTACCATCGTCGTCGTCAATCCGCGCCTCGTAGGAATCCCTCCCTCCCTTCATAGGGGTCGTCAAGAAGGTCTGGAATCCCCCCCGATGGTTCGGTCGACACGATGGTCGAGGACCGGGTTCCCCTCCTCGTATCCGGGGTATTCTTGGGCGTTCTCCAAACCCCCGTCGAGACGTCACAAAGGGAAGCGAAAAGAAAGTCATTTGTGGCCACATGTGGGCACAAGCGCCGGTTGGTGATTCCCTCCATCCAGCGATTAGGTGATTCACTGGGACGGGGATCGTGGGTGCAGGGCCGACCATCCTCGACCGGCCGACCCTTCAGAAATGCCTGCCAGCCCAATTCATTGGAGGGCCATCGATCATGGCTCCTTGTCTTGCGATGCGTCATCCGAGGGCGGTTCGGCACGCATGTTGTTGATGAGGACGTTGAGGTCCCTGAGGAAGAGGCCCGTCTCTATGCACCAGCATATGTACGAGGGGACGTCCATGCCGAGGCCGTCGGCCTCGGACCTTAGCTCCCTCATCAGCCTGGGCTCGATGTTGATGGTGACGGTCCTTCGATACCTCTGACGGGCCTTCTTCCCCCTGGCCTCCTCCCCCTCAGGCTCGGTCCTCTCGGCCATGCGACCGATCTCACCATCTCGCGGTCGCCCATTATCGTGGGCCCTAGGAGAAAACCCTTTGTGGTCACATGTTGCCACCAAATGCCTAAAAACCTCACAGAGGCCAGTTCCATGGAGAGCTGCCCTGGCTTGGGGACGCCCACGAGATCCCGAGG
>Ga0316628_100001217_pt1 | contig 17922 bp, 15 predicted proteins | sample OWC_Aug_M2_C1_D5_FD_207648 | JGI IMG/M metagenome (GOLD analysis project Ga0316628, IMG submission 207648) | Wetland soil microbial communities from Old Woman Creek delta, Ohio, United States - OWC_Aug_M2_C1_D5_C | ecosystem: Environmental > Terrestrial > Soil > Wetlands | place: USA: Ohio... | reverse complement strand
CAACGCGGCCGTGTTCCTGCTGTCGGACCTCGCGGCCGGCATCACCGGGGAGATCGTGCACGTCGACGCCGGATTCAGCGGCGTCGTAGGCGGCATGGCCGGGGGCGAATAGCGGGCCCGGCGCCCTCTACTGCTGTTGCTGCGGCCGCAGCAGCTTTTCGTTGATCTCGATGTCCGAATTGGCGCGCAGGTTGGCGACATAGGCGTCGTACTGCGCCTGGCCGTCGGCGCGCGCGATGCGCTGCAGGTCGGCGGCCTTCTGCGGCTCGGTCCTCTCGGGCGGCTCGGTCACCTTCGAGATCCGGTAGACGGCGTAGCCCTGGGCGCCCGCCGCCGCACCGACGTAGGCGGGAAGCTTGGCGACGTCCGCCGAGACGATCAGGCGCAGCGTGTCCGGCGACAGGCCTGCGGCCGCGCGGCGCGAAACGCTGCGCGCCGCGCCCCATTTGAGGCCCGCGTCCTCGCCCTTGCGCAGCTGCTCGAGCCGCGCGACGCCGTCCTTGGCCGCCAGCGCGGCGGCCTCGTTGCGGCGCAGCTCCTGCTCGATCTGCGCCTTCACGTCGTCGTACTTCTGCAGCGACGCCGCCTGGTGCTCGAGCACCCGCGCCGCGACCAGCGTGTCCACGCCGATCTCGATCGCGTCGGTGTTGCGCTTGTTGCTGATCGCGTCGTTCGAAAACAGCGCATTGACGACGCGCTTGTTTTCCAGCGGGCCGAGCGCCTTGCCCGAGTCCCTGGTGATCCAGTCCGTGGTGTGCAGCGGCAGCTTGTAGCGGTCTGCCGCGGGCTGCAGGCTGTCGGCCTGCTCGTAGACCATGTTGGTGAAGCCCTCGGCGGCCTCGGCGAAGCGCTGCGCTCCCTTCTGCTTCTGCAGCTCGGCGACCAGCGCCGGGCGCACCTCGTCGAGCGACCGGCTCCTCGCGGGCTGGATGCCGGTGAGCTTGATGATGTGGTAGCCGAATTCGGATTCGACGATGCCGCTGATCTCGCCCTCCTTCATGCCGAAGGCGGCATCCTCGAAGGGCTTGACCATCATGCCGCGACCGAACAGCCCGAGATCGCCGCCTTTCTCCGCCGAGCCCGGGTCCTGGGAGTACTTCTTCGCCAGCTCCGCGAAGCGCTGCGGGGACTTGCGCACTTCGGCGAGGATGGCCTCGGCCTTCTTGCGCGCCGCCTGGCGCACCGCCTCCTTCGCATCGGACGGCACGGCGATCAGGATGTGGCTCGCGCGCCGCTCCTCGGGCACCTGATACTGGCTGGCGCGCGATTCGTACAGCTTCTGCACCTCGGCATCGCTCACCGGCTGCTGCCGGCCGAGCTCCTCGGCCGAGAGCACGGCATACTGCGCGCGCACGCGCTCCGGGATGCGGAACTCGGCCTGGTGCGACTCGTAATACGATTTGATCTGCGCTTCGCCGACCTTCGCCTGGTCGAGGAACTTGTCCGACGGCACCAGCGCCTCGGACACCTCGCGCTGCTCCTCCTCGAGCTGGACCAGGTGCTGCGCGACCGTGCGCGGCGTGATCGCCGTCTGGCCGATGGAGCGCGCGAGCTGCCCGAGCGCCAGGTCGTAGCGCAGCCGGGATTCGTACTCGGCGGGCGTGAGCGGCGGGTTCTGCGCGCGCAGGATGGTCTCGTAGGCCGACTTGGAGAACTGGCCGTTCTCCTGGAAGGCCGGAATGCCGGCGATCACCTCGCGCAGCGCCTCGTCGGAGATCAGCAGGCGGCTCTTGATCGCGGCCTCGGCGACCAGGCGCTGCTGGATCATGCCCTCCAGCAGCTCACGCCGCGTCGCCAGCGTGTCGACGGTGCTCGGGTCGAACTCGCGCCCGAACAGCTGGCGCAGGCGCTCCTGCTGCCGCCCGAGCTCCGCCTCGAACTCGCGCTGCGAGATCGACAGGGGGCCGATCTTGGCCACCGCGTCGCTCTGCCCGCGCCCGCGCGTGTAGGACTCGATGCCCCAGACGGCGAACGTCAGCGCGAGCAGCCCGATGATGACCTGGATGATGCGTTTCTGCTTGTGGACGAAATCGAACATGGCTCTGTGGAAGCAAAAAAGGGCGAACCGGTGTTCGCCCCTTTCAGGTTTTCTGGCGGAGTGGACGGGACTCGAACCCGCGACCCCCGGCGTGACAGGCCGGTATTCTAACCAACTGAACTACCACTCCTCGCTCTGCCTTTTTTTGTTCCTGTGGTGGGTGCTGAGAGGGTCGAACTCCCGACATTCGCCTTGTAAGGGCGACGCTCTACCACTGAGCTAAGCACCCCTCCGTCACCCTGCGGCGCGCGACCGCAGTCCGCAAAAAAGCGCGCTAGTTTATCGCATCCTTCAGGGCTTTTCCAGAACGGAACTTCGGCACGCGCGCCGCCTTGATCTTGAGCTCCTCGCCGGTGCGCGGATTGCGCCCGGTGCGCGCCGCGCGCTCGCTCACGTAGAAGCTGCCGAAGCCCACCAGCGTCACCATGTCGCCCTTCTTCAGGCTCGACTTGATCGCCGCGACCATGGCGTCCACCGCCCGCTCCGCGGCCGACTTCGAGATTTCCGCGGCTTGCGCGATGTGATCGATCATTTCCGCCTTGTTCACGTACACCTCCTCGTTTCAGTGCGTCGTTAGGCTGGACCCGGTCTTGTCGTCTCCGGCGCCGGGCAGCGGCGTTACCTCGACCGCCTCGGGAAGCGGCTCCGGCTGGCGCTCCAGGGCGATCTCGAGCACCTTGTCGATCCATCTCACCGGCGTGATCTCCAGGCGGTCCTTGACGTTTTCGGGGATGTCCGCGAGGTCCTTGACGTTCTCCTCCGGGATCAGCACCGTCTTGATGCCGCCCCGGAGCGCCGCGAGCAGCTTCTCCTTGAGTCCGCCGATCGGCAGCACCTCGCCGCGCAGGGTGATCTCGCCCGTCATCGCCACGTCCGCCCGCACCGGGATGCCCGTCAGCACCGAGACCATCGCCGTGACGATGCCGATGCCGGCGCTCGGGCCGTCCTTCGGCGTCGCGCCCTCGGGCAAGTGGATGTGGATGTCGCTCTTCTGGTAGAAGTCCTCCTTGACGCCGAGCTTCCTGGAGCGATTGCGCACCACCGACAGCGCGGCCTGGATCGACTCCTGCATCACGTCGCCCAGCTTGCCGGTGGTGATGGTCTTGCCCTTGCCGGGCATCACCACCGTCTCGATGGTGAGCAGCTCACCGCCGACCTCGGTCCACGCGAGGCCGGTGACCTGGCCCACCTGGTTCTGCTTCTCGGCCATGCCGAAGCTGTAGCGGCGCACGCCGAGGAACTTGTCCAGATTGCGCGGCGACACCTGGATGCGCTTGGGCTTCTCGCCGTTTTCCTTCTTCGCCGTCATGAGCTGCTTGACCGCCTTGCGGCAGATCTTCGATATCTCGCGCTCCAGGCTGCGCACGCCCGCCTCGCGCGTGTAGTAGCGCACGATGTCGCGGATCGCGCCCTCGTTCACCGAAAGCTCGCCCTGCGCCAGGCCGTTGTTCTTCATCTGCTTGGGCAGCAGGTACTTCACGGCGATGTTCAGCTTCTCGTCCTCGGTATAGCCCGAGAGGCGGATCACCTCCATCCGGTCGGCGAGCGCCGGCGGGATGTTGAGCGTATTCGCCGTGGCGACGAACATCACCTCAGAGAGGTCGTACTCGACCTCTACGTAATGGTCGACGAAGGTGTGGTTCTGCTCCGGATCGAGCACCTCGAGCAGCGCAGAGGACGGGTCGCCGCGCCAGTCCATGCCCATCTTGTCGACCTCGTCGAGCAGAAACAGCGGGTTCCTGACGCCGGCCCGGGTCATGTTCTGCAGGATCTTGCCCGGCATGGAGCCGATGTAAGTGCGGCGGTGGCCCCTGATCTCCGCCTCGTCGCGCACGCCGCCGAGCGACATGCGCACGAACTTGCGGTTGGTCGCCTTGGCCACCGACTGGCCGAGCGAGGTCTTGCCGACCCCCGGAGGGCCGACCAGGCACAGGATCGGCGCCTTCATCTTGTCGACGCGGCCCTGCACCGCGAGGTACTCGACGATGCGCTCCTTGACCTTCTCGAGCCCGTAATGGTCCTTGTCGAGGATTTCCTGCGCCGCCTTGATGTCGCGCGAGATCTTCGACTTCTTCTTCCAGGGCAGGTTGACCAGCGTCTCGATGTAGTTGCGCACCACCGTCGCCTCGGCCGACATCGGCGACATGAGCTTGAGCTTCTTCATCTCCGACTCGACCTTCTTGCGCGCCTCCTTCGGCATGTGCGCCTTGTGGATGCGCTTCTCCATCTCCTCGAGATCGGCGCCTTCCTCGCCTTCGCCGAGCTCCTTCTGGATCGCCTTGACCTGCTCGTTGAGGTAGTACTCGCGCTGGCTCTTCTCCATCTGCCGCTTGACGCGGCCGCGGATGCGCTTTTCCACCTGCAGGATGTCGATCTCGGTCTCGAGTTGCGACATCAGGTGCTCGAGCCGCAGCTTGACGTCGAACATCTCGAGCACCTGCTGCTTCTGCTCGAGCTTGAGCGGCAGATGCGCCGCCACCGTGTCGGCCAGCCGCCCCGCCTCGTCGATGCCCTGCAGCGAGGTCAGGATCTCGGGCGGGATCTTCTTGTTCAGCTTCACGTACTGGTCGAAGGTCGACAGCAGCGCGCGCCGCATCGCCTCGACCTCCGGGCTCGGAGCGCCTTCCGGCGCGACCGGCGCGGCTTCGGCGACCCAGTGCGATTTCAGGTCGACGATGTTGCGGATGTAGGCGCGGCTGCCGCCCTCGACCAGCACTTTCACCGTGCCGTCGGGCAGCTTGAGCATCTGCAGGATGCTCGACACGCAGCCGATGCGGTACATGTCCTCGGGCCCGGGGTCGTCCTTGGCGGCCGATTTCTGCGCCACCAGCAGGATCGACTTGCCCGCCTCCATCGCCGTTTCCATGGCCTTGATAGACTTGGGGCGCCCGACGAACAGCGGAATCACCATGTGCGGGAACACCACCACGTCGCGCAGGGGAAGCAGCGGGTATTGGGAGTTGCTGGCGGGGACTTCTGGGGCGTCGGACATTTACGGCCTCTGTTGCGGCGTGGGAAACCTCAGGTACATAAGGCCTTCCTGCGCCAAATCAATGGGAAAACGGCAGGAAAAACGGCAATCGGCGCTCAAGCTAGCCTACACGCAAGCTCGCGCTGCCGCAACGCGCGCGCCAGCGAGCCAACTATCTGATCTGACAGGATTGCGCCGGATTGGTTGCGGCGCCCTCGGAGCGTAACCGCTCGCGCCTAGCCGGAGCTGCCGGCCACCTTGTGCTGGTCGGAGTAGATCAGCAGCGGCTTGCCGTCGGCCGAGATCATCGCCTCGTCGACCACCACCTTGCTGACGTTCTCCAGCGTGGGCAGCTCGTACATCGTGTCGAGCAGCACCGTCTCCAGGATCGAGCGCAGGCCACGGGCGCCGGTCTTGCGCGCCAGGGCCCTCTTCGCCACCGCATTGAGCGCCGCCGGGCGGATCTCCAGCTCCACGCCCTCCATCATGAACAGCTTCTGGTATTGCTTGATCAGGGCGTTCTTCGGCTCGGTCAGGATCTGGATCAGCGCGCTCTCGTCGAGCTCCTCGAGCGCCGCGACGACCGGCAGCCGGCCGACGAATTCAGGGATCAGGCCGTACTTGATGAGATCCTCGGGCTCCACGCCCTTGAGGATGTCGAAGGTCGCCTTGGCGTTCTTCGGGCTCCTCACTTCCGCGCCGAAGCCGATGCCGGTCTTCTCGGTGCGGTTGCGCACGATGCGCTCCAGGCCGTCGAACGCCCCGCCGCAGACGAACAGGATGTTGGTGGTGTCGACCTGGACGAAGTCCTGGTTCGGATGCTTGCGCCCTCCCTGCGGCGGCACCGACGCGACCGTGCCCTCGATCAGCTTGAGCAGCGCCTGCTGCACGCCCTCGCCGGAGACGTCCCGCGTGATCGAGGGGTTGTCCGACTTGCGCGAGATCTTGTCGATCTCGTCGATGTAGACGATGCCGCGCTTGGCCTTGTCGACGTCGTAGTCGCAGTTCTGCAGCAGCTTCTGGATGATGTTCTCGACGTCCTCGCCGACGTAGCCCGCCTCGGTGAGCGTGGTCGCGTCGGCGATCACGAACGGCACGTTGAGCAGGCGCGCCAGCGTCTGCGCGAGCAGCGTCTTGCCCGAGCCGGTCGGGCCGATCAGCAGGATGTTCGACTTCGCGAGCTCGACCTCGTCATTCTTCGACAGGTGCTTGAGGCGCTTGTAATGGTTGTAGACGGCGACCGACAGGATCCTCTTCGCCTGGTCCTGGCCGATGACGTACTGGTCGAGGATGTGCCGGATCTCGCGCGGCGTCGGCAGGTCCGACTTGGCGCCCTTGCCGCCCTTGTCGGTGGCGGTCTCCTCGCGAATGATGTCGTTGCACAGCTCGATGCACTCGTCGCAGATGAACACCGACGGCCCTGCGATGAGCTTGCGGACCTCGTGCTGGCTCTTGCCGCAGAACGAGCAGTACAGCAGTTTCTCGCTGGAGGAGGTCTTGTCCGACATTGAGCGCTCCTAGGTGTTTTCCCTCGACACCAGTACCTTGTCCACCAGACCGTACTTTACCGATTCGTCGGCCGACAGGAAGTTGTCGCGGTCCGTATCCTTCGCAATGGTATCAACCGTTTGCCCGGTGTGCTTGGCGAGGATCTCGTTCAGCCGCTGGCGCAGGTACAGGATCTCCCGCGCGTGGATCTCGACGTCGGAGGCCTGGCCCGAGAAGCCGCCCAACGGCTGGTGGATCATGACCCTGGAATTGGGCAGCGCGAAGCGCTTGTCCTTGTCGCCGGCCGCGAGCAGCAGCGCGCCCATGCTCGCCGCCTGCCCGATGCACAGCGTCGAGACGTCGGGCTTGATGAACTGCATCGTGTCGTAGATCGCCATGCCGGCCGATACCGAGCCGCCGGGCGAGTTGATGTAGAAGAAGATGTCCTTGTCCGGGTTCTCGGATTCGAGGAACAGCAGCTGCGCAACGATCAGGTTGGCGGTGATCTCGTTCACCGGCCCCACCAGGAACACCACGCGCTCCTTGAGCAGGCGCGAGTAGATGTCGTAGGCGCGCTCGCCGCGCCCCGACTGCTCGATTACCATCGGGATCAGCCCGAGACCCTGCGTCTCGGGCATCGATTTTTGCCAGATCATGAGCCGCCACCCATCAGTTCGTCGAAGGAAACCGCCTTGTCGACAACCTTGGCCTTGGACAGCACCCAGTTGACGACGTTGCCCTCGAGTGCGAGGCCTTCCATCTCGGACAAGCGCTGCGGCTGCATGTAAAACCATTTTACCACCTCGGCAGGGCTCTCGTAGCTCTGCGCTTCCTGCTCGATCACGGCGCGCACTTCGGCGGGCTTCGGCTGCAGCTTCTCGACGCGCGCCAGCTCGCCGATGATCAGGCCGAGCGCCACGCGCCGCTTGGCCGTCTCCTCGAACGCCTTGGGCTCGATCGGCAACTGCGCGAGCTTGACGCCGCGCGCCTGCAGATCGGCCGCCGCACGCTCGGCGAGCTGCTGCGCCTCCATCTGCACCAGCGACTTCGGCAGTTCGAGCTTGGTCGCCGCGATCAGGGCCTCGAGCGCCCCGTGCTTGAGGCGCGCCTCGACGCGCTTCTTCACCTCGCGCTCGACGTTGGCCCGGATCTCCGCGCGCATCTTGGCGAGGTCGCCGTCGGCCACGCCCAGGCTCTTGGCGAACGCGGCGTCCAGCTCCGGCAGCCGCGGCTCGTCGACCTGTTTCACCGTCAGCACGAACGAGGCGGTCTTTCCGGCGACGTCCTTGCCGTGGTAGTCCGCCGGGAACCTGACCTCGAAGGTCTTGGTCTCGCCGGCCGCCATGCCGCGCGCGGCCTGCTCGAACTCCGGCAGCATGCGCCCCTCGCCGATCGTGAAGCTGAACCCCGTGGCCTGGCCGCCGGCAAACGGCTGGCCATCGATCTTGCCCTCGAAATCGACCGTCAGGCGGTCGCCGTCCTGCGTCGCGCGCGCGGCCGCGACGTATTGGGTGCGCTGCTTGCGCAGGATGCCGATGGTCTTGTCGACGTCGGCCTCGCCGACCTCGGTCTGCGGCCGCTCGACCACGGCCGCCGACAGGTCGCCGAGCGTCACTTGCGGGTAGATCTCGAAGGTCGCGCTGAACTCGAGCGCCTTGTCATCGCCGCCGTCGCGCTTCTCGATCTGCGGGTAGCCGGCGACCCTGAGGTTCGCCTCCTTCACCGCCTCGCTGAAGCTCTGCTGCACCGCGTCGCCCAGCACCTCGGAGCGCACCTGCGGCCCGTATTGCTGCGCCACCAGCTTCATCGGCACCTTGCCGGGCCGGAAGCCCGGCATCTTCACGTCGCGCGCGAGCTTCTTCAGCCGCGCATCCACCCGGCGCTCGATGTCGTCGATCGGCACCGACATCGACAGGCGCCGCTCCAGCGTTCCCAGCGTCTCCACGTTTACCGCCATCTCTATCGCGTCCTCAAGGTTGTCGCACCGGCTGCCCGCATGCCGACGGTGGTGCGAAGGGTGGGACTCGAACCCACAAGCGTTTCCGCGCTGGAACCTAAATCCAGTGCGTCTACCAATTCCGCCACCTTCGCGCGCGCAGCTCGGTCGAAAAGCGATCCATTATACTGCGTAACACGGCTTCGCCGCCCCGGTGAAGCGCGGTTTCCCCTTAAGAATCAACCAGTGTCCGTCGACCATTACGAGAACTTTCCGGTCGCCTCGCTGTTGCTGCCCGCCGCGCAGCGCGGGCCGGTGAGCGTCGTCTATCGCTTCGCGCGCAACGCCGACGATTTCGCCGACGAGGGCGAGCGCTCGCCCGAGGAGCGTCTGGCGCTCATCGACGGGTACCGCGCCGGCCTGCGCGCAGCCGCGCGCGGCGAGGACCCCGGCGAGCCCGTGCTGCGCGACGTCGCGCGGCTCGCGCGCGAGCGGCGGCTCGCGCTCGGGCCGTTCCACGACCTGCTCGACGCGTTCGCGCAGGACGTCGTGAAGCATCGCTATGCGAGCTTCGACGAGCTGCTCGGCTATTGCCGCCGCTCGGCCGATCCGGTCGGGCGCCTGCTGCTCGAGCTGTTCGGCGCCGCGACGCCCGAGAACCTGCGCGATTCCGACTCGATCTGCTCGGCACTGCAGCTGGTGAACTTCTGGCAGGACGTGGCGCTCGACTACGCCAAGGGGCGCATCTACCTGCCGCAGGACGAGATGGCGCGCTGCGGGGTCGGCGAGCGCCACATCGCCGAGCGGCGCTGCGACGGGGCGTGGCGCGAGCTGCTCGGCTTGCAGGTCGGGCGGGCGCGCTCAATGCTCGAGGCGGGCGCGCCGCTCGGGCGGCGGCTGCCCGGGCGCATCGGCCTGGAGATCCGCGCCACCGTGCAGGGCGGCCTGCGCGTGCTGGAGAAGCTCGCCGCGGCCGGCTACGACATGTTCCGCCGGCGACCGGTGCTCGGCTGGTACGACTGGCCATTGCTCCTTGCGAGGGCGCTTTGACCCCCGACCAGTACTCCCAGCAGAAGGCGGCCGCCAGCGGCTCGAGTTTCTACTACGCGTTCCTGTTCCTGCCGCCCGAGCGCCGGCGCGCGATCACGGCGCTGTACGCCTTCTGCCGCGAGGTGGACGACGTGGTCGACGAGGCCACCGACCCGCAGCTCGCGCAGACGCGGCTCGCCTGGTGGCGCGCCGAGGTCGGCCGGCTGCTCGAGGGCGATCCGCAGCACCCGGTGACGCGCGCGCTCGCGCCGGCGGTGCGCCAGTTCGGCGTGACCGCGGAGCGGCTGGGCGAGATCATCGACGGCATGGAGATGGACCTGACGCAGTCGCGCTATCTCGATTTCGCCGGGCTGGAGCGCTACTGCTACCGCGTGGCGGGCGTGGTCGGGCTGCTCTCGGCGGGCATCTTCGGCTACCGCGATGCGCGCACGCTCGAGTTCGCCAAGGACCTCGGCATCGCCTTCCAGCTGACCAACATCATCCGCGACGTGGGCGAGGACGCGCGCAAGAACCGCATCTACCTGCCGCTGGAGGACCTGAAGACCTACGGCGTCACCGCGGCCGACATCACCGGCGCGCGCTACGGCGAGGCGTTCGTGGAGCTGATGCGCTTCCAGACGCGCCGCGCCGGTGCCTACTACGACAAGGCGCTCGCCGAGCTGCCCGAGGAGGACCGGCGCGCGCAGCGCCCGGGTCTCATCATGGCGGCGATCTACCGCACGCTGCTCGCCGAGATCGAGCGCGACGGCTTCAAGGTCCTCGACCGGCGCATCTCGCTCACGCCGCTGCGCAAGCTCTGGATCGCCTGGAAAACTTGGGTCAGCGCATAGCGATCGTCGGCGCCGGCTACGCCGGCATGGCGGCCGCCGCGAGCCTGGCCGAGCGCGGCGCGCAGGTCACCGTCTACGAATCCGGCGCGCATCCCGGCGGCCGCGCCCGGCGCGTCACGCACCGCGGGCGCGAGCTCGACAACGGCCAGCACATCCTGGTCGGCGCCTACACGGAGCTCGCGCGCATGATGCAGCTGGTCGGCGTGCCGGGCGACGCCGTGCTGCGCATGCCGCTCGAGCTGCGCTACGCGAGCGGCTTCGCGCTGCGCGCGCTGTGGCTGCCGCAGCCCTTCGGCCTGCTGGGCGGGCTGCTCGCCGCGCGCCGCGCGCCGCTCGGCGAGCGCCTGGGCGCGCTGCGCTTCGTGCTCGCCATGCGCCGGCACGGCTTCCGCCTGGACGCGGACTGCAGCGTCGAGGAGTTGCTCGCGCGCCATCGCCAGGATGGGGTCCTCGGCAAGTACCTGTGGCGCCCGTTGTGCGTCTCGGCGCTCAACACGCCGCCCGCGCAGGCCTCGGCCGCCGTGTTCCTCGCGGCGCTGCGCGACACGCTCGACGGCCCGCCCGGGGCGAGCGACCTGCTGCTGCCGCGCGTCGACCTGAGCCGGCTGTTCCCCGAGCCCGCCGCCGCGTTCGTCGCCGCGCGCGGCGGCGAGCTGCGCCTGAACGAACCGGTGCGCGACCTCGCGGCGCTGCGCGCCGCGCACCGCGCGGTGATCGTCGCCGTCGGTCCGCACCAGCTCAAAGCCCTGCTGCCCGAGCTCGCGCCGGAGTACCGCTATCAGCCGATCACCACCTGCTACCTGCAGTATCCCGAGGGCGTGCACCTGCCGCTGCCGATGCTCGGCCTGGACGCGGGCCTGGTGCAGTGGGTGTTCGACCGCGGCGCGCTGCTCGGCGAGCGCGGGCGGCTCGCGTGCGTGATCAGCGCCGAGGGCGAGCACCAGCACATGACGCATGACGAACTCGCCGAAACCTGCCACCGTGAGCTCGCACAAGCCCTGCCCCGCCTGCCGCGGCCCGAATGGTCGAGCGTCATCGCCGAAAAGCGCGCCACCATCGCCTGCACGCCCGGCCTCGCGCGCGTCGCGCAAACCACGCCCTGGCCGGACGTGTTCCTCGCCGGCGACTACACCGACCCGGAGTACCCGCCGACGCTCGAGGCTGCGGTGCGCAGCGGCGTGCGCGCCGCGCGCATGGCGGCGCCGCCGGGCTAGAGGTCGCGCAGCACCTGCACCGCTCGGTCGACGCGCTCGACCGCGATGATTTCGAGCCCTGCCATCCTGCTCTTCGGCTGGTTCGCTTTCGGGATGATGACTCGGTCGAACCCGAGCTTGGCCGCTTCCTTGAGGCGCTCCTGGCCGCGCGGCGCGGGGCGCACTTCGCCCGCGAGCCCGATCTCGCCGAACACCGCCACCTTGCCCGGGATCGGCCGGTCGGTGAGCGAGGACACCACCGCGAGGCACACCGCGAGGTCGGCCGCCGGCTCGCCGATGCGCACGCCGCCCACCGCGTTCACGAACACGTCCTGGTCCACGGTAGCGATCGCGGCGTGCCGGTGCAGCACCGCGAGCAGCATCGCGAGCCGGTTCTGCTCGAGCCCGACCGACAGGCGCCGCGGGTTCGGCGAGTGCGAAGCGTCGACCAGCGCCTGGATCTCGACCAGCAGCGGGCGCGTGCCCTCGAGCGTCGCGAGCACGCAGGTGCCCGCGACCTCGCGCTCGTGGTGCGACAGGAACAGCGCCGAGGGGTTGCTCACCACGCGCAGGCCCTTGTCGGTCATGGCGAACACGCCGAGCTCGTTGACCGCGCCGAAGCGGTTCTTGATCGCGCGGATGAGGCGAAAGCTGGAATGCGCGTCGCCTTCGAAATACAGCACCGTGTCGACGATGTGCTCGAGCACGCGCGGCCCGGCGATCGCGCCTTCCTTGGTGACGTGGCCGATCAGCAGCACCGCGGTGCCGCTCTTCTTCGCGTGGCGCGTGAGCTGCGCGGCGCATTCGCGCACCTGCGCCACCGAGCCGGGCGCGGACTGCAGCTGCTCGGAGTACAGCGTCTGGATCGAGTCGATCACCGCCACCTGCGGGCGGTCGGCCTCGAGCGCGGCAACGATGCGCTCGAGCTGGATCTCGGCCAGCAGGTGCACGCTGCCGGCCTCGAGCGCCAGGCGCCTGGCGCGCAACGCGACCTGCTCGGCGGATTCCTCGCCGGTCACGTACAGCGTCCTGGCCTGGGCGCCCAGGCTCGCCAGGGCCTGCAGCAGCAGGGTCGACTTGCCGATGCCCGGGTCGCCGCCGACCAGCGCCACCTGGCCCGCGACCAGTCCCCCGCCCAGCACGCGGTCGAGCTCGCCGATGCCGGTCGGGATGCGCCCCAGCTCGCGCGCTTCGATCTTCGCCAGAGGCACCGGGCGGCTGGCCGGCGCGAGCCCCGCGTAGCGGTGCGCCGAGGGACGCTCGGCGAGCGTCTCGCTCAAGGTGCCGGCAGCGCCGCACGACGGGCAGGCGCCGAACCACTGCAGCGCGCTGGCGCCGCATTCCGAGCAGACGTACGCGGTCTTCGCTTTCGCCATCAGGGCAACTCCGTCACCGGCACGCGCGGCGCGAGCGCGCACAGCAGCTCGTAGCTGAGCGTGCCCGCGGCGGCGGCGACCTCGTCGGCCGGCAGCCCTTCGCCCCACAGCGTGACCGGCGTGCCGACGCCGGCCTGCGGCAGGCCGGCGAGGTCGACGCAGATCATGTCCATCGACACGCGCCCGACGATGCGCGTGCGCCGGCCCTCGACCAGCACCGGCGCGCCGGCGGGCGCGTGGCGCGGGTAGCCGTCGGCGTAGCCGCAGGCGACCACGCCGATGCGCATCGCATCGGCGGCCTGGTAGGAAAACCCGTAGCCCACGCGCTCGCCCGGCTGCAGGCTCTGCACGTCGATGATCTCCGAGGCGAGCGTCATCGCGGGCACGAGCCCCAGCTCGGCGGCGCTGCGATCGGCGAACGGCGAGCAGCCGTAGAGCATGATGCCCGGGCGCACCCAGTCGGCACGCGTCTCCGGATAGCGCAGCAGCGCCGCCGAGTTGGCGAGCGAGCGCGGCGCATTGCAGCCCGCAACCAGCGCCTCGAACCGCTCGAGCTGTCCCCGCACGCCGCTCGGCCCGTCGGCGTCGGCGAAGTGCGTCATCAGCGTCACCTGGCGCACGCGGGGATGCGCCTTGAGCGCGTTCCACGCCCAGCGCACGCCGTCGGCGGCGAAGCCGAGGCGGTTCATGCCGCTGTTCGCCTTGAGGTGGACGTCGAGCGCGGCCGCGGGCCGGCTCTTTTGCAGGATCTCGATCTGCTCGCGGTTGTGGATCACCGGGGTCAGCGCGTACTCGGCGAGCAGCGGCACGTCCTGCGGCTGGAAGAATCCCTCGAGCAGCAGCAGCGGCTTGTTCTCGCCGGCGAGGCGCAGCCGGATCGCCTCCTCGATGTCGAGCAGCGCGAAGCCGTCGGCCTCCGCCAGCGCCGCGGCCGCGCGCAGCAGCCCGTGGCCGTAGGCGTTCGCCTTGATCACCGCCCAGATCCTGCTGTCGCCGGCCGCGCGGCGCGCGAGCGCGAGATTGTGCGCCAGGGCGGCACGCGAGATCGTGGCGCGGATCGGGCGCGGCATGCCGCCCTCAGCGCTGCTCGACGATGCGGATCACCGGCGCCTTGGCGCGCTCGTCCATCAGCCCGAGCGCCTCGACCAGCGCCGCCGCGACGCGGCCGGTGGTTTCCTGCATCTGCGGCCATTGCTCGCGCGCGGCCTCGATCAGCGCGCCGAAGTCCTCGGGCAGCGGGCGCCCCTCCTCCATCACCATGTCTTCCAGCATGCCGGGCTTGAGCTCGGGGCGAAACGACAGGCCGTAGCCCAGCGCGCCGGCGCGAAAGGCGATCGCGCGGCCGTCCTCGGCCGCGACCACCGGCTCGAGCGCGGGCGCGGGCCCGGCGGCTCCGTTCGCCATCACCAGCACCATGCGGCCGTCCACCGCGCGCGCCAGCGGGTCGTCGGCGAGCGCCCTGGCGCGCGTGAAGTAGGCGTCGTGCTGCGGCTCGGCGTGCAGGCTCGCGCCGTGCGCCGCGGCGAGCACCTGCGCGCCGCAGCCCAGGCCCACCACGGGGCGCTTCGCCTTGAGGAAGGCGCGCACCAGCCGGATCTCGTCGTCGACCCACGGGCAGTGCTCGCGGTCGGCGGCCGGCCACGCCGCGCCGAGCAGCCACAGCGCGTCGAACTGCGACGGCGTGCCCGCGACGTCATCGCCCGCCACCGGACGCACGTAGCGAAAGCCGATGCCGCGCGCTTCCCACTGAGCCTCGAGCGCGCCGAAGAACTCGGAGAACGTGTGCTGGACGGCGAGGAAGCGCTTCACCAGGCGTGCGGCTCAGCCCGCCTGCAGGGCGGCGAGGTGCTCCTTGGCGAACTGCACGAAGGTGTTGACCAGCCGCGAGCGGAACTTTTCCTTCGGATAGACGACCGACAGGTTGCGGATCAGGCGCGGCGTGAGCGGCAGGCATGCGAGCTGCCCGAGGGTCGTCTCCTTGAGCACCGTGGCCCGCGACATGATCCCGAAGCCGACCCCGGTCGCCACCAGGCCCTTGAGCGCCTCGGGGCTGCCGAGCTCCATGATGACGTTCAGGCTCTCGGGCTTGACCCCCGCCTTCTGGAAGTACAGGTCGGTGACCTCGCGCGTGCCGGAGCCGGTCTCGCGGCTGATGTAGGGATACTCGAGCAGCTGCTTGGCGCTCACCGCCTTGAGCTTGGCCAGCGGATGCTTGGGCGCGCACACCACCTGCAGCTCGTCCTCGCAGCACACGTCCGAGGCGATAGTCGGCAGGTGCGACGGTGACTCGATGAAGCCGATGTCGAGCGTGTGCTCGGCGACCCGGCTCTCGACGGTGCCGGAATTGGCGACGAACAGGCGCGGCATGACGCTCGGGTACTTGGACTTGAAGTTGCCCAACACCTGCGGCAGCAGGAACTCGGCGATCGTGGTGCTCGCGCCCACCAGCAGCGGCCCGGCGATCTGGCCGGTCATCTCCTTGAGCCGCGTGTCGAGCTCGGCCGACAGCGCGAGGATGCGCTCGGCGTACTCGAGCACGATGTCTCCCGCGGGCGTCAGCGTGATGCGCCCGTGGCCGCGCTCGAACAGCCGCGAGTTGAAGTGCTCCTCCAGCTGCTTGATCTGGAAGGTGACGGCGGGCTGCGTCATGAACAGCGCCTCGGCAGCCTTCGTGAACGACAGGTGCTTGGCAACGGCGTGGAACACCTGCAGGCGCCGATCGGCCATGACGATCAATCCCGTAGATCGGTTTGGTGAGTTTGCTTATTCAAGCATAATCTCCGGCCGATTCATAGCTTATGGAGCGACGTGAGCGAGGCCTGGAAGCGGATCGATCTCGGCGGCGAAGGCCTGCAGCAGGCGAACCTGCGGCTCGCCCGCGCGCTGCGCCGCCCGCGCACCGCGTACCTGCTGTGGCTCGCCTTTCCGCTCGGCGCGCATCGCGCCTACCTGCGCGAGCTGCGCGGCGCCTGGGCGTACCGCGCGGCGAGCCTGGTCGCCATCGTCCTCCTGGCGCTGGACTGGCGCGCGGGCGCGGCGTTGGGAGGAATTCTCGTCGCCGCGGCGCTGGCCGACCTCTACTGGATCGGGCGCCGCGTGACCGCGCTCAACAAGGAATTGCGCATGCAGGCGTACCTGCGGCCGGTCGCGGGCGCGCCGCCCGGCTTTCGCGGCCGCTTCACCGACGACCCGCAGGCGCCGCGCCCGCCGTCCTTCGCCGAGCAGGAACGGCTGCTGGCCGAGATCGAGCGCCGCAAGAAACAGGATAATTGAGTGATGAGCCTCGGCTTCTACATCATCATGGCGGCGCAGTTCTTTTCGTCGCTCGCCGACAATGCGCTGCTGGTCGCCGCGATCGCCCTGCTGTTCCAGTTGCACGAGCCCTCGTGGCTCACGCCCTACCTGAAGTTCTTCTTCGTGCTGTCCTACGTCGTGCTCGCGCCCTACGTCGGCGCGATCGCCGACCGCCTGCCCAAGGGGCAGGTGATGTTCCTGTCCAACACCGTGAAGATCGTCGGCTGCGCGCTGATGCTGTTCGAGTTCAACCCGCTCGCCGCGTATGCGCTCGTCGGCCTCGGCGCCGCCGCCTACTCGCCGGCCAAGTACGGCATCCTGACCGAGTACCTGCCGCCCACGAAGCTGGTGCTGGCCAACGGCTGGATCGAGGGGCTCACGGTGGCCTCGATCATCCTCGGCACGGTGCTCGGGGGGGTGCTGATCAACCAGACCGTGGCGACGCACCTGCTCGACTTCGATCTGCCGGCGATCGACACCGGGATCGACACGCCGGCCGAGGCGGCGCTGGTGGTGATCATCCTGGTGTACGCCTTGGCCGCGGTGTTCAACCTGTACGTGCCGCGCACCAGCGCGCCGCTCAAGCATCTGCACGGCAGCCCGATCGCGACGCTGAAGGACTTCTACCGCTGCAACGCCCGCCTCTGGTTCGACAAGCTCGGCCAGATATCGCTCGCCGTGACGACGCTGTTCTGGGGCGTCGGCGCCACGCTGCAGTTCATCGTCATCGAATGGTCGAGGGCTGCGCTCGGCTTCGACCTGTCCAGGGCCGCGATCCTGCAGGGCGTGGTGGCGCTGGGGATCGCCGCGGGCGCGATCGCCGCCTCGGTCAGGATCCCGCTGCACCACTCGGTCAGGGTGATCCCCCTCGGCATCGCCATGGGGCTGGTGGTGGTGTCGATGGTGCTGGTGCGCAACGTCTGGGTGGCGATTCCGCTGATGGTGCTGATCGGCGCGCTGGCGGGCTTCTTCGTCGTGCCGATGAACGCGCTGCTGCAGCACCGCGGCCACAACCTGATGGGCGCCGGGCGCTCGATCGCGGTGCAGAACTTCAACGAGAACCTCTCGGTCCTGGCGATGATCGCGCTGTACTCGCTGCTGCTGCGCCTCGGGCTGCCGATCTACAGCGTGATCGTCATGTTCGGGTTGTTCGTCGCCGGCACCATGACGCTGGTGCTGCTCTGGTACCTGCGCAACCGGCGCTATCATCGCCGCAAGATCGACCGCCTGTTGTCTTTTGCGCGCTCCGAGGATTACCATCACCATCACCGCTTCCGCTCCCAATGAAGAAGATCCTGGGTTTACTGCTCCTGCTGTTCGCACTGCCGGTCGCCGCCGCCGAGCCGGGACCCGACGAGGTGGTGCGCAAGGTCACCGACGAGGTGATGCAGGCGGTGCAACAGAGCGAGGCGCTGAAGTCCGGACAGCGCGAGGCGGTGATGGCGCTGGTGCGGGAGAAGGTGCTGCCGCACGTCGACTTCCGCGCCGCCGCGCGCATCGCGCTCGGCCGGGACTGGAGGCTCGCGACGCCCGAGCAGCGCGAGCAGCTGGTGCGCGAGTTCCAGAACATGCTGCTGCGCATCTACACCAACTCGATCGGCGCGTACCGCGGCCAGACGCTGGAGGTGCAGCGGCTGAAGATGATGCCCGGCGAAACGGACGTCACGGTGCGCAACCGCTACCTGCAGCCGGGAAGGCCGCCGGTTTCGGTGGACTACGCGATGCATCGCACGCCGGAGGGCTGGA
>Ga0316628_100001216_pt1 | contig 17928 bp, 13 predicted proteins | sample OWC_Aug_M2_C1_D5_FD_207648 | JGI IMG/M metagenome (GOLD analysis project Ga0316628, IMG submission 207648) | Wetland soil microbial communities from Old Woman Creek delta, Ohio, United States - OWC_Aug_M2_C1_D5_C | ecosystem: Environmental > Terrestrial > Soil > Wetlands | place: USA: Ohio... | reverse complement strand
CGACGGTGCCGATCGAGAAGCGTGCTGCACACTGCTTCGCCAGGTCCGCCGCTTCCTGCGTCAGCTTCGCGCGGTCGACCGGCTGGCCGGCGGCACGCAGCTCTTTCGCGCGCACGGCGGCGTGACTCTCAGCCGCTTCCAGGCACTGCGCGACGGTCTTTGGCTCGGCCGGAACCTGCGGCGAAGCACGCTCGCCCGTCGGCGCTTCGGTGGCAATCGGTTGCACCGAGGCGGCGCGCGCCGGGCACTCGTTCATCATCGTGCCGAACGCGAATCCACAGGTCAGGGCCAGCAGCGTTGCGGTGATGGCACGCATATGGCGGCAGAGTATAATCCGCCAACACCATGGAGAGACAGATGCGCCGATACACCCTGCCAGCGCTGCTCGTTGTCGTCGTGTTCGCCTTCTCGCATCTGACCGCGCAGTCGCCCGCGACTCGTCAGAAGCCTTCGGTCCGTCCCGGCCCGAACGCGACGCGGCAGGGCGGTTCCGCGCAGGCGGTGGCGCGCGCCCCGAAGGCCGCGCCGATGCCGATGATGGCAAGCGTGGATCCCGCGTTCTTCAAGGGACTGCGCTACCGCCTGGTCGGGCCGTCCCGCGGCGGCCGGGTCACGACGGTCACGGGCGTGCCGTCGCAGCCGCGCACCTTCTACATGGGCGTCGCGAGCGGCGGGGTGTTCCGGACGACCGACGGTGGCGCCGCGTGGACGCCAATCACCGACGGCAAGGTGCCGCTCGGTTCGACCGGCTCGATTGCAGTCGCCGATTCGAACCCGAACATCATCTACCTGGGCACCGGCTCGGACGGGGTGCGCAGCAACGTCTCGACCGGGCGCGGGGTCTACAAGACGACGGACGGCGGTGAGACGTGGACGTTCGCGGGCCTCTACAACGCGGGCCAGATTGGCGCCGTGCGCATCCACCCGGCCAACCCCGACATCGTCTGGGTATCGGCGATGGGCGACGCGTTCAAGCCGAACGCCGAGCGCGGCATCTTCAAGACGACCGACGGCGGAAAGACCTGGAAGAAGACGCTCTTCATCAACGACGGCGTCGGCGCGATGGACGTCGAGTTGCAGCCGGGCAACCCCAGCGTCGTCTACGCGTGGATGTCGCATCTCGAGCGCAAGCCGTGGTCGATCATCAGCGGCTCGCGCGAAGGCGGGTTCTACAAGAGCACCGACGGCGGCGAGACGTTCACGAAGATCAGCAGTGGCCTGCCAAACGCGTTGATCGGCAAGGGAAACCTCGCGGTGACCGCCGCGAAACCCGATCGCATCTACGCGCTGATCGAGGCGAAGCCGGGCGGCGGCTTTTACCGATCCGACGATGCGGGACAGACGTGGGCGCTGGTGAATCCGCAGGGCTCGCTCATCCAGCGCCCGTTCTACTACACGACGCTCGGCGCGGATCCGACCAACGCGGATGTCGTGTACGCCGGCGCGGAGGGTTTCTACAAGTCCACGGACGCCGGCAAGACGTTCCCGACGCTGCGCACGCCGCACGGCGACAACCACGACATCTGGATCAACCCGAAGGACGGCAACGTGATGATCCAGTCGAACGACGGTGGCGCGAACGTGTCGTTCGACGGCGGGCGGACGTGGTCGTCGCAGATGAACCAGCCGACTTCCGAGATCTACGGGGTCTGGCTGGACAACCAGTTTCCCTACAAGTTGTACGGTGCCCAGCAGGATAGCAACACGATCATCATCTCGAGCCAGGCGGACCCGTCCACGCTGACCGACTGGCGCAACGGCCCGGGATGCGAGACCGGGCCGATCATGCCGCACCCGAAGAACCCGGACATCGTGTACGGGTCGTGCAAGGGACAGTACGGCGTGATGGACCTGAAGACCGGCCAGGAAAAGAACTACTGGATCGGCGCGCAATCGCTCTACGGCAACCCGGCCAGCGACCTCATCCTCCGCTTCCAGCGCGTGTCGCCGATGGCGACGTCGCCGCACGACCCGAACGTCTTGTACTACGGCTCGCAGTACGTGCACCGGACCTCGAACATGGGCGCGACGTGGGAGAAGATCTCGGGGGATCTCACCGCGACGCCCGAAGGGACCCAGGGCGTGAGCGGGGAACCGATCACCCGCGACGTCACGGGCGAGGAGTTCTACAGCACGCTGTACGCGATCACCGAGTCGACGCTCGAGAAGGGCGTCATCTGGGTGGGATCGAACGACGGCCCGTTCCACGTGACGCGCGACAACGGCAAGACGTGGACGAACATCACGCCGAAGGACCTGCCACCCGGCGGCCGCGTGCAGTACATCGAGGCGTCGCCGCACCGGCTGGGATCTGCCTACTACGCCACGTACCGGTATCTGCTCGGTGATTATCAGCCGTACATCTACCTCACCAACGACTACGGAAAGACGTGGACGCGGCTGACCGACGGCAAGAACGGAATCCCGGCCGACTGGCCGACGCGCGTTGTCCGCGAGGATCCGGACCGCGAAGGCCTGCTGTACGCGGGCACCGAGTTCGGCCTCTTCATCTCGTTCGACAACGGTGCGCATTGGCAGCCGTTCCAGCTGAACCTGCCGAACGTGCCGGTCACCGACATCAAGGTCCACCACAAGGACCTGGTCGTTTCGACGCAAGGCCGCGCTTTCTGGATTCTCGACAACGCCAGCTCGCTGCACCAGATCACGCCGAAAACCGTCGCATCCGAGGTGCACCTGTTCAAGCCGCGCGACGGGTACCGGACGCGGGTGGCGCCCGGCATTCTCGGTCCGGCGGTGGACTACTACCTGCCGGCGGCCTCTTCGGGTCCCGTGATGATCGACATCCTCGACGCGTCCGGCAGCGCCGTGAACTCGTACAACAGCGAAACGCCCGCGGCCGCCGGCGGCGGACGGGGCCGCGGCGGCGCCGGGGCCGAGGTCGTGGACCCGGACATGATGCCGATGGGGCGGGGGCGCGGCGGACCGGCGCCGCGGGTCACGAAGAACGCCGGCGTGAATCGTTTCGTCTGGGACGTGCGGAATGCGAAGGGCGTCACGATGCCGCCCGGACACTACCAGGTGCGCGTGCAGGCGGCGGGCGTCACCCGAACCCAGGCGCTCACGGTGCTGATCGATCCTCGCATCTCGGCCGGCGGCGTGACGGTCGCGGATTTGCAGGAACAGTTCCAGCACAACATGCGCGTGCGCGAGATGGTGGAGAGCGTCAACGCGCTCGTGTTGCGGGTCCGGCAGGCGCAGACCCAGCTGAAATCGGGAGCCGATCCCGACAAGGCGAAGCGGGTGGAGGCGATCGCCGCGAAGCTGCTGACCGAGCCGGTGCGCTACGGCAAGCCCGGCCTGCAGGCGCACATCAGCTACCTGGCCGGCATGACGGCAAGCGTCGATCAGAAGATCGGCCGCGACGCGATCGAGCGCTACGCGGTGCTGAAGAAGGAACTCGACGCCATCCGTGCGGAGACGGATCGCGTGCTGGGGTCGAACTGAACTTCGAGAAGCGGGGCCAGGCGATTCCTGGCGGTCGATTCTGCAGAACCGTGCGTAACGCGATTGTCGTCGAGGGCGGAGCGATGCGCGGCGTCTTTGCCGCGGGCGTTCTCGACGTGTTCATGGAGAACGCGTTCGACCCGTTCGATCTCGCGATCGGCGCCTCGGCCGGCGCGTGCAATCTCGCCTCGCACCTCGCCGGGCAGGCGGGGCGCAACCGCCGCTGCTTCTTCGACCTGATGACGCGCCGCGAGTTCATCGACGCGCGCCGCTTCCTTTCCCGCAGATCCGTCCTCGACCTCGATTGGCTGTGGGACGCGATGGCCGAGCGGGAACCGCTCGACGTCGAGGCGATCGCTCGCCGTTCGACCGAGTTCGTCATCGTAGCGACCTCCCGCACGACGGGACAGCCGGTCTACCTGACGACCGGGCCGGCGGACACGTCCGCGGCGCTGAAGGCGTCGTCCGCTCTGCCGCTCCTCTACCGCGGTGACATCGAAGTCGGCGGGATGCGGCTTCTCGACGGCGGCATCGCCGACCCGATTCCGGTCGAAGAGGCCTTCCGGCGCGGGGCGCGGCGCATCCTCGTGATCCGCACGCGGCCGGCGGCGGCGATCAAGGAGAATGGGCTGTCGACGCGCGCCATGGCCTGGCATCTCCGCGCCAACCCTGCGCTCGCTGTCGCCGTCCGTCAGGTGCCGGCCCGCTACCGGCAGTCGGTGGACTTCCTGCTGCGGCCGCCGCACGGCTGCGACATCCTCCAGGTCGCGCCGACCGTCCCGTTGGCCGCGAAGAGGACCACCCGGGCCCGCAGCGCCCTCGAACACGACTACAGGCTGGGGCGCGAAATGGCCGTCCGAGCCATGCGCGAGTGGGCCGAACTCGCCGGCGGTTGTTCGGCCGGTCCCGACGCGCGATAATCAAATCACGGGTTCCCCGTCGAAGATCTCAGCGCTCCGCGCCAACGGCTGAGTCGCCTCGGACTCGGGCTTCGAGCGTCTCGACCCTGCCACGCCTCCGCCCTGGGCCTTTCCGGTTCGAGCCCGTTGAAAGGAAGCCCCCGATGAACATGACGAAGACGGCGGTGGAGCAGGAGATCGAGCGCCGCGGCTACGCGCACCCGGAAGCACTGGTGACGACCGAGTGGGTGCAGAACCACCTGGCGAGCAGCGGCATCCGCGTGATCGAATCGAACGAGGACACGCTCCTCTACGGTTCCGGCCACGTTCCCGGCGCCGTGCACGTCGACTGGACCGCCGACCTGAACGATCCCGTGCGGCGCGACTACATCGGGCCGCAGGCATTTTCCGCGCTCATGTCGCGCATCGGCGTGACGCCGGAGACGACCGTGATCTTCTACGGCGACAAGAACAACTGGTGGGCCTGCTACGCGTTGTGGGTATTCGAGATGTTCGGCCACACGCGCGCGAAGGTGATGGACGGCGGCCGCCTGAAGTGGCAGCAGGAAGGGCGGCCTCTCACGCGCGAGGTACCGCGGCCGGCGCCGAGCACTTATCAGGCGCCGGGGCGTGACGACCGGACGAACCGTGCGTTTCGCGACGACGTCCTGCGATTCGCCGACGCTCAGGGCCAGCTCGTTGACGTTCGGAGTCCCGAAGAGTACAGCGGCGAGCGTCTCCACATGGCCGACTACCCGAACGAGGGCGCCCTGCGCGGCGGCCACATCCCGGGCGCGAGGAGCATTCCCTGGGCGCGCGCGGCGAATCCCCTGGACGGGACGTTCAAGACGGCCGACGAACTGCGCCGCATCTACGTGGACGAGCACCGGCTTCGCCCCGACATGGAGACAATCGCGTACTGCCGGATCGGTGAACGAAGCAGCCACACCTGGTTCGTGCTGAAGTATCTCCTCGGTTTCGAGCGCGTGCGCAACTACGACGGCAGCTGGACCGAGTGGGGAAATCTCGTCGGTGTTCCCGTCGAACGCACGTTCGAGGGACAGGCGCGCTGAATGGAATCGACCGAGACCCATGAGGCACCGCCGCGCCTCCCGGGGCGGCTGCCGGAGATTCTCGAGACGCTCTCCCTCGCCTCGGATCCGATGATGCGCGGCGAGATGCTGCTCGACTACGCCGCCCGGTTTCGCGAGGTGCCGCCGGAAGTCGCGCGGCGGCCTTTTCCGCCCGTAAACCGGGTTCCCGCCTGCGAGTCGGACGCCTACGTGTGGGCGGTGTTGCAGCCCGACTGCACCCTGAAGCTTCATTTCGCCGTCGAGAGCCCGAGCGGCGTTTCCGCGAAGGCGCTGGCGGCCATCCTCGATCGCGCCCTGTCCGGTTTGCCACCGGACGCCGTCGCCGCCGTGACACCCGACATCGTCCCAGAGATCTTCCGCGCCAACATCTCGATGGGCAAAGGCATGGGCCTCATGTCCATGGTCCGCGCCGTGCAGACCGTCGCCCGTCAGGCTGCCGCCTTCGAAGCAACCGGCGCTCCTCTCCCCGCGGTTTTTCCCCGCGCACGCTGAAAGCCGCCCCCGCCCGCAAGAGGCCGCCGCGCCCAGGTCCCCGAATGCGCTAGAATGCGCGGCCATTCGGGCAGGCAGGGCGAGAGGCGCCTGCCTGCCCCACCCGCCCATTCAGGAGAGTGCGATGCGCAAGCGATGGCTGTCACTGCTGACGATTGCCCTGCTTTTCGCCGCGGGGTTGGCTCTGCGCGCGCAGGTGCCGCCCCAGACACAGACTCAGAAACCGCCTCAGGCTCAGGCGCCGCGGACTCAGGTTCGCCCGGCGCGAGAGCTTCAGCCCTCGCCCGGTCCGCTGGAGTACGGACCCGCGAAAGGCACGCTCGTCATCGTCGGCGGCGGGAGCACCGAGGGCACCGGAATCGTGGAGAAATTCATCGAGCTGGCCGGCGGACCGAACGCGAAGTTCATCATCGTGCCGACGGCTGGCGGCAACAAGAACCAGGACGGCAGCATCCGCGAATACAAGGAAGAACAGGTCATCGCGGGGTGGCTGAAGCGCGGGTTGAAGAACGTGAAGATGCTGCACACCGCCGACCCGAAGGTGGCCGACACGGAGGCCTTCGTGAAGGACCTGCGCGAGGCGAACGCGGTCTGGTTCGACGGCGGCCGGCAGTGGAACATCGTCGACTCATACGCCAACACCCTGACGTTCAAGGAACTCCACAAGGTGCTGGAGCGCGGGGGCGTGATCGGCGGCAGTTCGGCGGGCGCGACGATCCAGGGCGACTACCTGGTGCGCGGCGATACCTCCGGGGCGAGCGTGATGATGACCGAGGAGCTGAATCACCAGCACGGCTTCGCGTTCCTTCGCAAGTCCGCGATCGACCAGCACCAGAACACGCGCAACCGATGGGACGACCTGATTCCGGTCATCGAGAAGTACCCAAGCCTCCTTGGGATCGGGCTCTCCGAGGGCACGGCGATCGTCGTCAAGGGCGACACGTTCGAGGTGATGGGCAAGTGGAAGGTCGCGATCCACGACAACCAGCGCCTGTATCAGCCGTGGGAGAAGCCCTACTACGTGCTGAGTCAGGGCGACGTGTACGACATGAAGGCGCGCCGGATCATCAAGCTGGGCACCGGGGCGACGCCGCGGCGGACGACGACGGACGATGAGGGGCGCTAGCCCCCCGAATTGCCAGCCGCACGCGAGTTGAGGTATCTTCCGCGCGCCCGTTCCCCTTGATCCCGACCGGTCGGTCGTGAACGTAACGGAGGCAGTATGACGAGACGCGTGCCAAACGCCCCGCGCCAGGTCCGCACACAAGCGATCCGCCTGGCGATTGCGTTGGTCCTGGCGGTATTGCCCCTCACTCTCGTGGCGCAGCAGCCCCAGGCACCGGCCAAACCAGCCGCGCCGCAGACCTGGGCCGACAAGATTCTGAACCAGGACACGTACGCCACGCCGCCACCCGAGGTGGCCGAAGCGGTGACGGCGCCCCGGCAGCAGAACGTGAGTCTGTCGAACTTCAGTCCCGACAAGAAGTGGTTCCTGAGCCAGATTAGCGACGGACCGGTGCCGATGAGCACGTTCTCCAAGCCGTTCGACGAGCTGGGCGGGGTGTTCATCGACTTCAAGGCAAATCGCAGCCGGACGCTGACCATCAGCAGCGGCGTCGGCATCCAGATCATCTCGGCGGCCGACGGCACGAAGAAGCCGCTGGCGACGCCGCCGAACGCGCGAATCACGAACGCCGTGTGGGTGCCCGATGGTTCGGGAGTCGCCTACTTCGCGCACACGGATGATGCGACCCACATCTGGATCACCGACCTGGCCACGAACAGGCCGCGCCAGGTGACGCCGAGACCGGTGCTCGCCACGCTGGTGACCAGCTTCGAGTTCACGAAGGACGGGAAGCAGGTCGCCGCCGTTCTCGTTCCCGACAACCGGCCGCCGCGGCCGGTGGCGCCGCTCGCGCCGACGGGCCCTGAAGTCAAGGTCTCCGAAGACAAGGAGAAGAACCGGCTTCGGACCTTCCCCAGCCTGATGTCGTTGCCTTACGAGTTCCAGTTGCTCGAGTGGCACGCGACGGGCCAGCTGACGTTGATCGACGTGCCGGCGCCGACGGTCGGGAAGACCGCGAAGCCGGCGGCGCCGAAAGCGAAAGGCGGGCAGCTGCCGGGCGTGAAGAAGATCGGCCAGCCGGCGATGATCCGTTCGCTCGACCTCTCACCCGACGGCAAGTACGTGCGCGTGACGCAGATGACGAAGCCGTTCTCTTACATCGTGCCGGTGAGCAGCTTCGGTTCGCTCGAGCAGATCTGGGACGGTGACGGCAAGGCGCTGGCGAAGGTCCGCGAGACGCCACTGAACCTGGGCGTGCAGGACGACACGCAGCCGGTGCCGGATCCCACGCAGGCGCCAGGCGGCGGGCGCGGCGGCGCGCAGGAACAGGGCAGACGCGAGATGGCCTGGCGCGAGGACGGCCAGGGACTGACCTACCTGGAACAGGAGGCGCCGCCTGCGGGTGAAGCGCAGGCGGGCACGGGAAGGGCGGGCGGACGCGCCGGGGCGGGCCGTGGCGCAGCGGCCGCGGGCGATCAGGCCGGCGGGCAGGGCCGCGGCCAGGCCGCGCAGCGCAGGGATCGGCTCTACCAGTGGCTGCCGCCGTTCGAGGAGAAGGGCGCGAAGGTGCTCTTCGAGAACACCACGCGCATGACCGGCCACCGGTTCTCGCCCGACATGCAGACGTTGTTCTTCCGGGAAACGAGCGGCCAGAACACCCAGGAGGTGGCGGTCAACCTGAAGGATCCGACGCAGCGTTACACGCTTGCGCGGTGGCGCACGGATGACCAGACGGCGGCCCCCGGCAATCTGATGATGGTGCGCGGCGGTGGCGGCGGCGGCCGCGGCGGAGCGCCTGGGGGCGGCGGTCGCGGCGGCGCCGGCGGGCCGGGCGGCGGCATCGTGCAATTGTCGGCAGACGGCAGCAGCGTGTTCTACCAGGGCAACGTGTACGACAAGAATCCCGAAGAGGTGGGGTCGCCATCAAGACGGGTGAGAAGAAGCGGCTCTACGAGAGCGACAACAAGGACGTGTACGAGAGCGTCGCGGTGCCGATCGATCTCGACGCCGGCCGCCTCGTCGTCGAACGGCAGAGCCCGGCGCAGGTGCCGCAGTTCTTCCTGCTGGACGGCACCAACCGGAAACAGCTGACCGAGAACAAGGATCTGTTCCCCGACCTGACGGCCGCGCGCAAGCTGCGCATCCCGATCGAGCGGGCCGATGGGTTCAAGTTCAAGGTGAGCGTGATGGTGCCAGCGAACTGGCGGGAGGGCAACAAGCTGCCCGCGCTGTTCTGGTTCTACCCGCGCGAGTTCACGAACCAGGAGCAGTTCGATCAGCCCGATCGCACCTTCAACAAGAACACCTTCACCAACTACGGGGCGCGCTCGATGCAGTTCCTCGTGCGCCTCGGCTATGCCGTGGTGGTGGACACGCCGGGCGCCATCCCGATCGTGGGGCAGGCGGGGCAGCAGAACAACAACTACGTGAACGACCTGCGGAACAGCCTCTACGCGGTCATCGACACGCTCGACAAACGCGGCATCATCGACCGCGATCGGCTGGCGATCGGCGGGCACAGCTACGGCGCCTTCACGACCGTCAACGCGATGGTGCACACGCCGTTCTTCAAGGCGGGCATCGCCGGCGACGGCGCCTACAACCGCACGCTGACGCCGCTGGGCTTCCAGAGCGAGCGACGCGACCTGTGGGAAGCGCCGAACGTCTACCTCGGCATGTCGCCGTTCCTGTACGCAAACAACATGACCGGCGCGCTGCTGATGTACCACGGGCTGCACGATCAGAACGTCGGCACCGACCCGACGAATTCGGTGCGCCTGATGCACGCGCTGAACGGCCTCGGCAAGACCGTAGCGATGTACCGGTATCCGCTCGAGGATCACGGGCCGGCCGCCAGGGAAACGCTGCTCGACTTGTGGGCGCGCTGGACGGCTTGGCTGGACAAGTACGTGAAGAATCCGCAGAAGCCGGCGGCGCCGACCAAACCGACGACCGACGCGCCGGCGCCGGAGATCAAGTAGCGGGATCGCGTGTTTGGCCTTGGGCTTTCGGGCCTTCGGCTTTAGGGCTTGCGGGCGGCAGGGACGGTTAAGCCTGCCGCCCCTTTTTTCTTCGTGCGATCGTTGACGAGAAACAGCACGGCACCGGCGACGAGCGCGGCGCTGCCGACGGCGAGCTGCTCGGGCGATGCGCCGGCCAGGATCGCCAGCGACACGATCACCGCGAGAACGGGGACGAGCGGACCGAACCGGATGACGAACGTCGCCTGGTTGACGGTCGCCGCAAACCGTGCGCGGCGCAGCATCAGCGTCGACGCGCACGCGCCGGTGTAGGTGATCAGGCGCGCGACAGCGCTGGCGGCGGCGAGCCTGGCGAACGAGCCCGACAGCGCCAGGCCGAGCGCCACCAGGGAAGTGAAGACAATGGCGTTGGCGGGCGTGCGCCACGACGGGTGGATTCGGCCGAAGAACGCCGGCAGCTCGCGGTTCTCGGCGAGTGCGTAGAGCATGCGCGAACCGGTCAGGATGTGCCCGGCGTTGTTGCCCGTCATCGAGAGGATCGAGCCGACACCGACGAGCAGCGCTCCTCCGCCGCCCAGGAACAGCAGGGCGGCGTCGGCCACCGGCGTCTTCGACGTCGCGAGGCCGGGCAGGACGCCGCCCGTGACCAGCTGCGCGAGCGCCATGATGAGCGTCACCGACACGATCGTCGTCAGCAGCGCAAACGGCACGTGACGGCGCGGGTCGGTGCTCTCGCCGGCGGGAACGGGAATCACGTCGAAGCCGCCGAACGCGAAGTTCAGCAACAAGGCCGCGGCCGCGGCCTGCCGCCAGCTCACCGAGGGAAACGGCGAAAGCCGCGCGAGGTCCACGTAGAACAGCCCGACGACGATGAAGATGCCGAGCGGGACGAGTTTCGCGACGGTCAGCGCGTTGACGACCCACGCGCTCTGCCTGATGCCGCGGACGTTGATCGCGGCGAGCACCGCGATCAGCGTGAGGAGGAGCGTGGCGCGCGCCGTTCCACCCGTCACCGCCGGCCAGTAGAAGCCGAGGGCGAGCGCGATGCCGTTGGCGTTCGAAGCCTGGCTGGTGACGCGGGTAAACCACTGCATCCACCCGACCTCGAAACCGGCCAGTCGGCCGAACGCCGCTCGCGTGTACAGATACGGTCCGCCCGTGCTCTCGAACCGGCTGCCGACTTCTGCGAAGCACAGGGCGATGAGCAGCGAGCTCAGGCCGACCAGCACGTACGCGATTGGGGCCCACGCGCCGACTTCGGCCGCGACGGCGGCGGGAATCAGGAAGATGCCGCCGCCGATCACCTGGTTGATGCCGATGGCCGTCAGGTCCCACCGGCCGAGCGCGCGCCGCAATCCCGCCGGGTGCGCGGAGGTCGTCGCGGGCATCGTCACCTCGAGTTCGTGGCGACGAGCCTACGCGGGCGGGTTCCACGCGTCAAGACGCGCGTGCACGTGACGCTGGACAACGCCGGCCCCCCGGAGGTAAGTACGGCGGGCTGCGTACCAGCCAGCCGTCAGCAGGGACACATGAACGACGCACCGTCGAACCCGCTCGCGTGGGTGGTCGCCGTCAAGATGGGGTACGGCCACCAGCGCACTGCGCACCCACTCAGCCGTCTTGCGCCGGGCGGACGCGTGTTCCTGGCCGACGACTACCCGGACATACCGGAAGACGACAGAGCGCTCTGGCAGCGGATGCGCCGCTTCTACGAGTTCATGTCCAATGCCCGCCGGGTGCCGCTCGTCGGCGGGGCGGCATTCTCCCTCTTCGACGTGCTGCAGAAGATCCTGCGCTTCTACCCGAGGCGTGACATGTCCCGGCCGGACTGGAACGTGCGGGCGCTCTACTCGATGATCCGCAAAGGGTGGGGGCAGGACCTCGTCAAGCGCCTGGCGTTGGACGGAGGCGGCGCCCTGCCCATGGTCACGTCCTTCTACACGCCGGCGTTCATGGCGGAATCGTACGACTACCCCGGCGACATCTACTGCGTCATCTGCGATGCCGACATGGCGCGAGCGTGGGCGCCCCTGCACCCCGCCTCGAGCCGCATCAGGTACTTCGCGCCGACACGCCGCGTCGCCGAAAGGCTTCACCTGTACGGTGTCCGTCCCGCGAACGTGTTCCTCACCGGCTACCCGTTGCCCGCCGAGAATGTCGGCGGTGATCTCGCGGTTCTCAAGGGAGACGTTGCGCAACGGGTCGTGAACCTCGATCCGAAGCGCAAGTACCTCGAACGGTACGGCGCGCTGGTCGCGGCCAAGTTCGGCGAGTTGCCGGCGGGAGCGAGCCGGCCGTTGACAATCCTGTTCAGCATCGGCGGGGCGGGCGCGCAGGCGGAAATCGCGAGGGAGCTGCTGAGGAGCTTCAAGAAACGGATCCTCGATCACGAGGTCCGCCTGATCGTCGGGCATCAAGCCCTGGGTGCACGACTACATCGAGGAGGCCGTCAGAGACTGCGGCCTCGCGGGGGAAGCCAGCCACCTGACGGCGCAGACGCAGGCCGCCAACCCGCAGCGGGACGGCGGCGTTCAGATCCTGCTGGGCGGCCACGTGAGCGAGTACTTCGACCTGTTCAACAGGGCGCTGCGGACGACCGACATTCTGTGGACGAAGCCGAGCGAACTGGTGTTCTACTCGGCCCTTGGTCTTCCAATCGTCATGGCCCCGCCGCTCGGAGCGCAGGAGCAGGCGAACCAGCAGTGGCTGCTGCGTCTCGGCGCGGGCGTCGTCCAGGACGATCCGGCGAACGCTGACGAATGGGTGTTCGACCTGCTCGAGAGCGGGTGGTTCGCGGAGGCCGCCGTCGAAGGGTTCGTGGAGGGTGAATCCGCCGCGTCGCAGAGGATCGAGGCGATCCTGAGAACCGGGGCGGCCACTCCTTCAGCCGTCGATTGAAGCGCATGCGCCTTGCCATCACGCGCGGCGTCAGCCCGGCGATCGCCCGGTGCGAACTGACGCACCTGGCGCGGCAGCCGATCGATCTGAAAAAGGCTCGGGCCCAGCACGCGGCCTACGAGGCGTGCCTTCGCGCGCTCGGCTGCACGATCCGACGCCTGCCAGGCGGCGACGCCCTGCCGGACTCGGTCTTCGTCGAGGACTGCGCGGTGGTCTTCGACGAGATCGCCGTGATCGCGCGTCCCGGTGCACCGCCGAGGCGAGCCGAAACCGGGGCGGTCGCAACGGCGCTGAAGGCGGTTCGTCCGCTCGCCCGCATCGGGCCGCCAGGCACGCTCGACGGCGGCGACGTGCTGAGAGCCGGGCGGAGAGTGTTCGTCGGCATCTCTTCCCGCACGAACGCCGCCGCCATCGACCAGCTGAATCGCCTGGTGAGCCCGTTCGGCTACACGGTGACCGGCGTCGAGGTGCGCGGCTGCCTGCATCTCAAGTCCGCGGTCACGGAGGCAGCACCCGGCGTCCTCCTGCTCAACCCCGCCTGGGTTTCCGAAGGCACTTTTCACGGCTTCACCTGCATCGAGACCGACCCGGGAGAGCCGCACGGGGCGAACGCGCTCCGGATCGGCGACGACCTGGTGTACGCGTCCGCGTTCCCGCGCACGCGCGACCGCCTCGACTCGCTGGGCCTCTCGATTCATCCCGTCGACGTGTCCGAACTGGCGAAGGCCGAAGGCGCCGTCACCTGCTGCAGCCTGATCGTCGAGAACGGGTAGGACCGGTTTCACGGGCGGGCTCCGGCGATCAGGCGTATCATTCGATCGCTGTTCACTCCCGTCACAGGGGGGACCCATGACCACGCGCAGAAAAGCGGCGCTTGTTGCGCTCCTGTCGTTCGTGTTGTCCGCCTTTGCGGTCGGCGCCCAGCAACGCGCCGTTCAAGTCGCCCAGAGTGCGAAGACCGCCGCACTCGACCAGCTGCTTCCCGTCGATCCCCAGATCACGATCGGGAAGCTCCCCAACGGCCTTCGGTACTACATGCGGACGAACAAGCTTCCCGCCAATCGCGCCGAGCTGCGGCTGGTGGTGAACGCGGGTTCCGTGCTCGAGGACAACGACCAGCAGGGCCTCGCGCACTTCTGCGAGCACATGGCGTTCAACGGCACGACGCACTTCGCCAAGAACGAGCTGGTGCGGTACATGGAGTCGATCGGCATGAAGATGGGGCCGAGCGTCAACGCGTATACCAGCTTTGACGAGACGGTGTACATGCTCCAGGTGCCGACCGACAAGCCCGACCTGATGGAGAAGGCGTTCCTGATCCTCGAGGACTGGGCGCACAACTTCTCGTTCGATCCGAAGGAAATCGACAAGGAGCGCGGCGTCATCGTCGAGGAATGGCGCCTGGGCAGGGGCGCGGGCACCCGGATGCAGGACAAGCAGTTCCCGATCCTCATGAAGGGATCGCGCTACGCCGAACGGCTTCCGATCGGCAAGAAGGACATCATCGAGGCGTTCAAGCACGACACGCTGAAGCGCTTCTACCGCGACTGGTACCGCCCGGACCTCATGGCTGTCGTCGCGGTGGGCGACTTCGACCAGCCGACGATCGAGAAGCTGATCAAGCAGCACTTCGGGCCGCTGCAGAACCCGAGGAAAGAGCGGCCGCGATCCGTGTTCGAGGTGCCGGACCAGCCGGGAACGTTGTACGCGCTCGCCTCGGACAAGGAAGCCACGAACACGCAGGTGAGTGTCTACACGAAGCTTCCCGTCCGCGATCAGACGACGGTGCAGTCCTACCGGGACAAGATCGTCGAGCGGCTGGCGTTCGGCATGTTGAATGCCCGCCTCTCGGACCTGACGCAGAAGGCCGACCCGCCCTTCGTGATGTCCGCCGCCGGCCGTGGACTGTTCGTCAAGTCGAAGGAAGCGGTGATGCTGAACGCGCTGGTGCGCGAGAACGGCGTCGAGCGGGGCCTGGACGCGCTGTTGACCGAAACGGAGCGCGCGTCGCGGTTCGGGTTCACCGCAACCGAGCTCGACCGCCAGAAACGGCAGGCGCTGCGCAGCTACGAGCGGCTCTTCGCCGAGAAGGACAAGCACGAATCGGCGACGCTGGCCGCCGAGTACATCCGGAACTTCACGCAGGACGAGGACATCCCGGGCATTGCGTTCGAGTACGAGCTCCACCAGCGGTTCCTCCCCGAGATCACGCTGGACGAAGTGAACCGCGTGGCGAAAGGCTGGACAGGCGACAAGAACCGCGTCGTCATGATGAGCGGCCCGGAGAAAGAGGGTGTCGTGCTGCCCGACGAGACGAAGCTCGGGGCGGTCATCGGAGGTGTCGCAGCGAAGAAGATCGACGCCTACATCGACACCGCCGCCAACGCGACGCTGCTCGAGGCACCGCCCAAGGGCGGGACGATCGTGAACACGACGTCGAAGGAGGCGTACGGCATCACCGAGTGGGAGCTGTCGAACGGCGTCAAGGTCGTGTTGAAGCCGACCGACTACAAGGCAGACGAGATCGTGTTCCAGGGGGCGAGCTTCGGCGGCCACTCGCTGGCGAGCGACGCCGACTTCAACGCCGTCCGGATGGCTGCCCAGGTCGTCTCGCTGGGTGGTGTCGGCAAGTTCAGCGCCATCGACCTCCGCAAGGTGCTGGCCGGGAAAGTCGCATCCGCCTCGCCGTCGATCTCGGAAACCGAGGAAGGGCTGTCCGGGGGCGGCTCACCGAAGGACCTGGAGACGTTGTTCCAGCTGATCTACCTGCGTTTCACTCAGCCGCGCGCGGACGCGGACGCGGTCGCCGCCTTCAAGGCGCAGGGAAGGGCGGTGTTGGCCAACCAGCAGGCGAGCCCGGCGTTCGCCTTCCAGGAGGCGCTGCAGACGACGCTCACCCAGAACCACCCGCGCGGTGCCGTGATGACGCCTGCGCTGGTCGACCAGCTCGATCTCGACAAGTCGATGACGCTCTACAGGGATCGGTTCGCAGACGCGAGCGACTTCAGGTTCATCTTCGTCGGGACGTTCGACCTGAAGACCATCAGGCCGCTCGTGGAGCAGTACCTCGGCGGGCTTCCTTCGATTCGCCGGTCCGAGACGTGGAAGGACGTCGGCATGCGATACCCGAAGGGCGTGATCAAGAAGACGGTGAACAAGGGGATCGAGCCGAAGAGCCAGGCGGGCATCGTGTTCACCGGGCCGTTCGAGTACGACCCGTCCCATCGCGTCGTCGTGCGTGCGCTGGCGAACATCGTGCAGAGCCGGCTGCGCGATCTGGTACGGGAGGACCTCGGGGGAACTTACAGCATCGGCGCGAGCGCGAACTACGCGCGGGTTCCGGTGCAGACTTACACGTTCAGCATTTCGTGGGGGTGCAATCCTGACCGCGTCGACGAGCTGGTGAAGGCCGTCTTCCGGGACATCGATGACATCCGGACGAACGGCCCGACCGAGAAGCAGGTGAACGACACGAGGGAGCAACTGCTGCGGGAGTTCGAGACCAGCATCAAGCAGAACAGCTACCTCGCGACGCAGCTCTACTACAAGTACCTGTACGGCGAGGACGTGAAGACGTTCTTCGAGATGCCCGAGGCATACAAGGCGCTGACGCCGGCGATCCTCCGCAACGCCGCCCGCGCGTACTTGAATCCCGATAACTACGTGCAGGTGACGCTGCTCCCCGAGAGGAAGTCGGCGCCGAGTGTGATCGAGCGGGTATCGAGGCTGCTCTGGCGGCCGTCCCCGGTGCTCGCCCCGGTGCCGGGGTTCTGAGGGTAGCGAACAGCGACGATTTCTTCGCGGATTCCCGGCGGCGCAGCCGGGGGCTGGGGCGGGGCTCGTCCCCGCTCGAGACATTGGCTACCCACTACCGCGAATCGGACGTCGTCGCCGCGACGCGCACCGGCTGCGTCCACGCCATCAACCCGTTCGAGTCGATCAGTTTCACCCGCACGTACCCTTCGTCGCCGGCGAACTGGTACCGCGCCGGACCCGGTCCCGTCTCCTTCAGAATGCGCCCGTGCCTGCCGATGAACTGGACCGTGTATTTCGTCGTTCCCTGCGGCTTGATCGTCACCGTCACGTCCCGGCTCGTGGCCTGGATGTCCGTCAGCTCGATGCCGGTGCTTGCGTAGAAGTCGCCGCGCTGCAAGGCACCGAGAATGGCGTCGGCCGTCAGGTGCGCGGCGCGGACCATGACCCAGCCGCGGCCGGGTCCCGCGGCCTGCTTCGAGAACGGGCGCTTCAGTTCGTGCATGTCATCACTGGCTACGCCGAAGACGGTCGCGCCGGCGGACACCATCGCATCCCACATCGCCTCGGCTGCAGGCACCCCGCCTCCACCCAGGTTGTTCACCTGCGGGTGGCCGTTGAAGACTTCGAGCAACTGTGCCCCTTTCACCCCTTGCAGATCGTTTGGCGTCATCGCCCACCCGAAGTTCGGGTGGTTGATTTGCACCACGCCACCGGCCGCGCGCATGGCGTCGATGTCCTTCTGGAGCACCTCGGCAGGCTGCGTTCCGCCCTGCGGCCGCACCAGGCCCGTTCCACCGAGGTAGCAGAGGTGCACGGGTTTGTCGCCCGCGCGGTCCGTCACTTCCTCGCCGCGAATCAGCAGGAAGCGCTCCTCGGCGGCGAACACGGCGTTCAGCCCTTCGATCGGCGTGACGAAGTTGTGATCGGTGAGGACCAGGAAGTTGTAGCGGAGCTCCCGGTACGTACGCACGACGTCGTCCGGCGTGCTGTCTCCGTCGCTGTTCAGCGTGTGCGTGTGGGTGTTGCCCTTGAACCAGCGAGCGGCATCGCCGCTCGCCGTCTGCCTGGCGGTCGCTCCTGCGGACGCGACGAGGAGCAGCAACGCGACGACCAACGCGATCCTGCGCACAGGTCCTCCTTGGCGAACCGACGGGATCTAATCGGTGGTGAATCTCGAGTTCAGGTAACGGGTTTCCGCCGGGCGCCTGAGGTGCGTTCGGCAGCGCGTCGGCGTGCCCCAGTTCTGCTTGCCGCCGGAGCGTATGCCGGCCCGAGCC
>Ga0316628_100001215_pt1 | contig 17932 bp, 11 predicted proteins | sample OWC_Aug_M2_C1_D5_FD_207648 | JGI IMG/M metagenome (GOLD analysis project Ga0316628, IMG submission 207648) | Wetland soil microbial communities from Old Woman Creek delta, Ohio, United States - OWC_Aug_M2_C1_D5_C | ecosystem: Environmental > Terrestrial > Soil > Wetlands | place: USA: Ohio... | reverse complement strand
AAGGAAAAGGACGAGGCTTCGCGCAAGCGCCTCGGGCTGATCGAAGACGAGATCAAGAAACTGGAACGCGAATACGCCGACCTGGAAGAGGTGTGGAAGGCGGAGAAGGGCGCGGCCCAGGGCACCGCCCAGGTGAAAGAGGAAATCGACCACATCAAGGCCGACATCGCCAGGCTGCAGCGCGAGGGCAAGCTGGAAAAGGTGGCCGAGCTGCAATACGGCAAGCTGCCCCAACTCGAAGCCAAGCTCAAGGAAGCCGCCCAGCGCGAGGCGGAAGGCGGCCCTTCGAAGAACAAGCTGCTGCGCACCCAGGTGGGCGCGGAAGAAATTGCCGAAGTGGTGAGCCGCGCCACTGGAATACCGGTGTCCAAGATGATGCAGGGCGAGCGCGACAAGCTGCTCAAGATGGAAGACAAACTGCACGAGCGCGTGGTGGGGCAGGACGAGGCCGTGCGCCTGGTGTCGGATGCCATCCGCCGCTCGCGCTCCGGCCTATCCGACCCCAACCGCCCCTACGGCTCCTTCCTGTTCTTAGGCCCCACCGGCGTGGGCAAGACCGAGCTGTGCAAGACGCTGGCCTCGTTCCTGTTCGATTCGGAAGAGCACCTCATCCGCGTGGACATGAGCGAATTCATGGAAAAGCACGCAGTCAGCCGCCTCATCGGTGCGCCTCCCGGATACGTGGGCTATGAAGAGGGCGGCTATTTGACCGAGGCCGTGCGCCGCAAGCCCTACAGCGTGATATTGCTGGACGAAGTGGAAAAGGCCCACCCGGACGTATTCAACGTCCTGCTGCAGGCGCTGGACGACGGCCGCATGACCGACGGCCAGGGCCGCACCGTGGACTTCAAGAACACCGTGATCGTGATGACCTCCAACCTGGGCAGCGACATGATCCAGAAAATGGAAGGCGACGACTACCAGGTGATCAAGCTCGCCGTCATGAGCGAAGTAAAAAACTACTTCCGCCCCGAATTCATCAACCGCATCGACGAAGTGGTGGTGTTCCACGCCCTGGACGAAAAGAACATCAAGTCCATCGCGCGCATCCAGATGCAGGGGCTGGAAAAGCGCCTGGCCGCCATGGAAATGAAGCTGGCAGTCACCGACGCCGCACTCGCCGAAGTGGCCAACGCGGGCTTCGACCCGGTGTATGGCGCGAGGCCCTTGAAGCGCGCCATCCAGAGCCAGATCGAGAACCCGCTGGCGAAGGCGATACTGGAGGGCAGGTTTGCGGCGAAGGATACGGTGAAGGTGGACTGCAAGGGCGGGGTGATGCGGTTCGAGAAGGGTTGAGGTAGAGCCTGTTGTAGATTAAAGCCCGGCAGTGCCGGGCTTTTATTATTTAGCTACTTTCTAGATTGTTCTCGCAAGTATGTCAACTATTTTGTAGTGCTGAGTTGCTGAAGCAACCAATCTATTTGCCTCCTTGCTGTCGAAATTACGGCCTTAAATAACAAAGCATGAACTTCTGGTTCTCGATTGGCTGGCTGAGGGAAATCGGGTGAGCGTTTTCCTCCGATAAGCATTACTCGAATTTGTTTGTCAGTGTGTGTTCCAAAGTCATGGCGATATGAAGTCGCTTGCTGGTAGTCGCTGAAATTTAGAGAGTGAGATGGCCTCTTGAATTCAATGAGCAGGAATGTTCCATTTAGATCTTCATTTAGCAGTAAGTCTGGACGTTTTTCTTTCATCGTCCCTGAGTATTTTTGCTGAAGATAATCTTCAACTTGACGCTGTAAAGTTTGATTTGAGCTAAATAGAGAATATTCCGGCCCGAAGATCCATAAAGCATTTTGGATGGCTTTGTGTGGCGATGCGACTATCAACTTGAAATCGTAGATTACTCATGGACGACACCTCTTAAATCATAGCAAGGTAGGATGCGGTGACGCAGGAACCGCATCGTTCGAGTTTGCCTCGCGAACGGTGCGGTGCGTTCCTTACCGCACCCTACTCAAGGTCACCTGCGGGGCGCAATAACCAACAGGCATTGCGCCGTATGTTACTCGCATGCGGCGCAATGTGCTGCGCTTACTACTTTCCCTCTGGACGCATCGCTGCAGCCGCCACCACGCAGCGGGATTGGGGCCGAGATAATGTGCCTTGCTGCACCCAGGAAGCAAAGGCAGGCGCCGAGCAAGGCCAGCCAAAATAAGATGCCGCTCGCCGTCATGCAGAGCTTCCAGGGCAAGGTTTTCCCGATGGCGGGGTAAAACAGTACTGCCAGCGTGCACAGCAGCATCGTTACCACGGCAAACCGGACCATCCAGCACGGTAGGATGCGGTTCCTGCGTCACCGCATCGTTCGAGTTTGCCTCCCGAACGATGCGGTGCGTTCCTTACCGCATCCTACACACTATTCTTGTATGGCGATGGGGCTGAACCGGCCGTTTGAATCGCTGCATTCTTGCGCATTTTCCATTTGAATGCCAGCGGCATTGAGATATATGCGAGCCGCATTTTTCTTGTGCAGGCCAGCGCAGTGGCAGGTCGGCTTGGGCCGCAGGCCGTAACCCGACATATTCGTAAATCCGTGTGTCGGGTTACGGCTGCGGCCTAACCCGACCTACAGAACTTGTCGGCACCCTTGCAGGCTGGCCTCTTTGTTTCGCAATGACATAGAGACTTGTGTGTATATGCAGGGGCTTGAAAATATGGTTTTATTTGTTCACAACGCCAGCCGCCCGCGCCGTCACGACACGGGTATCTGATCGCCCGGCCTTGCTGCTTGCCGCAGCGCGGACGGCCGTGTCGGCACAGTTTCAAGAAGGCCATTGCTGCACATGGCCTTTATTTCTTCAGAAACGGAGGGTGTCATGGATTTTCAGAATGAATGGACACGGAGCGATGTGGCGCAGAAAGTCTCAATCAAGGAGCTTGAAGAGAAGAAGCGGGAATTGACTGTTCAGCTTCACGATGCCGAAACTCAAATTGCCACGTTGAAGCTGGAAGTGGCAAGGCTGGAAAACGGCCAGCTGGCGCTAACGGTAAAGCTGAACGATGCCACCAGCGAAGTCGGAAGGCTCTCCATGGTGGTGAAGCATCCACCGCCTGGGGGAAAGCACGAGTAGGGCGCCTACCCGCGAGGGGGCACCAAAGTACGGCGGTGCGACGTTGGCGGCGATAAAGAAAACGCCCCGGCCATTGCAGCCAGGGCGCTGAGCGGGCGCGGCTCGCGCTACATCTTGGGTGCGGGTTCTTCCTTCACGGCCTTCAGCGCCTCTTCGGGCGGGATTTCGTTCCCGTCCTTGTTGGTGTAGTGAATGTCGAAGGCGGCGTCGGTATAGATGAGCAGCGTGCACTTGTTCTTGCAGCTGAATTGGTGGACGTGGCGCGACGGCAGGCGCACGAAGCCTGCGGCGGTGAGCATCTTCGAGTCGGCGTCTTCCATGTCTATCCGGCCTTCTCCGCTCACGACCATGACGTATTCGCCTGCGGTATGCCAGTGCCAGGGGATGGTGCACCCGGTCGTCAATTTGGCGAGGATGAAGCCGGGGCCGGTCATGGGATCACCGCTTTCCACCGCGCCCGACAGGCAGGTGGGCATTGCGGGGATGGGGCCAAACTTCAGCTCAGCCATGTTCCGGGCCATCGATTTACTTGCAGGATCTGACGCGGTAGCGGGTTGCTGGGCGTGGGCAAGCTGTGTCAGGGCCAGCGACATGGCCAGTATGGGGAGCCACCATTTGTTTTGCTTGTTCATTTGTTGCCTCCTGTGTTGAGTAAGAAACAGGGTAAGAACACTAGCCGCAATGTTTTGACTTGACAATAAGCAGGAGTATGTAGCGAGCGCAGGCTGGGGCAAGGCGCGAACCCCGGCTGCCCTTTCTTGAGATGCTGGGGTGCGCACGCTTATCGCACCCTGCGACTGAACGTTTCCGCGCTACTTCCGCGTCAGCATGAAGATATTCTCATGCAGCCGGGTGAGCCCGCGCGCCTTGAAGTGTCCGTTCCCTGCCAGCACGTCAGTGCGTTCCAGCAGTTCCACGTTGGCGCGCGCGCCGTAGAGCGCATGCACTTCCTCGGGCGTCACCGCGAAGGGCGGGCCGCTCATGGCGGACTGGTCGTATTCGAAGGTGACGAGCAGGGTGCGTGCGCCGGCGGGGAGGAGGTCCAGGATGTGCTGGGCGTATCGCTGGCGCATTTCCGGGGGCAGGGCGACCAGGGAGGCGCGGTCGAATACTGCCTCGACGCCATCCAGGTCGGCCTGGGTCATGTTGAAGAAGTCGCCGCACAGGATGCGGATGCCGTCTGCCTCGCATTGCTGGAAATGTTCGGTGTTCGAGGTGGAGGGGGAAACGCCCAGTTCGTCGAAGAAAGCTTCCACCGCCAGCGGGCTGAGTTCGACGCCGACTACCGGGTGGCCGTTCTTGCGTAGCCAGACCATGTCCAGGCTTTTACCGCACAGGGGCACGAATACCTTGCTGCCCGGGGCGGGTGCGAGCCTGTTCCAGTAACGGGCCAGATAGGCATTGACCTCGTCCTGGTGGAAGCCGATTTCCGCGCGCTCCCAGCGTTCAAGCCAGAATTCCTTTTCCATTATTTCTCCCCCTGCATGGATGTATTATACGCGGACACGTTGGTTGACCGCTTCCTTCCTTAAGCTGGCCGGGTGCATGCCGTAAGCGCCATGTTGGTTCCATTTCGGATAATATAGCGCATGTGCACAGGTGCTCTGCGCTCCCCTTTGTTGTCATTCCGGATATGTCTATGAAAAACAAGTTGTTGTCGATATTGCTGGCGTTTACTCTCGCCGCACTCAATACTGCACAGGCTGCTGCTCCGCAGCTTGTTCCGCTGGAACAGGAAGCTCAAGCCGCTCACATATCCGCCGAAATTCTTAGCCGCCACCATTACCGGCACGTGGCGCTTGACGGCGAATTGTCTGCGCAAGTGTTCGATAACTATCTGAAGATGCTGGATGGTGAAAAGGTGTTTTTGCTTCAGGCGGACATCGATCGGTACGCCGACGCGCGGACCAAGCTGGGTGATGCGATACTCCACGAAGACATGAGCATCCCGTTCGCGATGTTCAACCTCTATCAGCAGCGCATAAGTGAGCGCATTGCCTACGCCCGCTCGCTGCTGACCAAGGGTTTTGATTTCAAGGCAAAGGAAAGCTATCCACTGAGCCGCAAGGATGCGCCGTGGGCGAAAACCGTGGATGAACTGAATGACCTGTGGCGCAAGCGGGTCAAAAACGAATGGTTGCGGCTCAAGCTGGCCGGCAAGGATGACAAGAGCATTATCGCCACCCTGGACAAGCGCTATCAGAGTGCCTTGAACAGCCAGTCCAAGATCAAGAGTGAAGATGCATTTCAGAGCTTCATGAACGCTTATGCGACGACCATGGACCCGCACACCAACTATTTCGGGGTGCGCGCCTCGGAAGAATTCGATATTTCGATGAGGCTGTCCCTGTTCGGCATCGGCGCCGTGCTGACGGAAAAGGACGAATACACCGTGATCCGGGAACTGGTTGCGGGCGCACCCGCGGCGCTCTCTGGCAAGTTGAAGCCCGGAGACCGTATCCTGGGCGTCGCCCAGGGCGACGGCGCGATGGTGGACATCCTGGGCTCGCGCCTTGACGATGCAGTGGCCCTGATACGCGGCCCGGAGGACACGGTGGTGACTCTGGACATCCTGCCCGCAGAAGCGGGCGCCGATGGCAAGCATAGGATCATCTCGCTGGTGCGGAAGAAAGTTTCCCTGGACAAGCTGGCTGCCAGCAAGTCCATCATCGAGGTGAAGGACGGGGCGGTTACCCGCCGCATCGGCGTGATTACCCTTCCTGAGTTCTACCAGGACTTTGCCGCGCGCCGCAGAGGCGACAAGGACTTCAGGAGCGCGAGCCGGGATGTGGCGCGCCTGCTGGAAGAACTGAAGAAGGAGCAGGTGGATGGCGTGCTGGTTGACCTGCGCAACAATGGCGGCGGAGCCCTGGTCGAGGCGGTCCAGCTGACCGGACTCTTCATAGACCAGGGGCCGGTTGTGCAGCAGCGCGACTCCGAAGGCGATGTGCACGTCGAGGGCGACACCAGTCCCGGGGTTGCCTGGGATGGCCCGCTGGGCGTGCTGATCAATCGCGGCTCGGCCTCAGCCTCGGAAATTTTCGCGGCGGCGATACAGGATTACGGGCGCGGCGTGGTGATCGGCGAGACGAGCTTCGGCAAGGGTACGGTACAGACCGTGCTGAATCTTGATCAAATCGCGAAGAATGACAAGCCGACACTCGGCGAACTCAAGATAACGATCGCCCAGTTCTTCCGCATCAATGGCGGCACCACCCAGTTGCGCGGCGTCACGCCGGACATCGCCCTCCCGACCATGACCGATGCTTCGGAATTCGGCGAATCCAGTTACGGCAATGCCTTGCCCTGGACCCGGATCGCGGCGGCAGATTACATCCGCGCCGGCGACTTGAGCGGGATCGTGCCCCTGTTGGACGCGAGCCATGAAAAGCGCATCAAACGTGACCGGGACTTCCGCTATCTGCAGGAAGATATTGCCGAGATCGAGAAATTGCGGCGGAACAATGCGATCTCGCTGAACGAAGCCGAACGCCGCCAGGACCGCGAGGCGCGGGAAGCACGCGAAAAAGCCCGTGAGGCAACCCAGAATGCATCGGACCGGGCTGGGTCCAAGGCACTGAGCCAGGCACAGCAGGACGACGGCCTGCTATCCAGCGAGCGCAACCTCAGCACCCAACTGGCCATCGAACAGGGAAGCAAGAACGCCAAGGACATATTGCTGACGGAAGCAGCCCATGTCCTCAGCGATGAAGTTGGCTTGCTGAAAGCCGACAGCGGCGCGCGCAGTCATCTGCACTAATGCGGCATTGGTGCATCGGCGCTCCGCGGCATGGCATCATCCACGCGGCGTGTCGGGTCGCCGGGCGCCCAGGCGGGCCGAGTTCCTGCATCCGATGAGGCATAAGGCGCGGGCAAAAAAAAGCCGTATCGCCAGTGCCGTCTTTGGCGGACTACAGTGGAACATCACCGCGTTTCTACTGTCTCACCCTACCTAGCACCATAATCTTCTGGGCAGGAGGGTTTGAGGCAATGGAAACATTGTTCACAAGCCGACAGAAATTTGCCGCAATTTCCGCCATCGTTCTGCTGACGGCGGGCTGCGCAGCTGGGCCCGATTTCCGGCGCCCGGAACCTCCTGCGGCCAAGAGCTATACCTCCAAGCCGTTGCCGGAGCGCGTGTCACCTGCTGAAGCTTCTGGTCCTTCGCAGCAGTTCGTGCAAGGCATGGATATCCCTGCCCAGTGGTGGACGCTGTTCCACTCGCCGCCGCTCAACCATCTGGTGGAACGCGCGCTGAAGGCGAATCCCGATCTGCATGCGGCACAGGCCACGTTGCGCCAGGCTCAGGAGAATGCCCGCGCGGCGGAAGGTGCGCTGTACCCCTCCGTGAATGCAAGCGGTTCTGTCGTCAGGCAACAAAACAGGGGCGCCCAGTTCGGGCAGCCGGCAAGCCCCGGCTCGCTGTTTACGCTGTACAGTGCTTCGGTCAGCGTCTCCTACGGCATAGATATTTTCGGCGCAGCACGCAGGACGCTGGAGGCGCTGGAGGCGCAAGCAGAGTTCGAGCGCTACCAGATGGAAGGCGCTTACCTGACGCTGACGTCCAACGTGGTGACCACAGCGGTGCAGGAGGCCGCGCTGCGTGCGCAGGTTTCCGCCACCCGCGAAATCATGGACCTGGAAAGCCAGCAGCTCGACATGCTGCAGCGTCAATACGACGTGGGCGCGGTCGCGCTGTCCGGCGTGCTGGCACAGAAGACGGCGCTTGCGCAGACGCGTGCCGCCCTGCCGCTGCTGGAGAAGCAGCTGGCGCTGCTCCGCAACCAGTTGGCAACGCTCACCGGTCGTTTCCCGAGCGAGGGGGGGACGGATGAGTTCGACCTGGAGACGCTGGAGCTGCCGCAGGATCTGCCGGTAAGCCTGCCCTCCAGGCTGGTCGAGCAGCGTCCCGACATCCGCGCCGCGGAATCCCTGCTGCATGTCGCGAGCGCCGAGGTCGGCGTGGCGACTGCGAATCTGTTGCCGCAATTCACCATCAGCGGCGGGGCAGGTTCAGTGGCCACCACCGCCGGCAATCTCTTTTCGTCGGGTTCGGGCGTATGGAACCTGGGAGCCAACCTCACCCAGCCGATCTTCCATGGCGGCACGTTGATCCACGAGCGCCGTGCAGCGCTCGCCGCCTACGACGGAGCAGCAGCGCACTATCGCAGCACCGTGCTTTCAGCCTTTCGGGATGTGGCCGACGTGCTGGACGCCCTGCAGTTCGACGCGGAAATCCTGCGGGCCCAGACGCTCGCAGCGCAGTCCGCGCGTGACAGTCTCGACATAGCCCGCCGGCAATACCAGGCCGGAGCGGCCAGTTATCTGGTGCTGCTCAATGCCCAGCAGGCATACCAGCAGGCGCGAATTGCGCTTGCGCAGGCACAGGCCGCCCGCTACGCCGATACGGCCGCCCTGTTCCTGGCACTGGGCGGCGGGTGGTGGAACCGCGCAGACGGAGCGGCCGGGCAAACGCAGGGAGTAAAAAACAAGTAACCGATTATTCTGCCGGTGGCCCAGCAAGCCGAGGCAGCTAGCAGGAAAGGAGGCTGGCGCTATGAAAAAACGCATGGTAATCATGCTCGTTTTGGCCGGTCTGGTGTTCGGCGCCGTGTTCGGCTTTCAGGCCTTCAAGGGCAGCATGATGAAGAAATTCATGGCGTCCGCAGGCAACACGCCGCAGACGGTTTCTACCATCACTGCACGTTATGAGGAATGGCAGCCGCGTATCGCGGCCGTCGGCAGCCTGCGCGCGATACAGGGCGTGGAGGTCAGCCCGGAAGTAGCGGGGACCGTTGCTGCCGTGAATTTCACACAGGGCCAGGATGTTCCTAAAGGGAAAGTGCTGGTGGAACTGGTGGCGGACAACGACATCGCCCGCCTGCACGCGCTGCAGGCCACTGCCGCTGTCGCCCGCACCACCTATGAGCGCGACAAGCTGCAATTCGAATTCAAGGCGGTAAGCCAGCAGGCGCTGGACCTGGACCGGGCGAGTGTCATGGAGGCCGCCGCTGCGGTGGAGGAGCAGCAGGCGCTGGTGAACAAGAAGTTCATCCACGCGCTGTTTTCCGGGCGGGTCGGCATCCGCTTGGTGAGCGTGGGGCAATACGTGAGCGCGGGAACGCCTCTGGTTTCGTTGCAGGCGCTGGATCCCATCTATCTGGATTTCTCCGTGCCGCAGCAGAGCATCAGCCGAATCCTCGTGGGCCAGACCGTAACGGCGACGACCGACGCCTATCCGGACGAAAAATTCAGCGGAAAGATAACCGTCATCAATCCGGAGGTGGACCCCGCCACGCTGAACGTGAAGGTGCGGGTGGACGTGAAGAATCCGCAGCATCGCCTGCTGCCCGGCATGTACGCCACGGTGGAGATTTCTGCGGGCAAGCCGGAACGATATATCACACTGCCGCAGACGGCGGTCACATATAACCCCTATGGAACCATCGTGTACCTGGTCCAGCAGCAAGGGGTGGACGACAAGGGTAAGCCCAGGCTCGTGGCCAGGCAGGTTTTCGTGACTACCGGCGAGACGCGTGGTGACCAGGTGGCCGTGCTCAAGGGGGTCAAGGACGGCGAGGTGGTCGTGACCGCAGGGCAGATCAAGCTGCGCAACGGATCGCCCATCGCAGTGAACAATGCCATCCAGCCCAGCAATGAGCCTTACCCGCAGCCCCCCGACGAATAATGGGGAACACTGACAGGGGATAATGCCATGAAATTCACCGACATATTTATCAGGCGTCCAGTGCTGGCCATCGTTGTAAGCCTGGCGCTGCTCGTGGTGGGGCTACGCTCATTCGGCGCCCTGCCCATATTCCAGTTCCCGCGCACGCAAAATGCGGTGATCACCGTGACCACGCTGTATTTCGGCGCTGACCCTGACCTGGTTGCCGGGTTCATCACCACGCCGCTGGAAAACGCCATTGCCCAAGTCAACGGCATCGATTACATGACATCGAGCAGCACCAACAGCAGCAGCGTGATCACGGTCAACCTCAAGCTCAACTATGATGCGGACAAGGCGCTGACCGAGATGAACAGCCAGATCACATCGGTGCTCAATTCCCTGCCTCCGCAGACGCAGAAACCGGTGTTGACCATCAGCATCGGCCAGACCATTGATGCCATGTACATCGGTTTTTCCAGCGATGTGCTGTCATCCAACTACACCACCGATTACCTGCTGCGCGTGGTGCAGCCCAAGCTTCAGGCGGTAGACGGGGTGCAGACGGCCGAGTTGCTGGGCGCCAAGAACTTCGCCTTGCGCGCCTGGCTCGACCCCAAGAAACTGGCCGCCTATGGTTTGACGCCCAACGATGTGGCCAATGCGCTGGCGCAGAATAACTTCCTCGCGGGGGTAGGCAACACCAAGGGGTTAATGGTGCAGACCAACCTGAACGCCTCGACCAGCCTGCACTCGGTGGAGGAGTTCCGCAACCTGATCATTCGCCAATCGGGCAACGCCATGGTGCGGCTGCAGGACGTCGCCACCGTCACGCTGGGCGCCGACAATTATGAAAGTCAGGTCGCGTTTGACGGAAAAAGCGCGGTATATATCGGGATCCAGGTTGCACCGACGGCCAACCTGCTTGATGTGACCAGGGGCGTGCGCGCGGCGCTGCCGGAGATACAGGCACAGCTGCCGCAGGGGATTCAGGGGCGGATCGTCTACGATTCAACCAAGTTCGTGAACAGTTCGATCCGCGAGGTGGTCAAGACTCTGTCCCAGGCGCTGCTGGTGATCACTCTGGTGGTGTTCGCTTTCCTGGGGTCGCCCCGCTCGGTGATGATCCCGGTCATCGCCATTCCGCTGTCTCTGGTCGGAACCTTCACCATGATGCTGATCTTCGGATTTTCCATCAATCTGTTGACCCTGCTCGCGTTTGTCCTGGCCATCGGCCTGGTGGTGGACGATGCCATCATCGTGGTCGAAAACGTGCACCGGCACATCGAATCAGGCATCAAGCCCATGGAGGCGGCCATCCTGGCGGCGCGCGAGCTCGCATCCCCCATCATCGCGATGGCGATAGTGCTAATCTCCGTGTATTTGCCGATCGGCTTTCAGGGCGGCCTGACCGGCGCGCTGTTCACCGAATTCGCCTTCACGCTGCTCGGCACGGTCACCATGTCCGCGATCGTCGCGCTGACACTGTCCCCGATGATGTGTTCGCGCCTGCTGCGGCAGCATCCGGAAGGTGGCGGCATGGAATCCCGCATCGTGCGCTTCATAGATGCAGGATTCGAGAAAGTGCGCGGCACCTATGCGCGCAGCCTGCACGGCTCGCTGGACTACATCCCGGTGACCGCGGTGTTCGCGCTGATCGTGCTCGGCAGCATCTATTTCCTGTATGCGAGCGCGAAGCATGAGCTCGCGCCGCAGGAGGACCAGGGTGTCATCATCGCCTACCTGACGCCTGCCGCCAATGCCACGGTGCAGCAGGAGGTGATGTATGCACAGCAGAATTACCGCATCTATGCGGCGTACCCGGAAACCGATCATGTCTTCCAGTTCGTGCTTCCTGGCAGGATGTTCGCAGGGATGGTGCTGCGCCCCTGGGACGAGCGCAAGAAAACCGCCAGCCAGTTGCAACCGGTCGTGCAGCAGGAACTCAACGCCATCGCCGGGGCGCAGGCAGCGGCTTTCCAGCCGCCTTCCCTCCCGGGTGCCCGCGGCTTGCCGGTGCAGTTTGTCATCGGCACCACCGAGCCGTTTGACAGGCTGAACAATGTGAGTCAGGACTTTCTGCAGCAGGCACAGAAAAGCGGCCTGTTCATGTTCCTGAACTCCGATCTGCGTGTCGACTTGCCGCAAGCTACGGTGGAGATAGACCGCGACAAGGCGGCCCTGCTCGGCCTTTCCATGCAGGATATCGGCAATTCGCTGGCCACCATGCTGGGCGGCGGCTATGTGAACTATTTCAGCCTTTCCGGCAGGTCATACAAGGTCATTCCGCAGATACAGCAACGTTACCGCCTGAACACCAGCCAGCTGCTCAATTATTACGTGCGCACAGCGAGCGGCACCTCAGTGCCTCTGTCCAGCGTGGTGCGCATTACGAACCACACCGCCCCCGAAGCGCTCAACCGTTTCCAGCAGCTCAATGCCGCGACCCTGCAGGGCGTGACGTTGCCCGGCGTGGCCCAAGGTGATGCGCTTGCCTATCTCAGGGAACTGGCCGGCAGAACCTTGCCGCAGGGCTACTCCATAGACTTTGGCGGATTGTCCCGCCAGTTCGTGCAGGAATCCAGCGGCTTTGTCGCGATGTTCGCTTTTTCGCTGGTGCTCATCTATCTTGCGCTGGCGGCGCAATTCGAGAGTTTCCGCGATCCCTTCATCATCCTGGTATCGGTGCCGATGTCCATCGCTGGCGCGCTGATTTTCATCAGTCTGGGAATAGGCGGCGCCAGCCTGAACATCTACACCCAGGTAGGGCTGGTGACGCTGATGGGGCTGGTGAGCAAACATGGCATCCTGATTGTGCAGTTCGCCAACAACCTGCGGAGCCAGGGCAAGAGCAAACGCGAGGCTATCGAGATGGCGGCGGGCATCCGCCTGCGGCCTATTCTGATGACAACTGCCGCAATGGTACTGGGCGTCATCCCGCTGATCACGGCAAGCGGCGCCGGTGCGGCATCGCGCTTCAACATGGGCCTGGTCATCGCCAGCGGCCTTGCTATCGGCACGTTCTTCACCCTGCTGGTGGTGCCGGCAGTGTACATGCTGTTCGCGAGCAACCGCGTAAAACCCGCCGAACCGGGTGAGGGGCGGGAAGTAACAGCGGCGTAGAGTTTGGGGGGCATTTCGGGAACATCAGGCAGAAAGTCCGGCCGCCGCGCTTTCTGTATCCGGAGGTTGCCGAAGCCTGTAAAATGCCGCATGGAAGCAGGCTGTCGCGCGAGCGCTGACGTCTCCGCCCCCTGGTATCATTTGGAGCGGCCCCACGGCCGCAGACATCGGATAAACTGGCGCAATGCACATAAAATATATTTCCCTTCCCTCGGCTAATTCGCGCACCCTGCTGCGTAAAGTGGCTGCGGTCGTCTCTACCGCAGCACTGGCAGGGGTGGTGCTGATGTTTTCCGCGGTGTTCCTGGCGGTTATACTCGCTGGCGGTGCGTTCGCCGCGGCCTATCTCTGGTGGAAGACGCGCCACCTCAGGAAGATGATGCGGAATTTCCCTCCATCCGGTGCGGCCATGGAGAGCAGCGCGTTCGCGGGCGAAGGGTTCAAGGGCGAGGTGATCGAAGGCGAGGTGGTCCGCGTGCACGAACCGCGGGACAACCCCAGGCGCTGACGCGGTTCACGTCCATGTGGCCGCAAAAGGAAATACGGCTCCAGCCCATGGCCCGGGGCTTTCATCTGATTACCGGCGATCTGCTGCGCGAACTCCCCGAAATGCGCAACTTCAGAATCGGCATGATGAATGTCTTCCTCATGCATACATCCGCGTCGTTGACGCTCAACGAGAATGCCGACCCTACGGTGCGCCTTGACTTTGAAAGCTACTTCAACCGCGCGGTTCCGGAAGGCGAGCCCTATTACCGGCATCGGGACGAAGGGGCCGATGACCTGCCCCCCCATTTGAAGTCCAGCATACTGGGCAGCAGCTTGAACATCCCGATTGCCAACGGACGGCCCATGCTGGGGACGTGGCAGGGGATATACCTGTGCGAACACAGAAACCACGGCGGTAGCCGCCGCATGGTCGTCACGTTACAGGGTGAGTAGGCGGGGGCCGCTGATTCCTGCGGCGAAATCCGATGGTCTTTGTCAGGCAGCTTAGCTTGCCAGCGGGGGTTGCCAGGCAGGAGGGCTGCGGCGCAAAAGCTTTTCGAACTCATCCCCGGAAACCGGCCTGGAGAAGAAATATCCTTGGCCGAAATCACAGCCAGCCGCCGCCATTAAATCGCGCTGTTCCGGCGTCTCTATCCCCTCGGCGATGACTTTCATTCCGAGTTTGTGCGCCATTACGATGATGGCCTCAGACAGGGCCAAATCGGTTGAGCCGGGGGCCAGGTTGCGGGTGAATGACTGGTCTATCTTGAGGTAGTCTATCTGGAGTTTTTGCAGGTAGGACAGGGCCGAATAGCCGGTGCCGAAGTTGTCTATTCCTACCTCCATGCCGGCGTCATGCACGGCATGCAGCGTCTCGGCGACTTCGTGCCTGTCGTTGAGCAGGGCGCCTTCCGTGATTTCGAGGGAGACGGTTTTTCCGGCCGGCTTTATTTCCTCGAACTGGCCAATCCACATGTTGCCCTTGGCCCTGAATTGCACCGGCGAGATGTTCACGCCTACGCGAAAAGAATTGCCGATGAGTTTGGCCCATCGCTTTCCCTGCCCCAGGGATTCTTTCAGCACCCAGTCACTGATTTCGTTGATGAGGCCAATGTCCTCCGCTACCGGGATGAATTCCGCCGGGCTGACCATGCCCCGGACGGGGTGCTGCCAGCGCAGCAACGCCTCGGCCTTGAATACCCCGCCAGTCCTGAGATCCACGATGGGCTGAAAATGGACGCGGAACTGGTCGCCCTGCATTGCGCCATACAGGTCTTGCGCCAACTGGTGGCGCTTGCGGGTAGTCTCCTGCATCGCCTCAGTGAAGAAGTGGTAGCAGTTCCGTCCCTCCTTCTTGGACGAATACATTGCCTGGTCCGCGAATTTTATCAAGTCCTCCGGGTTGGTGGCGTCGTCAGGATAGATGCTGATGCCTATGCTTGCGGAGGGAGCCAGTCCTTCCTCGCCAAGGTTGTAGGGCTGGCTGAGAGACTGGGTGATGGCGTGGGCCACGTTCTCGATATGGTTCAGGTCGGTGACTTCAGAGAGGATCACGGTAAACTCGTCTCCGCCCAGGCGCGACACGACGTCCGACTCGCGCACGCAGGAGGAGATGCGCCTTGCGGCCTGCACCAGCAGCTTGTCTCCGGCCAGGTGTCCGAGCTTGTCGTTAACCTCCTTGAACCGGTCAAGGTCGACAAACATCAGCGCCAGATTGTGTTGGGAACGGTGCGCCTTTTTGATCTCCTGCTCAAGCAGATCGCGGAACAGGCGGCGGTTGGGCAGGCCAGTAAGGGAGTCGAAGTTTGCCTGTGTTGATATGATTTCGTCCAGCTTCTTCTTTGCGGTGATGTCGGAAAACTGGGCGGCGTAGCGCGTCCCGGAGGTCGCGCCATTCACTATCGCCGTGATGGTCAGGCGCACGGCAAATGCATCCCCGTTCTTCTTCTTGTCCCATAACTCGCCCACCCAATGGTTGGTGGTTACGAGGGAATGGCGCATCTCACGTAAAACCGGTTCGTCGCGATGTTCAGCGCAAAAGTTCGAGTAATGCTTTCCCAGCACCTCCTCGGCGCTGTAGCCTGTAATTGTGGTAAACGCCGGATTGACCGACGCGATGTTGTGCGCTGAATCGGTGATGACCATGGCCTCGCCGGAGGCATTGTAGAGCGTGGCGGCCAGCCTCCATTCTTTCTCGTGTTCCTTGCGCGCTGTGATGTCGCGGACGGCCACGACATTGACAGGCAGTCCTTGCTGTTTTACGGCATGAGAACGGTACTCGACCGTGATGTGCGAGCCGTCTTTGTGCAGCATTTCGTGCTCGATTGCATCCATGGTGCCCTCGATGACTTTCCCAGTGACCCGGTCCCGGTCTTCGGGCGGGAAGAGGTCAAGCAAATCATGTCCGGATAGTTCCTCCGGTTCATATCCAAGCATGCGCGCGAGCTGGTCGTTCACGTCCAACAGTTTGCCTTGTGCCGTGATCGCGATCCCCTCAAACGTCGCTTCTGCCAGGGTTCGAAAGCGCTGCTCGCTCTTCTGGCGTTCGCTGATTTGGGCGCTCATGGGCTTGAACAGGTAAAAATAGAGCGAGGGCGAAATGAGCACGAGTAGCAGCGCGGCATCTGCGAAAGCTTCCATGCGGAACGATGGGCGAGGCAGGAAGGACAGCAGCACCATGACCGCCGCCTCGGAAATGAAGACGGTCAGGGCGATGAAAAGGAAAATTAGTGCCGGAGACTTGAGGGGTAACGATGCGATAAGGCGAAGAGCGGCCCCTGCTTGCCGTGAACTCGTGTCTCGGGGATGAAGCCATCTCATGATAAGGTTTCCTCTGTTTTCACCGCGCGAAGGACGATGGCGTCATGTGCTCATCCATAATGGAAGTCATGGCGAAAACCATAACCCCTGATAGAGACCCGGGCAATAAGTCGAAATAGGTATATGCCCTGCATTCAGCGATACCGCCTGTCCGGGTAAGTCTGTACGAGCTGCCCGAAATCCATGATAGTGCTCCGAGGCGGACCGTTGTGTGCTCACCGAAGCCCGGCATGGGAGGTCGCGAAGACTTGGGGCAACGGCCTGCTCGGGTTGCATGTCCCGGAAAAATGGTTTAGTTTGCGCAAAAATCAAATCAAAAACCACCCTAATGAACCGGCTTCTTGTCCTCATGCTTGGCCCCGCCCGGGTGCTGACTGTGCTGCTGGTGCTCCCGGCATTGAGCGGCTGCGCCAGCTTGGCCAGTTCCGCGACGGACCGGCTGGCCAACAACCTGTCCAGTGCGATCCTCAATCAGGACGACCCGGAGACGGCGGAGGCGGGCATGCCTTCCTATCTGCTGATGGTAGACGGGCTGATCGAGGGTGACGCGCGGAACGAGGAGCTGCTGCTGGCGGGCAGCAAGCTATATGGTTCTTACACCTCCGCCTTCGTGAAGGATGTCGAGCGCGCGAAACGCCTTGCGTTGAAGTCCCGCAACTACGGCGACCGCGCGCTTTGCGCCCATGACGCGCGGCTATGCGGTCTGCTGCAGCGGCCATTTGACGATGTTGCGAAAGCCGTTGCCGCCACGAAGGCAGGCGATGTGCGGGTATTGTATGTTTGCGCCTCGGCGTGGGCGGGCTGGATACAGGCCAACAGCAGCGATTGGAATGCGATTGCCAATCTGGCGAAGGTCAAGGTCATGATGCAGCGCGTGGTAGAGCTGGACGAGAGCTATGAGCATGGGGAGGCGCACCTGTATTTGGGCGTGATCGCCACGCTGCTGCCGCCTGCGCTGGGCGGCAGGGCGGAGGAGGGGCAGGCTCATTTCGAGCGCGCGATAAAACTATCGGCGGGACATGATCTGATGGCCAAGGTAGAATATGCGCGGCGCTACGCCCGCATCACTTACGACAGGCCGCTGCATGACCGTTTGCTGCACGAGGTGCTTGATGCCGATGCCGATGTGCCCGGCTTGACGCTGAGCAACGTACTGGCCAAGCGGCAGGCGCGCGAGTTGCTGGCGAGTGCTGAGAGTTATTTCTGATTCCAGGTTTATAGAACACGGTACGGCCGGCGGAGGAGAGAATGCGTTCATTGTTTGGTCTCATGCTTGCCGCGTTGCTGTCTGCGCCATTTGCGCAGGCGCACGCGGTTACCCTGAAGATTGCCACGCTGGCGCCAGATGGCACGGAGTGGATGCAGGAGCTGCGCAAGGGGGGCGAAGAGATTGCGGCGCGCACCGCAGGGCGGGTCACCGTGAAGTTCTATCCTGGCGGCAGCATGGGCAGCGACCGCGTGGTGCTGCGCAAGATACGCGCCGGACAGTTGCAGGGCGGGGCGATCACCGGCGGGACGCTGGCCGAAATCTATCCGGATGCGCAGGTTTACAGCTTGCCGATGCTGTTCCGTTCCTACGATGAGCTTGATTATGTGCGTGCGCGCATGGACAAGAAGCTGGCGCAGGGACTCGAAGCCAATGGCTTCGTGACCTTCGGCTTCACCGACGGCGGATTCGCCTATCTGATGTCGAGCGCGCCGATCAAGGGCGTGGCCGACCTCAAGACCCAGAAGATCTGGGTGCCGGAAGACGACGCAA
>Ga0316628_100001214_pt1 | contig 17940 bp, 17 predicted proteins | sample OWC_Aug_M2_C1_D5_FD_207648 | JGI IMG/M metagenome (GOLD analysis project Ga0316628, IMG submission 207648) | Wetland soil microbial communities from Old Woman Creek delta, Ohio, United States - OWC_Aug_M2_C1_D5_C | ecosystem: Environmental > Terrestrial > Soil > Wetlands | place: USA: Ohio... | reverse complement strand
GGCTGATGACGCCGACGATGGCGGCGGCGAGCAGCAGCCAGAAACTGCTGGCGACACCGAACACGACACCAGCCAGCACCAGCAAGCCCGCGCCGGCCACGAGCATCTTCTTCCGGCCGAAGCGATCCGCCCGGGTGGTGATCCACAGTGACAGGACCGTGTCGCCCACCAGGGTGAGCGTCAGGAGCAGGCCAATCTGCGGGTCCGGCAGGCCAAGCCGCGACAGGTACAGGACGAGGATCACCGACGCCAACCCGAAACCGAAGAGCCGAAGGCCGCGCGTGACGAAGAGGAGCCGTCCATCGCGCGAGAGTGCTGTGACGACGCGTGCGTCGAATGTGCCCGTTGGCATTTATGGCGATTGCCCGCTCCTTCGATGATGCCAGATTGCAGAGCCCTAAGACCCGGCGCCTTCTCCGGTCGGCCCGTCACCCCGGACGGTTCGTCGCCCCTCGACTTCGCTCGCGGCGACCCCGTGCTAGTCGCCCTTCGACGTTGCTCAGGGCGACCCTGAGCTGGTCGAAGGGTCGAGGGGTCGAAGGACGAACGGCCATCGGCAGAGGACCGGGGATTTGAAACCCAGGACGGCAGACGAGAAGCCCGGGCGTAGGCGCGATCTAGGCACCGGGGAGCGGGGCGGGCGACCAAGAACCAGGGTCTGGGCAGGACTGGGGCAGGACTAGGGCGCACCTGAGCTTGGTGGTAGAATCAGGCAGTCATGGCGACGGCTGTGGAGCGCGCGCCTCGGATCACGATGGATACGCCGGTCCTCGTCCGCCGGGCAGGTGAGACGACCTGGCGGCGCGCCAGCACCATCAACATCAGCCGCACCGGGGTCCTGATGCAGACCGACGGCCTCCTGTTGGAGCCTGAGACCCCCGTGGAAGTCGTTGTGGCCCTGCCTGTTTTCGGCAACCTGGCCGCCACCCGCATCTTCGGCACCGGCCGCATCGTCCGGTCAGTCCCACCCTACGAGGTGGGCGGCCCGGACCCCATGATGGCCGCCCACCTGGATGAGTATCGAGTCCTCGCTGAAGGGGAGACGGAAAGCTAGCCGCGCCCTACCCCGTAGCTGTCAACAACCAGTTCTGCATTGTTGGTCGGGGCCAGAGGGCGAGACGCCTCGCGGCGGACGTTCCACGCATAGACGAGCACACCGACCAAGACGAGCACGATGTTCACAAGTAGAACCGCGAGGGCCAGCTTCCGGAAGCGGGCGTCGTCCATGCCCGCGCATAGACGCAATCTCTCTGCCGAGCTTGAACCACTTCGCCGCGCGGTCTGCCGGCGTTGACAAGCCTAACGCTTACAATAGGTTACGGCCATCGGAGTCTGGCTCGCGCCAGATAGCCTGCTGCCAGGGAGGGACTGTTTGACTGCCACACGCGGGAGTTCCGTCTGCCCAGAATCAGAAGAACCAGATCAAGAAGACAGATCAACCAGGGCCGGGCTTCGCAGCCAACCGTCGTGCTCCTGGTTCCTTCAGTAGGAGCAGTGGGATGGTTCCAACCCCTCATTGAATCGGAACTGGAAAAACAGGCGCACGGCGAGAAACAACTAGGGGAAGGCTGCCTGGCCCTCGCCACACGGTTGTCCGAAGTCCCGAAATCGTAATAGAAGCGACAATCGGGAAACCGGGGATCACCACAAGCGAGTGAGGAGAAGTTCAGGTGATATGCCGAGCAGAAGCGGTAGCAACGCCCAACCGAGCATCGCAAAGCCCATCATCAACCAATGAACGCCGAGGATTCTTGCACTGATCGATTCGATCTCGACGTCGCTCAGAGTCTGCCAGCGTCTGATTAGTGTTCGCATTGTTCGCGCGTCTCCACCCGACTTGCGCGGCCCGCTGCAACGGCCGTTCCACGCCCGCACCCGTCACTCCGTATCGTCGAATTCCGCGGATTGCGTGGCTGTCTCGCTCCCCGCCGAATGAAGCTAGGCACCAACGTTCTGTGAAATTCTGTGAAAGGCGAGCCCGCCGGTGAATCGCACAGGCGCTAGAATTGCTAGTGTGGAGATTGAGTGACGCGCGGTGCTGCAGCGGCCGTGGCCGCGAGAGGATCTGTGGCAGTAGGTATTTCCGGGTTGGACTGAGCGACGTCGTAGGCCTTGGGCAGCGACGCTGGTTATTGGTGGACTATGTCCGAGCCAGCTGCACCCCTGAAACCGGCAGGGCGAAAACACCCGCTTGCCATTCCCCTATTGATTGTCATCTGCGGCGTTGCGTTGGGCCTTGTCGTGCGCGATACGAACACGTTGCTGATCCTTCTGTTGATTCTGGGGGCGGCCTTCCTGATGCACTTGGTCACCGCACGGCTGACCGAAGTTGATCTCTTGATTCCGTTCATTATTGGCGTGGGGAGCCTCGCCATCGCACTCTGGTGGTTCGCGCCGGAATCCTTCGATCTCTCCCGACAATTCGACGAGCATGCCCCAGCCCCGGTCAAACGACTGGTGACCTCCACGCGCGGACTCTTTTCCGGACCCGGTACGGTGGGGGACGGAGGCAGTGACGCGGCGCGCGGAGCTGCTTCATCGTTTCCCCCTCGGTCTGCTGAGATGTCACGTGCGCCCTCGTCTCGCACAGCGCCGCAGCAACCGATTACGGCAGCGGCTGACCGGCCTTCCGGTGCGGTCAGCCTGACCGTCGCACAACCCACCGTCAAATTGGGCGAACCGGTGGCTCTCACCGTGTTCGTTCGGTCCTCGAGTGAGAATTCAGTACAGCGGTGCGGCCGGCTGTACGTGTTCGACTCCGCTTCGAGAATCAAGACTGCCGTCCTGAAGGCCGAGAACCACGGCTGCACTGCAGTGCTGACGATTGATGATCTGGACGTCGGTACGCACGTTCTCACTGCGCGCTACGCCGGAACCGGCACGTCCGCTTCCACCTCTTCCGCCGTCAGCGTCACAGTGCTGCCACCGCGCTGACGATGCTTACCCTCGGCTGTGACCTTCTTCTGGGTCGCAGGTTCCCAGCGATAAGCGCCCACGCTGGTGACGCGTGACGGAACACGCCAACGCCGTTGCACTCGGGGGCCGGAACCTCACGGTCCAGGAAAGCAGCGACGACCGCGCCATTCACCGGGGTCAATGTAATCCCCGGGCGCCCTCGCCAGAATCACGGACCGCGGCCCCCGGTAGATCTCTGTCCAGTGGTCCCGTTCGAGGGCCGGGATCACAGGCAGCAACCGTGGCAGCCAGACGTAATCCGCGCGGATTGCCCGCGCATAGCCGGCGTCGGCCGAGCTGAAGTAGAACCGCAGATGCGCTTTCTGCACGCCATCCGAATAGACGGTTTCCCGTCGTCCGTCGTATGACACTCTGAGCCCGGGACCCACGTACCAGATCGCATACTCGCCGTAGTCGAACCAGGTGAGAAGCCGACCCCGCAGGTTGTTCGCCTGGATGAAGCGGATGGCGTCTGGCTCGGGTGTACTGCGCTCGTTCGTCATCAACGGCAGGCAGGCAGTGGTCCGGAGTGCCGCCCAGAAAGCCACCGCCAGACCGGCGCAAATCACAAAGCCGACTACTGCGATCTCTCTTCGCGTGGGCAGACGAGAGAGAGGCCATTCGCGAGGTCCGAGACCCGCGTAGATCGGTGCGAGCAACATGACCGCCGAAAGCGCGAAGAACCCTTCGAGTCGGTAGACCTTTGCCGTGAGGAGACCAAGAGCCAAGACCGGGAGAGCCAGCAGCACGGTCGTCCGGAGGCCGGCACGCCGCAGCCCCTGCCAAAGCGCGACAACGGCTGCGGTGCAGACTAGCAGCCACGGCAGCAGGTGAGACGGTGATCGGAAGAGCGGTTGCCAGTCCTCGATGTCGTTCCTGCCCAAACCCACCGTCGTCCACAGAAACGCCCACAGGCCCGTTCGGTAAGGGGTGACCAAGCTCCCGAGCAGCGCGAGGGAAACACCGGTCACAGCCCATCGCCAAGAGATCGTGCGACGGACAACAGCTGCGCCCGCCCACAACCCCAGGACACCGAGACCGACAATCCACCCTCCATGTACGTTCGCCCAGAAAGCGAAAATCGGAAACACGTACAGCAGCGACAGATTCGAGTGTCTCTCGGAGCGCAGAGCGACGAGCAGAAGCAGCGCGAAAAGCAAGGCGGAGAACATCTGCGGCCGTACGGTTCTCAACTGCGAAGAGAGGCCGAAGAAGGCCAGGGCCATGAGGGCGACTCTTGCCGGTCGACCGACCCGTTCCCGCGTCAGCACCGTCCCCGCAGCCAGGACCGCACCGACACCGCACAGGCAACTCAAGACCAGGAGGCCTGCAGTCCCCGCCCAACGGTACGAAAGGGCCATGAGAACTTCTGCCAGCCATTCGTGATTCACCCAGGGACGGTCGCTTGTGAAAGAGTACGGGTCCCAGGCCGAAAGGGCACCGGTCCGAACGGTATCCTGGCCGAACCGAATGTGGCCCCAGAGGTCGGGATCGGCGACACTGTTGGAGACGATCACTACAGGCAGCGCCGCCAGCAGGGCGCCAAAAAGGAGTGCGGGCAGTCTTTCTGAGCGCATCTGGTCTCCGAGATCGACCAATCTCTATATCGGGCGGGGGTCACGAGAACAAGAGGAGGCGCCCGGTTTTGGCGGGGAAACATCGGGGCCCGGCGTTTCTTTCCGGGTTACGACTCACGAGACGAGGAAGGCGCCCCGCGACGCCGCTCGAGCAGAAGGGTGCTACCCGCGACGAAGAGCAAGACGCCGACGACCGCGAAACCCGCGAACCACGATGTCAGGCCGATGGCGACGAGGATCGCTCCCGCGAGCAAGGGCCTGCCATGGCTCAAACCAAGACCGAGACGCACGGCCATACTTCTCCTTCTCGTCGATCACCGATCGGGCGAGAAATACCCGCTTCGCGCCGAGATCACGATGTCAGGACGCCGGCTCCTGATTTCAACCTTCCGCCACGAACCGTCGCGATCGGCATGCTTGGAGGTGTAGCTGAGGACGAACCGGCGCCGCAGGTTCTCGATGATCTTGGCGTATTCGCCATCGAGCGTTGTCACGTCGAGCGGGAAGTACGCCGCGCCTCCTGACAGTTCCGCCATCTGTTTCAATCGACCCGAGTCGATCTTGGTGCCCAGGCCCACCGGGAACGTCGTGGCCTCTGCTTCCCGCATCAGGTTCAGGATCTCTTCGTACGTGTGCACGCTGCCGGCTTTCTTGCCGTCGTAATCCTCGTCTCGGCCGTCGGTCAGCACGACCACTACACCGCGCCCCTTGTCCGTCTTCACGTACTTCAGTTCCTGGAACGAATCCCACAAGGCGTCGTACAGCGCGGTTCCACCCGCCGGCACGTACTCTTCGATGGCCGCCATGCTCAATTCGCGATCTGTCACAAACGCGTGCGCTACCTTCGACTTGTCGCCGAAGACGATGACCGCCAGCCGGTCCTCGGGGCGGATCGCCGCCACAAATGCGCGCGCGGCGGCTTTCACCGCCTCGGCGCTCTTCTTCATGCTTCCGCTCTCGTCTAGCGCCAGCACAATCGACACCGGACTGACCGCTTCCTGGAACGTTTCTATGGTTTGTTCGACGCCGTCCTCGAACACGGCGAGATCTTCGCGGGTAATGTCCACGTAGTGCTGTTGCAGATCGGTCACCGCGAATTCGATCGAAGGGCGAATGGGTGTTGGCTTGGGGGCCTGGTACCCCTTGCGAGACTGCACCAGGTTCTCGTAGTCGGTTGCCTTCAGCGTGATCTCCCGCCACCTGCCATCCGCCTTCTGGTTGAGCGGCGTGTAGGTGATCAGGTAGCGGTTCTGCGCGTCGGCGGCAATCGTGTCGTAGACCTCGGTGAGCGCCTGCTCGGTCGGAGGGAAGAAGGCGCGCCCGCCGGTGACGGCGGCGAGTTCTTGCATGAATCGTTCGCCATTCAGCGAGATTCCCGACACTCCTCCGATGCCGATCGCGTACACCGTGGTGTCGGCCGTCTTAATTGCTGCGATCGCCTGCTCGGAGGTCGTGGTGCTCTGCTCGTCGTATCCGTCGGTAATGAGCACCACCGCTTTGCGGCCCGACACTCCACGCAGCAGTTTCGCCATGGCGACGAGGGCATCCTGGATGGCCGTCTTCCCGTTCGCCTGGATGCTGCCGATGGCATCTTCGACGGTGGCGCGATCGTCAGTCGGCCCGGTGACAGCCTTGAGCCCGGTGCCGAACGGCACGACTAGGACCCGGTCGGAGGATTTCAGGTAAGACACGACATGGCCGGCGGCCTGTCGAACGAACGGCATGCGGCGCGACATGCTCTGGCTCGCGTCGACCAGCAATGCAAACGTCGCGGCGATCGACTCCTGGGCCACCATGTCGAGTCTCTGCGGCACGCCGTCTTCTTGGAGCGTGAAGCGCGACGCGTCGAGGTCTTTGACGTAGCGCCCCTTCCTGTCGTACACCGACGCCTCGACCAGAACGCTGTTGACATGCGCGACTTCGAGGATCTCGAATGGCTCGAGGACCACCTTGTCCTCGGCCGTCCGCCCGTCGCTGTCGTAGGCCTGCACGACGATTTCATGACGCAGGAACGGGTTGTCATCCACCCAGGGCACCGCGTACGGTGGCCCCGTCTCGGCGGTGCCGACCAGGATGCCATCCACGAAGAAGCGGAGCGGTTGGATCGTGGCAGTAGCGCCCGTGCGGACCTGGGCGACGATACGAATGGTGCCAGGGGTGCCTGTCCGGCCCAGCGGCGATGTGATGCGAACGGACAGATCCGAAGAGGGGTAACTGCCGGTAGCGGCAGCAGCGGTTCCGGACGCAAGCGCCTTCTGCGGGACGGCGGCCGACAGCGGCATGTCGGCCGCCAATCCTCCGCAGGCGAATAGCGAAACGGCCAGGCACGCGAGGCGTACCCGGCACGAGATGATCCTCATGTACGTCCTCGGCCCCGAGGAGTGCTCACAACACCGACCGCACGAACTCCGACGCTGACGCGAAGAACTCAGCCAGGTAGCGATCGAGGCTGTTGAGCATCGGCATTGGTCCTCCCGCGAAGATCACGGCGAGGACAAACACCACGGCCATCGGTACGATCACCATCAGATGTTCGTGGCCGGCTCCGGATATCCTCACAAGCCCTCCCTCGACGCTGCGTCAGGCGTAGGACGGTGCCGGCTCGGCGTCGTCCACGAAGTAACTGTCGCACGCGGCCCGAAGCAGGGCGCCAGTCAGGCGGGCAGGTTCGGCACGGTACTCTGCCAGCGACAGCGCCTGCTCGATGAGGTCGCGCGGGTGACAGCCGCGAAGCGGAATCTGACGTGGGCGGAAATATTCCTGCAGCAGTTCGTCCACGAGCGAGCGCTCGAACGGCACGCCCCGCTCGCTGCAATAGTTCTCGAAAATCTTCGCGAAATCGTCCACCGTGGGACTCTCCGCGAACACCTTGTAGTGGATGCGTCGCAGGAACGCCTCGTCTACCAGTTCGGCCGGCCGGATGTTGGTGGCGAACACCATCAGAACCACGAACGGCATCTCGAATTTCTGACCGGACTTCAGTGTCAGGAAATCCACTCGGTTCTCGAGCGGCACGATCCACCGGTTCAGCAGTTGCCTGGGCGCGCATTGCTGGCGGCCGAAGTCGTCGATCACCAGCACGCCGCCGTTGGCAATTGCCTGTACTGGTGCGCGGTAGAAGCCAGAGACCGGATTGTGCACGAGCTCCAGCGACTCGAGCGTCAGCTCGCCGCCGACCATCACGAGGGGGCGCCTGCAACGAACCCATCGCCAATCCACGCCCGCGCCGGCGTGAAAGCCGTCGTCGTGCTTCTCCTGGTCGGGAATCGCCTCGTGCACGACTGGGTCGTAGAAGCGGATGATCTCTCCCTCGACTTCAAGCGCGTGGGGAATGGCGATGTCCCCGTCGAGCAGGTTGCGGATTGACTGGGAGATGACCGTTTTCCCGTTGCCAGGAGGGCCGTAAACGAACATGGAGTGATGTGCGTTGATCGCGGGACCCAGCTGATCCCTTACCTTCTCGCTGATGACGAGGCGCGAGAAGGCTTCTCGCACTCGCTCGCGATTTGCTGTTCGCGGGGCCGCTTGTTCGAACTGGCGCATGTACTTCTGGTACTGCGCGAGAGGCACGGGTACACTGCCGACGTAGTGGCTGTGCTCGAGGAACAGAGCAGCGCGCATGCGGCCCGCGTCGGTGATCCGATAGCGGTACGACGAAGCGCCCAGCATAGAGCCGCCGACGATTTCACAGTGATGCTGCGTCTTGAGCAGTTCGATCGCTGGTTCAACCACAGCGAAACGCACGCTAAGACGCGACGCCCATTCAGTTCCCGTCAGTTCACCCGCGAAGTGCAGGGTCTTCAGCGCCAGCTGGAGAACCAGATCGAGTGAGACACCCGTCTCTTCGATTTTCGTCGGCGCCGCCGGATGCGGCAGGATGCGGCCTATCCGCTGGTCGCTCATGGTCGTTTCCCACCCGGGGTTCCGGCCTCGGTCATCATCGCGTGGATCCGGTCCAAGTACTTCTTGGCGTTCGGCAGGCCGGGATCGAGCGCGAGCGCACGCCGGCAGGCCTGTTCGGCGCCGGAGAGGTCGCCCTCTAGGAACGACACGTGGCACACATTGCTCCACGCGTAGCTGGCCCGCGCGTCAATTTCGGCAGCTTTCAGGTAGGCGGATCGCGCTTCTTCGGTCATGCCAAGTGCGAAGAAGACGGTCCCGAGCGTATTACGTGCTTCCGGCGATCGCGGGGCGTAATACACCGCGCGGTGCGCATCGGCGACGGCCATCGCCGGGAAGCCCCAGTCGCGCCAGATGCGAGCACGCAGATCGTACGCGGCGGCGTCCGATCGATCGAGGCGCAACGCCTCCGCGAGGTGATCCTGAGCCGTGTCAAGGATTCCCACGTGGTAGTAAGCAAGCGCGGCTCGGACCTCGTTGGCGCTCGTTGGTGATGTGGCTATACGCGCGAGCGCCTCGCCAAGCGCCGGGTCGATCATCTCGGCGGTCAGAACCGGCTTGCGCGGGGCGGGGCTCGCGTTCGCCTGGATCTCGCGCACCTTGGCTACCCACTCAGTGAGATCCGGTTGAGGAGCAGGCAGCACTGCCTGCGCGTCCGGTCTGCCGTGAACCAGGCGCGAGACGAGCGTGCCGCCGCGCGCCCGGTACGCGCACCCGGCGCTCATGGCTAGCGCCACCGCGCACACGACAATCTTCAGGGTCAGGCGTGTCCTCATTTTCGGCCAATGTGGGGGCGGGCAGGTTTGGCTTCAGTCCTCTTTGTTCAGACGCGCACGGCGACGAGCAAGATAGAACACCAACACGACGGCTGCGGCGACCAAGCAGACGATCTGGTAGGTTTGCATTGCCTCTCCTTTTCTTGACAGTAACGGCTATCTCACCTGCCCCCCGCGACCTGTTGGATCAGAACTCGCAGGATCTTAATCGCCGCGGGGCCGAGCAAAACGACGTAGAGTGCCGGAAACAGGAAAAAGACCAGGGGGAAGACCAATTTGACACCGAGCTTGGCAGCCTTTTCCTCGGCACGTTGCCGCCGACGAGTCCTGAGTGCGTCGGCGTATGTACGCAACGCCTGCGCCACGCTCGTTCCGAAACGATCCGTCTGGATCAGCATGGCCACGAGTGCCCGGACGTCGTCCGAGTTCGTCCGAGCCGCAAAATTCTTGAATGCTTCGAGGCGCCGCTTGCCCGCACGCACCTCGGTGTTGATCATCTGGAACTCATACGCGAGGGCCGGATAGGTGAGACCGAGTTCCTCGCTCGCCTTCATCACTGCCTGGTCGACTGACGAACCCGCCTCGATGCACACGATAAGGAGGTCCAGTGCGTCAGGAAGTCCGTTCTCGATCTGGCGGGTCCGACGCGCGACTTGACGGCCGAGTACGAGGCTGGGCAGCATGTACCCAACCATGGCAGCCAGCGCGCCGAAGATGTAGTTGAGCGGCCGAGTCAGAAGAAAGAACGCCGTCAGGCCAAATACGATCGGGAGGACGAGTTCCGACAGCGAGTAGACAATGGCGGCTCCCATGCTGTAGTAGCCAGCGCGGGCAAGGCGGCGCCGAACCTTCATCATCTCCTTCGGCGACTTCGGCAACATCCTGGAGAGGCGCTCGAGCTTCGGATCCGCTCGCTCCTCGAGCCATGCCTCGGTGACCACCGACACCGGTGCTCGCCCCGCAACGGCGACATGTTCGAGCCGTCGGCGGGCGGGGGCAAACCGGCCGAGTGCGAGAGATGCTGCCGTGCCCGCGATCAAAGCAACAGCGACGAAGACGGACCCGAGGGCGAAGATGGCAACAGGCGGCATCCCTAGTACTCCACGTTGACCAGGCGCTTGATGATGAGCGTCCCGATCACCTGCAAGACCAATCCCACGACGACCATTCGCACCCCGAGTGGATCGGTCATGAGCAGCTTCATGTGGTCCGGGACGATCGCAAACATGACGATAGCTGCGCACGGTGGCAGACCAGCCAGGACCCATCCGGTGATACGCGCATGTGCAGTGACCACCCGCACCTGACGCTTCACCTTGAATCTGTCTCGAATGACGGAACCGAGGTTTTCGAGGACCTCGGCGAGATTGCCTCCCGCCTCGCGCTGCGTCAGGACGGCAGTCACGAAGAACCTCGCGTCAATAATCGGGATGCGTCGAGCGAATTCTCTCAGGGCATCAGCGAGAGGCATGCCGAAATTCTGGCGGTCGTAGACCAATCTGAATTCGGGTCCTATCGGATCGGCCATCTCGTCGGCGACCATGGCCAGCCCCGTGGTGAACGCGTGGCCGGCTTTCAGCGCGCGCGCCAGCAGATCGATCGCTTCGGGGAACAGCTCCTCGAACCGCGTCATACGCTGGGTTGCTTTCGTGTGTACGTAGAAATACGGAATGCAGGCAGCCACCAAGCCGAGGACGATGCCAAGCGACCAGAACGGCGTGAAGTACCAGAAAAGCGCATAGACGGCGAAACCCGAACCACCACACATCAGCAGCAGTTGACCGACCGTGAGCTTCAACCCCGAATGATCGACCAGAAGTTGCAGGCGGGCCGTTAGCGCCCCCGACCTTAGAAGCACTGCGTCGAGGACGGGCACCTCGCTGGTCTTCCGAGTCTCCTGGAGGAACCCGTCATCCCGTTTCCGTGGTCGTATCCCGGCGGCCTTCAGGCGCTTGCGCAGCGCCTTCTGCTCCCCCGTTTCCTGGTGCAGTACTAACGCCCAGTACCCCCCGAACACCAGTGTCAGCACCACGACGAAGACGACCAGCGGGAGAAGCATCTACGCCACCATTTTCACGTGTTCGAACATCGTCATCGGCAGGTGCACACCGGCTGCCGCCAGTTGCTCCGTGCACTTCGGCCGGATACCGGTGGCCCTGAACCGGCCGGCCACCTTGCCCTCTTTTGTGATGCCCGTTCGGTCGAACACGAAGACGTCGTGCATCGTGATGACATCCATCTCCATGCCCGTGAGCTCAGAGATCGCTGTCACCTTGCGGGTGCCATCGGAGAGACGCGTCAACTGAACGATGAGGTTGAGCGCGGACGAAACGTGCTGGCGAACGGCCCTGTCGGGAATGTTGAGGTTCGCCATCGCGACCATTGTCTCCAGGCGGTACAGCGCGTCACGCGGTCCATTGGCGTGAATCGTCGTGAGGGACCCATCGTGCCCCGTGTTCATCGCCTGCAGCATGTCGAGCGCTTCTTCACCTCGAACCTCACCGACGATGATGCGATCGGGGCGCATGCGCAGGGCGTTGATCACCAGATCGCGCTGCCTGACCGCGCCCCTGCCTTCGATGTTCGGCGGCCTCGTCTCCAGCCTCACGACGTGGCGCTGTCTTAATATCAACTCCGCCGCATCTTCGATTGTGACGATCCGTTCAGTGCCAGCGATGAAGCCCGAAAGCACGTTCAGAAGTGTTGTCTTCCCCGCGCCGGTTCCGCCTGAGACCATCACGTTCAGGCGGCAGCTGACGGTCGCCTTCAGGAAGTCGAGCATCGGCTGCGTCAGTGTTTCGCGTTCGACCAGGTCCTGCGCACCGAGGCGGTCCGTCCGGAAGCGGCGGATTGACAACGCCGGGCCGTCAAGCGCAAGTGGGGGGATGATCGCGTTGACGCGCGAGCCATCCTGCAACCGCGCGTCCACCATGGGGCTCGACTCGTCGATGCGGCGGCCGACGGAGCTGACGATCCGCTCGATGATCTGCATCAAATGCCGGTCGTCCTTGAAGACGAGCGAGGTTTCTTCCAGCTTGCCGTCGCGTTCGATGTAGATCAGGTCGTGCCGGTTCACGAGGATGTCGGAGATGGTCGGATCGCGCAGGAGGACTTCGAGAGGCCCGAGTCCGAAGAGTTCGTTGAGGATGTCGGAGATCAGCGCTTCACGCTCGTACAGGCTGAGGGGCACTTTCTGCGAGTACGTTTCCAGCATGCCGAGGATCAGGTTTCTGATCTCCGGCTCCGCCTCTTCACGCTTCGCGCGCGCCAGACGTTCGAGGTTGAGGCGATTGAGCAAATCTTGGTGGATCTGGCTCTTGATCTCCTGGTACTGAGGATGCCTGACGTCCACCGGGCCAGACCCTGGAGTCATGAACGAAGGCACCGACGTGCTCGATTCCATTCCCATCTCCCCCATGCCTAGCGCTTGCCGCCAAGCCATCCAAACAGGCCCGGCTCTGGCGTCGGCCGATTCGTCGTCGGCGCGGCCCCACAAAGATCCTCTGCCAGCCGGACGTACGCAGCGGCCAGCTTGTTGTGATTCTCCATGGTCAGCGGGCGTCCCTTGTTCAACGCCTGTAGTGCTGCGCGATAATCGCTGGGAACAGCGTGCTTGATCTTCGCCTCTATCACCTTCTCGATGTCCTCGTGACCGATATCGGCGCGATAATCGTGCCGGTTGACGATCACCTTCACGCGGTCTCTGCCGTAACGGTGGCGAAGTGCAGTGGCGATCCGGCTCGCACTGCGTACGGTCGGCAGTTCTTGGTTGGCGACGATCACAATCTTCGAGACGCCGTCAAGCGCGTCAAGAGCAGCCGCGTCGGACCTGGGGACGTCGAGCACGATGTAGCGATAGAGACCACTCGCGAACCGGAGGAGGGTCTTGACCTGTTCGACGCCAGTCGCGCTGACGAGCGCCCGGTCGGATGACGCCAGCAGGTCCGGTCCGGGCTTGGTGGGTGTTACGAGCCCCTTGAAGAAGGCTTCGTCGAAGCGATGGGTGTTTTCCAGCGCGTCCACGACCGAGAAACGTGGGTCGGCGCCCAGGAAGACGGCCGCGTCCCCGTGAGCGACGTGAAGATCGATGAGAAGCGTTCTCTCCTGGTCGCCGACCCGCGACAGCACGGTGGCCACGTTGACCGCGGCGGTCGTGGTACCCACCCCCCCCTTCGCACCCACGAACGCGAAGATCTGGCCGAAGCCAGCCTTGGGCGATGTCGTCGGCTCCAGCCTCCCCAGCACCTCTGCCACGCCGGCCGCCGTAAGCGGCTCGATCAGCACTTCGTTCACACCGGCTCGCATCGCTTCCATCAAAAGCTGGGGATCAGGCGACGACAAGACGGCGGCGATGGGAGTCGAGGGGTGCTGACGCTTCAGCGCGCTCAGAGACGCGAGCGCCTTCGAGCTGCCCCGCAGATCCAGGATCAGTACTTCGGGCTGCTTCGCCGAGGCGTGAGCCAGCGTGGACAGGCCGGCCACCGGCATGGTGGACGACCGGACACCGCATTCGCGCAACACGGCTTCCAGGTCTCGGTCTCTCGGGTCGATGATGATCGCGTCGCGAACCACGGCTACCTCGTTAACACATCCAAATACGTGCGATGATGACTCATCCTGAGCGTTCGCCGTCAACGGACGAGGATGATCGTCCTCAGAAAAGACGCTTCGTTGGTCACCCCCGTCCCTCGCCTCAGTCCGGGGACGGACACGAGACGCCCCAACACATCGCGGTTACCTCTCCCGCCCATTCCTTCGATGAAGAACCCGATGATGTTCGTGATCGTGACGGTGTTCTTGCCGTTCGGCGTACCGGCATAGAATTCGTCGATGTTGAAAAGCGGAAGCGGGATAATGCGGGGGCTTTGCGAGTAGTAACGGCCGTCGGCAGGGGAAACCCCTGGTGCGAAACTCCCCTTGATCGACTTCGTCGTGTCGTCCCAATAAGCGCCGGGGTCCTTCTGTATCAGCGCCAGGTTGCCGTCATCCGGACCGCCGCCCTCCACTCCCTGGACCGTCGGTCCAATCATGTTGCCCTGCTCGGAATCAATCTGCAGCGTATCGCCGATTCCATAGACCGTCCCGCTGCAACCTTTGATGTTCGTGCGATAGCAATCGCCCCCGGTGGGATTGCTGCAATCCGGATTCTCCAGGTCCACCGCCAGAAACCAGCCCGACGAGAGCCGGTCGGCCGCCGAACCGATCTTGAGAACGAACGGCAGGCCGTAGTCAGTCGTCGGTGTCCCGTCCGCGGTGAAAGGCGCGAATCCCGTTCCCGGGCTCGTCAGCGTCGGCGCAATGTAGACGTCGGGGTCGAGAACCGATGGGTCGGGGCGCATCTCGCCGCCCTGCTTCGTGTACTTATCGAAGGTCGAGTCGATTGTCCACAGATTCGTGTTCGGCGCACCGTTTTCCCAGTGTTCCTCCCACTTGTCGGCAACGGCCCAAGGCTTCAGGCAATCGGTGGCATTGCCCGTCAGTATTTGCGCCGTCGCCGTCGCCCTCACGCCCTGGCTTTGCACCCCCACCAGTCTCGTGAAGTAAGTCGGGAGAGCGTTGTTACGCTCCTGGTTTCGATAGACGTTCACCCGGACGCAGTTGTCCGGCAGACCGGGACTACCGGTCGGGCACGGTTCGATGAAGACATCGCTCGGTTGGACATCAGGTGGCTGCCCCCACACGAGGTTCGCTTTCGCCATGGCGACGGCGGCCGCACGCGCTCTGTCCAGATCTGTCGGCGCCACGTACGCGAGCGAGACGGCTCCGGCGAGCGCGCCAGCGTCGGCTGCGTTCTGCGCCTCCCGCCGGCTAACCCACATCAACCCGTAGTCCACCACGAGCCCCGTGAACGCGATGAGTGCGATCGCAGAGATAGCGACGTAGATTAGAACGGCTCCCCGCTCGTCTCTGTACCGCGCTGACACGGTCGTCGACGTCATTTCTCGACTCCTGCCATGACCTATTTGTCCTTCTTGATCTTGGGCAGCACGGGCGGTGCATCCGTCACGCCGCTTCCATCCCCGCCATTCCCTTTCCCTTTCGGCACTTGCAGGAACTGCCCTGGCAGCGTCGGCAGTGGGGGAACTTCATCCGGGGACAGTGGTCGCACCAGGTGCGGCGTGATCAGCACCATCAGCTCCGTCTGCTCCTGGCGTTCGGCCTTGCTCTTGAACAGGTTCCCGATTATGGGAATCTGGCTGAGAATTGGAATGGCGGCGCTGTCGTTCTGTGCGATGTTGTCGAGCAACCCGGCAATCGCAAAGGACTGACCGTCTCGCAACTCGACGTCGGTCTCCGCTCTGCGGCTGGTCAGCGCAGGAATTCTAAATCCCTGCAGCGTGATGCCATTGTTGAAGTCCAGCGTGCTGACCTCGGGCATAACGTGGAGCCGGATCGCATCACCGGCGATGGTCGGTGTGAACTTTAGTCGGATACCGAACTCTTTCCATTGGACGTTCACCGCGCCGCTGACTCCCTGCACCATCGGCACGGGAAACTCACCGCCGGCGAGGAAGCTGGCCTCTTGGCCGTTGTAAGCGATCAGGTTGGGCTCGGCGAGGCTCTGAAAGAACCCCTGCGTCTTCAGCGCCCGAATGAGGGCGCCAACGTTGTACTTGTTGCTGAAGACGAAGAGATTCAGGAAATCGGAAAACGTCATTTCGCCTTCGGCGGAAACCAGTTGATCGCCGACCCTGGTCGTCTTGAGGCCGTCATAGCCGGGCGCGGAGAACTGCTGCGTCGTTGAGCGGGTGATCACGTTCTTGTAGCCGGTGGCGCCCGTGAACAACGAGACGCCCAGTTCCCTCAAAGCGCGTCGATTGACCTCCGCGAAGCGCACCTGCAGCATCACCTGCTGGCTGTCGAGCCCGCCGGGCAGCTGCAGCATGTTGATTACTTTGACCTTGGACGAGCTCGCCTGGGCGATCTCGCCGGCTTTGAGCATCACGTTCGTTGCGGAGACACGACCCGACAGGACCAGCGCGTCGTCGTTCACGCTCACCTGAATGTCTTCGCCCGGGAACAGCTCCTGCAGGCGCTGCTGCAGCGCGGTGATCGCCGGTTGGACCACGACGTCGTATTGGGTCCGTTCGCCGCCGACGCCCCAGAGGATCAGACTGACCGTGCCGGCCGTCTTCGCGTCGATGAGAATCTCGCGCGGTTGTACCGCCGTAGCATCTGCGATCGTCGGATTGGTGATCGCGATCCGCCTGACGTCGAAATCGGTATTCAGCACCGACGATCGGCCGCCGGTGATCACGATCCTCTGATACGACGGCGTCTGGTCAGCGGCTCGAGCGGCACGCGCCTGTGCGACCGGTTGCACCGGTGGCTGCACTGGTGCCTGCTGGGCGCTGGCGACGGCTGCGAAAAGGGCGAATCCGAAGATCGTCAACATGGTTCCTGCCTTGTCGATCCGGCGGTAACTTGAATGGTTCCTCATGATGTCCTGACGGTTCGCACGCGGCCTATTTGATCGGCTCTTTGATTACGTCTTCCGTCCGCTTTCCGGCCGAGACTTTCTCGACCGTATATGCTTTCGGCGCCGGGGGCGGCGGAGGTGGTACAGCTCGTACCATTACCGTGCGTCCTTTCACCGTCTTCTCAACTGGTGGCGGCGCGGCGGGACCGAGCAGGGCCGCCAGTCTCACGCCACTCGTCCGGCTCGGTTCCACGTCGAGCGGATTGCGCAGAATCAGCATGATGCGGCCTTTTGTCGAGGCGAGCGTGATCTTCTCCGCATCGTCGGGTGTTGCCATCAGCGTTACCACGGACGCCGCGATCGCCGCGCCGTCCTTCCGTGCCTTATCCTGGTCGATCTTGGTGCCTGCGCTCAGCACTTCGAGGTTGCTCAGGACGATCCGCGACATTGCCTCGCGCTCCCGCGCCTGCTCGTCCAGGGTGACTACCAGGTCCACCCGAGTGCCCGGTACCACGAACCCGGCCACGCCGATGACCTCGTTGACCTTCACGGAAATAGCGCGCATCCCCGGCCTGATCGTCGGCGGCAGACCCGCCCCGGAGTTGAGCGGGGCCAGCTTGTCCTCGGTGATTGGCTCGTTCTCGGCGATCGGCACGACAGCGCCACGATTGACGACCTTGTCGATCGAGGTGAATGAACCCGGCACCGTGCTCTTCGCCGGCCAGGGGACGAGCTTGACGTCTGCGGTCGTGATCATCCCGCCAACCACGATACGCCGGGCGGCGACGACCGTCTGCACCTCGGGTGTTGTGACGGTTCGGACCGGCATCCTTCCAATCGCCACGTACATCGCGTAGCTGGCGCCGAGGGCTGCGACAAGGGCGATGGCGAGGACGAGCAGCGTTCGGGTCGTACGGTTCATGGCAATCTCCTGATGGCGATTCGTTCAGCTGCCAACCTCGGGTCGCATTGTGGAAACCGCCCGGAGCTCGATACTGGGAGCGAAATTCCCACCGGTTACCAGATTGACGATCACGCCGAGAAGCAGGTAATCGTTTGTGAAGGTGACGGTGACCCGCGCTCCGTTGAAGCCTACGGAGGGGTTTGCGGGGTCCGGAACGACAGGGACGCTATCGACGACAACGCCGGTGGCGGCTGCGACATCCTCATTCAGGCCTTCACGAACGTACGCTCTGACGCGGTTCTCAACGTCAGTGTTGCTGTAGCCCGGCAACACCGCCAATCGCGCGCCTTCGCGGGCCGCGTTCGTGATGACCTCGTACCGCTGGAACAGGAAACCGAAGTCGACGAT
>Ga0316628_100001213_pt1 | contig 17947 bp, 11 predicted proteins | sample OWC_Aug_M2_C1_D5_FD_207648 | JGI IMG/M metagenome (GOLD analysis project Ga0316628, IMG submission 207648) | Wetland soil microbial communities from Old Woman Creek delta, Ohio, United States - OWC_Aug_M2_C1_D5_C | ecosystem: Environmental > Terrestrial > Soil > Wetlands | place: USA: Ohio... | reverse complement strand
GGAGCTTGTGGAGCAAATCGCAGGCTCGGACCACCGCTTCTGCGTCGGGGTCGCCGCCTATCCTGAGGGCCATCCCGGATGCGTCATGGAGGACGGCGAGCGCGATTTGGCCCTCGACATGCTCAATTTCAGGCGCAAAATCGACATGGGCGCCCGCTTCGCCATCACGCAACTGTTTTTGGACAACGACAAGTACTTCCGATTCGTCGGGCGCGCCCGGGACGAGGGAATAGACATCCCGATATTGCCGGGCATAATGCCCATCGTCAACTACCGCAACCTCAGAATCGTGCGCAACCTCTGCGGGGTCGCCGTGCCCCACCCGCTCCTTCGGAAGCTCGAGGAGCACAAAGATGACCCGGCGGAGGTACTGGAAATAGGAATAGAGCACGCCATCCAGCAGTGCAAAGGCCTCGTTGGAAAGGTGCCCTGCATCCACTTCTACGCCATGAACATGGCCGAGCCCGTGGAAAGGATTCTCAAGGCGCTGAACTGAAAAGCCTCTGCTATTGCCCGCCTGGCGGGGGGTTCTGCCCGTATCGCGGATACTGCTGATTGTCGTATTGCTGCTGGTACCCCTGCTGGGACGGGTATTGGCCGGCCGGTGGCGGCGGGGGCGGCGGCTGGTACTGATACGGTGGGGCCGCCTGCGGCGGCGGTGGAACTTGCGGGGCCGCCTGCGGCGGCGGTGGCAGGTATTGCGGGGGGGCCGGCGGCTGGGGCGGAGCCTGGGGCTGGGGAGCGGCCACCAGCTGCGCCTCGGGCGGGGCCGCCGGCGGCTGAGCCGCCGTCACGCCGGCCTTCCTTTTCCTCATGACGAGGACCGCGGCAAGGAGCGCTACAACGACGACTGCGGCTATTATTCCGTAGAGCATCATGTTCGAGGCCTTTGAGCCGGTCGATGCGCCGGCGTTGCTCACCGAGAAGTCCAGTTGGGCGGCGTCTGAGTAATTCAGCCCGTCAAACGCCCTGACCTGAATGGAGTGCTTTCCGTTTCGCAGCTCCGTGGTGTCTAGGACATAGGACCAGGAGCCGGTGCCCGTCACCATGGACCAGCCCCCGCCGTTGAGGCTCATGTCCACCCGCGTGAGGTTCCCTTCAGGATCGGATGCGGTGCCCGTGATGGTCACGGTTCCCGAGAACGGCCTTGCGGCCGATGGGCCCGATATGGCCACCGTGGGCCTGCGGTTGATTATGACATTGTTCACCCTGAAAGAGACCGTCACCTCGGGCGAGCGGAGCTCGCCGTCGAAGGCCCTGAAGGCTATCTTGTGCTTGCCGTTGGCCACATTGGATGTGTTCCATTCAAAGCTCCAGGCGGCCTGGCCGTCGGCCTCCTGCCATGTGCCCTTGTCGATCGACAGCTCGACTACGGTGACGGTCTCGTTCCCGTCGGGGTCGGAGGCGGTCCCATGCAAAGACACCGTGCCGGAGAGCTCCGCGTTGTCCACCGGGAAGGCCACAGCGACCGACGGCGCCCTGTCGGGCGCCCTGTTGACGGTTATGGAGACCCGGACCGAGACATTGTGGCCGGCGCCGTCGTTGACATAGAGGGTGATGCGGTGGGAGCCCTCCGGCAGAAGGGCGGTGAAGGCCTCCTCCTTCGACAGGAAGCCGGAAACGCTCGATGTCCAGTAAAACGACAGCGGGTCGCGGTCCTGGTCGACGGTGCCCGAGGCATTGAACGTCACAGGCGTCCTTGTGTCGTATATGTCGCCCTCCTCGGGCGACGATATCGCGGGCTTTGGGACGGTGTTCTGGGTCATCCCGCTTTGGACGGCAGAGTCGTTCCAGAGGCCTCCCTCGTCGAAGGTCCTGACCAGGAAATGGTATGTCCGGGCCAGCTTCAGGCCCTCGATGGTAAAATCGGTTATCTGCCTGGATGTCTGGTTCTGGGCCAGGGTGGTGACGTCGGGCGTGAAGCTGGCGTTGAGCGAATAGTGGACCTCGTAGCGGGCGAAGTCGTCATCGGCGGAGACCGACCATGACAGGGAGGCGCTCGTCGCCCCCATCTGGACCGGGTTTAGCGCCACCGCCGCGGGAGGCGTGTTGCCCGTCCTGGCCGCCAGCTCGTTGGAATCGTTGCGCAGGGGCGGGGAGCCGTTGTCGTACACCCTGACCCTGAAGTAATATGTGGTCCAGGGGGCGAGGTTCTGCACGACGGTCGAGTTTTCGTCCCTGTGGTCGATCGAGCTGACCTGCGTCGAGACGCTGGGGGTGAATCCCTTGGAAAAGCCCCGGTAGACCTCGTAACCGGCGAAGTCAGGGTCGTTGTTCACCGACCACGAAAGCCTCATCGAGAAGGGCGTCACGTCCTGGGCCGGATACAGCGCCACCGCCACCGGGGCACCGTTGGGCGTCGCCGTGACCGCCTCGACCTCGTTGGAATCGTTGAACATCGGGAACTCATCGTTGTCCCAGACGCGGACCTTGAAATAGTAGTGGGTGGAATATGAAAGGCCCGAAAGATTCAGGCTGAGGGTGTTGACGTTGGTTATGTTGCCCCCGGGCTGGTGCAGCGTCAGCTGGCTGGGGACGAATGAGGGGACAAGGGACCTGTGGACCTCGTAGCGCGCGAAATCGGCCTCGGTGCTCTTGTTCCAGGAAAGCACAAGCGAAGTCTCGCGTATCTCGGTGGGCTGCTCCAGCCTTAACGCAGGAGGCGGCGTATTGGGAAGCCCGGGCCCGAAGCAGTACAGCTTCGACTCCGAGGCGCCGATGTACAGCTTTCCGCCCGCTATGGACGGCGAGGAGCCGATGCCGTACTGGCTCGTCCCCGCCGGCCCGGTGTAGCTCCACACCCGGCTCCGGTCGCTTATGTTGACGCACTCCACGGTGTAGCGGTATGCGATATAGGCCTGGTTGCCCGATATCGCAGGAGCCCCCCAGGACGTGCCGGCCACGGGATATGTCCAGTTGACCCCGCCCAGCTGCCCGTGCAGGCTGACCAGGGCGCCGGATTGCTGGTTGCTGTTGACCATGCAGGCGTAAACCGAGCCGTTTGACACCGCGCAAGTCGAATAGGATTCGGGATAGCCCGTGGCGGTCTCCCAGGCATTGGTCCCGTTGGAGGCCCAGAATGCATAAACGCGCCCGCCGGCGCCAGGATAATAGACCATGTCGTCGGCCGCAGTGGGCGAGCCGTAGCCCGCAGTGACGGTGGCGTTCCAGAAGAAGGCGCCTGTCGCGGGGTCCATGCAGCGCAAAAGGCCCCCGCCCACCGAGTAGATGCGGCCGTTGTAGAGGGCAGGGGATGCGCAGCTTCCGGCACCGGGGGTCGCCCAGACCTGGGTGCCGGTGCTCGAGTTGAAGCAGTAGAGATTGTTGTTCATGGTCCCCAGGTAGTAATCGCCCGTTCCAAGTATCACGGTGTCATTGTATATCAGCGGGCTGGACTCGCCATAGCTCGACAGGGGCATCCTCCATATCTGGGCGCCGGTGGAGGCGTTGAGGCCGTAGGCGTAGTGCGTCGTGGAGCCGGCCCAGGCCGTCCCGTCGCAGACGTAGACCCTGTCATTGGCGACATCCACAGCGGGCCCGGCCCAGGCCGGGGCGGACAGCACCTTCCGCCAAATGCGCGTGCCGTTGGACGCCCAGAAGCAGTATATCGAGCCGTCGTCGGCCGGCATGAAGACCTTCCCGTTTGCTATCGACGGCGAGGCATAGGAGTACAGGCCGGTGTTGTTGGACCACAGCATGTGGCTGGTCAGGGGGCCGGGGTCGGAGCAGTTGCCTGTACGGGCATCGTCCCCGTGGTATGTCGGCCATGGCGGCTCCCCGCCGGCGCGTGGCGCGCCCGCGCCCGAATCCTGCGCCGGGGCGACCGATGCCGGAATCGAGGCAGTCAACATAATCAGGATAAAACAGACGAATATACGTTTCATCGGAGCCAGCCCCACAAGGCCAATCGATAAAAAAAACCGGATTTAAATATATTGGTACAGTATTCAATGCGATTGGTCCAAAGGGTATAGGGTATAGGGTATAGGGTCTTGGGGGCGGGTTCCCTGGGAGTTGACGATATTTCCCGCCCCGGAGCCGAAACGTGGTCCCCAATACCCTATACCCTATACCCTATACCCTAAACCCCCGGTCCTTCGTCGCCACCCGGCTCCCGGCCCCGTATGACCAGCCCAATTGGTCCAAGTCATACTTGCCGAGACGCCCTGCGGGGCGCTCTCGGTGCCTGCTCCCGGCTCCCTCCGTGCTCAATCGAATGCTATATATAGCCCTAAACGATTTGGCCAATTCCGCCAGAGGATATGGAACGAGATGGCCTCCGACACCGAGCAGTTCATCAAGGAGCTGGAGACAAAAAGGGAGAAGCTGAACATAAAGGCCGACGAGCACCGGCACAGGCGCGACAGGCTCAATGAGGAGACCAAGCGCCTGGTGGAGCGACGGGACCATCTCAACGACCAGGTCAAGAAGCTTTTGCGAGAGGCGAACGAGCACCGGGAGAAGCGCAACACCCTCAACGAGCAGGTGAAGTCCGCAAAGGTCCTTCGGGAGGAGTTCAACAAGAAGGCCAACGAGTCCGCCGAGAAGGTCAACGCCCTGCGACGCGAGAGGATGCCCAAGGACGGCAACCAGGTCGGAAAGCTCAAAAAGGAGCTCAAGGCCCTGGAGTTCAGGCAGATGACGAGCGTGCTGACCCCGGACAAGGAAAAGGACCTGATAACATCGATGACCAGGCTCCAGGCGCTGATAAAGGAGAAGGAGAAGGCCTTCGAGCAGAACGAGGACGTCCGCCAGGCGATAAAGGAGGCCAACGAGACGCGCCAGCAGGCGGAGGACCAGCACGCCCTGGTCGGGAAGCTCGCCGACGACGCGCAAAAAGAGCATGATTCCATGGTGGAGCTCTACGAGAAAAGCGACTCGCTGCGCAAAGAGGCGGATATGGTCCAGGAGCAGTTCGTGAGGGCCAAGACGACGGCGGACGACGAGCATCGGGAACATGTCAATCTCATAAGGCAGGTGCACGACTTCGACAAGGTCATCGCCGGCCTGCGCAGGCGCGAGAAGAAGGCGCGCAAGGTCAAGTCGGAGAGCTCGGCCAAGAAGCAGGCGGCCGAGATATTCGAGCGCTTCCGCCGCGGCGAGAAGCTCAGCACCGAGGACCTGATGGCGCTGCAGACGAAGGGAATTTGATTTTTAGGGCAGTTGGCAGTGGGCAGTTGGGCGGGCAGTTGGTGACTGGGACGAACGAACGGCGGGAGCCGGGCGGTCGGCAGTCGGGACTGATCAACGACCGTACCTCGTCGTTACGACTCCCGACTGCCGTCCCGATCGCCCGACTCCCGACCGCCCGACTCCCGAAATCCTACCCTAACGCACCCACCTCCATGAAAAGCTATTTATAATATCGATAATCATCTTGCGGCCGATGGTCCTGGAAGGCCTTGCCAGCTCCCTGAGGGACACCCTCCGAAAGATTGTCAACGCGCCCAACATCGACGGCAACCTCATCAAGGAGGTCGTTCGTGAGATCCAGCGGGCGCTTCTTCTGGCGGATGTCAACGCAGCCTTGGCGCTGAGGCTGACCAAGGAGATCGAGCGGCGCGCCCTGACCGAGAAGCCCCCCGCGGGAATGAGCTCCCGGGACCATGCGGTCCGCATCGTCTACGAGGAACTGGTCAAGATTCTGGGCGACACGCGCGACGTCCCGCTCAAGAAGCACACGATAATGATGGTCGGCCTGTATGGACAGGGTAAAACGACAACATGCGGCAAGCTGGCGATGTTTTACAAAAAGCGCGGCCTTTCGGTGGGCCTCATCGCCGGCGACGTCCACAGACCTGCGGCCTATGACCAGCTCCGCCAGCTGGGCGAGAGAATCCAGGTCCCGGTCCACGGCGAGCCAGGCGAGACCCGTGCGCCCAAGATCGTGCGCGAGGGCCTCGAGAAGCTCGCAGGCTCCGATGTCATCATCATCGACACATCGGGGAGGCACTCGCTCGAGGACGAATTAGTGGACGAGATGAAGAGGATAGCGAACGTGGCCCAGCCCGACGAGAAGTTTTTGGTGATAGACGCGGTCATGGGCCAGGCCGCCGGGCCCCAGGCGAGGGCCTTCCACGAGGCCATCCAGCTCACGGGGGTCATAATAACCAAGATGGACGGCACCGCCAAGGCGGGCGGCGCCCTCAGCGCCGTCCAGGCGACCCGAGCCCCCGTGGTGTTCATCGGCACGGGGGAGCACATCGACGAGCTGGAGAAGTTCAACCCGCCGGGCTTCATCTCCAGGCTCCTGGGCATGGGCGACATCCAGGCCCTCATCGAGCAGGCCCAGGGAGTGGTCAGCGAGGAGGACGCCGAGGAGACGGCGCGCAAGATAATGTCCGGCCGGTTCACGCTAAAGGACATGTACAACCAGATGGAGATGCTGTCCGGGATGGGCCCCCTGCGCAAGCTCATGCAGATGCTCCCCTTCGGGGGGGCCAACCAGATGACCAAGGAGCAGGTGGAGGAGACCCAGGTGCGCCTCCGCAAGTTCAAGGTGATAATGAACTCCATGACCCCCGAGGAGCTGGACAATCCGAGGATAATCAAGGCACCGAGGATAAGGAGGATAGCGAGGGGCGCGGGGGTCAGCCCCGTGGACGTCAAGGGCCTTCTGAAGCATTACGACAACTCGCGCAAGATGGTCAAGGACATCACCAGCAACCGCAAGAAGCGCAAGGCGCTCATGCGGGCGATGCAGATGGAGGAGAAATAGGGGAAAAGGGTATAGGGTATAGGGTTTAGGGTGTTGGAGGCGGGGCATCGGAGACTGCCGGAAGTAATCAAGGGCCGGTTCCCGTCCCTAGATGCCAGGCCCCAATACCCTACACCCTAAACCCTATACCCCTTACATAGCGTGCGAGGCAAACGATGCGTCGGTTCGTCATAGTCGGCCACAATGTCGACCCCGAGGGCGAATTTGCCCTCAACGACCTTTGCGGGGGGGCCGGAAGGCTCGACATCCTCCTCAGGTGCGTGTCGTCGGCTTTCTTTCTGTCCCACGGGCTGCGCCGAGACGTCGAGGTCTTCTTGCACCTCCCGGGGCAGCGCGCCCCCAGCGCCACGGGAACGCCGGAGAGGGGCGGCCACAAGACCGTCCGCTTCTGCGGCAGGGAGCTGCGCTACCTCAATCCGGACGAGAGGAGCACCGCCGCCCTGGTCCGCACAGCGCTCCTCAAGAAGCTCGACGGCGACAAAGAGTTGCCCTCCACGCCCGGAATCTACGTGTCCCGGACGGACCTCGATGTATTGGTGAACACGCTTCCGGGCCCCGTATGGCTGGCCGAGGACGGCGAGATATGGCCCGCCGGGGGCCTTTCGCCAGACAGCACATTCTATCTTAGCGACCACCACGATTTCGAGCCGCGAGAAAGGGACATTCTGGGACTGGTCGGGGCGCCAAGAATCAGCCTCGGCCCCGCGAGCCTTCACAGCAACCAGTGCATAACCGTGGTCCATTACCTGATGGACGGCGGCTGGGCTCAGCGCCCGCCGAAGAATATCCAGAACATGAGCCCGTAGCCGACGCCCAGCACCGCAAGCGACAGAATCCAGAATATCACCAGGAGCCTGGCGCGCCCCTCCTTGGTGCCGAGGTAGTAGTCCAGCCAACCCTTCTTGGCCCCTCCCGCGTCGGCCAGGGCCATCACCCTTTGAACCTCTTGAGCCTGAATATGTTCTCCCTCTCGAGCTCCTCGAGACGGAAGGCAATCATCGCCGCCGCCTCCTTGAGCTCGGGGATGACCTTGAACTCGAGGGCGTTGACCCTCCGGCGCGTGCGGTCTATCTCGTCCAGAAGCTTGCGGATGGTCGTCTCCACCTCGGCCGCCACTATGACCGTCTCCACCAGCTCCTCGTAGGCCCGGGCGGCCTCGTCTATCCTGGCGCTGGTGCCTATGATGCCGTATCCCCTCTCGTTGACCTGTTTTCGGATTCCCTTGCTCTCGATGAGGGGCACAACCACCCCCATCACGTTCCTGCTCTGGAGGCGTATGTCGGGCTTGTCCCTCAGGGCGAAGGCCGCGGACTTGACCCTTATCACGCCCTCGGCCGACATCGCCAGGGATATCTTGCGGTCGGCCAGGCGGTACTGGGCCAAAAGCTGGGTGCGGATGTTGCGGGCACGTTCCAAAACCTTGAAAAACTCCATTATCAGGGTGTCCCGCTTCATCCGCAGGAGCTTGTATCCCTTCTCCGAGAGCTTGATTCTCTTCTTGAGCTCCAGAAGCTCGGAGCGCGTGGGTTTCACGGTGTCCTTGATGGCCATGGCTCACCTGCCCCTCAGGCCCCCGGGGCTGCCTGCGCCCCCTTCGCGTGCCCCGGGTGGTACTTCTCGATGAAGCGGCGGTCCAGCCTCGTGAGCACCCCCTCGGGCAACGTGCCCAGAAGCTCCCAGGACAGCGAAAGCGTCGTGTCGATGTCGCGGTCCTCCTCGCGGCCCTGGCGGACGAAGCGGTCCTCGAACAGGTCCGCGAAGGCCAAGAACCTGCGGTCCCTGTCGGAGAGCGCCTCCTTGCCGACTATCGCGGCCAGCCCGCGCAGGTCGTTGCCCTCTGCGTATGCGGCGTATACCTGGTCGGAGACGGCCTTGTGGTCCTCCCTCGTCATGTCCTTTCCTATACCAGCGTTCATCAGCCGCGACAGCGAGGGCAAAACGTTTATTGGGGGATAGATTCCCTTGCGGTGCATGTCCCTGGATACCACTATCTGGCCCTCGGTGATGTAGCCCGTCAGGTCCGGAATCGGGTGGGTGATGTCGTCCCCGGGCATCGTCAGGATGGGGAACTGGGTGATGGAGCCCTTCCGGCCCTTTATCTTGCCGGCGCGCTCGTATATGGTGGCCAGGTCGGTGTACATGTAGCCGGGATAGCCCTGGCGGCCGGGAACCTCCTCCCTCGCCGCCCCTATCTGGCGGAGGGCCTCGCAATAGTTGGTCAGGTCCGTCAGGATGACCAGCACGTGCATGTCGTGCTCGTAGGCCAGGTACTCCGCCGCGGTCAGCGCCAGCCTCGGCGTTATGAGCCTCTCCACGGCGGGGTCGTCGGCCAGGTTCAAAAAGACCACGGCCCTCTTCAGCGCCCCGGTCCTCTCGAAGTCGCGCATGAAGTACTGTGCCTCTTCGTTCGTTATGCCCATCGCGGCGAATATGACGGCGAAGTCGGCAGTGGCGGTGGGCACCTTGGCCTGGCGCGCTATCTGGAGGGCGATGTCGTTGTGGGGGAGCCCGGCGCCCGAGAATATGGGAAGCTTCTGGCCCCGAACGAGGGTGTTCATCCCGTCGATGGTGCTGATGCCCGTCTGGATGAACTCCTTGGGGGAATCCCTCGCCCAGGGGTTGATGGCCGAGCCGGAGATATCCAGCCTCTGGTCGGGCACCAATTTTGGCCCCCCGTCGAGCGGGTCGCCGCTGCCCGATAGTATGCGGCCCAGGATGTCTATCGATACGGGCAGCTTGAGGGTCTCCCCGAGGAAGCGCACCCCGGAGGCCTTGTCCATCCCGCTGGTGCCCTCGAATATCTGGACCACCACGGCGTCCTTGGATGTGTCCAGCACTTGGCCGCGCCGCAATGTCCCGTCGGACAATTTGACCCCGACCAGCTCGCCGTAGCCCACCGCCTCCGTCTTTTCCAAAAACACCAGCGGGCCGGCTATCTTGCTTATGGTCCTGTACTCCTTGGTCATGCTATTCCTCCTCGTCATCTCTCGGTTCTTTGGGTCTTTCGGGTATCATCATCGATATGGTCACAAGCGCCATCGCCAGCAGAAGGGCGGCCAGCACCGCCCACGACTGCCAGCCTGGACCCCCGGGCGCCGCCTGGCGGGCGGGCTGGGGGACAGTCACGGTCACGGAGAGGTCGGCGCTCAGGTTGCCGTCGCTTGCGGTCAGGATGACCATGTAGTCGCCCGGCCGCCTGAATGCATACGACGCGTTTTGGCCCCAGGCCATCTGGCCGTCCCCGAAATCCCAACGGAAGGAAAGCGCCGACGCCGGGTCATCGGGGTCGGAGCTTCCCCTGGCCGAGAATCCGATGTATTCGCCCACCAGCGCCCGGCTGCGGTTGAGGGAGATGGCCGGCATGGGCGGCGAATCCAGCACGGTCAACGTCACCGATGTCTCGCACGTTTGGGATGCGTCGTCGGTGACCTTCAGGGTCACCCTGAAATCGCCGTGGGTCGCATATGTGTGATTGACCGTCTCTCCCTGCGCGCCCATACCGTCCCCGAACGCCCATTCGCAGGCCGTGACATTGCCGTCGATGTCCCGGGCAATACAGGTGAAGTAAAAGACCGTCCCGGCATATCCCGCGCGCGGCACTATCGAAACGGTGGCCGAAGGCGGCGCATCATTCACCCTTACCGTGACCGGCTCGCTCCAGTCGCTTTCGGCGCCGGTCCGGTCCTGGACCCGGAGCCTGGCCTGGTACGCGCCCTTGAGAGAGTAGCTGTGCCAGCTGGAGCCGTCGACCAGCCAGCCCGTCGTCTCCCCGTCCCCGAAATCGAAAAGGTAGTACGCCACTCCCCCGTCGTCGGTCGAGGACGCCCCCGAGAATTCCACCCAGTCACCGGGGGTGGCATCGCGCGGCTGGGCGGAGAGGATGGCGTAGGGCCGGATGTTGACGTAGACCAACCCCGCGGCGGCGTCGTTGGACACGTCGGCGTCCTCCCCCGATTCAAGGGAAACGCGCGCAGATATCTCGTGCCATCCGGGCAGGGCCGTCCAGGGGACAGTGGCCAGTGAGCTCGCTTTGGCGGGAAGGGCCGGCAGCGAGGTCCTCATGGCCTCGCCGCCGGAATCGACCCAAAACTCAACGGAAATGCGGCCGGCATCGGCCGGCCCTATGTTCTCGACAAGCGCGGTCAGGTTGGCCGCCTCGCCCGCCACGGCCGAGGCGGGCGCGAGGGCTATGTTGCCCGCCAGAACCCTCATGTCCGGCCTGGGCGGCTGCCAGGCCCTGACGGTGACATTGAGCCACGCCTGGTTGTTGGCGCCGTCCGCCTCATAGTACGACGATTGCGGGTCCAGTACCGCCTTCAGAACGTGCGCTCCCGCGGGTAGGGCTAGCTCGTAGTAAGAGAAGACCCTCCCCGCCGCCGGAAGGTCCGCCGAGGAATTCCCGGCCGGAAGGCCGTCGACGAACACCCCGTATTCGACGGTGTTGGGCCCCTCGGACGAATTGCTCGAGATGCCGAGGTTCAGAGTGAAGCTTCGGTTCCCTTCGGGCTCCTGGGGGGAGATGGAGAGGCCGTCCATCCGAAAGTCCAGCCGGGCATCGCGCGTGGGCGCCTCGTTGTTCGACGGGTAGACATCCAGAAGCCACTCGTCGGGGTCCAGCTTGACGCTGTCCACCGAATAATCGATGTCCCGGGCGACGGTGGACTCGGGCCCGGTGCCGTTCCAGGCCCGGTCCAAAAACGCCATCCTCTGGCCCGCCGCGTCGTATAGCCCCATGTCGGCTGGCAGCCCCGCCGCCCGGCCCCTGTTCTCCACCGTCACGCAAAGCCTGTCACGGCCTCCGGGGCCCTTGTAGATGACAGGCTCGGAGATGGCATAGTCCAGCCTTCCGGAGGTGTTGAGCCAGAAATCGAAGAACCCCTCCAGCGCCAGCCCCGTCGATGCCGCGGCAGAGGAGACGAAATCCTGGGGGACGGCCAGCCTGCCCGAGAAGTTGGCGTGGAAGTCCCCCAGCGCGCGGTAAAATTTCGTCTCCCCGGCCAGGTACTTGAGCATGTGCAGCACCCACGGTCCCTTGTAGGCCGAAAGGTCGTAGTCGTTGCTGACAAGCGGGGGCTCGGGGGAGCCGGACTGGACGAAGGTGTTGATGTACTGCGTCCTGCAAAAGTCCAGGTATCCCCGGGAATGGTATGTGGCCATCTCGTAGAGAGCCTCGCAGTATCCGGCGAAGCCCTCCTGGAGCCAGTTGTCGAAAAGCTGCTCCCCCTCGACATCCACCCCCCACCACTGGTGGGCCATCTCGTGGGCCAGGAGGCGATACGGGAACGGGCCGGCGAAGTTGCGCGATGCCACCCATATCATCGACGGCACCGTCTGGCCCCAGGCGGCGTAGGTGTCGGGTACCTCCACCACGGTCAGGTTCCCCATCCCGGGCGCGCCCACCAATGATGTGTAGAAGCCGCACGCCCGGTCCAGCTCGGAGGCGTAGCCCTGGGCCGAGGAGCCGTGGTCCTCCCTGAAAAAGAGGTTGTATGTGCGCTGGCCCACAGTCACCGATGTGAGGTTGACCCTGGCGGCGGAAAACGATATCCCCCTGACGGCCCTGGCCATGTCCCAGACGAACGTGGCGGTGCCGTTGGCCGGGTCGGTCCAGTTGCCCGCGAGGGCGCCGGCGGCCGCCACCATCTTGCCCTGGGGCAGGGTCACCGAGAGGCGGTAGGTGGTCCTGGTCGACTGCTCGTCGTGGGGGAAATAGTTGTTGTATGTCCGGACCCAGGAGCCCTCGGTCCCGATGTAGTCCCAGTAGGTGCTCCCGCCGTCGGGGGTGTTGTGCACCCCGCCGCCGTAGGCGACGGTGATGTTGAGGGCTGTCTGGGCCGGCACCGTCCTGCCCAGGGAGACGTTGACCCAGGAGAACAGCATCCAGTGGTAGAAGAGGGCCCCGTTTCCCTCCTCGGCCACGGACGAGATGTCCATGGCGCCGTTGAGGGCGAACACCACCGAAGAGGTGTTCCTTCCGGTCACCATCGATATGCGGAGGCGAACCTCCATCCAGTGCCCCGCCTCGTCGAGGACCACCGATGCGTTGAGGTGCGAAAAGACCGCCGAGGGTCCTTCACCCGCCTGCCGCCGCGAGGCCTCCCGGCCGGCCCCGGGCGCCGGGTCCATGGCCCCTCCAGCCTGCAGGGGCGCGAGGGGAAGCGACAGGACGCAGGCGGCCATGAGCAGTCCTCTCCACATGCCGACACATCACTTGCCCAGGGAGCCGAACTCGCTCCCCATAAGTTCGACGACCTTGCGCATCTCCCCATCGAAGTCCTTCTCGAAGCGCGCCTTCGCCAAAAGCTCCCTCGACTTGAAGGATGCGATCTTTTGGAGCGGGGCCCCGCCCTCCATCGCCCTGGCGGCCATGTCCCCGAATTTCTTTATCGTGCCCAGAATCTGGTGCTGCCTGGCCATCGGGCAGAAGGAATCCACCTCGTGGTATGCGTTCTGCTGGAGGAATATCTCCCTTATCATCCTGGCCACCTCCAAAAGCAGCTGCTGCTCCTCGGGCAAGGCGTCCGAGCCGACGAGCTGGACTATCTCCTGGAGCTCCGCCTCCTTCTGGAGCACCCCCATGGCCCAGGCCCTCAGCCCGGTCCAGTCGGGGGAGATGTTGTCGTTGTACCACTTGTCCAGTATGCCGCCGTAGAGGCTGTAGCTGTTCAGCCAGTTGATGGCGGGGAAGTGGCGCCTCTGGGCCAGCTTGGCGTCCAGAGCCCAGAAGACCTTGACGATGCGAAGGGTGTTTTGCGTAACCGGCTCCGAGAAGTCGCCGCCGGGCGGCGAGACCGCGCCGACGATGGTGACGGAGGCGTCGGCTCCGCAAAGCGTCTGGACCCGCCCGGCGCGCTCGTAGAAGGCCGCCAGCTTGGCCGCCAGATAGGCCGGGTATCCCTCCTCGCCGGGCATCTCCTCCAGCCTGGAGGATATCTCCCTGAGCGCCTCGGCCCACCTCGATGTGGAGTCGGCCATCAGCGATACGTTGAGGCCCATGTCCCTGTAGTACTCGGCTATCGTGACGCCGGTGTAGACGCTCGCCTCCCTGGCCGCCACGGGCATGTTGGAGGTGTTCGCTATGAGAACCGTGCGGTCCATGAGGGGCGCCCCCGTCTTGGGGTCCAGAAGGTGCGGGAACTCGGTGAGCACCTCGGTCATCTCGTTGCCCCTCTCGCCGCAGCCGACATAGACCACAATCTCGGTGTCGGACCATTTCGAGAGCTGGTGCTGGGTGACCGTGTTGTGCAAAAGCATCGGAAAGCGCCCGCCGACGAAGTTGTGGGTTTCGGGCACGGTCAGGTCGTAGACCTCGAGCGGGCCATCCTCGATCTCAACCGAGACGATCTCGTCGCAGTAGAAATGCTCCAGCAGGCGCGCGAACGCGGCCAGGCCGCCTCCGGCAACAGTCCCTGTTCCGGCCCCGGCGGCCGCGATGAACTTGTCGCGGCCCATCGACTCGCCACCAATGTAGTTGAACGGCTCTATGCCGGCGTCGAGCAGGTTTCCGTAGCCGACCTCGTCCTTGAGTGCCTCCAGGCGCCTCGGATCAACGGGGACCGTGTCGAATGATGTCCAATGGTCTCCAGCATCGTACTGAGGCAAAAGCCTCGCCGCCTCCTTGGGGGAGACAATCACCCGGTGATATGTCCAGCCCCCGACACGCTTTGGCTGGACCCGTGCCACAATTCCCAGGGCGGCAAACGCATAGACAAGGCCGGACGCCATCTCCCGCGAGGCCGTGGCGATCTCCAGGCCCCTTTTCCCAACATGGCCATCCCCGGCGATATAGGCGCGCAGAAACGCCGCCAGCACATCCGGAGGCGAGGCCAGAATGCACGCTGGAACGCCGAGCGTCCTCGACTTGCGGCGCATCGGCAATCCGAGCCCTTCCAGGAAAGCCGTCAATGCTGTCGAGTTGACGGTGATGAACCGCACCGTACGGTCCTGGCCCTCGCGGCCCTCAAGGTCGAAGAGCATGCCCAGAAGCTCTCGGTATCTTGCCAGCAGGGTAGGATCGTTGTTGTAGAAGTAGACAGCCCTTTTCGCCTTGATGGACCCCTCGCTCATCTGGTAACCTAGGAATTCGGCCAGTTCCGCCGTAAGCCTCCAGGGGACCTTCATGTGATTGCTGTCCCTTTCAACCTTGACATGTGACGGGCGTGGCGCCGGTCTTCCCAAAGCGGCGCTCACCCTTTCGAGAAATTGCATCGTCGGATGCGTCCTGCCAAGATAATAGTTGATCAGGATGTCATAGTCTACGCCCAATTTCCTCGCGAGCGATTTTTTGCCGCCCTCCCGCAATGCCAGCGCATCGATGTCCTTTTTCATGCCAGCGATTGCATCATCGTCGGCACATCGAAGGCCGGGTGGAAGATTGAGGGGTACCTCGCCACCCGGGGCGAGGCCCAGATGCCGGGGCGAAAGCAAAAAATCCCCCTCTGCAAGCTCCCCCGCGGGGACCTCCTCCACTTGTGCGTCCCGGACGCGGTAGAGTCGGTGCACCGTCGTGGTCCTGGCCTCCCGGGAAGTCCTCGTGCGAACGTGTACGACACATTCCGTCCTTCCCTTGTAGACGCTGGTGGCCTTGGTGATGCAAAGCCCCTCCCCGTCAAAACCGATGACCTGCAGTGGCTCCTCCAAGTGGATATATGTCCCGCCTTCGCCATCCTCTTCACGCGTTCCATGGGCATTTTCGAAGAGTTCCTTGATCGGAACGCGCTCCCCGCTGGACAGCAGGACGGGCGTGTCGCCCGAAACGCACTTCCCGCTGCCAAAGGGCCCCGGAATCGCCGCCGTCCCGCCCTTTGCCACTGGGAACAAGGCGTCGAGTACCCTCTGTCCCGTTATGAGCGGTACGTCGGGCATCTTGCGGTTCTTGAAGGGCCGGCCCATCCTGACGGGCCAGCGGTGCATCAGCTGGAGCGATGTCCCGTCCGCCAATGTGGCCACGCTCTCCTCGACCGTGTAGCTGCCGCCGCGTATGGTGGATATCGTCCCGGATGTCCTGGGCGGCACCATGATGTGGTGCTGGATGTAGCGGGTCTCCTGGACCGAGCCGATTATCTGGCCGGGGAGGACCCTGTCGCCAGCCTTGACCTTCGGGACGAACTCCCACTTCCTGGACCGGTCGAGCCCGGGCGCCGAGACACCCCGCTTGATGAAGTCGCCCATGGTGTCGCGCAGCACCGGCAGCGGCCTCTGGATGCCGTCGTAGATGGATTTGACCAGCCCGGGCCCCAGCTCGACCGTCAGGGGCATGGCGGTGTTCTCCACCACCTCTCCCGGCCTGATGCCCGATGTATCCTCGTAGACCTGGATGATGGTCCTGGCCCCGTCCAGCCCGATGACCTCGCCCATCAGCCTCTCCTGGCCCACCGTCACCACGTCGTACATCCTCGGATGGATGCCCTCGGCGGTCACCACGGGGCCGGAGACCCGGTAGACTTCACCTTTCTCGGCCATATTGTTCCCTCTTTGCGATTGGTAAAAGGGGTATAGGGTTTAGGGTATAGGGTAATGGAGACCATGTTTCGGGGACGCCGCCAAATCTATCCAGTCCCTCGACCCCAGTCTCCAGTACCCTATTCCCTATTCCCTTTTCCCCCCGTTGGCATTCATCGGCCGGCAAGCCGGCTCCCCCGTCTTTCATTTCCACAAATCGACCCCCACCACGTGCTTTATCCTCTCGCGAAGGTCGACCTCCTCTATCTTGCCTATCGCTATGACCACGGGCTCGACGCTCTCGACCATCGTGCGGCGCAGGGCGGGCGATATCCGCCCGAGGTCGGCGTCCATCACCACCAGAATCCCGACGCCCTTGTCCTCCATCACCTCGGCCATCTTCTTCTCCAGCCCGGCCACGTCGGAGCCCTGCAACTCGTGGACGCGCCTGACCCCTGCCAGCCGAAAGCCGGTCACGAACTCCTCCCTTCCGACCACCGCTATCTCCATTTGGATTCCTCACAGCACCAGAAGGCTTTTTATCTCCTCCTCGGAAAGGCCGCTCTGCTTTCCCCTGGCAATGGCACGGAGGTTGTCCACCTCCACCTTCTTGCGCAGAAGGTAGTCTATGACGGGCAGCACCGAGAGGGGGAAAAGCTGGGAGAACTGGTGCGACCTGCCCACCAGCACCCTGTCGAGCGCCAGGAGCACCTCGTTGAGAGAGCCAGAGTCCTTCACCCTTCCGGCCGCCTCCCGTATGCCCTCGAACAACCCGAAACCGGCAAGCTCGTTCATGAACGCCTCGAAGCCCTCGGCGGCCGCCAGCCTCAGCATGGCCGCGTGGGGCAGCTCCCGGCCCCCGGGTATCAAAAGCTCCGAGACCTTCTCGACCGATATGTTGTCGAACTTGAGCTTGAAGAGGGTCTTGAGGTTCATGATGTCTATCTCGGTGGCGATGTAGCGGCGAAAGACCCTGTCGGCCTGCATGCCCCCGCGGACCGAGCCCATAAGGGCGATGTAGTACTGCCTGTCCAGCGTGTTCTCGATGTCCGCCAGGCTGGGGCGGCCGCCGCCGTGCAAAAGCTTCCCAAGCCCGGTGTCCTTCCCGGGCTGCGCCCGCATTATCAGCTCCAGCATCTCCTCCGTGCCGGCCGCGTTGAACAGGGTCGAGAAGAAGGCCATGTCGAAGGCCCCGGCGGGAACTAGGTTTTCGGCCACATCGTCCCATCCGGCCCCGAAGCTCTTTCCCCTCATGACCGTCTTCATGTTCCAAACGTCCCACCGCGCAAGGTAGCTGCCCAGCAGATCGTGGAGCTCCCCCTCGGTGAATCCCAGGATGTCCCGGAATGCGCGGGCCATGTTGAGGTATGTGGCGTTCTCTATCAGGTCCACGCCCGCGGAGCTCGAGGACAGCTCGTCCACCTCCTTGCGGTACTGCCCCTCGCCGATGAACCTGCCTATCTCGGCGAGGTCCATCACGAGCATCCTCGGGTATGTGTCCCTGCCAAGAAGGAAGGTCTTCCTCGACTTGACCCTCGCGCAGGCATAGGCGTAGTTGCCCGCCCCGTTTTTCGACCAGCGAAGCGCCATCCGCCACACCCCTCACCCGGAGAACAGTATCCGGGCGACCTCCTTCATGTTGCGCTCGACGATGTCCTGGAGCATGGTGTCGTATGTGAAGTCCATCCTCACCGTGCCGTCGCAGCTTTCGAACAGCACCCCGCCGAGGCACCTGACGGTCCCGCCGTAATCGACGCCGGGCTGCGTCCTCAGGAAGGATTCGTTTTT
>Ga0316628_100001212_pt1 | contig 17949 bp, 12 predicted proteins | sample OWC_Aug_M2_C1_D5_FD_207648 | JGI IMG/M metagenome (GOLD analysis project Ga0316628, IMG submission 207648) | Wetland soil microbial communities from Old Woman Creek delta, Ohio, United States - OWC_Aug_M2_C1_D5_C | ecosystem: Environmental > Terrestrial > Soil > Wetlands | place: USA: Ohio... | reverse complement strand
GCCGGAATCCGGCTCGAGGGCGCCGGACTGACCGTGCGCCACAGTCACTTCCTCAACAACGAGATCGGTCTCCAGACCAGCCCGAACGCGGCAAGCGACGTCCTGGTCGAGCGATCGGAATTCGGCGCCAACCATATCGACTACGACCGCTATGCCAAGGAAGGTCGTAACGTGGATCGCGACATCAATCCCGGGCACAACATCTATATCGGCCAGATCCGCAGCTTCACGCTGCGTTATTCCTATGTGCATCACGCCGAATACGGTCACAACGTCAAGAGCCGCGCGCGGCGCAACGTCATTGCCTACAACCGCATCGGCGACGAGAAGGACGGCCGGTCGAGCTATGCGATCGACCTTCCGAACGGGGGATGGTCGCTGGTCATCGGCAACACCATCCAGCACGGCGAGCATCCCGAGAATTCGGTGCTATTCGCCTTCGGCGCCGAAGTCGCGAACGCCGACCAGCCGCTTTATGTCGTCAACAACACCTTCGTCAACGACAAAGGGGCCGGCATCTTCATCAACCGGCGCACGCCCGGGCCGACGCTGGTCGTCAACAACATCTTCGCCGGAGGCGGCACGCCGATGCACGGCGGCGGCGCGACGCTGCGCAGCAATCTGATCGTCGAGCGCGGTGGCGGCATCACCGACGTCCTGAAGCGCCTTGGCGACGGCGACGCGGCGAGCCCCGGCACCGGCGCCTTGAAGGGCAACCTCGTCGCCCGAACGGCGGGCTTCGCCGCGGCGAGCGCGTACGACTATCGCCTGGTGAAGGGCTCTCCGGCCATCGATGCCGGCGAGGATCCGGGCACGGTCGACGGCGTGGCGCTCGTTCCGGTCGAGCAATACCGCCATCCGCTGGATGCCGTTTCGCGTCGCCGCGTCGGCCCGATCGATATCGGCGCCTACGAATTCGCGCCCTGACCGTCGGCCGGCTTCGGCGATGATCGCTTTGATATCCGTTCGATCCAAGACTTGATCGCGCGGCCGCCGATCAAGAACAGGCCATAGAACAAGCCATTCGCGGTATGCATGTTGTACGCCTCGATCGCCCGCCGCTCCCGTCGAAGGCTCAGCCAGTCCTTCTTGTACGGGTCGTCGCCGTGCCCGTAATCCACTTCGGTCGGCGAATCCTGCGCCAGGACCTCCTGCATGATGCGGGCGGTCAGCACGGTTCCGACCGACAGATTCTTGAAGGCTTCGTCGTGGGCCAGCTTGTAGATCGTCGCCTTGCCGGCGCAGACGATCCAGAACTGCGCCGCCGCCGGCGTCTCGTCGACGTACAGAATCGACATGCGCAACGCCCCGGCCTCGGCCGCCGTCCGGATCAGCCCCGGAATGAAATCCGGATAGGGCTCCGGCTGCTTCCAGCTGCGATCGTAGACATGCTGGTAGGCGGCAATCGTGGTCTCGAGGCCGCTCGTATCCCGGCAGAACTCGAACCGAACCGCATGTTCGCGCGCGAGGCGTCGCCCGCGGCTCCTCACCGTGCCGCGCATCGAGCCCGACAGGGTCCCGACATAGTCGTCGAAGGTCATGCCGGCGACCGGCAGGTACCAGTTGCCGAAGTCCGGTTGGCCGCCGACCAGGAATCCGGCGGCGCGAAGCGCCCCGACCAGCTGATCATGGGATGGCGCATCGCGGTCGAGCGCCAGAAAATGAACCGCGTCCCACGCCGGCCGTTCGGCGGCCACCGCCTTCGTCCATGTACGCAAGATGGCCGCCGCGCGGGGCTCGCCGGCACGCATCACCGGCGCGAAGATCATCGAGTAGAAGTTGGCATATCCCGCGAGCGTGCGCAGGCCCTTGCGGCCGCCGATCTCATTGCGGCCCCGCATCACCAGGACCGCCTTTGCATCGTCGATGCCGTCGCCGTCATCGACGCCGTATATCCTGAGCGTATCGCCGGGATCGCGCACGGTTGCGGTCAGGTTCCGGAACCACGGCAGGCTGAGATAGAAATTCGACCGGCCGACCTCGTCGAACAATCTCAGATAGGACGGCGGCAGTTCGTCGAAATTCCTGAAGAGTCGCGCGCGCATCGGTCGTTCGCTGTTCCTGCATCGCGGGCTCGGCGACGAGCACTTCGGTACTCGACCGCATGGCCGATGACAAGCCCGACATGACGCACCAAGTCCGCTTTTCACTGGATCCGATTTCGGATCTCGAGACGCTCGGCCGCCTGTGGCGCGATCTCGAAGGCCGGTCGGACCACTCGTTCTTTGTCTCCTGGGGATGGATCGGCACCTGGCTCGCGACCTTGCCGGCGCATGACCGGCCGTCGATTCTCGTCGGACGATCCGATGACCGTGTCGTCGCTCTCGCCGTGCTGGGGCGCCATACCCGGCGGCGGCTGGGCTGTCTGGTCGCCCGCGGCCTGTTTCTCAACGAGACCGGCGATCCGCGGTATGACACGCTGACCGTCGAATACAACGGCATCCTGGCCGAGCGCGGGCTCGGTCCCATGGTCACGATTCAGGCATTGCGGTATCTGGAGGACCAGGTCGGCGGTTGGGACGAACTCTGCCTCGGCGGTGTGGCGCAGGCCGGTCTGGACCTGGCCGCATCGGTCGGTCTGCGGCCGCACATTTTTGCGCTTCAGCCGTGCGATTACGTCGATCTTGCCGCCGTGCGCGTCGCCGGGGGCGACTATCTCGCGCGGCTCAGCCGCAACTCGCGCTACCAGATCCGCCGCGCACTGCGCCTGTACGAGGCGCGTGGTCCCCTGAATGCCATCGCCGCCCGCAGCGTCGAGGAAGCGCTCCGTTTTCTCGCCGAGCTGAAAGCGCTCCACCAGGCGAATTGGATCGGCCGCGGCAATCCCGGGGCTTTCGCAAATCCGTATTTCGAGACATTTCATCAGGCCCTCGTACGCGACCGCTTTCCGCATGGCGAGATCGAGCTCCTCCGGATCGAGGTCGCGGGCCAGGCGGTCGGCTATCTCTACAACTTCGTGCATGCCGCTCACGTCTACAGCTACCAGAGCGGCTTCCGATACGAGGACGATCCCGCGGTGAAGCCGGGGCTGGTTTCGCATTATCTGGCGATCGAGCGCCATTTGACCGCCGGCGCCGCGATCTACGACTTCATGGCCGGTGCGACGCGGCACAAGCAGAGCCTCGGTACCGATCGCACGATGATGCTGTGGGCGACCGCACGGCGCGACCGGTTGCGATTTCGGATCGAGGATGCGTTGCGCGCGCTGAAGCATCGTGTCGAAGCAATCGTGGCGCATCGAGCGCCGGGCGCCACGTAGCGATCGCTATACCATCCGACCCGGCGCACGCGGGCGCCTTGATTGACTTGCCGAGGGCCGGTCGCTACAAGAAGCGTGCCATCCTCGTCATGGCTTTATCGGGTTAATCGCTTTGTTTACAGGTATTTGCGGATGGCTCGGCGGGACAGTGCCGCGTGACGAGGAACGAGGGGTCCTGTCGCGGATGTCCACCGCCATGCTGCGCGACAGCGAGGGCAACCCGCAGATGGCTTCCCTGGGCGGCGGCGGTCTGGCGGCCATCGGCGCCGGTACGCCCGTGTCGCTGCACACCCGTGACGGACTGGCGGCCGCGGTCGTCGGCTGGCCGTGCTGGCGGTCCGACGAGCTTCGATCGATCGCCGGCCGCGACGGCAACGGCGCGGCGCTCGCCGCCGCCTATGCGCGGTACGGCCGACGGCTGTTCGACGAGATCGGCGGTCCGTTCGCCGTTGCCGTAGTCGATTCGCGGCGGCATGTCGCCTGTGCGGCGATCGACCGGCTGGCGACGCAGACGATGGCGTTCGCGGAAGCGCCGGGGAACGGCTTCGCGTTCGCTTCGACGGCCGACGGCATCCGCGTTTTTCCCGAGATATCGACCGAACTCGATCTTCAGTCGCTCTACGATTTCCTCTATTTCTGCCGCGTATCGGCGCCGGCGACGATCTACAAGGCGCAACGCAAGCTGATGCCGGGCCAGTATGTCTGGCGCGAAGGCGGCCGGACCGAAATCGTCCGCTACTGGGAAATGCCTTATGTCGACAGCCGCGGCGGCGATGTCGACGCGCTGTCGGCCGAAGTGCGCGATCTCGTCGACCGGGCCGTGGCGCGTGCCATCGACGGCTGGCGTCCGGAGCGCGTCGGCGCGTTTCTCAGCGGCGGGGTCGACAGCTCCACCGTGGTCGGCGTGCTGTCGAAGCACACGGGCGGCAAGGTCCAGGCGTTCAGCATCGGCTTCGACGCCGAAGGCTACGACGAAATGGCCTACGCCAGGGACGCTGCACGTCATTTCGGGGCCATTCATCATGAATATTACATAACGCCGCAGGATGTGGTCGAGGTGGTGCCGAAGCTCGCGGCCACGTACGACGAGCCGTTCGCCAATTCTTCGGCGGTGCCGGCGTATTACTGTGCGCGGCTGGCGCACGACCACGGGATCGATCTGCTGCTCGCCGGCGACGGCGGCGACGAGCTGTTCGCGGGCAATGCTCGCTATGCGCGGCAGGAGCTGTTCGAGATCTACGGCCGCATTCCCGCCTGGCTTCGGCGTGGCGTGATCGAGCCGCTCGTGTTCGGGCTCCCCGGCGGTTCGTCGATCACGGCGGTGCGCCGGGCACGAAGCTATATCGAGCAGGCGAACATCCCGATGCCCGACCGCATCGAGGTCAACAACATGTACGGCAGCATCGCGCCGTCCGAGATCTTCGAGCCGGATATCGTCGGGGCCATCGATCCCGGTCTTCCCCTTGCGACCCTGCGCGAGGTCTACAGGCGGACCCGTTCGCCGGCGCTGCTGCATCGCATGCTTCACGTCGACCTGCAGCTGACGCTCGGCGACGACGACCTGCGCAAGGTTTCCCGTACCTGTGCGATGGCCGGGGTTGCCGTGCAGTTTCCGCTGCTCGATGACGGCGTCGCCGAATTTTCCGCTCGTGTGCCGCCGACGCTCGCGCTCAAGGGCCAGCAGCTCCGATATTTCTTCAAACATGCCTACAAGGATTTCCTGCCGCCATCGACGCTCGCGAAATCGAAGCACGGCTTCGGCCTTCCCACGGCACACTGGCTCAAGTCGCATGCGCCGCTCGAAGCACTGGCCTACGACGCGCTCGCCTCACTCAAGCGTCGCGGCGTTTTCCGGCCTGCGTTCATCGATCGGCTGCTGGACGGTCACCGCAACGCGGACGTTCGGCGTTACAAGGACTATTTCGGCGAACCGATCTGGACGCTGATGGTCCTCGAGCTCTGGCTCGCTGCCCACGAAGCGGTTCCGGCGAAATAGGCCGCAAGCCGTTTCAGCCCTCGATGTGCGGGGGCCGATACAATGCGCCCACGTCCGGCAGCATCCGGCGCTTGCAAACTCTTTGACAGCCGTGGCCGGCAAGGGATAAAAATGCCAAAATTCCAACGATGGCGCGTGACATTCGGTCTTCGGCACAGCGGCTGAAACGCGAGCGGGAAAAACGGTGGGCTTCAGAAGTAGGGCGATTCTTTTTGCAGCCGCTGTCGCGCTGCTCGGCTTGGCAGGCTGCGATTCGCTGCAGACGCTGCCGACGGCGCCGGTGCTCAAGGATACGGAATCGCTCGATACCTCATATCGCATCGGTTCGGACGATTCGCTGCAGATCTTCGTCTGGCGCAATCCGGAACTGACCACGACCGTGCAGGTCCGGCCGGACGGCCGTATCACCGTACCGCTGATCGAAGACCTGCCGGCGACCGGCAAGACGCCGACAGAGCTCGCGCGGGATGTGGAGAAGGCCCTCGGGGTCTTCATCCAGGACCCGATCGTATCGGTCATTGTGCAGCGGTTTGTCGGTCCATTCGAGGACCGCGTCCGCGTCGTCGGCGAGGCCCAGCGTCCGCAGGCGTTGCCGTATCGTTCGACGATGACCTTGCTTGACGCGATGATCGATGTCGGCGGGCTGACCGACTTCGCGGCCGGCAACCGCGCCACATTGACGCGGACGGTCGACGGCAAGCAGCAATCCTACCGTCTGCTGCTCGACAATCTGATGCGCGACGGCGACATGGCGGCCAACGTGCGAATCATGCCGGGTGACATAATCGTCATTCCCGAAGCGTGGTTCTAGCCGGTCACAGTCTCCGCCTCTGCAAACGCATGCAACTGCCGTGAAGAAGCCGCCCGCCCCGGCGGCTTTGGCGTCATTTTCGTGTGCCCGGTACAGCCGTAGCGCTGTGTTGCCCGTCACAGACGTGTAACGTTAACGTATTATAAAATTTATTGTTTTTATCCTTGCATGATACCGGGAATGCGCTTGCGCCCGGTGCCCGTGGCTGGTAAGTTTTAAATGTACTGTACCGAAACAGGGTTGACGGTAAGCAGTACGGCGGTTCCTGAGCCGGACGGGGGAGTTTGGCAGCCGGAAAAGGAACGTCATTACGGGGATGATCAAACGGGGATCCAAGGGTATTGCCCATTATCGGCAGTGCGTCGCGCGCGCGTGTTTCGCGCTGACGTAGACCCTCGCCGTTGATCAAGGTTGGCGGTGGCAGGGGTATGAGCGACGTTTATCAGGAAATTTTACGGTATATCGGATCCATCTGGCGGCGGCGCTGGTATGCGATCGCGATCGCGTGGCTGATCTGCGGGGCCGGCTGGACAACCGTGGCCAGTCTTCCGGACCGGTACGAATCCTCGGCGCGCATTTACGTCGACATGGACACCATGCTCGGTCCGCTCATGCGCGGCATCGCGGTCGAGATGAACCTGTTCGAGCAGATCGACATCATGCGCCGTACGCTGCTGAGCCGGCCGAACCTGGAAAAGATTCTGCTGATGACCGACCTCGACCTGACGGTCAAGAACGAGACCGACAAGGAAAAGCTGCTCGACCAGCTCAAGGCCCGCATCGATGTCAAGCAGCAGGGCCGCAATTTGTTCGAGATCTCGTACCAGGATACCGAGCGCGGGCTCGCCAAGCGTGTCGTCCAGGCGGTCATGCAGGTGTTCGTCGAGAGCAACCTGGGCGCCAGCCGTAGCGACATGGAATCGGCGCAGCGCTTCCTCGACAACCAGATCCGCGATTACGAGCGTCAGCTGGTGTCGGCCGAGGACAACCTGGCGAAATTCAAGCGTGAAAACATGGGCTTGCTGCCCGGTGGCGGGAATTACTACGGCCACATGCAGGACATGAACAAGCAGCTCAGCGACGCCGACGCCAAGGTCACCGAGGCGACGATGGTACGGGACGAGCTGCGCGCTCAGCTTGCCGACGTGCCGGAGTACGTGGAATCGTCCGCCGGCGCCGGGTTTGCCGACATTTCCGGCGTGGGCCAGCAAGGTAAGGGTCCGGAATCGGATGCGAATATCCGCATCATGGAGCTCCAGACGACGCTCGACCAATTGCTTGCACGCTATACCGACAAGCATCCCGACGTGCTGAGCGTCAAACGTCAGATCGAGGCGCTGCAGAAGCAGATAAACAATGCGGACGACAAGGCCGCGGAGGATAAAACGGCGCAGGGAGACGACGACGAGACAGCGACGCCGGGCAAGCCGGTTTCAGCGAAGACCATGGTGCCGAATCCGGTCTATGAGCAGATCAAGCTTCAGCTCGTGCAGCAGGAAGGCGTGATCGCGGCATTGAAAAGCCGCGCTGCGGATGCGCGCAAGCAGGTGGACAAATGGTCCGCGATGGCCCAGCGCGTGCCCCAGGTGGAGGCCGAGCTGCAGCAGAAGATGCGCGACTATGAAATTATCAAGAAGGGCTACCAGGAGTTGCGTCAGCGGCAGGAATCCGCCAAATTCGCCCGTGATATGGAAACCAAGGCGAGAAAGGTGCAGTTCCGGGTGGTCGACCCGCCGAAGCTGCCGCTCAAACCGACCGCGCCGAACCGGCCGCTGCTCACCTCGGTGGTCCTGGTGGGCGGTGTTCTCGTCGGGATCGCATTCGCCTTCCTTCTGACCCAGATCAATTCGACCTTCAATTCGGTGCAGCGGTTGCGCAGCACATTCACGTTGCCGGTACTCGGCCGGGTGACAGCGATCACCACGCCGCGTGAACGCCGCCAGAGTCGCCGGGAGCTGGCGGGGTTCGCGGTCGTCGCGATCGCGCTGTTTGTCGCGTTCGGTGGCCTTCTCGGCATCGAAATTCTCGGCACTGGCGACGCTCTGAGCCACCTCAAGGGGCTCCATATCCTCTGAGCGCGCCGCAGACGGTGGTGGGTGACGGGGCGTGAGAGAAAAGAACGAGCCCACCGGTCGCATTGCCGGCAGGATCCGGTCGTCGTCGGTCGAAAAAGCTGCAGCACGGCTCGACAAGCTGGGCGTCGGCATCAGCCTGGCCTCGCCCGCAGCTTCCGTGCCGATGTCCGATGCTCAGCCCGTTGCGCTGCCGTCTTCGCCGGCCGTGTCATCGCCGGCGGCTGAGGACGCCAATACCAGCCGCCGCACCAGCCGCCGCGTGGCCATCAACCTCGAGACGATGCGCGCCGCCGGTATGGTGACCGTCAGCAGCGAGCGGTCGGTGATCGCCGAGGAGTTCCGCCTCATCAAGCGCCCGTTGCTGGTCAAGGCGTTCGCCGAGGGTCCGGAAAAAATCCGGCACGGGAACCTGATCATGGTCACCTCCGCTCGTGCCGGCGACGGCAAGACGTTCTGCGCGGTGAACCTGGCCATGAGCACAGCGCTGGAGCGTGACCTCACCGTCATGCTGATCGACGCCGACGTCGCCAAGCCGAGTGTCGCTAAGACCCTCGGGATCGAGGCGGAGCTCGGTTTGACCGACTTGATCGCGGACTCCAGCCTCGATCTCGCCGACGTTCTGCTCAGAACCGATATCGAGCGCCTGACGGTCCTGCCGGCCGGTCGGCCCGATCCGCTCGCCACCGAGCTCCTCGCCAGCGAGCGGATGGTCCAGTTCGTCGCCGAAATCGCCGCGCGCTACCCCGACCGGGTGATCATCTTCGATTCGCCTCCCGTCCTGATGAGCACCATTCCCAGCGTCCTGGCACCTTATGTCGGCCAGATCGTGTTCGTGGTTCAGGCCGAGGCCAGCACGCAGGCGTCGGTGGACGCCGCGCTCAGCCTAATCAGCGGTTGCAATAATATTTCGCTTCTGCTCAACAAAGCACGTGATCTGGGCGGTACGGAAAGATTCGGTGCATATTATGGCTACGAGCGATAGGCCATGGCGCCGTGATCGGTGAAAATCCGTCGTGCTTTTGGGGGACGAGCGACGACAGCTGGATGGGCGGGCGGCTCGCACGTTGGTGCGAGTCGCGATCGTCGCGCTGCTGCTTGCGGCCGGATCCGGTCCGGGCCGGGCGGCCGACCTCAAGATCACGCCGGGTGCCGCCGTCTCCGAAACCTACACCGACAACGTCCTCCTCGTTACCGGCGACGGGGACCGGAACTCCGACCTGATCACCACCGTTTCGCCGACGCTGCAGGTGCGGGGCCAGGGCGCTCGGGCCAACATCAATCTGAACTACGCTCCCCAGCATACATTTCACCAGGTCGCTACCGAGCGCGATGGGACTCAACACAACCTGATCGGGTCCGCGCGCGCCGAACTGTGGGAGAAGGTCTTCTTCATCGACACCCAGGCGTCGATCAGCCAGGCGATCGCCAACACGAACGGGCCGAACATCGGCTCGCCGGCCGGCCAGGAGGTGAACCGGACGACGGTCAAGGCCCTGAACCTGGCGCCGTCGTTTCGGCACCATTTCGGCACCTGGGTCGACACCGAGTCCAAGATTTCGCAGAACATCGTCAGCCAGGATTCGGGTACGGCAGCGGCCGGAACGGCCAATTTGCCTGGCCAGAACACGAAGACCCTCACGGAATCGGTGCATCTCGGCAGCGGACGCCGCTTCACCACGCTGCTCTGGTCTGTGGACCTGACCAGCAGCAAGACGTCGGACGACACGGATCTTCCGGCCAAACACCGCGACTCGCTGGATACGAATTATACCTATGTGGTGAATCGCAATCTGTCGCTGCTGAGCGGCCTCGGCTACCAAAAGGTCGAAGATTCGACGCTGTTGAAGCCGCCGAAGGGCGTCACCTGGAACGTCGGGGCCGCGGTGCGGCCTTCGCTCCTCACCTCTTTCAAAGCGACCACCGGCGAGCGAGACGGCGGCACGACGACCAGTGTCGAGGCGACGCACCGGCTGTCGAGCCGAACCACGATTACGGCGAATTACAACGAAAGCCTGCAAACGTCGCAGCAGCAGATCTCGCAAAGCCTCAACTTCCTCACGCTCAATGCGAGCGGTGTCCTGATCGACAGCCGGACCGGCCTCCCCTTCGTTCCCGGCAGTACCGATTTCGGGCTCCAGAGCAGCACGTTCCGCCAGCAGATCTTTCAGCTCCAGATGTCGGGTACCCGGCGGCGCAACACGTTCAGCGGCGGCATCAACTGGGAAAAGCGCAACACCGAGGCGACCGGGGTTACCGAGACCGTCGTCGGCGGAAACCTGCAATTTACTCGCCAATTGACCCATAGCAGCTCGGGGACCGTGACATTCGGCTATCGCAGCCGCAATTTCGGCACCGCGGACGGACGCAAGGACGACGAGGTCAGCGGTTCGTTCTCTTACGCATATCAAATATTTAAGGATGTCGATGCTAGGCTGACCTACAATCTGAGCCTGACGAAGTCGACCGTCTCCACCAATGATCTGAAAGAAAACTCCGTCACGTTGGCATTGGTTAAGCGATTCTGAACGCGCATGTACGCCGAACACTATGGCCTGACCGGCCGCCCGTTCCAGCTCAGCCCCGACCCGCGGTTCTTCTTCGACAGCCGCGGTCACCGGAAGGCGGTCGCATACCTCACCTTCGGGCTCAACGAGCGCGAGGGGTTCATCGTCATCACCGGCGACGTCGGCACCGGCAAGACCACGCTGGTCGGCCATCTGATGGACCGCATCGACCGAAATCAGTTCGTCTCGGCGCGCATCGTCACGACGCAGCTCGACGCCGACAACGCGCTGCGCATGGTAGCCTCCGCCTTCGGCCTCGCCATCCAGGCCAAGGACAAGGCGAGCCTGCTGCGCGACATCGAGGCGTTCCTCGCCGCCACCCAGGAAGGCGGCCGGCACGCGCTGCTGGTGGTCGACGAGGCGCAGAACCTGTCGCCGGCCGCGCTCGAGGAGCTGCGCATGCTGTCGAATTTCCAGGCGTCCGGCAAGCCGCTGGTCCAGATCTTCCTCCTCGGCCAGCCGCAGTTCCGCGCCCTCATGGGGCGGCCCGAGATGGAGCAGCTCCGCCAGCGGGTGATCGCCTCGTGCCATCTCGAGCCTCTCGAGGAGGACGAGACGCGCGCCTACATCGAGCACCGGTTGCGCCATGTCGGCTGGCGCGGTGACCCCTCCTTCACGCCGGCGGCGTTCGCGCTGATCCACGCCCATTCGGGTGGCGTGCCGCGACGCATCAATACGCTGTGCGGCCGCCTGCTGCTTTACGGCTTTCTCGAGGAGAAGCACGCATTCGACGAGGCGACCGTCCTCGATGTGGTGAACGAGCTCGCCGAAGAAGGGACGCAGCACTCCTCGCTGGCGACCGCTTCGGCACCGGCGGCCGTCGCGGTGGCGCTCGACGGCGGCGAAGGGCCGCTGCCCGAGAGCTACGTCGGCGTGCTCGCGGCGCTCGACGAGCGTGTCGCGACTCTGGTCGCGGAGCCCGTGCGGCGATGACGATGCATCGCAGCGCCGACGAGTCCGCGGCGCCGGTCGCCGGCGCCGCGAGGGTCGGATTCGACTCGTCCGCCGTCGCGCTTTCCGCGCCGGCCCGCGCGGTCAACGCGCTGACCGTCGACGTCGAGGAATATTTCCAGGTCAGCGCCTTCGCCTCGGCGATCGACCGCTCCAAGTGGGACGACCTGCCGAGCCGTGTCGAGGAATCGATCGACCGTCTGCTGGCGTTGTTCGCGGCGCAAGGCGCGCGGTGCACGTTCTTCACGCTGGGATGGATCGCGGAACGCCATCCGGCGATGATCCGGCGCATGGTCGGCGCCGGGCACGAGCTCGCCAGCCACGGCTACAATCATCGCCGCGTCACCGACCTGTCGCCGGCGGAATTTCGCGCCGACGTGAAGCGCACCAAGGCGATCCTCGAGGATGCCGGTGGCGTTCCGGTCCGAGGCTTCCGTGCCGCCAGCTTTTCGTTCGACGCCCGCACGGGCTGGGCGCATGAGATCCTCGCCGAGGAAGGCTACCGCTACAGCTCGAGCGTCTACCCGGTCCAGCACGACCATTATGGCGTGCCGGATGCGCCGCGCTTCGTCTACTGGCCGTCGGGCGACCGCGGCATTCCCGAATTTCCGATGACCACCGTGCGGCTGTTCGACCGCAACCTGCCTTGCTCCGGCGGCGGCTATTTCCGGTTGCTGCCCTACGCTCTGTTTCGCTGGGCCATTCGCCGGGTGAATGCGCAGGATGCTCAGCCGGCGATCTTCTACTTCCATCCGTGGGAGATCGATGCCGGCCAGCCGCGGCAGGCCAATCTCAGCGCCAAGACCCGCTTTCGCCACTATGTCAATCTCGGTCGGACCGAGGCGAAGCTTCGCTGCCTGCTCTCGGAATTCGCGTGGGACCGGATGGACCGGGTCATGGCGCGGGCGATCAGGGACGCGGCGTGAACGGCGATCCGGGAACGATGCTTCGCATTGCCTCGCTCGATGCCGCCTCGGCCGAGCGATGGGATCTGTTCGTCACCGGCTGCCCGGCCGGCAGCTTCTTCCACCGCGCGGGCTGGAAGCGCGTGATCGAGACCTCCCTCGGCCACGCCTGCCATTTCCTGTATGCCGAGCGGTACGGGCGCATCGTCGGCGTGTTGCCGCTCGTGCACGTCAAGAGCCGCCTGTTCGGCAACAGCCTGATCTCGACCGGCTTCACCGTCGGCGGCGGGCCGATCGCCGAAGACGACGAAGCGCTGGCCGAATTGGACCTGCGCGCCCAGGCGCTCGCAGACCGGCTCGACGTCGACTACCTGGAATATCGCGGCACCACCCCGCTTCATCCGGACTGGGTCCGGAACGACGGCCTCTATGTCGATTTCCGCAAGCCGATCGGACCGGATCCGGAGAAGGACATGCTCGCCATCCCGCGCAAGCAGCGCGCGATGGTGCGTAAGGGCATCAAGCTGGGGCTGACCAGCGTGATCGACGACGATGTCGCGCGGATGCACCGCGTCTACGCCGTCAGCGTCCGCAATCTCGGAACGCCGGTGTTCGCCGAGGCGTTCTTCCGCACGATCAAGGAAACCTTCGGGCGCGACGTCGATATCGTGACCGTCCTGCACGAGGGCGAGGCGGTGGCCAGCGTGATGAACTTCTATTTCCGGGATCAGGTCCTGCCCTATTTCGGCGGCGGCACCGAAGCGGCGCGGGATCTCGCCGCCAACGATTTCATGTATTGGGAAGTGATGCGCCGCGCGGTCGAGCGCGGCTTTCGCGCGTTCGACTTCGGCCGCAGCAAGTGCGGCACCGGCGCCTTCGCGTTCAAGAAGAACTGGGGTTTTCCGCCCGAGCCGCTGATCTACGAGTTCAAGCTGCGCCGGTTGGAGTCGCTGCCGGACGTGAACCCGCTCAATCCGAAATACCGGTTGTTCATCGCGGCGTGGAAGCGGCTTCCGATCGGCCTCGCCAACCTGATCGGCCCGCACATCGTGCGCAACCTGGGCTGAGGCGATGCACGACCTGTTGTACCTCGCCCACCGCATCCCCTATCCGCCGAACAAGGGGGACAAGATACGGTCGTGGAACATCCTGCGCGATCTGGCGGCGCACTATCGCGTCCATCTGGGCTGCTTCGTCGACGACCCGACGGACCGCGTGCACCAGCCGATGCTGGAGAAGATCTGCGCCTCGTGCCATTTCGCGTCGCTCAACCCGTCGTTCGCAAGGTTGCGCGGCCTGGCCGGCCTGCTGTCGGGCGCGCCGATCACCCTCGGCTACTACCGTGATGCCGGTCTCGCGCGCTGGATCGCGCGGGTCCTCCAATCGCGCGAAATCCGTCGGGTCTTCGTGTTCTCGTCATCGATGGCGCAATATGTGCTCGGGGGCGGGGCGACGCGGACCCGGCGGATCGTCGATTTCGTCGACGTCGATTCCGACAAATGGCGGCAGTACGCGCACGCGAAGTCGTGGCCGGGCAGCTGGATCTACGGCCGTGAAAGCCGCACGCTGCTTGCCTTCGAACGCCAGGCCGCGGCCGTCGCCGACGCCAGCCTGTTCGTGTCCGAGGCCGAGGCCGATCTGTTCCGCCGGCTCGCCCCCGAATCGGCGGATCGAATCGCCGCGCTCAACAACGGCGTCGATCTCGATTTCTTCGATCCGAAGGCGTCCTATCCCAATCCCTTCGCCGACGGAAGCGAGACGCTGGTGTTCACCGGCGCGATGGACTACTGGGCCAATGTCGACGCGGTCACGTGGTTCGGCCGTGACGTTCTGCCGCAGATTCGCGCCCGCCGCCCGTCGGCGGAATTCTGCATCGTCGGCGCTCGGCCTGCCGCGCAGGTCCGGGCCCTGGCGACACAGCCGGGCATCACCGTCACCGGCCGGGTGGACGACGTCCGGCCCTATATCGCGCATGGCGCGCTGATCGTCGCGCCGTTGCGCCTCGCGCGCGGCGTGCAGAACAAGGTGCTGGAGGCGATGGCGATGTCGCGTCCGGTCCTGGCGACGCCCGAGGCGCTCGAGGGCATCGCAGCGACGCCGGGCGAAGAGGTGCTGTGCGCATCTGGCGAAGCGGCGTTCGCCGAGGCCGCGCTGGACGCGCTCGCCGACCCGGCGCTGGCGGAAATCGGCCGCCGGGCGCGGCAGCGCGCCGAGGCGGACTATGGATGGGCCGCCAATCTGGCGGGACTCAAGACAATTTTGGAACGCCCGGCCATAGGTTAGTATTGCCGGACCACATTACACGGCGGAGTAGCGGAATGCAGGCTTGGCGCAAGGCCATTCTCGAAGATCCGGCGCTGCTGGCCATGGGGCTCGTTCCGGCACGCAGTCCGTCGGCCGCCGCCTTCGCCAACGGTGCAGCGCTCAGCTGGCGCACGGCCTGGGCGATGGTCGGCTTCGGCATCGTGATGCTGATTGTCGTGTTCTGGTCGACGGTCGCCCATACGGTCGGCACCTGGTACAACTCGGCCACGTTCAATCACGGATTCCTGATCCTGCCGATCTGCGGCTATCTGCTGTGGATCAAGCGGGGCAGCCTGGCCGGCATCGCGCCGCGACCGTGCTGGTGGGGCGTGCCATTGGTTCTGATCGCCGGCGGTGGCTGGCTCGTCGGTCACGCAGCGAACGTCGTGGTCGTCGAGCAATTCGCGCTGGTCGGGATGGTCTACGGGCTGATGCTGTCGGTGCTCGGCCTCGAGGTCGTCCGGCACATCATCTTCCCGATGTTCTATATGATCTTCGCCGTGCCGTTCGGCGATTTCATGATTGCGCCGCTGCAGGACGTGACGGCGCATTTTTCCGTGTTCTTCCTTCGCTTGACCGGCATTCCGACCTTCCTCGACGGAATCTTCATCTCGATTCCGACCGGCAATTTCGAGGTCGCCGAGGCGTGCGCCGGCGTGCGCTTTCTGATCGCCACCGTGGCGCTCGGCTTCCTGTTCGCGCATCTCACCTACACGCGGCCGCTTCGACGTATCGTGTTCATCGCGCTTTCGTTCGTCGTGCCGGTCATTGCCAACGGCTTCCGCGCGTTCGGTATCGTGCTGATCGCCTACCTTTCCAACAACGAGCTCGCGGTAGGCGTCGACCACATCGTCTACGGCTGGATTTTCTTCGCGTTCGTCACGCTCCTGCTGCTGGGCATCGGCATGACGTTCCGCGACGCGGTTCCGGCGAATACGGTGCCCGATGCACAGGCGCTGCACCGCGCGGCTCATGGTGCCGCGCCGCCGCGCCAGATCGCCGTCGCGACGCTCGCCGCGTTGCTCGCGGCGCTGGCGATGCCGATCTACGCGACCATTCTCGACAGCCGGCCGGCGCCGCTGCTCCGTACGGCGCTCGTCGCGCCGAATGTCGGCGGCGGCTGGACGAAGATCGGGCGCGCACAGCCGGACTGGTCGCCATCCTTTCCCGGCGCCGACAGCCAGCTGCGGCAGAGCTACGTGAAGAACGGCCGCGAGGTCGATCTCTACGTCGCGCTCTACATGCGGCAGCGCCAGGGAGCGGAGCTGATCAGCAACGAAAGCCGCATCGCCGACGGCACGCAATGGACGCGCGCGGCGAGTAGTGTCGCTTCGGTGCAAGTCGACGGTGCAGATCTTCCGGTCGAGGTGACCCGGATGGTCAGCCACGGTCGCGGCCGCATCGCGATCGACTGGTATTGGATCGCCGGTCGCTATACGGCAAATCCCTATCTCGCCAAAGCCCTGCAGGCGTTCGACAGGCTCGTCGTCGGCGGCAGGCCTGCGGCCGTGATCGTCGCCGGGGCGGCCTACGACGAACGGCCCGCCGAGACCCTGGCGGCGCTGAAGGACTTCGTCGCCGATATGGGTCCGCTGCGCCCCTTGCTCGAAAGTTCTGCGGGACGTTGACGGGCGGATTTCACCGGTGGTCGCCGCTCCGCGGCGCGTGTTCGGGGTGACAAAGGTCGATGTGCGGAATCGTTGGAATCTTTGACAGTCGTGGGCGGGCTGCGGTCGATCGGGCGCTGCTCGGCCGCATGAACGACAGCCTGAGTCATCGCGGTCCGGACGGGGATGGCGTCTTCCTCGATCCCGGGATCGGGCTCGGCCACCGTCGGCTGTCGATCATCGATCTCTCCGGCGGGGCCCAGCCGCTGTTCAACGAGGACCATTCGGTCGTCGTGGTATTCAACGGCGAGATCTACAATTTTCCCAAACTGACCGAGGAGCTGGTCGAACGTGGCCACAGCTTCCGCACGCACTCCGATACCGAGGTCATCGTTCATGCCTGGGAGGAATGGGGCGAAGCCTGCGTCGAGCGGTTCCGCGGCATGTTCGCCTTCGCGATCTGGGACAAGAACACCGAGACGTTGTTCCTCGCCCGCGATCGGCTCGGCATCAAGCCGCTCTATTATGCGGAACGCGCCGACGGAACATTGCTGTTCGGATCGGAGCTGAAGGCGCTCCTGCTCGATCCGCGCCTGCCCCGCGACATCGATCCCACGGCGGTCGAAGACTATTTCGCGTATGGCTACGTGCCCGATCCGAAGACGATCTATCTCGGCATCCACAAGCTCGCTCCCGGCCATGTGATGAGCTGGCGGCGCGGCGCGGCGGCAAAAGGTCCCCGGGCCTACTGGAACGTCGCCTTTACCGGCGATCTTCGCGCCAGCGAGGCCGAAATCTGCGAGGAGCTGATCGAACGCCTGGGCGACGCCGTCGAATGCCGCATGATCGCCGAGGTGCCGCTCGGCGCGTTCCTGTCCGGCGGCGTGGATTCGAGCGCCGTCGTCGCCATGATGGCGCAGCACTCGGACGGGCCGGTCAACACCTGTTCGATCTCGTTCGGCGATCCGGCGTACGACGAAGCGGCATTCGCCGCCCAGGTCGCCGAGCGCTATCGCACCAACCACCGGGTAAGCCGGGTGGACCCGGACGTATTCGACCTGGTCGATCGGCTCGCCCAGCTTTACGACGAGCCGTATGCCGACAGCTCGGCGATGCCGACCTATCGTGTGTGCGAGCTGGCGCGCCGGCACGTGACGGTCGCGCTCTCGGGCGATGGTGGCGACGAGGTCTTTGCCGGCTACCGCCGCTATCGCTGGTTCAATTTCGAGCAGCGTTTCCGCGATGCGCTGCCGCAGACGATACGCGGGCCGCTCTTCGGCCTCGCGGGACGTCTCTACCCGAAGCTGGACTGGGCGCCGCGCGTCTTCCGCGCCAGGGCGACGCTAGAGGCCATAGCGCGCGATCCGATCGAAGGCTATTTCCACGGCGTGTCGGTGCTCAACGATCGCATGCGGGCGTCGGTGTTCAGCGCCGGATTCCGGCGTCAGTTGCAGGGCTATCACGCGCGCGAGGTGCT
>Ga0316628_100001211_pt1 | contig 17953 bp, 19 predicted proteins | sample OWC_Aug_M2_C1_D5_FD_207648 | JGI IMG/M metagenome (GOLD analysis project Ga0316628, IMG submission 207648) | Wetland soil microbial communities from Old Woman Creek delta, Ohio, United States - OWC_Aug_M2_C1_D5_C | ecosystem: Environmental > Terrestrial > Soil > Wetlands | place: USA: Ohio... | reverse complement strand
TCGCTCGCGCTCGGCAGCTACGAGCTCGAGCCGATGGAGCTCGCCGGCGCCTACGCGACCTTCGCCGCGGGCGGCGTGTACGAGCAGCCGCGCATCGTCTCGCGCATCGTCGGGCCCGACGGGAAGGACGTCGAGCTCGCGCCGCTGCCGCCGCCGCGCCGCGTCCTCGACGAGGCCGAGGCGTACGTCATCACGAGCATGCTCACGAGCGTGGTCGATCACGGCACCGCCGCGCGCGCGAAGTCGCTCGGCCGCCCGCTCGCGGGAAAGACCGGCACCAGCAACGCGTCGAAGGACACCTGGTTCGCGGGTTATTCCCCCGAGACGTGCGCCGTGGTGTGGATCGGCTACGACGACGGCAAGTCGCTCGGCGGCGGCGAGACCGGCGCCTCCGTCGCGCTGCCCGCGTGGATGGGCCTGATGAAGGTCGCCGAGGAGCACGAGCCGCCGAGCGATTTTCCGCGGCCGAGCGGGGTGGTCACCGTGAAGATCGATCGGCGGACAGGCAAGCTGCCACCCGATGACGATACCGACACGATGGATGAAGTGTTCCTCGCTGGCACGGAGCCGACCGAGACCGCAACGAACGAGGACGCCGACGCTGGCGTGGATACTGCAAACGCGGACGCTGCTGCGGCGCCGTGATCGGCACGCGCGCTGCAGAGAGATCGCCGAATGGCGTCATGCACGTACCTGGTGCGACCAAAATCGCTCGCAACGCTCGCAGTGCATCGATGTTTCGGTATCCTGCGTCTCACCGTTAGGAGGCAAGTGATGCGTCTGACAGTCACCAGTGGAGCTCTCGCCGTGGTCGTGGCCCTGTCCGTTCTTGGCGGCTGCAAGAAGGCCATGAAGGTCAGCGCCGAGGCCATCGAGAATTCGCCCGCTGCGATCACGCAGAAGGGCGCTCACGGAACGTCCACCTGGATCGTGGGCCCGGACGGCGCGGTGAGCGCCCTGCTCAAGGGACCGGACAAGAAGCCGATCTCGGGCAAGGTCACGGGCTCGATCAACTTCGCGATACCGGACGGCACGCCGACGTCGGTCCCCGCCACCTACGATCCGGGGACCGGCGTGCTGACCGCCGCGGGCCCGAAGCTCGACGCGGACATCACGCCCGTCAACTACCAGCTCCAGGTCGACGGCAACCCGTGGGACGGCTCGATCGACGTGCCCCGGGGCGGCACCCAGGACCTCGTCGAGACCGGCGGCTTGCAGGCGCAGCTCCCGCCCGGCAGGCTCGGCCCCAACGGCGGCGTGGTGCAGATGGTCGGTCCCGACCGCGTGGAGGTCGTCGCAAACAAGAAGACGGGCGACGTGCGCGCCTACGTGCTCGACCCCGACTATCACGTCATCGATCCGGGCGACCGCAGGATCACGCTGGGGCTCGAGGGACCCGAGCCGGAGGTCGTGGTCCTCGCGCCGCAGCCCCACGCGCGGTTCGTGGTCGGCCACATGAGGTCGCGCGTCGACCCGGTGCACGTCACCGTCGCCGTCAACGAGCACGGAAGGACGCACGCCTGCCTCGTCGGCTGGCATCCGGGCGTGGCCGTCGTGTACGGGCCTGCCGTAGTGCCCGTCCCCCTCTACGCCGTCGACACGTGGCACGACGACGATGGCGAGGTCGAGTTCCACGGCAGGCATGGCGAGGTCGTCGTGGGCGCGCCGGGCGTCGTGGTCGGCGGTCCCGAGGTCGTCGTGGGCGCACCCGGCGTGGTCGTCGGCGCGCCCGGCGTGGTCGTCGGCGCGCCCGGCGTGGTCGTCGGCGCGCCCGGCGCCGTGATCGTCGGCGGTGAGCGCGGCGAGTTCCACGGTGGCCGCGGCGAGTTTCACGGCCACTTCGATCGCGGCCGTCACGGCCGCTGATCTTCAGAGGCGAACTTCCTCGACGAGCGGCGCGCTGCCCGAGAAATCGGAGTAGCGCGCCGACGTCGGCCGAACGCGGAAGTGCGCGATGCCCGGCCACGCGAGCCGCTCGCGCCCGTCGGGGAAGCTTGCAAAGTACACGGATAGGGCCGCCTCGCGCTCGGCCCCTGCCGGCTCGTCCGCCACGCCTTCCAGCTGCGCCGTGCGGCCGCCCTCCCACGCCGTGACGGCCACGCGCGGATCGCGCCGCAGGTTGTGCGCCTTGTGCGTGTCGGCGAGCGTGTCGAACACCACCTCGCAGTCGTCGCTCACGGCGATTCCGACCACCGCAGCCTGCGGCGAACCGTCTGCGGCCGTCGTCGCAACCACTGCGTATTTCACGCCTCGCAAGAACTCTCGGAGCTCGTCTCGCGTCATCGCCCGAGGACCATAGCCGCTGGGAATCTTTCTTGCTCGTGCTACGTAGACAGTAGGAGTACGCCATGAAAAACGAGCGCTACGTCCGTCCCTCGGTCGCCGGCTGGTTGCTCCCCACGACCGCCGGCACGTTCATCGCCGCCTACGGGGCGGTGTCGCTCTACGCCGCCATCGGCCCCGTGCCGGATCTCGTGCCGCGCTCGGTCTTCTGGGTCGTCGGGATGGCGCTCGCCACCGGCTGGTCGCTCGTCTACCTGCTCGTGCAGTCGCTCGTCGATCTCGCGTTGCTGGCGGTTCGAGTCCGCACGCTCGTCAACGGCAAGGCCGCCTGGTTCTCGGCGATCGTTGCGCCGCTGCTCCCGCTGGCGACGTACGCCGCGTACTCCCCGCACAAGTGGTGGAAGCTCGGTCCGTGGGCCGTGATCATCGCGTTCGTCGCGCCGATGCTCGTCTCCGCGGTGGCGATTCGCCTCTTCGGCGCCAAGAAACCCTAGCTCGGTTGACGTATGCTTCCGGCGTGCGTTCCCTGCGTCTCGTAGAGGCGGTCGCAGCGCTGCTGCTCGTCACGCTCGCCCCGGCGAGCGCGCGCGCGTCCTGCCTCGGCGTGACCGCGCCGCAGGTGGCGCAGGGGCTCGGCAACGTCTCGACCGGCGCGCTCGTCGTCGTGGGGCCGCTCGAGAGCGACGTGGCCCCGTCCTCCCCCGCGAAGGGCGAGGAGCTCGCGCTGCGCGTCGCCGGCCTCGTGGCCGGAAAGCTGCCGAACGCTCGCGTCCACGCGCACGCCGCCTCGCTCGATCAGGCCCGCGCGCTCGCGTCGCGCTCCTCGAGCCTCGTCTACGTGCACGTGCAGGTCTTCAAGGGTGAGCTGCGCCTCACGGCCGACGCGTACCCGGTCGTGCACAACATGTGGGACCGCGTGCGGCTCCCGCCTCCGCCGCCGAGCGCGCACGCCTACGCGGTCGCGCCCATCGACGCCGAGGTGCGCGCGTTCTTCCCCCCCATCGTCCTCGAGCAGGCGAGCGTCCACAAGGTCACGCACTCGGAGGGCGACGTGCTGGCCGTGGGTTGCGGGGATCTCGACGGCGACGGCGGCGCGGAGATCGTCCTCGTCTCGCGCGAGCGCGTGGCGCTGGGCCGGATGCGCGGCGCGCAGTTCGTCGTCGACAAGGCCCTGCCCTGGAGCTCGCTCGCCAGGCGCGTGCCCGTCCCGCTGCGCGAGCCGATCGCCGGCGCCGAGATCGAGCCGTCGCGCGCGCTGCTCGGCATCAGCGACCGCGGCGGCGCGCGCCTCGACGCGGCGTTCGCTTCGCCCGTCTCGCTCGAAGGCATTCCCGTCGGCGATGGACAGTGCGCGGCGACGATCCCGGCGGCGCAGGCGCTCGCCGCGCAGCTGTCGCCGTGCGAAGGCGCGCCGCCGACCGCAGCGGGCGCGACCTCCGCGGACGCGGTGTCCGCGTTCGACCTCGTGACGCCGAACGGCAGCGAGCGGCGCGCGGCCGCGATGCGCGACTCGTCGGGGAGGCTGCGCCTGCGCGTTGGAGACTTCGACATCGCGAGCTTCGACGGAGCCGGCGCGGAGGTCGCGGTCTACGACGGCGACCTCGACGGCGCGCCCGAGGTCGCGTTCAGCGCGTCCGGACCGGACGATGCCATCACCCTCGCCTCGCTCCGCGGCGGAGCTCCCAAGGTCATCGCACGGTGGCCCGCGCCGGCTGGCGTCCGCGCGCTCGGCGCCTGCCCGGCCGAGGAGCGCGGCGCGCCCGCGCTCGTCGCGGTGGTGGGCAGCGAGGTGTGGCTTGTCCGCTGACGCTCCGCGCGTGAGCCGGCGCGCGGTCCTCGCGACGCTCGCCGGGGCCGCGGTGATGAGCGCCGGCGTCCGCGCGCGCGCCCGCGACCGGCAGCCCGTGGGAGGGCGCGCCGCGCTTCGCGTTCCGTGGCCGCTGGGCGCGCTCGATCCGCACCGCCTCGACGACATCGCGAGCGCCATCTTCGGCGCCGCCCTCTTCGACTCGCTCTACGCGATCGACGGAGGCCGGCCGGTTCCCGCGCTCGCGGAGGCCATGCCGGAGGCCTCGAGCGGCGGCGCGCGCGTCAAGCTCCGCGCGGGCGTCGCGACGGCGGAGGGCCGGCCCATCGTCGCGCGCGAGGTCATCGCGTCGCTCGCCCGTGCGCGCGCCGGCGACGCGAAGGCGTGGCTGGCCGACGTGCCGCAACCGCGCCGCGTGGACGACACCGCGCTGCACTTCGCCGGCATCGAGCCGTCCAAGCTCGCGAGCGCGCTCTCTTCGCCGCTCTGCGCGATCGTGCCGGCGCGCTTCTCGCCGGAGCGCCCGGATGCGACGGGGCCTTTCGCGGCGTCGCGCGCGTCGGGCGCTCTCGTGCTCGCGCGCAACGCGCGCGCCGCCCAGGGGCCCGCGTTCCTCGACGAGGTCTCGGTCCGGGCCGCCGTCGATCTCGCCGACTCGCTGCGCGCGTTCGAAGCAGGCTCCGACGACGTCGGCTGGCTCGGCTCGGGCCTTCACGAGCCGCGCGCGGGCTCTAGGCCCTTCGACGCCGGCGCCGTCGGCTACTCGCTGCTCCGGACGGGGCGCGACGCGGGCAGCTGGGACATGCCCGGCGTCGCGCAGCGGCTCGCGAACGGCATCGCGCCCTCGCAGCTCGCTCACCTCGCCCCGGGTTCCCCGTGGATGGTCGAGCCCGATCAGGGCTGGGGCGGCCCGCCGTGCGATCTCATCGTGCGCGACGACAGCCCCTATCTCATCGAGCTCGCCCGCGCGGTCGCTGCGGCGCTCGCGCGGGGAGGGCAGGCCGTCACTCCCCGGCCCATCCCCGTCGCGCAGCTCCGGCAGCGCCGCGCCTCGAAGTCGTACGCGCTGGCCATCGACACGGTGCGGCCGTTCGCGCCCGGCTTGCTCGGCCTCCTCGCGGCGCTCGCGACGTCGGACAACCCGGAGCTCGCGTCCGACGCGGTCCGCCATCCGCCTCGCGTGACGGATCTCTCGCCGCGCGTCATCGCGCGCACGCTCCGCATCGGCGTGCTCGGCGAGATCCGAGTGCAGGGAGGCCGCGCCCCCGATCTCTCGCTCCCGCGAGCGCCCGGCGGCGGTGTTTCCTGGGCCGACGCGACGCGAGGGCGCCGCACGCCATGAACCGATGGGCGGCGACGCAGTCGACGGCCGAGGTCGAAGGCAACCGACCGAAGGGAGGGAAGCCTTGAAGCTGGCGCCTCGCTTCGTCCTCGCGCTCGGCCTGCTCGCCACGACGTCCACGGCCGTGCTCGGCCTGGTGCTCCGCCAGGAGCGGGCGACGTCCGAGACGGCGCGCTTCCAGGACGAGGGCAGCTCCGCGTGCCGCCGCGCCTCCACCGAGGTGCGCAATCAGGCCGACACCTACAGCGGCGTCCTCGCCGGCGCCTGCAGCTCGGGCGAGCTCGTCGATCGCACCTTGCTCGCGATGGAGGCCGGCGAGCTCGACGAACGCCGCGTGGCCCTCGCGGCGCTCATCCCCGGGGAGCGCAAGGCCTTCGGCCTCGACGAGCTCGTCCTCGTCACGGGCGACGGCGTCGTCCTCGGCGCCGATCCGCCCTCGCTGCTCGCCGCCTCGCCGAGGGAGATCACCCAGGCGCTCGCGGTCGACCCGGCGCACTTCGTCTCGCCGCAGCCCGCGCTCGGCTCGAGCATCGCCGCCAAGCCCAGCCTCGTCTCGCGCTGCCGCCGGGACGGCCGCGGGCGCGCATCCGTCGGCTTGATCGGCGCCCGCCACCTGGATCCGCTCGTCGCGCACATCGGCGAGACGATGGGGATCTCGGTCAAGCGGGGCGAGCACGCCACGACGACCGAGCAGGTCGTGCAGGCCGAGTGCCTGGTCGACGACGGGCACGGCGGACGCGTCTCGCTGCTCGTGTCGAAGGACACCTCCTCGCTCCACGAGAGCCTGGACGCGATCGATCAGAAGATCCTCGAATACTCGGCGTTCTCGATCGCGGTCGCGCTGCTGTTCGCCATCTTCTTGTCGCGCAACTTGAGCCGGCCGCTGTCCAAGCTCGCCTCCGAGGCGCAGAAGGTCGCGAGCGGCGAGGCGCGTCCGGTTCCCGTCCGCGGCTCCGGCGAGGTGGCCGACCTGACGCGCGCCTTCGACCGGATGCTCGACGACCTCGCCGCCACCCGCAGGAGGCTCGCGGCCACGACGCGCGTGGCCGCCTGGCGCGAGGTCGCCCGGCGCGTCGCGCACGAGGTCAAGAACCCGCTCGCCCCGATCCGCGCCGCGGTCGAGACGCTGCGCCGGCTCCGCGCGCGCGAGGATCCGGCGTTCGACGGCTATTTCGACGAGGCCACGCGCACCGTCCTCGACGAGGTCAAGCGCATCTCCGACATCGTCACGGAGTTCACGCGCTTCGCGCGCCTGCCGCCGCCCAAGCCGCAGCAGCTCGATCTGCGGGCCGTCGTGAAGGACGTCGTCCAGCTCCACGAGCCCGCCGCGACGGCGAGCGGCATCGCGCTGCGCGTCGAGGCTCCGCGCGGCCTCCCGAGGACGATGGCGGACCGCGACCAGATCGTGCAGGTGCTCACCAACCTCGTGCAGAACGCCATCGACGCTCTGCGCGAGCGCGGCAAGGGCGAGGTCGTCGTCGCGCTCGAGCCGGTCGGCGCGGACCGCGTCGCCGTCAGCGTCCGCGACGACGGGCCGGGCGTCGCGACCGAGATGGTGCCGCGCCTGTTCGAGCCGTACGCCACGAGCAAGGAGCACGGCACCGGCCTCGGCCTCGCCATCGCCCAGCGCATCGCCATCGAGCACGGCGGCGAGCTCTCGTACGTGGAGCGCCCGCGCGGCGCCGAGTTCCGAATGGTCCTGCCGCTCGAGGGGCCGCCGCCGGTCAGCGAGATGCCGCCGGGCAGCGGGTGACGAACGCCGGACCCCACGCTAAGACCATTCTCGATACTCGCGGCTCTCAGTCGCGCAACGGCCGCATGCAATCGCGCCAACTCCCACCCCGCCAACGACGCACGAAATGGCCCCGCAGCCTCCAACTCCCGGGCGGTCGCATCGTCGAGGTGCGCGCGCGCGCGCCGGCCGCCGGCGGCGGGGACCGGCCGAGCTGCCTGTTCGCCGCGGCTCGCGCGCTCTTCGAGGGCGGCGAGCTCGCGCTCTTCGAGGACGACGTCGCGGTCGAGGCGGCCTCCCTGTCGCTCGCCGAGTTCCATGCGCTGCGCGCGATCGCGGCGCGCCTCGGGTGGCTCGACGAGGAGGCCATCGAGATCGAGTGCCGGAACTGCGAGGCGGCGATCGAGGCTCGGCCGTGCGCGTCGCTGCCGCTCGGGCCGTTCGTCGACGCCGAGCTGATCGATCCCGAGATCGACGTCACGCTCGACACGGGCGACGCTCACCCCATCGAGCCCATCCGCTTGCCGAAGGACGGCCGCGCCACGACCGTGCGGCTCGGCCCGGTGACCCTCGGCCAGGCCCTGCCGCTCCATCGAGCCCTCGCCAAGCCGGCGCTCCGCGTCACGCCGTCGGTCGTCCGCGCGATGGGCGTCCGCGCCCTCGGCGACGAGCGCGATCCGGCCGCGATCGCGCGTGCCCTCGCGCGCTGCACCGACGCTCAATTCGGCTCCGTCACCGACCTGTTCCTCGCCGCGCACTACCCGCTGCGCCTCGCCGCTCCGATCGTGTGCCCGAGCTGCGGCTCGCGAAACGACGTGGACGCCCCGTACGACCGCGAGTTCGAGCCGGAGGGCGTGATGATCGAGGGAGAGGCGTCCAGGCGCGGCGAGGCCGACGAGGCGTTCCCGTCGCTCGACGCGTTCGACGCCTTCGCGCGGGAGGCGGCGGAGCCGTTGCTCGACCGCGCGCCCGGGCCGGAGATCGCGCTGGTCATCGACGGCGACGTCCCCGCGTGCGACGACGGAGGCGAGCCGCTGATGGGCTCCTACACGCCGGGCCACGAAGGCGACTCGCACGGACCGACCCGCTCGCCCGAGCTCACGCTCTACTACAGGACCTTCGCGGCGATGTGGCGCGAGGACGGCCCCTACGACTGGGAGGGCGAGGTCCGCGACACCATCGAGCACGAGCTCGAGCATCACGTGTACGCGCTCGAGGGCCACGACCCCAAGGACGACGAGGAGCGCGACGAGATCGCGCGCGAGGCCGAGCGCGTGGTCGGCAAGAAAGCGCTCGTGCGCGCGGGCGCCTCTGCCTTCGTGGCGGACCTGCGCGACTTCTGGAAGCGCACTTGGATCTTCTGGATTGTCGGATTGATCGTGGTCGTGATCTCCGTCCTCGCGTCGCGATAGCGCCATTGATTCGCGGGACAAATGCGATTGACGAGAGCGCGGCGGGCACGTAGCCTGCATGGCCGTGAAGAAGAAGGCGGCCAAAGCACAGAACCGCCGGGGCAGCCCCGAGGCGATCGAGAAGCGTCGCGCGGCGCGCTACTTCAACGACGTGCTCGGCGGGCGCGGCGCAGGCACTCCGCGGCTCGATGGCCGCACGGCGAAGCGGCGCCAGCGCCTGCTGCACGAGCTCGAGACGGGCAAGGCGCGAGGCACCCGGGACCTCAAGCCCCTCGACGTGCTGCTCCGCGTGCAGGAGCTGCTCGACCTCGGCGAGGGGCTGAGCGCGCTGCGCAAGGTCGTGAAGATCAAGAAGGTCGGCTTCGGCGACGACGTGCCGACGGCGGTCTCCCGCCTGCACAAGGCGTACAACTTCCGTCCCGAGGTCTACCGCTTCGTCGGCATCGGGGAGGACGTGCTCAAGGAAGCCGGCGTCTCCGGGGACAAGAAGCGGCCCCGGGCGGCCCGGGCCTGACGTGCGCGCGCGCGCCCTCGCCGCGGTGGTCTTGTTCGGCGCGCTCGGCGTCGCCCACGCTCAGGCGACGGACGCGCGCCGCTCGGCCGTGGCCGTCCAGGTCGGAGATCGCGCCGTCACGGTGGGCGAGGTCGAGGACCGCATGGCGCGCGTCCCGCCGTTCCAGCTCCGCGCGTTCGGCGGAAGCGAGGCCGAGATCCGGCGCAACTTCGTGGACCAAGTGATCCTCCCCGAGCAGATGTGGGCCAAGGGCGCCGAAGCCCGCCACCTCGAGACGCAGGTCCCCACGCGCTTCGATCTCGACCGAGTCCGCGCCGAGGCGACGCTGCGCGCCCTGCGCGAGCGCCTCGGCCCGCCGTCCGCCGTCTCGATGGCCGACGTGCAGGCTTACTACGACAAGAACAAGCCCCGCTACGACGCGCCGGAGCGCTACCAGATCTGGCGCGTGCTCTGCGCGACCAAGGAGGAGGCGAGCTCCGTCCTCGCCGAGGCGAAGAAGGACGCGACCGTCACCCACTGGAACAAGCTCGCGCGCGATCACAGCCTCGACAAGGCGACGTACTTGCGCGGCGGCAACCTCGGGTTCGTCTCGCTCGACGGCACGTCCAACGAGGCGGGCCTGAAGGTGGACCCCGCGATCCCGAAGGCCGCCTCGCTCGTCCGCGACGGCGAGCTCGTGTCCGAGCCCGTCGCCGAGGGCTCGTCGTTCGCCGTCGTGTGGCGGCGCGGCACGGTCGGCGCGAGCCATCGCAGCATCGACGACGTGAAGGAGCAGATCCAGGCCGCGATCCTGCGGGAGCGGAGTGAGGACGAGAAGAAGAAGCTGCTCGCCGAGCTGCGCGCGAAGAACCTGAAGGAGCTCAACCCGGAGCTGCTCACGGGGATCGACATCCAGCCGCCGGAAGGCACCGTCGTCCCTCGGCGCCGGCCCGGACAGGTCCCCCCCGGTTCCAGCCGCTAGCTCAGGCCCGTTCGAACACACGAACGAAGGTGCGCGGCGCGCGCTTCTTTCGAACGCACTTGGTGTCTGCGCTCATGTAGCAGACCGAGAAGGCGCGGCGGGTCTGGTCGGTGTGGTTGACGCCCGAGCGGTGCCACACGAGGTTGTGCAGGACGAGGGCGTCGCCGGCGCGCGCGGGGATCCGGATGGCGCGCGCCTCGGCGTTCGCGTCGCGCGCGATGGCCTTCGGCACGAGGCCTCCGAGCGGCGTCGCCAGCCCGCCGAGGTGCGAGCCTTCGAGGACCTCCACGCAGCCGGCGTCCTCGGGCGCGTCGTCGAGCGCGGTCCAGATCTGGATCGGCGGATCGCGATCGAGCCCCCAGAACTTGCCGGCGTCCTGGTGCCACGGAAGGACGGTGCCGCCGCGCGCGGCCTTCGTCATCAGGATGGCACGGTACATCGAGACCGCGTCGCCGACGACGGCGCGGACGATGCGCGCGAAGAACGCGTTGTTGATCCACGTGAGGAAGAGCGGATCGTTCTCGAGCTTCTCGATCTTCCGGTAGTTGTCCGACGGCCCGCGCCAGCCCGCGCCGAAGTCGAGGTCCTCGTAGGCGCCGGTGGTGGTGTCGAGCTGGAAGAACAGTCCGGGGTAGGCGACGCGGCCGTGCATGATGTCGTGGGCGCGCTCGCGCAGTTTCGCCAAAAGCCCGCCGGAGGCCACGGCCGGCACGTGGCAGAAGCCGCGGGCGCGGTACTCCGCGACGATCGCGCCGACGTCGCGATCGAGCACGCCCGGGGCGAGCAGGTCGTCCGTCATCGCGTGTAGGTCGCGTCCGTCCCCACGAGATCGCGGTGCACGGCGTCGATTGCCTGGAGCGTCGGCGGGTCGAGGACCTTCTGGCGCGCTTCGATCGCCGCGTCGAGGTGGTCGACCGTCGCCGGGCCGACGAGGATCGAATCGACGCCGCCGCGCCGCGCGAGCCACGCGTAGGCGAGATCGACCAAGCTCATCGACGCGTCCGCCGCGATCGCGGCGAGCTTCGTCGTGGCGTCGAAGAACGGCTCCGACCAGTAGCGCCGCTGGTACAGCGCGTTGTTCGCGAAGCGTGAGCCGGCCGGCGGCGCGTCGCCCTTGCGGTGCTTGCCCGTGAGCAGCCCGCCCGCAAGGGGGTTGTAGACGGTCGTGTGGATGGGGTAGCGGGCGGTGAACTTGAAGTACTCGACCTCGAGCTGCCGGACGAGCAGGTTGTACATCTGCTGCGAGATGGCCGGGCGCGGCATGCCGGCGCGGTCGGCGATCGTCATCATCTCGAGGACCTGCCACGACGCGTAGTTGGAGACGCCCCACGCGCGCGCCTTCTTCGCGTCCAGCACGCGCTTCATCGCCTCGAGCGTCGCCTCGATCGGCGTCGCGTAGTCGGGCACGTGCAGGTAGTAGAAGTCGACGTAGTCGGTGCCGAGCCGGCCGAGGCTCTCGTCGATCGACGCCGCGACGCGCGCGGGCGAGAGGCCCTCGGGCTTGCCCGCCGTGCGGCCGAAGCCGACCTTGGTGGCGACCGCGCACTCGCCGCGCCTCGCGCCGAGCGCGCGTCCGAGGATGCGCTCCGACTCGCCGTCGTTGTAGGCGTTGGCCGTGTCGAAGGCCGTGACGCCTCGCTCGAGGGCGCGCGCGACGATCGCCTTGGATTCGGCCTCGCTCGTGCGCTTTCCGAAGTTCATGCACCCCACGACCAGCGACGCGGGCTCGGTCATCTCTCGGCTCCTTTCGACAGCGCGCTCTCGGCGGCGGCGCGCTCCGCGGCGCGCTTGCTCGCGCCCTCGCCCTGCGCGAGGACCTCCTCGCCCACGAGCACCTCGACGACGAAGCGCGGGTCGTGCGCGGGGCCCTGGGAGTGCACGACGCGGTAGGTCGGCGCGGGCTGCCCGCGCGCCTGCACGCGCTCCTGCAGCGCGCTCTTCGGATCGAGCGCGGGCGCGGGGCCGATCTCGGCGAGGGGATCGGCGACGACCGCAGCGCTCAGCTTGCGCGCCGCGTCGAGCCCCCGCGCGTCGTAGACCGCGGCGACGAGCGCCTCCACCGCGTCGGCCAGCACGTTCAGCCCCTCGCGCTCGCCGCCGATGCGCGCGCCCCGGCCCAGCGCGAGCGCGGCGCCGAGGTCCACCTTCTTGGCGAAGCGGGCGAGCGCGTTCGCGTTCACGAGCGCGCTGCGCATGCGCGTCAGCGAGCCTTCGTCGGCGTCGGGGAACCGCGCCGCGAGCAGCTCGCTCACGCACAGCCCCAGCACCGCGTCGCCGAGAAACTCGAGCCGCTGGTTGTGGAGCGCGCCGGTCTCGTTCGAGTAGCTCGGGTGCGTGAGCGCCTCGTCGAAGCGCGCGATCGGCGCCTCGTCCGCGAGCAGCTCCGCGACGCGCAGACGCAGCGCCGCGCGACCCTCTTCGAGACCGCGCTCCGTCATGCCAGCCCGTCCGTCGCCTCGGCGAGCTCCGTGTCGAGCGACGTGATGCCCTTCTGATCGTGCGTCGACCACACCACCCGCGCCCGGCCCCAGCCGAGCTCGACGTCCGGGTGGTGGTCGCGCTTCTCGGCCGCGAGCCCTACGCGCACGACGAAGCCGAGCGCCTCCGAGAAGTCCTTGAGCTTGAAGCTTCGGGCGAGCGCGTCCTGGCCGCCCGCCCGCACCTTCTCCCACCCCGGGTGGGCTGCGAGCCACGTGGCGACGGCCGAGTCATCGAGTTTGGAGGGGCGCATGGGGAACTCCTTTGGGGCTGGACTGTCCGGAACGATGATGGGGCGAATTTTGGATGATGGCTTGCCGATTTCCAGCCCGCGCTATGCTCGGCGGCGCATGGCGCTCGTTGCGTGCCCATTCTGCCGCGAGATGTTCGAACAGGGCGAGGCCAAAGAGTGCCCCGTGTGCGGGATGGCCCTGGTCGCCTTCGAGAAGCTGCCGCCCTCGCGCGAGACGCACGACGAGTTCGGCCTGCCCCACCAGCCCGAGCACGAGCCATTGCCCTGGACTTACGTCAAGCGCGAGCGAGGCCTGCTGACGGCGCTCGCGCTCGTGGGCCTCGGCCTGTTCTTCTTGCCGTGGATCCACCAGACGTTGCCCTACGATCTCGACCTCTCCGGCTTCACCCTGTCGCGCCGGCTCGGCTGGGTGTGGGGCGCCGGGGTCGGCTGGCTCGTCCTCGTCCCCACCGTCCTCAGCCGCCGCACGATCGCGCAGATGCGCGGGGCCCGCGTCGCCGCAGCGTTCCTCAGCGCCGCGTCGCTCGTCGCGTGCCTCGTGCTCTACCTACGGCCGCCGCACGGCGTGCACTACAAGCCCCACTTCACGTTCACACCGGCCTTCTGGGCGACCATGCTCGTCTCGCTCGCGGCCACCGTCGTCTCGCTCCGGTTCGGCGGCAAGCTCGAGGAGATCGCCGTGCGCCGGGGTGCAGCCCCCGCCGGCGGCCGAACGCTTCATTGAGCCACGCCGAAATCGGCGGAATCAGGCTCTTTTCGCGCGGCGTAGCTCGAGGGTGGCCAGGCGCAAGCGATGGAGCCATTCTTTGTGCCATCATGTCGCCGGCGAAACGGGTCGTCGAAGATTCGACGGCGGAGGAGATCGTCTCCCCCGCGCCCGGAGCTCCGCGTGTCGTCGAGCGAGACGACTTCGTCGATGTCCCGGCGACCGTCGTCTGCGCGCTGTGCGGCGATCCGGACTGTCCCGGCTGCGCGGAGGAGCGCTCTCGCTCGGGAGTCATCTCGATCGTCGCTTGGGAGCGCGGCGGCCCCCCGCTCGCCCGGCTCTGGTCGACGGCGAAGGCCTCGACTCAGAACGCGGAGGGGTTCTTCGAGTCCCTCCCCGACGGCCCGATCATGCCGGCGCTGCGCTTCGCCGTGCTCGCGGAGCTCGTGGCCTCCGCGGCGATGCTCGTCGGGCTCGGCGCGCTCTTCTTGCTCGTCCTGCTCGCGCTGGGCGTCGCCCCGAGCGCCGCTTCGCTCGTGCTCGCCGCGCGCGTCGCGTTCGCGGGCGTGATCGGGCTCACCGTGCTCCTCGTCGCCGCGCACGCCACCCACGGCTACGCGCTCGATCTGGGAGCGCGCGCCGCCGGCGCTCTCCGCTCGCCCACGCGCGCGCTGCGCTTCGGCCTCTACGCGGCCGGCTGGGACCTGATGCTCGGCCCCGTCGGCTTCTTCGGCTTGCTCCTCCGCGACGGGCCCAAGGCGGCCTTCGGGCTCGCGGGCAACGCCGTGGGCCTTCCCACCCGGTGCAGCGTCTCTTTCCTGCGCGGCGCCTACGGCATCCACGCGGATCGCGCCCAGCCCGCGCTACACGCCTCGTACGTCGGCGCAGCGTTCGCCACCGTGGCGTGCGCGCTCGTCATCCTCGCGACCATCGCGTTCGCACTACTTCGTTGAGTAGGGGATCGGGAAGACGCCCGAGCGCGGCGCCTCGGCGTGGCATCGCGCGCACGCGTCGAGCGCGGGGCTGCCTCCGTCCCACGCGTCGTCGGCGACGGTGCGCCCGTGCGAATCGCCCACGGCGAAGCGTGCGCCGGCGTCGCCGTGCTCGAGCATGTAGATGCCCACGCCCGCGTCGCGCCGGTAGAGATCCTCGACGAAGCGGCACGAGCCCGGAAGCGGCTGGTCGCGCATGACCGCGGCGCACGCCGCCGTGTCGGCGTAGACGTCGGCCTCGAGCTGGCCGTGCTCGGAGGCGATGCGGGAGGCCGATCTCGTCCAGCTCGTTCGGAAGTCGCCGGGCAGCTTCGCGAGCGGCGGGCTGAGCGCGGCCGCGTCCGGGCCGCGACCGTCCTCGGCGCCGCCGGTCGAGACGCCCACGGGGAGGCCCTTCGCCGGCGAGCACGCGGCGAGGCCGAGCCCGAGCCCGATCAGAAGTACAGGCCTGCTTCGAACGACAGGGTCCACTGACGGGTCGGCTGGAGGAACTGCTGGTTCTCCGCGGTGGGATCGGTGAGATCGATCAGGAACTGCCCCGCGAGGAAGATCATCTCGTACTTGAAGTCGAGCCCGACGATGCCGCGGTTGCGCTCGGTGCGGACCTTGTTGAAGACGACGTTGTTGTTGAAGTCGGAGTTGTTGTCGGCCCCGTTGGGCAGCTTGTTCGCGCACACCGGCTGACCGGTGCTCGCGTTCGGGCCCTGATAGCCGCACTGCTGGACCGCGTCGACGTTCGGTGTGGAGTCGACGACCGCCGAGTCGCCGAACACCCAGAGGCGCTGGAAGCCGACGTAAGGCGTGATCTGGACCGTGTCGGCGATGGCGATCGGCTTGGAGAGCTGCGCGTCGAGGCCGACGGTCGTGAGCGAGAACCGGTCGCTGCCGAGCACGGTCCGCACGCCGCCGCCCACGCTGATGTCCGGCAGGATGCCGCCAGCGCCCGTGCGGAAGCCCTCGAACGGGGCCCAGCGCACGTCGGCGCCGAGCATCCAGAGCGACGAGTTCGCGAGGATGCCGAGCACGGGCGTGACCTCGAAGCCGAGCGGCAACCCCTTGCGCGCCTTGAGCGCGTACACCTGCAGGATCGAATCGGGGGCGTTGTTGGTCGTCGAGAACGCCTTGGTGTTCGGATCGGTCGCGCCGCGCGTGCCCTGGTGCCAGTACTGCGTGCCCGTGCTGTCGGTCGCGTCGCTGTTGATCTTGGTGTAGCTCGCCTCCACGGAGAGGGCGAATCCGCCGAAGCCCGTGGTGCGGGCGGGGTGGAAGGCGTTGGGCGACATCGCGAAGCCGAGCTCCGAGATCAGGTTCGCGAAGGCGACGTTGTTCGGCGCGCACGGGAAGTTGCTCGGCGCGCCGCCCGGAGCGCTCGCCGGGTTGGCCGCGATCGACTGGCACGTCTGGCCGGGCCCCATACCCGACGGCTGCAACACGAGCCGCTCCGTCGCGGGATCCATGCTGCCCGCGCGCGCGTGGCCCGCGTACAGGAGCACCGCCAGCGCGCCGATTCCGGCGAAGAAAAAGGTGGGGCGTCGAGCCAACGAAATCTCCAAGCGCTTGGCGCAACCTTACGTGTCGGCGCATCTGCCCGTCAAGCTGGCCTCGTGTTACCAAACGGCCTGCCGTGCAAAGTCCCGCCCGCCTGCGCGCCAGGCCCGTCGCGCCGCCGCTCCACGTGGTGCTCGTCGAACCCGAGATCCCACCCAACACGGGCAACATCGCGCGCCTCACGGCCGCCACGGCGTCGGTGCTCCACCTCGTGGGGCGGCTCGGCTTCCGCATCGACGACCACGCGGTGAAGCGGGCGGGTCTCGACTACTGGCCCCTGGTCGACCTGCGCACGCACGTCGATTTCCCCCACTTCGCGCACGCCTTCGCGAAGGAGAGCCCGGCGGGGAAGCTGCACCTGTTCAGCGCGCAGGCGGAGAAGAGCTACCTCGCGGGCGGGTTCGCGGCCGGCGACGCGCTCGTCTTCGGGAAGGAGAGCGTGGGGTTGAGCGAGGAGCTCCTCGCGCAATACGAGGATCGGGTGCTGGCGATCCCGACGCTCGGGGCGGTGAGGTCGCTCAACCTGTCGAACGCGGTGAGCATCGTGGTGTACGAGGCGCTGCGGCAAGTGGGCGCGCTGGACGCGACGTACATGGGGTAGCCCCCCTCACTCGAACGCGGGGATGCCCGTGATCTCCTGGCCGAGGATCAGCGTGTGGATGTCGTGCGTGCCCTCGTAGGTCGACACGGTCTCGAGGTTGCAGAGGTGGCGCATGATTGGATACTCGAGCGTGATGCCGTTGCCGCCGAGGATGTCGCGGCACGCGCGCGCGGTCTCGAGGGCGACGCGCACGTTGTGGCGCTTGATCATCGAGACGTGCTGCGGCGTGAGCTTCTTCTCTTCCTTGAGGCGCGCGACCTCGAGCGCCTGCAGCTGCGAGCTCGTGATCTGCGTGAGCATCTCGGCGAGCTTGGCCTGCACGAGCTGGTGCGAGGCGATGGGCTTGCCGCCGAACTGGACGCGGTGCTTGGCGTAGTCCACCGCGCAGTCGAAGCACGCCTGCGCCGCTCCGATCACGCCCCACGCGATGCCGAACCGCGCCGCCGTCAGGCACGAGAGCGGCCCCTTCATCCCGGAGACGTTCGGCAGCATCGCGCTCTTCGGCACGCGCACGTCCTCGAGAATGAGCTCGCTCGTCACGCTCGCGCGCAGGCTCATCTTCTTGTGAATCAGCTGCGCCTCGAAGCCCTTGGTGTCCGTCGGGACGAGGAAGCCGTGGACCTTGCCGCTCGGCCCGCCGATCTTCGCCCACACGAGCGCGACGTGCGCCATGTTGCCGTTGGTGATCCAGCGCTTCGTCCCGTTGAGCACGAAGCTGTCGCCGTCGTCCCGGGCGATGGTGCGCATGTCGCTGGGGTTCGAGCCGTGGTCGGGCTCGGTGAGGCCGAAGCAGCCGATGATCTTGCCGCTGGCCATCTCGGGCAGATACTTCCTCTTCTGCTCCTCGGAGCCGTACGACCAGATCGGATACATGACGAGGCTGCCCTGCACGCTCGCGAACGAGCGGATGCCCGAGTCGCCTCGCTCGAGCTCCTGCATCGCGAGGCCGTAGCCGACCTCGCTGAGACCCGCGCAACCATATCCGTGTAGGTTGCAACCCAGCAGACCGAGGTCGGCGATCTCCGCGATGAGCTCGGTCGGGAAGGTCCCCTTCTCCCAGTGCTCGGCGATGGTCGGCATCACGCGCGCGTCGACGAAGCTGCGCACGGTGTTCTGGACCGTCTTTTCTTCGGGGGAGTAGTGGCGGCCCAGATCGAAGAAATCCAGCATGCGCCCCTCATTATCACGTTTCCGGAGTGGCGTTTCTGCAACTCGGCTCAGCCGTATTCGGGCCCGTTCTCGAGGCACGCGAATTGCCACGCCGTGTGACATGGCGACGAAAGCACAACGACACAAGTATGGGCTCGAGCGGTCTGCAGCGCCG
>Ga0316628_100001210_pt1 | contig 17957 bp, 9 predicted proteins | sample OWC_Aug_M2_C1_D5_FD_207648 | JGI IMG/M metagenome (GOLD analysis project Ga0316628, IMG submission 207648) | Wetland soil microbial communities from Old Woman Creek delta, Ohio, United States - OWC_Aug_M2_C1_D5_C | ecosystem: Environmental > Terrestrial > Soil > Wetlands | place: USA: Ohio... | reverse complement strand
AGCAGTACGGCGACATCGAGACGGCGAACATGGACGACCTGCCGGACCTCGAGCGTAAGCGCGACCGGCTCAACGCGATGGCCGAGGAGCACAAGGCCAAGCGCGACCGGCTCAACTCCGTCACCAAGCAGCTCGCGGAGGAGCGCGACCGGCTCAACGCGCAGGTGCGCGAGCTGGTCCAGAAGGCCAACGACCACCGCAACAACCGCAACAAGCTCAACGTCGAGGTGCGCGAGGCCAAGAAGCTCCGTGACGAGCTCAACAAGAAGGCCAACGAGCTCAACGAGGTCGTCATGACGCTCAAGAAGGAGAAGATCATCGAGACGGGCGGCCCCAGCCTCAGCCGGCTCCGGAAGGAGCTCAACGACCTCGACTTCAAGCTCATGACGTCCGTCCTGACAGCGGAGAAGGAGAAGGAGATGATGGGCAACATCCAGAAGATCCAAGCCCTCATCCGCGAGCAGGAGTCGAAGATGGAGGAGCACCGGGAGATCCGGACCGCCGTCCGCGATGCCCGGGGGGCCAAGGAGAGCGCGGAGCACCAGCACAAGCTGGTCTCCGAGCTGGCCCGCAAGGCCCAGTCCGAGCACGATTCGATGATTCAGCTCTACGAGACCGCGGACGAGCTGCGCAAGCAGGCGGACGCGAGCCAGCAGAAGTTCATCACGAACAAGCAGCTGGCCGACGCCGAGCACAAGCAGCACATCGAGCTCATCCGCAAGGTCCACGACTACGACAAGTTCATCTCGGGCCTGCGCCGGCGCGAGCGCCGCGCGCGCAAGGACCGCCAGGACACGGTCCAGAAGAAGGTCACGGAGGACATCGTCGAGAAGTTCAAGAAGGGCGAGAAGCTCTCGACCGAGGACCTCCTCAGCCTGCAGAACGAGCGCTTCTGAGCCCTGCCCCAGTTAGACGACGCTGTGGCGTCCAGCTGGGTATATCAACCTTTCGAAAAAGGGCGAAAACTATTTAAATGCCCGCGCGCTTAGTTCAATTCAGAGTGAGGGCAGAGCTGGTTTTGGTTAAGAGTGCATCCCATCCCTTCTGACAAAGCTGGCCCGTTACACCCTCACCCCGCGGCCCGTGGGGCGCTTCACCCGCGGGCCGTCCCCACCCTCCAGCACCGCTGCCGCACCCCCGGCGATGAACCCCGCGGGACCTAGCGGGACCCGGCGGGATGCTGGGGACAACGATTATCTACGGGCTGGGACCTTTGGGGCATCGGCCAGGGTGCAAAGATGGTGCTTGAGGGCCTCTCGGGCTCGCTACGCGACACGCTCAAGAAGATAGCGAACGCCTCGCACATCGACTCCGACTTGATCAAGGAGGTCGTGCGCGACATCCAGCGCGCCCTCATCCAGGCCGACGTCAACGTCCAGCTGGTCGTCTCGCTCACCCGCGAGATCGAGCGCAGGGCGCTCACCGAGCGGCCGCCGCCGGGCATGAACAGCCGCGAGCACGTCATCAAGATCGTCCACGACGAGCTCGTCCGCATCCTGGGCGCCGCCAAGGACGTCCGTCTCAAGAGCCAGCGCATCATGCTCGTGGGGCTGTACGGCCAGGGCAAGACCACGACCGCGGGCAAGCTCGCCAAGTTCTACGCCAAGAGGGGGCTCAAGGTCGGGCTGGTCGCGGCGGACGTGCACCGCCCCGCGGCCATGGACCAGCTCTCGCAGATCGCGGAGCAGGTGAACGTGCCCATCTACCTCGACCGCAAGGAGCGCGATGCCGCGCGCATCGCCAAGGCCGGGGTCGAGGCGCTCAAGGACCGCGATATCATCATCATCGACACCTCTGGCCGCCACGCGCTCGAGGACGACCTCATCGAGGAGATGGCCCGGGTGGCCAAGGTCGCGAAGCCCGAGGAGATCCTCCTCGTCATCGACGCGGCCGTGGGCCAGCAGGCCGGCCCGCAGGCGAAGGCGTTCCACGAGGCCGTCGGGGTCACGGGGGTCATCATCACCAAGATGGACGGCACCGCCAAGGGCGGCGGTGCCCTCTCGGCAGTGCAGGAGACCAAGGCCCCCGTGATGTTCATCGGCACGGGCGAGCACCTCGAGGAGCTGGAGCGGTTCGAGCCCGCTCGGTTCATCTCCCGGCTGCTCGGCATGGGCGACATACAGGCCCTGCTGGAGAAGGCCGAGGAGATCGGCAAGGAGAAGGACCTGGAGGCAACGGCCAAGAAGATGCTCTCGGGCCGGTTCACCCTCAGGGACATGTACGACCAGATGGAGGCGCTCGCCAAGATGGGGCCCCTCTCCAAGGTCTTCGAGATGCTGCCCGCGGGTCTGACGGGCCGCATGTCCTCGCAGGACATCGAGTCCACCCAGGAGCGGCTGCGGCAGTTCAGGGTCATCATGGACTCGATGACCGAGGAGGAGATGGAGAACCCCTCGCTCATCAAGCAGTCGCGCGTCAAGCGCATCGCGCGGGGGGCGGGCGTCGAGACGAGGGACGTGAAGGGCCTCCTCAAGCAGTACAACCAGTCCCGGAAGGCCATCAAGGGCATGACCTCGAACCGCAAGATGCGCCGCGCGCTCATGAAGCAGTTCGAGGGCATGGACCTCGGCGGCGGCGAGTAGGCCACGTGCCTGGGCAAGGGTAGGGGTGACGCCACTTGGGCTCACGGCGGTTCGTCGTTGTGGGGTCGCGGGCGAGGACCGCGAGGGACTTCCCGATGGACGACCTCGCGGGCGCCGCGGGCCGCTGGGACCTCCTGGCACGGTGCGTGCAGTCCGCGCTGTTCGTCTCGCACGACCTGCGGCGCGACACCGAGCTCGTGCTGGTGCTGTTGGGGCCCCCCTCGCCGCCCAAGGCCATCAGGGTCTCGGGCGCCCTGGTGCAGCGCCTCAACCCCGACGAGCGGTCGACGGTAATGCTGCTCTCTCGCGCGCTTGAGCTGCCCCTCCCGCCAAGTGGAGCCGAGGTCGTGGCGTCGCAGGGGGTCTACATCTCGCGCGCCGACCTGGCCGCTGCCCTAGACGTGCCCGCCCCCGGACCCGCTCCCGCTCCCGCCCCCGCTCCCGCGCCCGTCCCCGGGCCCGCCCCCATTCCCGTTTCCAATACGCCTGGCGGGAGGCGGTTGGTACTGCTCGATGAGTCGGGCCGCCACGGGGGCCCCGAGCGGCTGCCCGAGGCGGTCGGCCCCGACCCGACGTTCGTCATCGGCGACGACAGGGGGCTGACAGGGGACCAGCTGGACGCGGTGCGCGCGAGGGGGGCTGTCGAGCTCTCGCTCGGGCCCGTCTCGCTGCACGCTGACCACTGTATCGTGGTAGTGCACAACCTCCTCGACCGCGCGGGGACGGCGACGGGGGGGCCCGGCGGGGGACGCCGGGGCGGGCGCTAGGGGGGGCGCCAGGGTGGGCACTAGGGCGCAGGCCCGAGGAAGGACTCGAACCGCTTCTTGATCTCTTGGAGCTTGACCTCCCTCGCGTCCAGCTCCTTCGTGCGCGTGGCCACATCCGCCTCGCGCACCTTGAGCTCCTTGAGCCGTCGTTCCTGGTCGGCCTTGAGCTCCTTCGCCTCCTCCCGGTCGGCCTCGAGCCGCTCCTCCAGCCGCTTGACCTCCTGGTGCAGCTTGGAGAGCGCACCAAGCTCGGCCTTGAGCAGCTCCTCGTCCTTCTCCTGCTCGGCCGCCCTGCGCTCGATCGAGGCGCGCCGGCGCTCGGCCTCCTCGAGGAGCTTCTTCCCGCGCGCCTCCTGGAGCTTCAGCTGCTTCGTCCGGGCGTCCAGCTCGGCCTCGCGGCCGGCCAGGGCCTCGCGCTGCTTGGCCGACTCGGCCAGCCCCACCTTGAGCTCCGCGCGCTCCTCCTCGGAGTCCTTCTCGCGCTCCTCCAGCAGCGCCAGCCGCCGCTCGTTCTCCGCCTCGCGCTCGACCGCGCGCTTCTCCCGGGACCGCAGCTCCCTGCCGAGATCCTCGGCCTCAGCGTCGCGCGTCCGGGTCTCGTCCTCGAGGGCCTTGAGGGCCTCCTCGCGCGCGACCAGCTCGTCCTCCAGCTTGCCGAGCTTCGCGGCCTGCGATTGGGCTCGCTCGGTCTCCTTGGCGAGCCTGCCGGCCTCCCGGCCCAGGTCCTTCTCGCGCTTGTCGAGCTCCTTGTCCCTCGCGGAGAGGACCTTCGCTGACGTCTCGACATCGGACTTCTCCTCGAGCAGGGCGTCGCGCTCCTTGGCGAGGCGGGCGCGTTCGGCCTCGACCTCCTTCCGTGCCTTGTCCAGGTCGGCGAGGTCCTTCGAGGACCGCGAGCGCAGGGCGTCGTGCTCCTTCTTCTGGTCCTCGAGCGCGTCGCGCTCCTCCTGGATGCCTCTGAGGAGCTCCTCGGACCTCTGCTCGCGCTCGAGCAGCTCCTTCTCTAGCCGTTCCAGCTCGACGGACCTCCCCGCGAGCTTCTCCTCCTCGGACTCGGCCGCGCGCTCCCGCCGGTCGGCCTCGAGCGCGCGCTCCTCGAGCGCGCGCTCATGCTTGGCGAGCTCCCCGCGCAGCGTCTCGAGCTCGTGCCTCTCCTTCTCGAGGCGGTCGAGCGTGCCCCCGTGCTCCTTCTCCTTGGTGGCGAGCTGCTTCTGCAGCCCCTTGAGACGATCGTCCTCTTCCAGGAGCTGCTTGCGCTCGCGCTGGAGCTCGGCGCGCTCCTCGGCCGCCTCGCCCAGCGCCGCATCAAGCTCCTTCTGCTTGGCATCGGCCTCCCGCTGGGCCTTGAGGAGCTCCTTGGACCTCTTGTCGAGCTCCTCCTCCCGCTCCTGCAGGTCCTCGAGGCGCCTGTCGACCCTGCCCTCGATGGACTGGGCCTTCTTCTCCCTGTCGGCCAGCTCCTTGGCCTGGCGCCTCTGCTCGACGTCCTCCGCGGCGAGGTCGGACTCGCGGTCCTTGAGCTGCTGCCGCAGCCCGTCGAGCTCCGCGGTCGCCTTCTGCAGCCGGATGCGCTCCTTGTCGAGCGCGGCGTCCTTCGCCTTCATCTCGTCGGCCCGTGCATCGAGCTCGTCGGCCCTCGAGGCGGACGCGACCTCGCGCTCCTCGAGCTTCGCCCTCAGGGCATCGATGCTCTCGCGCTCCGTCTCCAGCTCCTCCGCGTTGGCCTCGAGCGCCGAGCCCTTCGACTCGAGCTCCTGACGGAGCCTCTCCAGCTGGACCTCCTTGGCCGAGAGCGACTGGCGCTCCCCCTGCAGCATGTCCTGGAGGGCCTTGTCGAGGTTGCTCTCCCGGCCGGTGAGGTCCTCCTTGAGGCGGTCGAGGGCCTTGCGCTCCTCGTCAAGGTCCGTGGCGGCCTCCGCCACCTCCGTCTCGCGGCTGCTCACCTCCGCCTCGAGCTTCTCGAGCCGCTTCTCCAGGCGGCGCACCTCGGTCTCACGGTCCTTGATGTCGGTCTCCTTGACCTTCAGCGCGGCCGCGGTCGCCTCCGCCCTCTCCGTCTTGGCCTTGAGGTCGTCGCGCTCCTTGCCGAGCGCCCTCGCCGTGCCCTCAAGCTCCGTGATGCGGGCCTCGAGCTCCCTCTGCTTGGCGTCGGTGCGCTGCGAGCGCGTCTCCAGGCGCTCCTTGATGTCGTCGCGCTCCTTCGAGGTGGTCTTGAGCTCCCGGGCCAGGTCAGCGAGGCGGTCCTCAGCCTCCTTGACCGCCTTGGCATTCGCGTCGGCAAGCTCGGCCCGCTTGCCGAGCTGGGTGCTGAGCTCGTTGCGCTCCTTGGTGAGGGTCGCGAGGGTGGCCTCCAGCTCCTTGGTGCGCGCATCGGCCTTCTGGCCGCGCTGGTCCAGGCGCGCGCGGAGGTTCTCTCGCTCCTTGGAGGTGGACTCGAGCTTGAGCTCGAGGTCGGCGACGCGCGCCTCCCGCTCCTTTGCCCGCCCCTCGACCTCCCCGACCCTCTGCTCGAGCTGCGCCTTGAGCTCGTCGCGCTCCTCGGTGATAGCCTTCAGGGCACTATCCAGCTCCTTGCCCCGCGCCTCCAGCTCCTTGGTGCGCGCATCGGCCTTCTGGCCGCGCTGGTCGAGCTTGGCCTTCAGGCCGTCGCGCTCCTTCGCCATCGCATCGAGCGAGCCCTCGACGCCCGCGAGCCGCTCCCTGAGCTCCTTCGCCTGCGCCTCCGCGGACGCCGCCCGCTGCTCGAGGCTGGACCTGATGTCGTCCCGCTCCTTCGTGGTCGAGCCCAGCGACCCCTCCATCTCGGCCGCCCGCCGCTCGAGCTCGGCGGCGCGCAGCTCCGCCTCCGCGGCCCTGCGCTCGAGCCTGGCATGGACCTCCTCGCGCTCCCTGGTGGTCGAGCTGAGGGTGCCCTCGAGGTCCTTGAGCCGAGCCTCCAGCTCCTTCACCTGGGCCTCGGCCCCCTCGGCCCGCTCCTTGAGCTTGACCGAGTCCTTCTCGACCTTCCGCTGGGCGCGGTCGAGCTCCTTTCGCAGCTCCGCCTCGCGCTCCTTGAGCGCGACCTCCCGCTTGGCGTCGGCGTCAGCGACCGAGGAACGCAGCAGCTCCGCGGCCGACCGCGAGCCGTCGAGGTCGCCCTCGAGCGAGCGGACCTTTCCCTCTAGCTCCCTGACCTTGGCCTCGAGCGCGCCCTTCTCCGCCGCGTGCCTCGCGTCTAGGTCCTGGGCCGAAGCCTGCGTCTCGGCCCTGGCCCTCCCGACCGCCTCCTCCAGCTGGTCCTCGAGGTTGTCGCGCTCCCTCATCGCGACGTCGAGCTCGGACTCGAGGCGCGTGACGAGCCCCTTCAGCTCGGAGGTCCGGGTCTCGAGCGAGGCGTTCTCCGCCATTGCGGTGTCGAGCCCGCGCTCGAGCGCATCACGCTCGGACCTGAGCAGCTCCATGCCCTCCGCGCCTGCGGCCTTTGCCGCGGCCTCCTCGGCCTCGTGCTTGGCGCGCTCGACGTCGCGGCGGAGGCGCCCGACCTCGCCCTCGAGTTCCCTCCTCCTCTGCTCGGCCTCCCGGCGGGCCTCCTTGACCTCCTCCCGGAGGGATTCCTGCTTCTGGCGCGCCCGCTCGAGCAGCTCCTCCTTCTTATCGAGCGCCAGCTGCGCCTCCTGGGCGCCCCTCGACAGCGCCCGCTCGAGCTCGGCGACCCTCGACTCGAGGGCCGCCCTGCGGCCCGTCGCCTCGTCGGCGACGCGCTGGAGCTCGGCGAGGTTGCCCTTCGCGCCCCCGAGATCCGACTCCAGCGACGAGACGTGCGCCTGCAGCGCCTGCGCGCGTGACTTCGCCTCCTCTGCGGCGCGCTGGAGCTCCGCGCTCCGGTCGGCGCCGGTCGCGTTCGCGGCCTCCAGGGCCGCCAGCCTCTCCGCGAGCCCGTCGGCCCTCTCGGTGGCCTCGCTCGCGATGCGCTGCAGCTCGCCCGCCCTCCCCTGCGCCCTCGCGAGGTCGGCCTCGAGCGTGCCCGCGCGGGCCTCGCGCTCCTTGGCCAGCCTCTCCTGCTCGGTGGCCTTGCGCTCCGCCCCCTTGAGCTTGGGCCGTAGGACCTCCACTTCGCTGGCCTCGGCCTGCAGCCGCTCCACCCTGGCCTCGGACGCCTTCAGCTTGGCGCGGAGCCCCTCAATCTCCTCCTTAAGCTCCTCGAGCGCCCTCGATGCCTCCTCCCGGTCGCCCTCGAGCTTCTTGGCGCGGTCGGCCGCCTTGCGCAGCTTCTCGACCTCGGCGGCCTGGGCCTTCATCCGGTCGACCTCGCGCTTGGCCTCTAGCAACTGCTCCTCGAGCCCCTCGGCCTCCGCGAGCCGCCCCTTGAGGTCCTCGACCTCCTTGCGCCCCTCGCGCAGCTCGCGCTGCGCCCGATCGAGCTCCGCCTTGGCCTCTGCGAGCTGCCTATCAGTCGGCGAGGGCTCGCGGGGGGGTGCCGCGGTCGGCGTGGCGGCGTCGGCCGATGGGGTCGTTGCGAGGACGGGCTTGGCATCGGTCCTTACGGCAGGCGTCGGTGCCGCCCTCGGGGCCGATGGCTTCGGCTCGGGCTCCCCGGCCTGCCCGTCGGCCGGCTCCTCCGGCCCGCCCGCCTTCATCTTGGCGGCCTTGTCACGAAGACCCATCGCCCCTTCCCCTAGATTCCCAGCTTCCTCAGAATGCGGTCATACAGCTCGAAGTACTCCGACTGGCTGAACTCCTCGACCTTGCTCTCGGGCAGGTGCGCGAGCAGGTCGTCGAGGTAGGTCAGTATCCTCTTGAGGTCCTCCTCGTCGACGCCGCCCGTGGCCGCGGACGACATTCCAGATGCTATCGATTCCTCAAGCCTGCGGGCCCTCACCTCCGCGTCCTGCAGGACGGAGAGCCGGCCCTCGAGGACCTTGACACGGTCGCGGTGGATGTCGAGCTCCTCCTGGAGCTTGCCGATGCGCCCCTCGGCCTCCTTCTGGGCCTTCGAGTACTCCTGCTGACGGCGCTTGAGCTCCCGCTCCATCTCGCCCACGCGCTTGAGGTCGAGCTCGACCCCCTCCTCCCTCTCCTTGCGCGTCCGGTCCGAGGCCGCGGTCAGCTCCGACTCGCGCGCGACGAGCTGCATCTCGCGCGCCTTGAGGCGCGCCTCGGTCGCGCGCATCTCGTGGAGCTTGTTCTCGACGTCCCCTATCTCCCTCTGAGAGTCCTCGATCTCGGACTCGCGCGCCTTGAGGCCATCCTCCCGGCGCTGGACCTCGGCCTCCAACGCGCGCAGTCGAGCCTGCGAGGAGCGCGACTTGGAGAGCTCCTCCTCGACGAGGCCGCGGTCGGTCTGGAGCTGGTGCTCCATCTCCATGAGCGCTTCCTCGCGCTTCTTGAGCGCCCCCTCCCTCTCAGCGAGCTCCTCGAGGCGGGCCTTGACCTCGACCTCGCGGTCCACGTCGAGCTCCTGCTGGCGTTCCTGGACCGCCCTCTCCTCGCCCTCGAGCGCGCGCCCCTCCTCGTCGAGCGCCGTACGCTCCTTCTCAAGCTCCTCCACCTGCTCGTGGATGCCCTCCGAGATGGACCTCGCGGCCTTGGCGGTGCCGCTCGGGGAGGGCTCGCCCTCCGCGGTCGTGGACATGCCACGGATGCGGTCGCGCATCTCCTCAAGGAAGTCCTTCTTGAGGGTCTCGAGGTCCACGAGCTCCTTCTTGACCTCGGTCGTCGTCTCGACCTCGGCCTCCTCCAGCTCGGACTCGAGGTGCTCGAACCTGCGCTGGTGGGTGCTGAGCACGCCCGCGAGGACCCGCTCCATGTCCGAGAGGCGCTCGGACTGCTGCTCGAGGTTGGCGGACTCGGTCTTGAGCCAGTCCGCGTCCTCGCCCTCCTCCTCGGCGATGCGGTCGAGCTCCTCCTTGTGCTTCCTCGACTCCTGCTCCGTCGCGCGCAGCACGTCCTGGAACGTCCTGCTGATCTCGGCCAGCGTGGTGCGTTCCTCCGCGACCGAGTCGCGCTGTCGGGCCAGCCCCTCAAGCTGCGTCGAGGACGCTGAGACCTTGTCGAGCACGAGGTCGCGCTGCGACTCTATGAACCCCTTGGTCCACTCGTCGTCGCCAGCGGCCGCGACCATCTCGTCCATGATCTCGTCTACGATGACGTTGAGGTCGGCCCCGGACGGCCTCCGCGCGGTCTCGGGGCGCGTGCTCTTGTCGATGTAGGTCTCGAAGGCCGCGATGTACTGATCGATCTCGTCGCCCGAGATCGTGCCCTCGGCTTGGTTGCCGCCCGCGGGCGGGCTCATGCCCACCTCCTTGAGCACCTTGAGGAACTCCTCGTCGCCCTCCTCCCCCTCGGGCCCGGGCTTGGCCCCTGGGGCGGGCTTGGCGGGGGCGCCACCCTCCGCCACGCGAGGGGAGAGGGCGAGACGGTCCTCCTCGGGGACCCTCGGCCGTGCGGGCCCCTTGGCCCCCTTGGGCGCGGGCGGCCGGGCCGCGGACGGCGGCTCGGGCCTCGTCACGCGGATTGGCGGGAGCTCGCCCTTGGGGGCGGCCGGCGCGGGGGGGGCCGCGGGTGTCGCCGATGGTGCCCGGGACGCCCCGGCCTTGATGCCGGGCAACTTTACGCCGACGACGGCGAGGTCCTTCTCGTTAACCGCGGCCTTCCGCATCTTGGAGACGATGCTGTCGACCTCGACGAGGTCGTGGGTGAAGTAGGCCTCGGCCCTCACCACGGAGCCGTCGTAGGCGGAGATACGGCCGATCTCCACGAGCGCCTCCTGGCCGTAGACGCTTCGGTCGGGCGACTGGTAGACGGCCAGCTGCGGGATGCTCTGGAGGAAGACGAGGATGCCGGCCTCCTTGACCCCCTGGGGGGCGGTGACGCGGATGTGGCCGTTGAACTCCTGGGCGCAGAGCTGGGTGATGGCGTCGGCGAGCGCGGTCTTGGAGCCCGCCGTCTTCAGCTTCTTGACGCCCTTCGGGAGCTTCAACCCTTCACCACCAGCTCGTCAGCGCCCCTGGCGCGGCTCACACCCCGTCGAGGAGCTTCTTGAGCTCCTTGATATCCTTGGAGCGCGACACATGCTTGCGCTCGCGGTCCTCCAGCGCCCGCTCCCTCGTGGCCAGCGCGGTCTCGCGCTCGGCCATGGACTTCTCGCGCGCCTCAAGGTCCATCGTCCTGTCCCGCTGCCGGTCGTCGAGCGCGTCGAGCTTCTCCCGCTCGTGGGCGACGTCCGCCAGCTCCTTGGCGAGCTTCGCCTCGCCCTCCTCGAGCTGCTTCGCCCTCCCGTCGAGCGCGCGCTCCCTCGCGGTGACCTCGACGAGCCTGCGGTCGGCCTCCTCGAGCATGGCCTGGGCCCGCTGCGCGTCCGCGGCCGCCGCGGTCTCGCGCTTGGCCACCTCCGTCTCCCTCTTCTCGACCTGGCCCTGCCGGGTCTTCAGCTCGCGGCGCATGCCCTCGAGCTTCGCCTCCTCGGCCTCGGCCTCGTTGCGGATGCGGTCGAGGCCCTCGGAGCGCGTCTGGACCTTCCGCTCCGCGTCGGCCGCCGCGCGCTCGCGGGCCTCCATCTCGCCCTTGAGGCGGTCCAGGAGCGCGCGCTTCTCCTCAAGGATGGCGCGCTCGCCGTCGACATCGGAGCGCTCCTTCGCAAGGTGGTCCTCCTTCTTGCGGAGGTCGTCCTGGAGCTTGCGGAGGTCCTCGGACCAGACCTCCAGGTCCACCTTCTTCTTCGAGAGCGACTTCTTGATGTCATCGATGCCCGCGTCCTTCCTCTCGAGGCTGGCGGCGTCGCGCACGAACTTGCGCTCGAGCCTCTCGAGCTCCTCTCCCCGGGCCACGATCTCGGACTCCAGGGACTTGATGCGCCCCTCGTCGGCCGAGAGCCTCTCCTGGGCCTTCTTGAGCTCGGCGCGGGCCTCCTCGAGCTCAGCCTCCTTGGACCGCAGCGCGGCGTCCTGCGCCTTGAGCCGGCGGTCCTCGGCTGCGAGCTCCTCCGCGTCGTGGTCGAGGCCGCGCCTCCTCGCCTCGAGGTCGGCCGTGACGGACGAGGACTCGGAGGACCGCTCTTCCAGACGGCGCGTCTGCTCCTTGATGTCGGCCTCCTTCCTCGCCAGCGCCTCCTCCAGCGCCTGGAGGCGCGCCTCCTTGCGCGACAGCCGGTCGTCGAGGTCGTCGATGCGGCCCTTCTTGAGGTCGATCTGGCCGCCGAGCTCGAGTAGCTCGTCCTCGTGCTTCTGGAACCCCTCCTCGCGCTTCTCGAGCTGCCTTTCGCGCTCCCCCAGGAGGGCCTCTCGCGCGTCGATGTCCGCCTGCCGGCGGTCCGTCCCCTCGGCGCGCGACTTCTGCTCGGTGCCGACCGACTCGAGCTCGCGCTCGCGGTCGGCGAGCTTGCGCTCCCTCGCGTCCAGCTCCGTGGCTCGGTCGGTGAGGGCCTGGCGCGCGCGCTCCGTCTCCTCGCGCTCCTGCGCCTGCCTGCGCGCGGACTCGTCGAGCTCCCCGTCGCGCTGCTTAACGGCGTTCTCTCGGGAGACCAGGTCGCGCTCGCGCTTGAACAGCTCCTTGGTGCGCGAATCGGCCTTCTTCTCGGACTCCATCAGGGCCTGCGTCTCCTGGCCGAGCTTCTTCCAGACCTCACCGAGCTCCTGCTTCTCCTTCTCCATCCGCGCGATGGCGTCGGCGAGCTCGGCGCGGGAGTCCTTGAGGTGCGCCTCGAGCGCCTCGAGGTTGGTGCGCCTACGCTCGAGCTCGTCGCGCTCGTCCTCCAGGCGCTTGCGCTCGGCCAGGAGGTTCTCGGCGGACTGGATCTCCTTCCACTCCTCGAACTTTCGCTCCTGGGCCTCGAGCGCGCGCGCCGCGCGGGCCTGCTCCGGTGCGGCCTCGGCAGCGCCCTCCTCGCCGCGCGACTGCATGTACTTGACGATGGAGATGGAGCTGGCCTTGAGGGCCTTGACCTCGTTGCGGAGCTCCTCGTTGGCGCGCTCGAGGGCCTTCGACCGCTTGGTCTCCTGCTCGACCTGGGCGTGGAGCGCCTCGAGCTCTGTCGCCCTCTTCTGGAGCGCCCGGCCGCGGGCCAGTATGGCCTCGTCGCTGTGATCGACCGCTCGCTTGGCCCGTGCGGGGGCGGTGCCCGCGCCCGTTCCCTCGATGGCGGGGCCCGTCTCACCGACGACCTCCTCCTCGCTCCCCGCGGCGGGGGAGGGCGCGAGCGCCATCGAGTAGAGCGTCGTGGGCTCGAGCTCGGAGGCGCGGACGCGCGAGTCGGGGAAGAGCTTGACAAGCTGGTCGACGTCGACGGTCGAGCTGCGGTAGGCGAAGCTGCGCGCCTCGATGGCGCACGCGGGGTCCTGGGACATCTCGAGCAGGTGCGGCAGCGCGGCCGAGCCCTCGAGCTCCTCGTCGCCCCTGCGCAGGTTGGCGAGGACCCCGATGCCGTCCTTGAACACCAGCGCGCCGACCCGGCGCGAGGCGCCCTTGCCGACCGTGAGCAGGAAGAAGCCCGAGAAGGCGTCCTCCTTGGCCCCGAGGACGAGCTCCTCTATGGCCCTGGCCCCTCCAGTCCCACGTCTGAGTAAACGACCGCTGGGTAGGTTCACACGACCACCGCCGGCGAGGTGGGCCACTGGGCCTCCCTTCAGCAGCCCCACTATGCTTGGGCTTGTAATGAGGCCCCTGCATTAATAGCTTTTTGTGAGATTATCACGCGCGGATGAATGAGCCAGAAATGAAAAAAAGCGTTCGCGCAAGTAGCGAGGGGAACGACCTACCGCGGGGTCTTGGCCGCGCGTCACCTCGAGGACCGCTGCACCTCGATGAGCTGCTCCACGCCCTTGGATGCCAGGGCGAGCAGCTCGTCGAGGACCGACCGCGCGAAGGGCTGCCCCTCGGCCGTCGCCTGCAGCTCGATGAGCATGCCCTCGGCGTTCATGACGACGTTCATGTCGACGTCCGCGACCGAGTCCTCCTCGTAGCACAGGTCGAGGAGGGCGTCGCCGTCCACAATCCCCACGGACACCGCGGCCACGGGGGAGAGCATGGGGTTGCGCTTGATGGAGCCCTTCTCGACCAGCGCGCCCACGGCGCGGTTCAGGGCGATCCAACCGCCCGTGACGGCCGCCGTGCGGGTGCTGCCGTCGGCCTCGAGCACGTCGCAGTCGACGATGATGGACCTCGCCCCCAGCGCGCGCATGTCGACGCCCGCCCGGAGCGAACGGCCGATGATGCGCTCGATCTCGTGCGTGCGGCCGCCGGGGCCCTTGCGGTCCCGCTGCGTTCGGGTGCTCGTCGACCGTGGCAGGAGGCTGTACTCGGCCGTGACCCAGCCCTGGGGCGGCAGGCGGCTCTCGAGCCACTTGGGCACGCCCTCCTCGATGGTGGCGGTGCACAGCACCTTGGTCCTGCCGATCGAAAGCAGCACGGAATCCGGGGCGCGGTCGATGAAGCCCGTCTTGACGCTCACCGGCCGCAGCTCGTTGGGCCTTCGCCCGTCCACGCGCGTCATCGCCCTCTGCCTCCCACCTGTTGGTCACCCTCGACTCCCTCGGGTCCCTGTGAGATGTAGGCCTGCGTCTCGGCGGCCTCGAGAGCCTCCATCACGTCCGCCTGGCGCTCCGCCTCGTCCTCCGCATCCACTTCCACCTGCAGCTTCCCCTTGGCGCTCCGCCTCCTCAGCAGGAGGAGCGCGACCACGACGACCACGACCACGACAGCGACGGCCGCTCCCGCAACGAGCGCGATGGACATCCCCGCTGAGTCGCCGCCGATGACCTTGACCTGGAACGGCTGGACCGAGACCAGGATCGAGTGGGTGCGGGAGAGCGAGCCGTCGCTGACCGTGACGGTCGCGGTGTAGTTGCCCGTGGTGTAGTAATCGTGCAGCGGCGAACGCTCGCGCGAGGTGTTGCCGTCGCCGAAGTTCCAGGAGTAGCTGAGCGTGTTCCCCTCGGGGTCGGTGGCGGTCACGGCGAACCGCACCGACTCGTGCTCCTCGGCCGTCAGCTCGCTGGGCCCGACGATGGTGGGCGGTAGGCGGTTGAGGATGGACCGCGCGTAGAGCGTGCCGTCACGGCCGCCCACGTAGGCCTTGTCGTAGTCGATGGAGACGGCCGAGCGCAGCTGCGTCGTGGTCTCGAACTGCCACACGACGTTCCCAGTGGCCTTGTCGAGGCACCGGAGGGAGCCATCGTAGGAGCCGAACACGACATAGCTCTCAGTGATGGCGGGGCCGCCGCGGACGAAGTCGCGCGTCGTGTAGTGCCAGATGAGCTCCCCGGTCGTCACCTCGATGCAGTAGAGGCCGTCCGACCCGAAGTAGGCCAGCCCCGAGTCCGTCGCGGGGGTGGTCAGGATCGGATCGAGGGCCGGGTCCGCCTTGGCCGGGTAGGTCCAGAGCGCCTTGCCATCCTCGACCTTGACCGCCCCGAGGCGGCCGCCGTAGGTCCCGACCATCGCGATCCCCTTCGCGATCGAGGCCGCGGACGAGACGGCGGATCCGAGGCTCACGTTCCAGAGCTCCCTGCCCTCGGTGCGATGGATGCCGTAGAGCGTGCCCGCGTCGGTGCCGATGACGAGCGTCAATCCGGAGACGGAGGGGCTCGCCGCGACCACGCCATCGAGCTTGAGCGACCACAGCAGCGCCCCCGTGTACTCGTCGAGGGCGACCACGTGCTTGTCCTCGGAGCCGATGTAGACCGTACCGCTCTCGAGGATCGGCGAGCCGACGAGCCCGCCGACGGCCTCGTATGACCACTTGGCCGAGCGGTTGGTGTTCCAGATGGCGTAGAGCACGTTGCCCACCGGGACGAACACGGTCTGCGAGGAGATGAGCGGCGTGGCCCTGATGGGGGCATCCAGGCGCAGCGTCCAGTCGACCTGCCCGTCGACCTCGTTCAGGGCGACGAGGGTGCCGTTCGTCGTACCGAAGAACAGGTCGCCGTAGGCGGCCGACGGCGGGGCGATGACCTCCGCGCCGGCCCTGTAGGCCCACTGGCCCGCCGGGCCGTTGACGCCCGTGGACTGGACGCTGGTGTGGGCGGGGCTGTCCCCGTCCATGGGCCACTCCGCGAGCGCGGCCGGCGCGATGGCGCCGGCGATGATGGAGAGCAGCGAGATGACGATGAGAAGCGGTCGGGCGGGGGAGGCCATGGGAGTCATGGCAGTAAGCCAGAGGGCGTTATTATGGTTTTCGGATTGCCTGACTGAAGCGTGCCCCGAATGGACCATCCCTCCATGATGCATGTCCAGATGCACGCCTCCACCTCTCGTGGGTCGAAACCTATTTCGCGCCACCCCTCCATCCCTCCAGCGGTGATGGGCGCCTGAGGGTCGTTGCGTTCATGGGCATGCCCGGGGCGGGCAAGAGCGTGGCCGTAGAGGTCGCGCGCGAGCGGGGCGCCCAGGTGCTCCGGATGGGCGACGCGGTGTGGGAGGAGGTGCGCCGTCGCGGGCTACCGATGGAGGCCGCCGTCGTGGGCCGGGTCGCCGACGAGATGCGCCGCTCCCACGGCCCCGACGTCTGGGCCCACCGCACCCTCGAGGCCGTCGACCGCGGCGCCCGCCTCGTCGTCATCGATGGATTGCGCAGCGCTGCGGAGCTGCGGGCCTTCAAGGCGGCCCTGGGCACCGACTTCGTCCTCGTGCGCATCGACTGCCCCGACGAGGTCCGGTACGCGCGCATCTCGTCCCGCGGCCGCGAGGACGACACCGCGTCGCGCAGGGCCTTCGAGGAGCGCGACGCGCGCGAGCTCGGCTGGGGGCTGGGGAAGGTCCTTGCGACGGCGGACGTGGCCATCGACAACGCGGGCACTGTCGAGGAGCTCAGGGCCAAGGTCGCGGCCCTGCTCGACGGCCTCTAGGGCCTGCCTTGGCGCGTTGAACAGGCCTCGAACGCGGAGGGCGCCCGTTCGAACGCCGTCCAATAAAGGCTATATGCGCGGCCGGTCAAGGTGATGCCACAGGTGGACGGCATGCGACCAAGCACCCCCGTAAGGTTCCTCGCGCTGATGACCGCGCTCGTGATGCTAGGCACGATGGCGGCGCCAGCGCTCGCCCAGGAGCAGGACTTCTACTACAAGCGCCAGATCGCCGAGCAGTACTTCGACGAGTCCGCGTGGATCGCCTCGGTGTCGCACACGCCCGAGGGCTCCGACTTCGTCATCTTCGGCATCAACACCGTAGGCGACGACCAGAAGGGCCTGGGCGTCGGCGTCATCTACGGCCACGGCACATCTCCGAACGCGAGCGATTGGGCCGCGGCCACGTTCCTCGCCCCCTACGGCATCGTCGAGTACAGGGACAATAACAGCGACGGCAAGTTCGGCCTGCATGGGGACAACATCGTATCTGTGCTCCCACTGCACAAGGACCTGCAGAACAATGACGAGTTCTACAGGCAGACCGGCGCAACCAACGGCACCGTGACGTGGAACGACAGGCCCGGCTACAAGCCCCTCGAGCACAGCACTCAGAGCTTGCTGAAGGTGGAGCAGATCACCCTCGAGGCCCAGACCACGGACGGCGTGTTCACGATCGTGATGCACATTTCCAACAGCATTATTTTCAACACGACCGTCGTCCTGTCCCCCTACGAGGTGAAGCTCGACTTCATCATCGAGGACTACCCCTACGTCGCGAGCGACACGGAGCTCGCCCTGCTGTCCATCGTGGCCGTCGGCAACGCGAAGTGGTACGACGGGCTGCCCACGGACTACAAGGAGGCGTGGCAGTCCCAGCAGGTGAGCGAGAACGGCATGTACTTCCCCATCAAGGGCGGCGCGGGCTACTTCTCCTGGGCCGATAACGCCGACGTCGACGGCGCGAACCACACCGTCACCGTGAGCACGCTCGCTCAGTTCGCCCAGTTCACATGGACGCCGGAGAGGGCGACCTCGGTCGGCATCAAGTACATCGCGATGGCCTACGGGCGTGGCGAGAAGATCACCCACGACCCTAAGCTCGGCTACGTCTTCAAGGACGGCATCCCGCCGGTCCTGGAGCGGCTCGTCAACGGTAGCGGTGGCCTGTTCCTCCTCAGCATCGTGCTGTTCGTGGCGGTCATAATGGGCGCGCGGTGGGCGAAGGGCCGCTCCGCCACGCCCAAGGCCGTTCAGGGCCCCCGCGGCGGCTCCCCGCCCGCGGGACCGCAGCAGCCACGGCAACCGCAGTACCAGCCGCAGCAGCCCCCACGGGCGCAGTACCCACCGCAGCAGCAGCCGGCCCCGTACCCGCCGTACCAGCCCCAGCAGTACCAGCAACCGCAGCAGTACCAGCAGCTGCAGCAGTACCAGCAACCACAGCAGTACCAGCAGCCGCAGCAGTATCAGTACCCGTATCCTCCGCAACCGCCTGCCCAGTACCCCTACCCCCCACAGGGACCGCAGGCGTCCCAGCCCGGAGCCCCCGCCCCGGGCGCATGGGCGGGCCAGCAGCCCCAGCCCCGGCAGGATTATAGACCGCGCCAACCATAGGCGGCAGAGGTGGGGGAGGATGGCGTTCCTGGACTTCGTGGCAGCCGGCGTCATGGTCCTATCGGCGGCGCTGCTGGTCATCTCCATCAGCTCGTACCGGAGGACCGGCAACGCGAAGCTCCTGTTCACGGTGGGGGCCTTCGTGGTGTTCTTCCTGGTGGGCATCGGGCTGTTCGCTT
>Ga0316628_100001209_pt1 | contig 17976 bp, 17 predicted proteins | sample OWC_Aug_M2_C1_D5_FD_207648 | JGI IMG/M metagenome (GOLD analysis project Ga0316628, IMG submission 207648) | Wetland soil microbial communities from Old Woman Creek delta, Ohio, United States - OWC_Aug_M2_C1_D5_C | ecosystem: Environmental > Terrestrial > Soil > Wetlands | place: USA: Ohio... | reverse complement strand
CCGGCGGATTCCAGGGCGAGGTGGTCATCGTCGAGAACGGTCAGGGCCGGGGCAGCCTCGCCTGCGACACGTCGAGCGCCTATGGCAACAGCGAGGTCCACGCCAACGCCCAGGACGAAAGCCATTCGTTCCTCTGGCTCGTCAACAGCCTCTTCCAGGACTCCCGCGTCTCCGCCTTCCTCCTCGATCCGATCAGAGGCACGTTCATCGGCGCCGATGAACATGCCACGGACGGTTATCGGACCTATGAGAATGTCTCGTACCCCTGCTTCACCACGGCCGGCGGCCGCAGGGTCGAGCTCCGCGAAGGCATCTGGACGGGGGCGTCCCACGCCGCGAACCTCAAGCTCATCAACGTCCCCGTGCTCAAGCACCATGACACGGGCGGCTCCGAGATCACGGGCGCCCTCAAGCACATGTACGGGCTCGTCTCGATGTCGGACGGCCAATCCGGCTTCCGGCACTACGGCGGCCTGGGCGAGACCTGCGGCAAGATGATGGTCTCCGTCCACACGCCCGTCCTCAACATCATGGACGCCGTCTGGGCTTCCCATGGCGCCATCACCGGCTATCCGGCCGGCGCCACGTTCCGAGCCGACACGATCGTGGCCAGCCAGGACCCCGTGGCCCTCGACTATTGGACGGCGGAGAACGTCCTCTATCCCATCGACAACAACAGCCGTCACCATCCCGCCCACGCGGGCATCGACGCCTGGCTCACGGCCGCCCGGGACACGATCGCCTCCCGCGGCGGTTTCACCGGGACGGACCGGGGCATCCTCGTCAGAACGCCGACGAAGACGGAATCGGAGATGGTCCTCTACGAGGCCGTCGCCGGCGCCTGACCGGTCCCTTTTTTCCCCCTGCGAGTTCTGCTAGAATCTTGCTAGAATCGAGGCGCTCGAAAATCGCGGCACGTTCGATGCGGGAGGTTGCTTGATGAGATCCTTGGTCACAGGGGCCACCGGATTCATCGGCCGGCGCCTGGCCCAGGAGCTTGTGCGTCGAGGTGACGAGGTCGCCTGCCTCGTCCGCCGGACGAGCCATATCGCGCTGCTCAAGGCCCTCCCCGTCGAGCTCGTCGTCGGCGATCTCGGCGACCCCGCCTCCCTCGCCCCGGCGGTCGCGGGCCGGAACCGCGTCTTCCACCTGGCCGGTGTCGTCCAAGCCGTCGACGAGCTGGCGTTCGACGCGGCCAACGCCCAAGGGACGCGGAACCTCCTCGACGCCTGTCTCCGGGCCGCGCCCGGCCTCGAGCGATTTGTCTTCGTTTCGAGCATCGCCGCAGCCGGACCGAACGAGCCGGGAAAGCCGATGACCGAGGGCGACGAGCCCCGGCCGGTCTCGGCCTACGGCCGCAGCAAGCTGGCCGCCGAGCGCTTCGTCCTCAAGGCGGGGGCCCGCCTGCCGGTGACGATCGTCCGGCCGCCCAACGTGCTGGGGCCGGGATCGAAGGACCTCGACCGGGCCATCGGCCTCCTTCGTAAGAGGCTCGTTCCGGTCGTCGGCGACGACAGGCCGAGGACGAGCCTTATCGACGTCGACGACCTCGTCGAGGCCCTGCTCCTCGCCGCCGGACATCAACGAAGCGTGGGCCAGACCTATTTCATCACGGACGGACGGGCCTACGCCTGGCCGGAGATCACGGCGGCCATCGCCGAGGAGTTGGGCATCCGCCGGTTCAAGATCCGGATCCCCTTCGGCGCCCAGATCCTGGCCGCAAGGCTGGCCGAGGCGGCCGCCCGGCTGACCCGCCGGCCTCCCCTTCTGACGCGGGATATCGTCAGGGCCGGCCGCGACCATTCTTGGGTCTATGACGGCTCGAAGATCGGGCGCGAGCTCGGTTTCCGTCCGCGGTACGGCCTGCGCGACTCGGTTCGCCGGGCCGTCCGGGCGGGCGGGCGCAACGGGGCCGGGCAAGGGACGGGGGCCTGATGGAGAGAAAGCGGCTCCTGCTCCTCGGCCTCGAGATCCGGCTGACCGACGTCGTCACGCTCGGAGGGCTCGTCTTTCTGACCCTCCTGGCCGGCGCCTTCTCCGGCCGCCTCGACCGGCCTGCCGCGACCATCGGCACGAACCTCCTCTTCATCGCCCTCTATGTCGGGTCCCTGGTTATCCTGCGCCGCGTCCGTCGGAAAGAACTCCGGTTCCTCCTGCGGACCGCCGCCGTCCAGCTCACCTTCCTTCAGATCTACCGGGCGAGCAACGACCTCCAGCTGCTCTTCTTCCCCTGGCAGGACGACCTTGTCCTCGCCTGGGAGCAGGCGGTCTTCGGTTTCCAGCCGCTCGTCGCCATCCAGAAGCTTTACTTCCCTCCGGTCACGGAGTGGATGTTCTTCGTTTACGTCGTCTATGTCGTCATCTACCCCGTCCTCGGCGCGATCATCTTTTTCAAGCGCGGAGAAGACGCCAACGAGGACTATCTTTTCCATCTGGGCTTGGTCAACCTCGTCTGCGGCCTGGGTTTCATCCTCTTCCCCGTGGCCAGCCCCATGCACTGGGAGAAGGTCCGCGCCCTCCTGACGACATCCATGACCTCCGGGCCTTTCGGCTTTCTTGCCGAATGGATCCGCGCCAATGTCCACACGGCCGGCGGCTCCATCCCCAGCCCCCATTGCGCCGTGGCCACGGTCATGTGGTTCATGGCCCGGAAATACACGCGCCGGGGTTTCCTCCTGCTCGCGCCCATCATGATCTCGCTCTACATCTCGACGGTCTACGGCCGCTTCCACTACGTCTCCGACATGGTCATCGGCATCGCCACGGCCATGTGCGTCATCGCTGCGGCGCCGGCGATCGAACGGGCCTGGGAGCGGCGGCCGCTCGCCGGCCGGGGAGGCGCGACGTGAGCCGGGTTCTCATCACCGGGGCCAACGGTTTCATCGGCTCCAACCTCTGCCGCTGGTTCCGGGGCCGCGGCTGGGAGGTCGACGCCCTCGTCCGGGAATCCTCCGATCTCCACTTCCTGGAAGGGCTCGACGTCCGGCTCCTGAGAGGCGATCTCCGCTTCTCCGGCCAGATCGACCTGCCGGCCGGGACGACGCATATCGTCCACTCCGCCTCCACCGTCTCCGACATGGCCGACGACGAAGAGTGCAGCCGGAACGTCTTCGACATGACCTTGAGCTTCGTCCGGAGGATCCGCGAGTCGGGGGTGCCTCTGCGGCGCTTCGTCTACATCTCGACGGCCCTGACCCTCGGGTTCGACGGCCGGGACATCTCCGAAGAACGGCGGGGCCGGTCGGCGGCCTTCTTGCCGTACGTGCGCCACAAGATCCGTACGGAGTGCGAGCTCCGCGACCAGCATGCCGTCTGGGGCTTCCCCGTCGTCATCCTCAGGCCCGGCGACGTTTTCGGGCCGAACGACCGGGTCACCTGCGCCAAGCTCCTCCTGAATTGCGAACAGGGCATGCCCCTCGTCGCCGGGAGCGGCCGCTGGCGCTTTGGCTACTGCTACGTGAGCAACCTCTGCCAAGCCACGGAGCTGGCTCTGGTCACGGAGGGGATAGAGGGCATGGTCTACACGGTAACCAACGGCGTCCTCCCCACCTGGCGGGAGTTCTTCCACGCTCTCCAGCGCGGGCTGGGGAAAAGGCAAAGGATCTACGTCCCCGTCTTTATCGCCCGGGCCCTGGCCGCGGCATCGGGCCTCGTCAAGGCGGTCTTCCCCCGCTTCGAGCGCAAGCTCAACTACTATCGGATCAGGCGCATCACCTCGGAGACGACCTACGACATCTCGAGGACGATCGCCGACCTGGGCTACAAGCCCGACGACGACTTGGAGCGCCAATTCGCCGAGATCGTTGACTGGTATAGAAAGGAGAGGGAGTGTGGCTGGCTGGTTTGAGAGGGCGGCCGGGCCGGGCGGAATGCCTTTGGCCCTCATCTACCTCGAGCTCGTTCTGGCCCTGACCCTGCTCACGACGGTGCTTCATTTCCGCAGCCTGCGGAAGACGCGGGACGAGCTCGAGGCCGTGCGTCTCTACTTTCTGGCCTTTTTCGTCCTTCTTCTCGCCATTCCCTCCGTCACGACGGTCCTCGCGGCGGCCCGGCCGCGGGAGGCGCTGGCCCTGTCCGGCTGGACCTTCGGACGGGCGGGCTTGGGTCTGATGCTGACCGCCGCCGGGCTGCCGTTCGCCCTCCTGGCCGGGTTCATCGGCTCCCGCGATCCGGAGATGCGCAAGATGTATCCGTTCGCCAAGGCCGCCTGCGCCGATCGCCGGACCTTCGCCGGCTATGAGCTCTCGTATTTTGTCCTCTATTATCTGCCCTGGGAGTCCGTGTTCCGGGGCGTCCTGTTCCTGCCGCTCGTCCCGGCGGTGGGGCTTCTCCCGGCCCTGGCCGTCCAGACCATCGTCTCGACGCTCCTCCACATCGGGCACCCCGACTCCGAGGTCTTCGCCGCGGCCGGCGCCGGCCTGGCCTTCGGGCTTGTCGCCTACTTCACCGGGTCTTTTTTCTACCCGCTCGTCCTCCACGCGGCGACCGGGATCGCCACCGATACATTCCTTTTCCTCCGCCGGGGGCGGGGCGTGTCATGAGGATCCTCGTCACCGGGGCGACCGGATTCGTCGGCGCGGTCCTCATGCCCGAGCTCATCGGCCGCTACGGCGCCGCATCCGTCGACGCCTTCGTCCTTCCCGGCGACATGATCCCCGGAACCTGGCGGGACGCAGGCGTGCGGATCTTCGCCGGGGACATCGCCGACGCGGCGGCCGTGGCTGCGGCCGTCGCCGGGCACAGCCACGTCGTCCATCTGGCCGGCTTCATCTCTTACTGGAAGGGGGATGAAGAGAAGCTGAGGAAAGTCAACGAGGACGGCGCCAGGTCGGCGGCCGAGGCCTGCCTCGAGGCCGGCGTCGAGCGCCTGATCCACGTCTCGTCCGTCGGGACGGTCGGCTATCACAAGGACGGGACGCCGGCCGACGAGACGACGGCGTTCAACTGGCCGGGGGACATCCTTTATATGGTCTCCAAGCGCCGCGGGCAGGACATCATCGAGCGGGCCGTCCGGGAACGCGGCCTGCGGGCCGTCATCCTCAACCCGGCCTCCATCATGGGCCCGGGGGACCACAACCCGGCGACGCCCCACAACGAGCTCTACAGAAGGATATGCGGCCGGACGCAGCTCGGCTCGTTCGCCGGCGGCCTGGCCATCGTCGACGTCCGCGACCTCGCCGCCATCATCCTCAAGGCCCTCGAAGGGCGGGGCCGGGACGGCGAGGGCTACCTCGTCGTCGGGGCCAACCTCGGCTACCGCGAGGTCGTGCGGCGGATCAGCCGGGCCTGCGGGCGCAGGGCCTACCCCTTCCCCGTGCCGGCGCCCCTGCTCGTCGTGGCCGGCCACGGCCTCGAATGGCTCAGCCGGCGGACGGGCCGCCGGCCGCTGCTCACCGCCGCCTACGGCCGGCTGAGCGGCTGGACGGCCTACTACGACAACGCCAAGAGCCGGCGGGAATTCGGCCACGTCTACCTCGACGCCGGCCGGACCATCGAAGACGGCTGGACCTACTTCCGGGATCACCTGTCATGAAGATCATCCTGTCCGAAACGCTAAGCTACTGCTTCGGCGTCCGCAAGACGCTCGAGCTCACGGACCGGCTCCTGGCCGACCGGCCGGACCGGACCTATTACATGCTCGGTGAGATCGTCCACAACGAACACGTCGTCGAGGCCCTCAAGGCCAAGGGCCTGCGCATCGTCCAGACGCTCGCCGACGTGCCGCCGGGCGGCGTCGTCATCCTCCAGAGCCACGGCTCGACCCGGGCCCGCTACCGCGAGCTCGAGGCCCGCGGGCTCGAGTTCGTCGACGCCACCTGCCCTATGGTCAGGATCATCCACGATCGCATCCGCGAGGTCGAGGCCCAGGGCCGCACGCCCGTCGTCATCGGGCAGGTCGGGCACGAGGAGGTCCGAGGGATCGTCGGCCAGGTCGCCCGGGCCCTGGTCGTCAAGGCCTCCGACGAGGTGACGCCCGAGCTCTTCGAGGGCGTCCGCAGCGCCGGCGTCGTGGCCCAGTCGACCTTCGTCGAGGGGGAGGCCCGGCGAATCGTCGAGCGCATCCGCGCCCTCGTCCCCGACGTCGTCTTTCACGATACGATCTGCCAGCCGACGAAGACCCGCCAGCGCGAGGTCGAGGCCCACACCCGTCGGGCCGACTGGGTCATCATCATCGGCTCCCGCCACAGCGCGAACACCAGGCATCTTTTCAACATCGCCCGCGCCATCAACCCGCGGACCCATCTCATCGACAAGCCGGAGAGCGTCGAGGACATCGCCATCCCGCCCGGGGCGAGGGTCTTCGTCGCTTCGGGGGCGTCGACGCCTATGGAGCTCATCGTCGAGGTCGTCCGGCGCCTCGAGGCCCGGGGAGCCGCGCCGGCTCGGAAGGACGACGCCGCATGACCTTCGACAGCTATTTCCGGAAAGCGAAAGAACGGCTCCGGGACGACCTGGACCGGTTCCTGTCGGCCAAGAGGAAGGACATGACCCGGGTCGAGCCATGGGGCCGCGACGTCCTCCGGCGCCTGGGGACGTTCACGCGCAAGGGCAAGATGATCCGGGGCGGGCTCGTCATGCTCGGCTGCGAGATGGCCGGGGGGAGGATCACTCCGGCCGTCGTTCGGGCCGGCACGGCCTCGGAGCTCATCCAATCGGGCCTTCTCATCCACGACGACATCATGGACCGGGATGCGGAGCGGCGGGGCGCGCCGTCCATTCACGAACAGTACGCCCGCCTGGCGGACGGCCCCGCTCGGCCCGATGCCGGCCACTTCGGGATGAGCATGGCCGTCTGCGCCGGGGACATCGCCATCTTCCTCGCCTTCGAGGCCATGGCCGGCCTGCCCGGGCCGGCGAAAAGGGCGGCCGCAGTCCAAAAGCTCTTCGCCGCCGAATTCGGTCTCGTCGGACTCGGCCAGATGCTGGACATCCGGGCCGGGACGTCCCGCCTGTCCCTCTCGGAGCGCGAGGTCCTGGACATCTATCGCTACAAGACCGCCCGCTACTCCTTCTCCCTGCCCCTCGCCGCGGGCTGGATCCTGGGCGGGGGGCGCGATCCGGTCCTGCCGGCCATCCAGCGCCTCGGCGAGGACCTCGGGCTAGTGTTCCAGATCAAGGACGACGAGCTCGGCCTGTTCGGGAACGCCAGGACCACGGGCAAGCCCGTGGGCTCCGACATCCGCCAGGGGAAAAGGACGCTCTACTCCCTGGCCCTCCTCGACAGGGCGGCCGGCCCCGCGAGGGACCGGCTCGAGGCGGTCTTCGGGCGGGCGGAGGCGACGGACGCGGACATCCGCTTCGTCCGTGACCTGGCCGACCGTCTCGGCGTCCGCGAGGACGTCCAAAGGATCATGGCCCGCTTCGGGCGGCGGGCGGCGTCTGGAGTCCGCTCCCTGCCCCTGGCGGAAAGACACCTGGAAACCTTGCAAAGCCTTCTGGAATACGTTCTTAGCCGCAGGAGTTAAAACCCCTCCTTATCACAAGGGGGTGAGATATCACCTCACGAATCACCCTTAGGGGTGATTGACCCCTCTCATCTCCAAGGCCAAAATGATCCCGGAATTAGCCAATACCCTCGCCGGGAGGATGTGGAAGATGGACAATCGCAAAGACAAGCGTTTCGTGGAACGGAACACGGTTTTCATCAAGTCGACATCGGAAGCCACCGAGGCCCTTTACGGCCACGGCATCAACGCCCATACCCACGATCTCTCCCTCTCCGGCGCGAGGATCTGCACGCCGCACTATTTCCCGGTGGGCAGCGTCGTCCGCATCATTATCGACCTCGAACGAACCCATCAGTCCATCAAGGTCGACGGCGAGGTCAAGTGGACCAGGAAAAGCGAGGAGGACGACGACCTCTTCGAGAGCGGCGTCGAGTTCCTGCACAGCATCTCCCAGACGCTGCTGTCATTGATCAAACATCTCTACTCGGAAAGGAACGGCATCCCATCCGCCGTGTCCCACTGATCAGGTCCAGCCCTTCTCCAGGGCCTCCGGGCGATCGAGCAGCAGGTCGATGAAGACCGCTTCGACATGGAGGACCTTTTCATTCGGCGCCGTCTACCGGGCCGAGGGCTTTTAGCCTATAATCAGAGCCTGGGAACGGCATGAACGACCTGTCCTCATTCCTTTCCGGCGGCGTGGGACCCCTCGGCGGCCGGGTCGAGGCGCTCGTCCGCCGGAGCGAGGCGCTGTGGCTGGAAGCCCCGGCCGAACCCCCTCCGCCGAAAAAGCGCTATGCCCGCGCGGAAAAGAAAGCCGTCGAAAGGGAGCTCTCCGCCCTGGTCGGCCGGCTCTCCTCCGAGCCGGCCAGGACCGCCTTTCTCGATGGCTCCCTCGACGCCAAGCGCCTGGAGGAGATGGCCGCCGGGCTTCGTCCGGGATTCAGGCGGCTCCTCAGGCTCGTCGACCTCCCGCTCGAAGCCGTCTACGACGCCCGCTTTGTCGACTCGACACGCCGATTCCTGCAGGCCGCCCGCGACTTCGATCCCGGCCTCGGCCTGGCCTCGGCTTACCAAGCCCTCCGCAACGTCTGGATTATGAACTCGCTTCAGTTCGACCTCGGCCTCCCGGTCGAGCACGGCGACGCCATCTTCGCCTACAGCATGGTCTATCCCTACCTCGACAACATGCTCGACGACGCTCGAGCCTCCGAGGCCGGCAAGCTGGCCCTCGTCGCCAAGCTCAAGGATTGGCTCGAGGGCTCAGGCCGGGGGGCGGATTCCCCGGGGGAGGAGAAGCTCCGCTCTCTCGTCGGCCTCATCGAGCGCCGCTTCCCACGACCCCGCTTCCCGGGCGTCTACCGATCCCTTCTCGCCATCTACAACGCCCAGGTGAAGAGCCTCCTCCAGCAGGGGCCGGGCGCCGTCTCCTCGCCAGATGACATCCTGGCCATCAGTTTCGAGAAAGGCGGCACGTCCGTTCTCGCCGACGGCTATCTCGTGGCCGGGGACCTGGATCCGGCCGAAGAGGAGTTCTGCTTCGGGTTCGGGACATTCCTGCAGCTGGCCGACGACCTCCAGGACGTCGATGAGGATTCGCGCCATGGGCACCGCACCCTGTTCACGGGCGGGGCCGGCCGGGCCTCATCCGAGGCGACCGCCGCCCGGCTCGAGGCCTACCTCGCCGCGGTGCTGGAAAGGGCCAGGCGCGGAGCGACGCCCAGCCGGTCCGCGCTCTGCGACGCGATAGAAAGCGGCCTCGCGCTGATGTTCAGGGAATCGGTGGGGAAGCATCCGGAGTATTTCGGCCGGGCCTTCGTCCGTCGGGCGCGGCAGGCTTTCCCGGTCCGCTTTTCCTATCTCGAAAAGCTGCGCCGTCGGCTCAAGGACAATATGCCGCCGGGCTGCGATCGTCTCGCCGACCTCGATGCCGGCCTGGTCGCCCTTATGGCCCTATCCTCGCGGGCGTTCGCCCTGGACTGAGGCCGGGACGCCCGGCCTACTTGGCGATGGTCTCGACGGTCTGGGGATCCCTCGCCGCCTTCCACGCCAGGGCGTTGGCCTTGGGATTGTCGGCCAGCCTGACCGTCCCGCGGATCATATCGCCCACGACAGTGCCTTCATAGAGAAACGATCTCATCTCTCCATCGGTTTCGGCGTCGACCCGGAACTTGATCCGGTCCCCGGCGAGCTCCACATCGGCGACGGCGAGCGGCCAGTCGCCCTCCGCTCCCGACGCGGTCACGTCCTGGAACTGCTGGCTCGCCTGGAGCGTGTAATGCTCGTTCCGCCGGCCGTCGCGAAGGTCCCACGCCCAGCGGCCCGTCACGTTGGCCGGGACGATCCAGAAATGGACGACCCGCTGATCGTTGTAGGAGGTTGCGACGAGGCTCGTCTTGTCGGGCTTCCACTCCCCCATGTCGAAGGTGTGGGAAACGAGGCGCGTGCCCGGCTTGAGCTCGGCCAAGAGCTTGGGCCGGAGGCGCAGGTTGACCGACGTCAGGAGATACATGGTGATGACCGTGGCCTCCCTGAAATCCGCCTCGAAGAGGTCCTGTTGGATGAAGCGGACCTTGCCGCCGAGATTCGCCTTGGCCGCGTTGTCGTTGCTCTCGCTGATGCGGACGGGGTCGATGTCGATGCCCACCGCCTTGACCCCGTGTCTCTTGGCCGCCGCGATGACGATCCGGCCGTCGCCGCAGCCGAGGTCGTAGACGACGTCGCCGGCTTTGACCTCGGCCAGGCGGAGCATCTCGTCGACGACCTCCGGCGGCGTGGGCACGTAGGGGACATCGAAGTGGCTGAACTGCTGCCAGGTCAGATCCTGGAGCGGGGACGGCGACACGAGCGCCGCCAGCCCGGCCAGCGCCAAGGTCCCGAGACACAGGGTCTTTTTCATGACGTCCCTCCTCGCGGGATGCTGCCGGCCTGCATGGGAGCCCGGCGTTTGAGGGATGATAGCCCCGGCCCGGAGCCGTGTCAAACCTTCCCGCAAGCCGCGCCGCCCCGGCTAGGACAGGACCTGGCCGTCGAAGAGGTTGATCGTCCGCTCGGACTCGGCGGCGATATGGGCGTTGTGGGTGACCATGACGATCGTCCGGCCGACCCGCCACAGGTCCGCTAGGATGGCCATGATCTCCTCGCCGCTCTTGGAGTCAAGGTTGCCCGTCGGCTCGTCGGCGAGCAGGATGGGCGGGTCGTTGGCCAAGGCCCGGGCCAGGGCGATGCGCTGTTGCTGGCCCCCGGAGAGCTCCGACGGGCGGTGGTCGCGCCAGTCGTAGAGCCCGACGGCGTTGAGGAGCTCCGTGATCCGCTCCCGCCGCCGCCGGCTGGTCTTCCCGTCGAAGAGCATCGGGAGCTCGATATTCTCCCAGGCCGTGGCGTAGGGCAGGAGATTGAAGTTCTGGAAGACGAAGCCGATCTTGCGGTTGCGCACGGCCGCCAGCTGATCGAACGTCAGCCCGGCCACCTTGTCGCTGTCGAGGACGTACTCCCCCGCCGTCGGAGTGTCCAGGCAGCCGATGATATTCATCAGCGTCGACTTGCCCGACCCCGACGGGCCCATGATGGAGATGAATTCGCCCTTCTTGATCTTCAGGGAGATGCCCCGGAGCGCCTCCAGGGACTGGCTCCCCGTCTGGTAGACCTTGGTGATGCCTTGGAGCTCGATCATGACAGTCCTCTATTCATAGCGAAGTGACTCGATGGGGTTGGCCCGCGACGCCTTGAGCGCCGGGAAAATGCCGGCGAGGAAGCAGAGGGCGCCCAGGATGACCATGTAAGCGGCGAAGATCTGCAGGGAGAACACCGGCCGCACCAGGTAGGCCTCGATGCCGAAGGATTCGTAGTTGATCGGGACCAGACGGATGAGATGGACGATGTTGAAGGCGGTGATGAACCCCCAGAACGTCCCCTTGGCGAAGACGAAGACCGTCTCCAGGAAGAACTGCTGGATGATGACCCGCCGCCGCGCGCCGATGGCCAGCTTGATGCCGATCTCTTTGGTCCGCTCCTTGGCCACGGCGTACATCAGGTTGGTAACGCCGACGGCGCCGATGAGGAGCGTCAGGGCGCCGATGATGCCGAGGAAGATCTCGACGCCCTTGAAGATGGCGTGGCCTTCCTTGGCGTTCTCGATAGTGTCCCAGACGTCCAGGGCGTAGCGGTCGTCGGGATCGAAGCGGTACTTGCGGCCGAGGAGCGTCCGGACCCGCGCCTCGATCACCTTGGATTGGTCGGCCCGGCGCGGCTCGATATGGATCCGGTCGATGTAGCGCTGGCTGTCGATCATCGAGAATGAGGTGAACGGCAGGTAGATCTGATCGGCATCGGGGCCCTGGTACATGGAATCCTGGATCTTCTTCATGAGGACGCCGACGACGGTGAAGGGGACCCGATTGATGATGATCCTCCGGCCGACCGGGTCGGCCTGGCCGAAAAGGTCCCTGGCGACGTTCCAGCCGATGAAGGCGACCTTCCGGCCTTCGCGATCGTCGCCGGCGTTGAAGAACCGGCCGCCCATCTGCGGCACCTGGGTGCGCATGAGGCCGAACTCGGCGGTCGTGCCGTGGACGCTGCGGTTGATCTCCTTGCCGTCGGCCGAGACAGGCCAGCCGTTGTAGGATTCGGGGGCGATGCGCCGGATCTCCGGGATCCGCTCGCGCAGGTAGTCGATGTCCTCACGGTAGAGGCGGATCCGCCGCCCCTTCGGCAGGCCTTGGAAGGCGACGGACGCCTGTCCTCCGCTGATCATGACCAGGGTTTCGCCCAGGCCCAAGGTGCTGACTCGGAACTGGGTCGTCATGCCCTGGCCGGAGGCCATGAGCAGGAGGATCGAGAGGGTCCCCCAAAAGAGGGCGAAGGTGATGAGGGCGGCCCTCTTGCGGCGCTTCCGATACTCGCTCCAGAAGAACAGGGGCAGGGTCAGGTTCATGGCGCTCCCCTATTTTCTCAGGGCCTCGATGGGGTTGGTCGAGGCGGCCGCCCGGGCCGGGAGCATCCCGGCGACGACGCCGATCACGAGCAGGATGGAGATCGTCGAGACGATGACGAGGGGGTTGAGGACGGGCACGCCGATGAAGTCGAGGAATTCTCCCGCCGGGATGGCTTTGGCCGCCTGGAGGGCGACGACCGAGAGCCCGAAGCCGAGGAGCCCGCCGAGGAGCATGATGACCAAGGACTCGCTGAAAAATTGCCAGAGGATGGTCCGCCGGCGGGCCCCGACGGCCAGCTTGACGCCGATCTCGCGCGTCCGCTCCTCGACAACGACCCGCATGATCGAGGCCACGCCGACGCCGCCGACGAGGAGGGTGAATGAGCCGATGATCCCGAGGAAGACCGTGAAGGCGATGAAAAACGTCGTGAAGGTCTTTTCGAAATCCATCGTGTCCCAGACGCCGAGGGCGTCTGGATCGGCCGGCGAAAAGCCGATGAGCTTGGCCAGGTGCCCCTTGACGTCCTCCATGACCGCCTTGCTCCGGCCGAGGTCGCGGGGGCGGAAGATGATGTTCGCAACGTACTTGTCGCCGTACAGCGCCGTGTAGGTCGTCCAGGGGATGAAGGCGCAGCGCTCGTCGCGCTGGCCGCTGTAGTTCGAGTTCTGGAGCTTCTTCTGCTGCACGCCGATGACCGTGAAGGGGACGCTGTCGACAGAGACGGCCCTGCCGACGGGCTCCTCGGTCCCGAAGAGGTCCGCCGCCAGGACGTCGCCGATGAAGCAGACACGCTTGCGGCCGGCCATGTCCTCGGGGTCGATGAACCGTCCCTTCCCGGCGATAGTGTTGCGCATCCGCTCGAACTCGGGGTTGACGCCGCGGACGGTGTTCCGGAATTCGTTGCGCCCGTATCGGATGAGGCGGCTGCCGACGAACTCCGGGCTGATGAACTCGATGCCGGGGATCTTCTCGGGGATGGCCTCGGCCATCTCCGGGGTGACCCGCACGGCCTTGCCCTTGGTGAATCCCTGCCAGGCGACCGTCGTCCGCGAGGGGAAGACGAGGACGATACCCTGGCCCATACCGTGGAACCTCTTGATCTGGGCCTTGGAGACGGCATCCCCGAAGGCGATGAGCACGACGACCGAGAACGTGCCCCAGACGACCCCGGACAGGGTCAGGGCGGTCCGCAGCGGCTGGCGGATGAGGTCCCGGAAGAGATTGCGGAAGAAGATGCCGATCATTTGATCTCGCGCGGCGGCCGCTCCACGACCTTGTCTCCCTCTTTGAGCCCGGAGAGGACCTCGATGTTCAGGCCGTCGGAGAGGCCGGTCTGGATCTCGACCTTGCGGGTCTTGAGCTCGCCCTTGCCCTCGCTTTCGGGGACCTCGACGAACTTCTTGCCGTCCTCGAAAACGACCAAGCGCTCGGGGATGAGGACGATCTGCTTGCGCTCACGGATCTGGATGCTGGCCGTAGCGGAGAAGCCGGCCCTCAGGGTCACCCCCGGCGCTTCCAAGATGACGACCCATATGTCGAAGAGGGTGGCGTTGCCCTCCTTCTTGGCTTTCGGGAAGATCCGGTCGACCCGGCCGGGGATCTTCGTGTCGGGCAGGGCGCCGATCTGGATCTCGGCCGCCATCCCATCGGCGATCTTGCCGACGTCGATCTCGTCGACCGTGCCCTTGAAGAGCAGGCTGGCCATGTCGGCCAGCGAACATAGCTCCGTCCCCGGCTGGAAATTGGTCAGGGGGACAACGGGGTCGCCCTGGAAGACGCTCTGGGACAGGACGATGCCGGCGATGGGCGATTTGATCAGGGAGTCGATGTTTCGGTTGGACATTCGGATCCGGCCCTTCTCGAGCAGCTCGAAGCGCTCGGCGGAGGTCTTGTGCCTCAGCTCGGCTTCCCTGTAGGCGCCTTCGACGGCGTCCATTTCGGACTTGGAGATGAGGTTGCCGCGGTAGAGCTCGAGCTGGCGCGTCCAGTCGCTCTTGATCTTCTGCATGGTCACCTCGGCCAGCTCCATGCTGCGGCGGGCGTCGACGTATTCGAGGGGGGTCGGGTTGGGCGAGATCTCAAAGAGGGGCGCCCCCGATTTCACGGAGTCGCCGACCTTGAACAGGACATCGCTGACGATGCCGGGGATGGTCGACTTGACCTTGATCTCCTTCTCCGGCTCGATTGTGCCTACGGCCAGGGCCTTTTCCTGGATGTTGCCCCGAACGGCCTCGACGAGCTTGGTTTCCACCTTTTTCTTGCCGCAGGCGAACAGGAAGTAGAAGAAAACCAGGAGCATGAGGAGGGATAGACCGCGGAATATCCATTTTTTCATGGTTCACCTCTGACGTCGGCTCATGACCATAAAGACGAATAGGCCGAGCTGAAAGTTCTATGGGAAATGAGGTTCCCTACGGGGTTTTCGCCGCTTGGGTCAGGACGACCTCGACCCGCCGGTTCCTGGCCCGGTTGGCCTCGGTGTCGTTGGGCGCGACCGGGTTATCCGGGCCGAAGCCCTGGTATTTCATCCGGCTGTTGGAGATGCCCTGGGTCATCAGGAACTCGTAGACAGCCCGGGCCCGGTCCATGGACAATCTCATGTTGAGGTCGATCGAGCCGGTGGAATCGGTATAGCCCTCGATGCTCAGGTTCATGTTCGTGAAAACCATCAGGATGCCGGCCAGCTTGGCCACCGTGTGCTGGGAGGCTGGCTTGAGGGTGGCCTTGCCGACGTCGAAGAGGATGCCGGACAGGCTGACGACGACGCCGCGGGCCGTCTCGGTCGTTTCGGCGACCGAGGATAAGGCGCCCTTGAGCATACCGGCCAGCTCGTCGCGCTCCTTCTTGATGGCGTCGCGCTCCGCGGCCAGCTTCTCCGTCATCTTGGCCAGGTCGGCCGATTCGATGGCCAGGGCTTCCCGCTGGATCTGGACCTCGCGGAGCTCCCGGGCGATGCGCTCCGATTCGCCCTCGGCCGTGGTCGCCCGCTGCTCGAGGGCGGCCTTTTCCGCCAGCCGCTTGGCTTCGGCCTCGGCGGCCGCCTTCTCTTCGTTGGCCTTGATGGTGTCCTTGATGGCCTGGGCGGCCAGCTGGGCGGCCGCGCGGGCTTGGTCGGCCTTGACCTTCTTGTCGCCGGCCGCCATGGCCTTGCCGAAAGCCACCTTGGCTCCGTCCACCGCCTTGGGATTGACCTCGGCGGCGTTCATCTTCTCAGCGATCTCGAGGGCCTTCTTGGCTTGCTTGACGGCCGCCGGCGTGGGATCGTTGTACTGGACGTAGGCGATCGAATCGATGGCTGGCCTGTAGTCCGTCGTAAAATTCTTAAAGGTGAAGGGCGTGCTCTGGACGCCCTTGCCCCTCAGCTCGGCGGAATAAAAGAGGACGAGCTCCGTCGGTTTTGTCACCGTGGCGAAAGGCTCCGCCGTCACGATCAAGGCGAAGGCCTTCTTGCCGGTGTAGCCCAGCAGGGAGCCGGAGGCGCTTTTCTTGTCGGCGATGACTTCGCCGAGGTTCTCGGCGGACCCGTCGAGGGTCACGGCCCAGAGAACGTAAGCCGAGATGTCGCCGGCGAAGAGGACGGCCGGCTCCATTTTCTGGTAGTTCAGCTTGACCGACGCCTGACCGTTATCATAGAGGACCGTCGCTTGCATGGCCGAACGGGAGGGGGCCCGGGATGTCCTGAGGAAACTGACCGGGACGGAGCTTCCGGGCTGGAACGTCAGGGCCGTCAGCTTGACCTCGGCGCCGGCGAGGGCGGATGAGGCCAAGAGGCTGGCCAGGGTGAATACCGCGAAGTTGCGTCTGGACATGGGGTCCTCCTTTTCTCAAAAGGATAGCACCGACTCCGGACGGCGTCAATCGGGTGTACGGGCGCTCTCATTGTATTTGAAATCGCCGGCGCGTAGGGATATATTTAAGGAAGAACGAGATCGGGAGGTGGAGCATGGATATCGAACTGAGTCAAGAGGAAAGGGACCTCCTGGCGGGCCTCCTCGAGAAAGAGCTGGAAGACGCCCGCTCAGAACTCCACCACACCCAAGCCCACGATTACAAAGAGAGCCTCAAAGCGAGGGAAAGGGTCGTCCGCGCCCTGCTGGCCAAGCTGACGGGCTGACCTGACGGTCCGATACCCCCGCCTGGGGGCGAATTATTTTCGAGGGTGATGGTATTCAGCCATGAAAGTACTCAAGCGATTTCTCGGTTCGTTGGCCATCGTCCTTCTCTGTGCCCTTCTTCAGGCGTCCTGCTCCAGCGGATCAGACGGACCGCCTGACCAGCAGACGCTGCTTTCACGCCTCCGGGCGCTGTCCGGTCTCCAGGTGACTCCGATCCAGACGCTGGCAGGGTTCGACCAGTGTTTCCAGGTCGATATCACCCAGCCGATAGACCATCAGAATCCCGGACTGGGGACTTTTCAGCAGCGTTTCTATCTCTCTCACCGGAGCGAAAATGCTCCAACCGTTTTTTATACCTCCGGCTATGGGATCGCCCGCAATTTTGAGCATGAGCTTTCTGCCCTGCTCCAAGCCAATCAGATCATGCTGGTCCATCGCTTCTTTCCGGGTGCGGACCCGCAAGATTGGGATTACCTAACTATCCGGCAGGCGGCCGACGACCAGCATAGGATCAAGGAAACCCTGGAGGACATTTACCCGGACAAATGGGTCAGCACCGGGGGAAGCAAGGGCGGCATGACGGCTCTCTTCTACCGCCGGTTTCACCCTGCCGATGTCGAGGCGACGGTGGCCTATGTCGCGCCGATCATGTATGTTCCCGACGATCCCCGCTTCGCCCCGTTCTTTGAACAGGTGGGAACGGCCGAGTGCCGGCAGAAGATCCAGGAGTTCCAGCTTCAGGTCTTTTCCCGCCGGGCTTCGCTCATGCCGTTGCTGATCCAATTCGCCCAAAGTCACAATTATGTGTTTGACATCTTTTCCCTGGATGAGGCTTTTGAATACATGGTCGTCGAGTACCCCTTCGCCTTCTGGCAGTACGGCCAAGAGAGCGACTGCGGAGTGATCCCCGGGGCCGACGCGACCGACCAGCAGGTCTTCGACCACCTCGCAGACGTTTCCTCTCCTTACTACTATTCAGACGGCGGCTTTCTCCTCTATCAGCCCCTTTTCTATCAGGCCTACACCGAGATCGGGTATTGTCCATACGTGTATGAGCATGTGAAAGACTATCTCCAGGCCGTTCCCGAGCCGAGCTATCGCGCCTTTGCCCCGAGGGGCGTCGATCTGGTGTTCCGGCCCGAGGTCATGCAGGACGTGATCCCTTGGCTGCAGACCGAAGGCCAGAAGATCATTTATATTTACGGCGGCATCGACCCCTGGACGGCCGCTGCGCTCGAGCCGGCGGCAGGGCTGGACGCCCTGAAGATCGTCCAGCCCGGGGCCAATCACAGGGTCAGGATCATGGACCTCGACCAGGGGGCATTGGTCATCGAGACACTGGAGAGATGGCTCGGGATCGACATCAACGTCCCCGCCAGGGAGGCCCTGAAAACCCTGGAGGCCCCCCGCGAAAGGCTCCGCCTCTGATCAAAGAGGGGGTCAAACCTACCTTTTACCCAAAAACGGGTAAAAGGTAGGTTT
>Ga0316628_100001208_pt1 | contig 17976 bp, 16 predicted proteins | sample OWC_Aug_M2_C1_D5_FD_207648 | JGI IMG/M metagenome (GOLD analysis project Ga0316628, IMG submission 207648) | Wetland soil microbial communities from Old Woman Creek delta, Ohio, United States - OWC_Aug_M2_C1_D5_C | ecosystem: Environmental > Terrestrial > Soil > Wetlands | place: USA: Ohio... | reverse complement strand
TGGGCGTATTCATATTCCTTCTCGGTGTATCGGTCGGCAAGAAGCAGGTCCGCATCACCGCTCAGACCCAGGTCGTCAGCCAGCAGATCCCAGAACCGGTCAAGGAACTCCCCGTCAAGTCAGCCCCGTCCAAAGCGGAGCCCGCCCCGTCGACCCTTGCTTCCGGCGCCGGTCAATCCCAGCCGGCCGCCGATGAGCTCGCCTCCAAGCCTCTGACAAAGGAGCCCGTCGCCAAGGCGCCCGGCGAAAGGGCCGCCGCGGGCGACCTTTACTACGTCCAGGTTGCCGCCTTCACGGAGCGGGCCCAAGCCCAGGCGCTCGCGGACAAATACAAGAGGGAGGGCTACACGACCATCATCGATCCCCGGCCGACGAGCACGAAAACCTGGTACCGCGTCCGGCTGGGCGGCTATGCTTCGAGGGACCGGGCCGTCGACCTTCTCAGCAAGCTGAACGCCGCGGCCGGCAAGAAAACGGACTTTCAGATCGTCCACGACTAGCCGGAAGATCCATTTCCGGCGGTTGCAAAAAACGCAAAGGATATAAAAAGACATGGCCCCCATCGACCGATCGTCCGACCTCAAAACACGCCTCAACGGCCTTTTCGAGAAAGTCGAAGAGGTCCGAGGTTTTCTTTGACCTGGAACGCAAGACCGCCGAGTGCGAATCCATAAACGCCCGTCTGGCCTCGCCCGAGGTCTGGCGGGACCAGAAAGCCTCCCAGGCCCTCCAGCAGAAGAAAAAGCTCCTCGAGAAGGATATCCGGTTCTTCAAGCAGATCCTCAACCAGAAGGAGGAGCTCGATGTCCTCGTCGAGCTCGCCGCCGAGGGTGAAAGCGTCGAGGCCGACGCCGAGGCCGCCGTTGACCGGCTCGAGAAGGCCCTCCAGGAGGCCGAGTTCCGGGCCCTGTTCTACGACGTGGATGACCCCCGCAACGCCATTCTGACGATACACCCCGGCGCGGGCGGGACGGAATCCCAGGACTGGGCCCAGATGCTCCTCCGGATGTACTTGCGCTACGCTGAGCGCAAGGGTTTCAAGGCCGAGGTCCTCGACCACCAGCCGGGAGAAGAAGCGGGGCTCAAGAGCGCCACCGTCCGGCTCGAGGGCGACTACGCATTCGGCAACCTCAGGCAGGAGACGGGCGTCCACCGGCTCGTCCGCATCTCGCCCTTCGACTCCAACAAGCGCCGCCACACCTCCTTTGCCGCGGTCTTCGCCTACCCCGAGGTCGATGAGGACATCGAGATCGACGTCAACCCCGACGAGCTCCGGATCGACACCTACCGGGCCTCGGGCGCCGGCGGTCAGCACGTCAACCGGACCGACTCGGCCGTCCGCATCACCCACATCCTGACCGGCATCGTCGTCCAGTGCCAGAACGAGCGCTCCCAGCACAAGAACAAGGCCATGGCCATGAAGATCCTCAAGGCCCGGCTCTACGAGCTCGAGAAGACAAAGAGGGACGAGAAATTGGAGAAGCTCGAGGACACGAAATCCGACATCGCCTGGGGGAACCAGATCCGTTCCTATGTGCTCCACCCCTACCGGATGATCAAGGACCTGCGGACCCGGGTGGAGACGGGCGATACGGACCGCATCCTCGACGGCGATCTCGACGAATTCATCAAGGCCGCGCTCGTGCTCAGGAAAAATTCGGGCCCGTCCGCGGCTTAAAGGATCCCGCTATGACCGAAGACGACTCGAAATCCGAGAATGAAGGCCAAAAGCCCGACGGGCAGGAGTTCCTCCCGCCGCTCGAGTTCAGCTCCATCGTCATCCTCCTCTACTTTCCGGCCCTCATCCAGCTCGGCCTCGTGGAGGAGCCGGCGACGGGCGAGCGACAGGAGAACCTGGGCCTGGCCAAGAGGAACATCGACCTCCTCGATCTTCTCAAAGACAGGACGAAGGGAAACCTCGAGCTCGAGGAGGAGAAATTCCTCGACGGCGTGCTCGACCAGCTCAAGCTGGCCTACCTCAAAAAAGCCGACTTCGTCAAGTTGTAGACGCATGGTCGTTTACCGCGGCTTCGACGATCCCCGCCTCCTCCCCCGCCCCGCCGCCGTGGCCGTGGGCAACTTCGACGGCCTCCACCTCGGCCACAGGAAGATCCTGGCCCGGCTATGCGCCCTGGCCGAAGAGCGCGGTCTGCGCTCCTTCGTCCTGACCTTCGAGCCCCATCCTGAACGCGCCCTCGGCAAGAAATCGGTCCGGATGATCGACACGCCGGGCCAGCGCTTGGAACGCCTCCGCGGGACGTGCGTCGACGCCGTCGTCGTCACCCCTTTCGACACGGCCTTCGCCCACCTCGAATGTCCGGCGTTCGTCGACGGGATCCTCCGGAGGAAGCTCGGCGCCCGGGAGGTCGTCGTCGGCCGGGGCTTCCGTTTCGGCAGGAAGAGGCACGGCGATGCAGCCGGACTTAGACGCTTGGGCCGGCAGTTCGGCCTCGGCGTCCAGGTCGTGACGCCGGCCGTCCTCGACGGCCGGACCGTCAGCTCGACGGCCATCCGGCGCTTGCTCGACCGCGGCCGGGTCGATGAGGCGGCCCGCCTTCTCGGCCGGCCGTACGAGATCGTCGGCCGGGTCGTCCGGGGACGTTCCCGGGGCAGACACCTCGGCTTTCCAACGGCCAACGTCTCGACGCTGAACGAGATCTTGCCCGAGGGCGTCTTTATCACCCAGACGGTCCGCGGCGGGAAGGTCTTCCCTTCCCTGACCAGCGTGGGCACCAATCCGACATTCGGTCCACATCCCTTGACGGTCGAGACGCTCCTCATTGACTTCGAGGGCTCTCTCTACGGGGACGATGTCGCCGTCCGCTTTCTCTGCAAGCTCAGGCCGACACAGACCTTCCCCGGCGCCGAGGTCCTGGCGGCCCGCATCAGGAAGGACGTCGAGGCGGCGCGCGCCTGGTTCGGCCGGCGGGGTTGACATTTCGAAGGGCTTCATGCATGTTCAAGGGGCAGGAAATCCGGCCGAGGAGTGACCGTATGGAAGAGAAGACCAAAGCGCGGATCATGGACGCGACGAAGATCCGGCGCGTCCTGGCCCGCGTCGCCACCGAGATCATCGAGAGGAATCGGAACCTCAAGAACTTGGTCATCGTCGGCGTCAAAACGCGGGGCATCGCCATCGGCAAGCGCGTCGCCCACCTGGTCAAGGAGATCGAGGGCGTCGACATCCCGATCGGCATCCTCGACATCACCCGCTACAGGGACGATGTCCCGGCTCTTCGGTCGAAGAAGGCATCTCTCGAGCAGGCGGAGATCGGCTTCCCGGTCGCTAAAAAGGACGTCCTCCTCGTCGACGACGTCCTGATGACCGGACGGACGATCCGGGCGGCGTTGGATGCCCTCTTCGACCGGGGCCGGCCGCAGAGCATCCAGCTCGTCGTCCTCATCGACCGGGGGCACCGCGAATTGCCCATCAGACCCGATTACGTCGGCAAGGTCCTGCCCACCTCGCGCCGCGAGGTCGTCAGGGTCCGGCTCAAGGAAATGGACGGGAGCGAAGAGGTCATCATCGCCGAGCCGGTCAAGATTGGCGGGGGCCGGAAGAGGTGACGATCCTTCTTCGCGGCGGCCGGATCGTCGATCCTTCTTCGGGTCTCGACGGCATCCTCGACGTGCTCATCGACGGCCGCAGAATAGCCGCCGTCGGCCCCGGCATCGGCGCCTCGCCGGACCGGACCATCGACGCCCGCGGTCTCGTCATCGTCCCCGGGCTCATCGACATGCACGTCCACTTGAGAGAGCCCGGCTACGAGGCCAAGGAGACGATCGCCGCGGGCGTCAGGGCGGCCGCCCGCGGCGGCTTCACGACGATCTGCGCCATGCCCAACACGAACCCCGTCAACGACTGCCGCGAAGTCACCGAGAGGATCCTGTCCGAGGCTCGCCGCGCCGGCCTGGCCAACGTCCTGCCCATCGCCGCGGTCACGCGCGGCTCCCGGGGCGAAGAGCTGGTCGACATGCCCGGCCTGGCCGCGGCCGGAGCGGTCGCCTTCTCGGACGATGGCCGGCCGATCACGGACAGCCGGATCATGCGCAGGGCCATGGAGGGGGCGAGCGCCGCCGGCCGTCTCCTCATTGATCACTGCGAAGACAGGGCGCTCGCCGAGGGGGGAGTCATGCACGAGGGCCGTGTCTCGGCCCGTCTCGGTCTTCCCGGAATTCCCTCGGCCTCCGAGGAGATCATGATCGCCCGTGATATCGTCCTGGCCGAAGCCCTGGGGACCGGCGTCCACATCGCCCATCTTTCGACGGCGGGCGGCGTCCGCATGGTCAGAGACGCCAAGGCCCGCGGGGTGAATATCTCGGCTGAAGCGACGCCCCACCATCTTCTCCTCACGGACGAGGCCCTCGAAACGCCCGATACGAACTTCAAGATGAATCCGCCCCTGCGGTCCGCCTCGGATGCGGCGGCCCTGATCGAGGGACTGCGGACCGGCGTCGTGGACGCCATCGCCTCCGACCACGCCCCTCACACGGAGGGGGAAAAAGGCCGCCCCTTCCTGGAGGCTCCTTTCGGCGTCGTCGGCCTCGAAACGGCCGTATCTCTCGTTCTCGACCGATTCGTCGGCGCGAACATCATCACGCTCGGCCGGTTCGTCGAGGTCCTCTCCAACAACCCGGCCCGCCTGCTCGGCCTCTCCGATAAGGGCCGCATCGCCGCAGGAGCGGACGCCGACCTGACCGTCCTCGATCCCGATGCGTCGTTCACGGTCGAGAAGGACAAGTTCGAATCCAAGGGAAGAAACACGCCTTTTAATGGATGGCGACTCAAGGGCGGTCCGGTCATCACCATCGTCGGGGGCCGGGTCGTCTACCCGTTCGACGGCGGAAGAGGAGCGCGGCGATCATAAACCCCGACAGGAAAAAGCTCGAGCGGATGGAGAAGGCGGTCGGCCACGTCTTCAAGGACCGCGGCCTGCTGACCAAGGCCCTGACTCACAGCTCCCACGCCAACGAAGCGTTGTCCGACTCGCTCGAGGACAACGAAGTGCTCGAATTCTTGGGCGACTCGGTCATCGGCCTCATCACGGCCGAGTTCACCCTCTCCGCCTTCCCCGGCAGGAACGAAGGCGAGCTGTCGAAGCTGAAGGCCTCGGCCACGAGCACCCTGGCCCTGGCGCGGCTCGCCCGGACGATCAAGCTCGACAAAGCCATCCTTCTCGGCAAGGGCGAGGAAAAGAGCGGGGGCCGGAAGAAGGTTTCGATCTTGGCCGGAGCGTTCGAAGCCTTGGCTGGAGCCGTTTATCTCGACGGCGGCTTCGAAGCCGCGCGGCGGTTCCTCTGCCCTCTCCTCGGACCGTCCCTGAAACCCGTCAAGTCGGTATCGCAGACAATCAACAACTCCAAGTCCGCGCTCCAGGAGATCTGCCAGAAGGCGGGGCTTGCGGCGCCGGCCTATCGCCTCGTCTCGGAGAAGGGGCCGGCTCATGACCGGACGTTCGTCGTCGAGGTCCGCCTGGGGGACAAGGTCCTGGCCAAATCGAAGGGACCGTCCAAGAAAAGCGCCGAGCAGGCGGCCGCCGAGAAAGTCCTCAAGGGCTTTTTCGGCCGGAAGATCAAGAAGCTCTCGGCCGAGGCCTTCGTCATCGAAGCCAACGACCTGGCCCTGCCCTGACCTGACCCTCGGCAGGCCCTATTCAGGGCCCCATCAGGACCGCGACCGGCCTCAGCGCGCGGATGTTCTGGCAGACGATCCGGATGACGGCGGTCAGCGGCACCGAAAGGATCATCCCGGGGATCCCCCAGAGCCAGCCCCAAAAAAGCAGCGAGAAAAAAACGAGAAGAGGACTGAGGCCGAGGCCTTTGCCCATGATCCGGGGCTCCAGGATGTTGCCCAGGATCGCGTCCAAGCCCACGGTGATGATGAGGATCCAGAAGGGTGTCCAGAAGGTCCCGAACTGGAAGAAAGCGAAGCCGACGCGAACGACCGTGGCGATGAGCGAGCCGATGTTGGGGATGAAATTGAGAAAGAACGCCAGCAGTCCGAAGAGGGCCGCGAAATCGACCCCGAACAGGGCCAGGACGGCCCAGACCATCAGCCCGTTTACCAGGCTGACGGCCGTCTTGATGACCAGGTACTTTCGGATCTGGCCATTGATCGCCCCGAGGATGCCGTGGACCCGGCCGGCGTCTCCGTCGCTGAGGGCCTTTAGGACCTTGGCCTCGGCCCTCCCCCGGCCGGCGACGATGAAGACGAGGAAGAGAAAGACGAGCAGCAGCTTGCCGAGGAAGCCCACGAACGGTCCGATGGCCTTGAGGATGAACGCGCCGACCTGGGCGATATCCAGGTTACCGAGGGCCGAAGAGAGGTCGACCTTGAACGGCCCCAAGCCTTGTTCGAGGAAGCGGACCAGGTCGCCGAGACGGTCCTGGTACCTGGGGAGCTCGCCGACCAAAGCCTTGCCGCTCGAGTAGACGAGGACGCCGAGGAGGTAGAGGAAGACGAACATCAGGGCCAGGACGATCAGCACGGCCCCCGGCCTGGGGCAGCGGCACCGGGTCAGGAACGTCAAGGCGGGGTCGATGATATAGGAGAGGAAGACGGCCAGAATGAAGGGGATGATGACGGGGCGGGCCAGCTTCAGTACGACGCCCACGACGAAAAGGGTGACAACCGCGACAGCCGCCTTGAAGAATCTGTCTTCCTTCACGGTCCCCTTGCCTTTTCGGTCCTAGCCGGCGCTCATTTCGGGAACCCCTTTTCAGCCAAAGACACGGTCAGGGCCCGGAGGAGGGCCTCCCCCGCCGCCTCGAGACCGTCGGGGACGCGCATGGCGCCGCAAAGGACATGAGCGACCCGGCCGATGTAGAGGTGCTGACCGTAACGGTTACGGACATGCACGCCGAGGGCGATCTTCTCCACGGCCTGCCTGTCCGCGGCCGCGGCGTCGAGGAGCTTCGCCAGCATCCCCTCGGCGTCCCTTTCGGACGCCCCTTCGATATAGAAACCTTCCATCTCTCGGCCTCCGGCCTCGTAGGCGGCGACATAGCCGTCGGAGAGGAATTCATAGCCCATGAAGTTTTTCTTGACGTATTTCTCGCTCCGGGCGACGAGGCCCTCCTTGGGAAAGGTCAGGACGAGCGCCGGGAGCCCGGCCGTCGCCTTGACCGCGCCGGCGACCTTGGCTCCGACGTCCAGGAGGAGCGCTTCTGCGTCCTCGCCCAAGCCGAAAGCGAGCATCTTCACGTAGAACCGGCCGGCCAGGAAGTTCAGGGCCTCGCCATCGATGTAGCCCAGGTCGCCCAGGGCGACGGCCTTGTTCTCCGGATAGCGCTCGGCCCCGAAGATGCCGAAGGCGTTGACCGGCCCGCCCATATCGTAGATCTCCAGCGTCAACGTCGTTTCCGTGCCTTTCCGCAGAAACTCGACGACGAGGAGCTCCCGGAAATCATAGCTCAGGTAGCTCTCGGCCGCCCCGTCGATATACTCGAAGAGGTTGTCGGGGAAGTAGCTCCGGCCCGCTTCCGACGGTGACCACATGTCGAGCCGGGGAACGAGCAAGGCGATCTCGGGATTGCCTTGACGCGTTTGGTCCTGGCCGGCGGCGGCCAGGAAAACGAGGGCCGCGAGCGCGGCCGGAACGGCCCAGCATCTTCCAACCGCAGTGCTTCTCATGCTCAGTCTCCGCATCAGGATAGGCCTAATATAGCGGACGGGGTGTCCCTTGGCAAGCACCCCCGATATCGCCGCCCGCCATGGATGCGGAGCGAAACACGAATTCCAGCCGCTTCCCCCTCGGTTGACAGGTCCCGGGAAAAGGGACATCATGGAATCGCCATGGCCGCGTCGCGCGTCGTCATCGTCAAGTCCGGAAACGTTTGGACGGCGAATGACACGCCCGACCCGGCCGTCATGACCAGGATGTATGCCAGGGGTTTTTCTCTTCTGACCGGCGAGAGGGACGATGCCGTCGCCGTCTCGTCGCTGTTCCGGCCCGATGACCGCGTCGGCATCAAGGTCAATACCATCGGCGGCAGGGCCATCAGCACACGGCCCGAGGTCGCCCTGCCGCTCGCCGGCTGGCTCGGCCGGAACGGTCTCCGGGAGAAAAACCTGTTCATCTGGGACAGGACGACCCGGGAGCTCCGCGACGCCGGCTATGCGACGAGCGCCGGGCGGAGCGGCGTCAAGGTCTTCGGCACGGATACGGACGGCGTGGGTTACGAGCCGGATCTCGTCTCGCATCTCAACGTCGGCAGCCTCTTCTCGAAGATCCAGACTGAATTCGTCACGGCCTCGATCAGCCTGGCCATCCTCAAGGACCACGGCCTGGCCGGGATCACGGCGGGGCTGAAGAATTATTTCGGGGCCATCCACAACCCCAATAAGTACCACGATTTTCGCTGCAATCCCTTTGTCGCCGAGGTCTTTGACGCTCCTCCCGTCAAGACAAGGCACCGGCTGACCGTCCTCGACGCCCTCGTCGTGCAATTTCACAAAGGACCGTCCTATCACTCTCGCTGGGCGGCGAAGTACGGCGGCCTCGTCCTCAGCCTCGACCCCGTGGCCGCCGACAGCGTCGGCTGGACGATCATCGAAGAGCTCCGGGCCGCCGCCGGACTTCCGACGCTCAAAGACGAAGGCCGGGCGCCTGAGTACCTGGCCACGGCCGAGAAGATGGGTCTCGGCCGGGCCCGGCCGGCTTCGATCGAAACGATCGAGGAGACGGTCGCATGAACAGGCGTCGCTTCATGCGCAGGGCTGCGGGGGCCGGTCTGGCCCTTGGCGCCGGACTGCCGTCGTTGTGCGGACGCCTGGCCGCACGGGGCGCGGGGCCAAACCTTTCGCGCGTCGAAGCCCGCTACTACAGGAAGCTCCCCGACCGCGAGATCGAGTGCCGGCTCTGTCCAAGGGTCTGCCGGCTGGGCGATAAAGAAAGAGGCTACTGCGGCGTCAGGGAGAACATCGGCGGCACCTATTACACCCTCGTTTACGGAAAGGTCTGCAGCCTCAACATCGACCCGATCGAAAAGAAGCCCTTTTTCCATGTCCTGCCCGGCACTCCGGCCCTGTCCCTGGCGACGGCGGGCTGCAACGTCAACTGCAAGTTCTGCCAGAACTGGGAGATCTCCCAGGTCAGGCCCGAACAGGTCGAGGCCTACGACCTCGCGCCGGAGACCGCGGCCGTCCGGGCTGAGGAGGCCGGCTGCCCCTCGATCGCGTACACCTACACGGAACCGACCGTCTTCTTCGAATACATGTATGACACGGCCGTCCGGGCCAAGCGGAAGGGGATCAGGAACGTCGTCGTGACGGGCGGCCACATCAACGCGGAACCGCTCGGCGACCTCCTCTCCGTCGTCGACGCCGTCAAGATCGACCTCAAGGGCTTTTCCCAGGAATTCTACTCTCAATACGTCCGCGGCGAGCTCAAGCCCGTTCTCGAGGCCATCCGGACCGTGGCCAAGTCCAAGGTTTGGCTCGAGATCGTCTACCTTGTCATCCCCACCCTGAACGACCGTATGGACCTCATCCGGGAGATGGCCAAGTGGGTCAGGCGCGAGGCCGGCGAGCACGTCCCCGTCCACTTCTCCCGTTTCCACCCGATGTACCTCGTCAAGAACCTGCCGCCGACACCCCTCTCTACGCTCGAGTCCGCCCGACGGACCGCCCTCGAGGAGGGCCTCCGCTTCGTCTATATCGGCAACGTGCCCGGGCATGGGGGCGAGAGCACTTACTGTCCCGGGTGCGGAGGCGTGGCCATCGAGAGAGTCGGCTACAGTATCGAGTCCGTCCGGATCAAGAAGGGCAAGTGCGAAAGGTGCGGGACGCCCATTCCCGGGATCTGGGCTTGAGGCCCGGGCTGCCGGCCTTCCTCCTCGGCTTCCTGGCCGCCGCTCTCCAAATCTATCTTCTCCGGGAATTCTCGGCCACGTTCTACGGCAACGAACTGACCTTCGGTCTCCTTCTCGGCTCCTGGCTTCTTTGGGGCGGCCTGGGCAGCCTGGTCCAGCCCGGGCGACGATCGACCTCCAACCCGGCGCGCCTAGCCGGCCTCTACGGCCTGGTCGTCATCCTCTTCTTCACGAGCCTGGTTGTCCTGAGGTTCTCCCACAAGCTGATGGGGATCCTGCCGGCCGAGCTGACGGGACTCGTCCCCGCCCTCGGCTTCGCCCTTCTCATGAGCTCCTTCCTGAGCTTTCCCCTGGGTCACGCCTTCGTCCTCAACGCCGGCCTCCTCGGCGGCGACGTCCCTTCGGTCTACATCCTGGAATCGGCCGGGGCGGCTGCGGCCGGGCTCGTCGTCCATTTCCTCCTCATTCCCCGGTTCTCAAATTGGCAGGGAGCAGCCATCGTGGGGGCCGGTGCGGCGATCCTCGTCCTCGCCGGCATGAAGCCCGGCCGATGGAGGACCGCTCCGGCGGCAGCTATTTTGCTGGCCGCCTGCTTGGCCGGCTTTGACCTGCCGGCCCAGCGATCGGCTTGGAAACCGCTCCACCTCGTCGAAGCTGAGGATTCCCGATACGGAAAGCTCCAGGTCATCCGGACCAAGGAGCAAATCACCGTCTTCGACAACGGCCTCGCCGTCTTCTCTCACCCTGACCCCGGGGCCGCCGAAGAATCGGTCCACTTCGGCCTCCTCCAGCGCGAGAGCATCAGCAGCGTCCTCTTGATCGGCGGCGGTGCGAGCGGCGGCGCCGTCGAAGCCCTGAAATATCCCGGCCTTCGGGTGGACTGTGCCGAGCTCGACCCGGCCATCATCCGGCTGGCGCAGCGACACCTCTCCGGCGCGGCCTTGGCCGCCCTCGAGGACCCGCGCGTCCGCATCTTCCTTCGCGACGGGAGATCTTTCCTGAAGGGGACGTCAAATCGCTACGACGCCATCCTTCTCAACCTGCCCGAGCCGGCGACGGCCCAAGTCAACCGATACTATACGCGCGAGTTCTTCCTCGAGGCCAAGAAGAGGCTCACGCCCGGCGGGGTCTTCAGCTTCGTCATCCCGTCCGCCGAAAACTATATCAGCGAATCCTTGGGGCAATTCCTGAGCTCGCTCGCCCGGACTCTGCGCAGCGTCTTTCTCGCGGTCGTCGCCGTCCCCGGCACGAACTGCGTCTTCCTGGCTTCGGACGGACCTCTCTCGATCGATCCCGCCCGCTTGTCGGAGTCGGTCGTCAGGCTCGGTCTCGATACGCGGCTCGTCAGCCCGGCCATGCTCCCGGCCCGTCTCGATCCGGCGCGCGTCGATTACTTGGCCGGGAAGATCTCCGCGCCGACGGCCAGGATCAACCGCGACCTCGTTCCGGTGAGCTACTATTTCCATTCCCTCCTCTGGGCGGGTCAGTTCCGGGGGATCGAGTCGCGGATCCTCCGGGCCGCCGGCCGGGTCCCATCGATCTGGCTGTTGGACGTGCCGCTGGCCGTTATCGCACTCGGACTGGCATGCCTGGCTTTCATAAGAAGGCGCTCCCCGATCCGTTCCCTCATCCCGGTGGCGGTCATGGGCTTCACCTCGATCGTCGTCGAACTCGTCGTATTCATCGCCTTCCAGGCCAATTTCGGCTTCGTCTACGGCAAGATCCCCCTCCTCCTTGCCTTTTTCATGGCCGGGCTCGTCCTCGGCTCGCTCATCTCGCGAAGGTGGAAGCGGCCGGGCCCCGCCGAATTGCCCATCGTCCAGGGGGGCTTCGTCCTTCTGCTTATCCTTACGCTTATGAGCCTCTCTGGGGCGGGCGGAGAGCCCGTTCCGTTCGCGGTCCTCCTCGGCTTCGGCGCTCTCGGAGGCTATCTCTTCGTTTCGGCCACCAGGCTCCTGCTCCGCGAGACCTCCCACCTCGGGCTCGGCTACGGCGTCGATCTGCTGGCCTCGTTCGTCGGCGTGATCCTCGCCTCGGCCCTGGTCATTCCCATCTACGGCGTTCCCGCCGTCATTCTTCGCCTGACCGTCCTCAACGCCCTCTGTTTTTTCTACCTCTTGGCAACGTCATCCGCCAGCTCTTAGCAGCGGCGGCCGCTTCGAAGACTCCGCTCCCTGCCGCTCCCCGCCGGCCCCTGTAACTATTCGGGTCGGCGCCGGATTATACTATAATAGCCTGCCAAGGCCGCTTAGAGATGTTCGAAGATTACCTTCCTGCACCGAAAAAGAACGGCCGGCCGCCGCATGACCGGGCCATCGGCGTGCTCGTCACCCTGCTCTTTCACGCGCTCCTGGGCTTCCTCGTCTATCATGGCCGGTTCACGGTCAAGATCCTGCCGTTCGAAAAAGAGGAAGTCCGCACCGTTATGATCGTCCCCCCGCTAAAGGTGTCGATCCCGAAGATCGTCGGAGGCCGTGGACTCGCGGAATTGCCGGGCGGCCTTCCCGGAGAGGCTGGCCCCCCGGGCGCGGTCCAGCGGCCCGGTGAGGTCCGTCAAGAACGTGAAGAGGCTCCCGGAGAAGCGCCCGAACAGACGGCCGGCGGGATCGCCCCTCCGCCGGCCGCCGGCTCCGCCATCCCCTCTTTGTCCTCGAAATTCGAGCAGTCGCTCGCCGTCCGCGGCAAGTCCGATCTGACCATCCCGCTGGCGCCGCCCGGCACTCCGCCCGGACCGCCGGGGATCGGCGGCGGGGCTCCCCTCCCTGATTTCTCGAGGCTCGACCGCGGCGTCTATGGCGGACGGGGAGGATACGGGACGGGCCGCGACCGTGGCGGCGGCTCCGCCCGCCGCCAGCGGGTCGGGATCTCCATCCCTCTCAAGGGTTATGACCTCCTGCCCTGGGCATCCATTGTCATCGACAGACTCCAGCTCAACTGGAACCTGCCCGCCGTGCCCGAGGTTCCCGACACGGCCAAGATCAGCATGATCGTCGTCATCAAGAAAAGCGGAGAGCTCGATTCGATCGAGATCCTCGAAGGGACGACCCTCGAGGGCCTCGACCGGGCCGCGCTCGAGGCCATCCGATCCAGTCTCCCCTTCCCCCCGCTTCCCGCTGACTTCCCCGGCGATCTTCTGGAGATCACCTTCGAGTTCGTATACAATGACTAAAAGGATCGCGACCGCCCTCCTCCTCGTCCTGGCCCTGACGCCCGTTCTCCGCGCCGACTGGAAGTCGGAGCTCCTCTCACGCCTCGGCCGCAATCCCGATTACCGCGCCGCCTGGAGCTACCTCATCGAAGAAGCCCAGGAGCTCGAGCCCGAGGACCGGCAGACGGCGCAGGCTCTCCTCCCTTTCCTGGCTGCCAAGCTCGGCGACACCGACAGGGAGAGGGACCTGATCTCGGAATATTTCGAGACCTACCGGGACAACGACCCGGACTTCGGCTTCCTCGATGACTACACCCTGCGGGCCTTTCTTGCTTTCTGGATCTCCTGGAAGCGGATCTATCCCCTGGTCTACGACCTCAGCTTTCTCTCTTACCCTAAAGGCCCGCCGACGGGCCTGCCGGCCTCGATCGATGTCGGCCTGGAGCTCTTGAACGACGCTTTCTACAGGATCTCGCTGGGACCCTACATCCTCGAAGGCGGCCACTGGCCAAAAGGCTTCCATATCCTGACCATCCCGCTTCACGGCCTTTTCGAGCGCTCGGACACGTACGAATTCATCCTCGACCTCAAGTCGGGCGATATCATTTCCAGGAAGCCTATCCGGATCCAGGTTGACATCGCGGACCTGGCCGCAACCCCGGCCCCGGCACCAAGGGGGGCCTTCTCGTCCAGATCCTCGGAGCCGATCAGGGTCATCGCGGAGGGAGAGATCTCCGTCTACGTCGATAACAAGCTCATCCTGAAGAGCCGCAAGATCGCCGCCAAGCCCGCTCCATTCACCTTCCCCCTGGGCGGCCCGCTCATGCAGGGCCAGAAACCCTATCTTCCGCCGCCGAAAGATGACCCCATGTCCAGGGGGGTCAGCATCCTTGACGCCCTCGCCCTGGCCTACAAGGCGATCAAGGACCTTCTAGCCAAGAAGCCCCTGCCGCCGTCCCCTCCCTCCTACCAGAAGGTCAGCAGTCTGTCCTTCGCCTACTCTCGGACGACGGCCGAGGGGTCGTCCGTACCGGCCCGAGCGTCGGTCCTTCTATCGCCCTCACGAGCGGTGATGCTGAAGGAGTGAGCCGAGCCGATTTGACTTCCGCCCCCGGCATCTGATATATCTTCGGGCGAGGGGAAGCTCCCGCCGGCGAGGCCCGGGCCGCAAGGGCCTGAGAAGTGCCGGGAAGAACGGAGGACCGATATGGGCGAGAAGGGGATAGAAAGGCGACTTTGTCAGCGGTTCAAGATCCCCGGAGCGACGGTTTCTTACCGTAAAGAAAAGCTCTTTTCGTCCAGAACGAAGACCGACGAAGAGTTCTGCCCCGTCCTCGACCTCAGCCGGGGCGGGGTCCGCTTCCTGACCCAGAAGCCGCTGAAGTTCAAGTCCAGGATCAGGCTCCAGCTATCCATCCCGGGGGAGCGGGTCCCGCTTGACCTCAAAGGTCGAGTCCGCTGGTCGACCTTCAATGCCGGCAAGAGCTACAAGTACCAGGCCGGCGTGCAGTTCAATCCCTACGGGCTCGAGAAGGATCAAAACATCCCCCAGGCATTGACAAAGATCGTCGCCCTCGAACAGAAATTCGTGGAACCGGAAGCCGCGGCCGGGCCGGGCGGAACAAACGATCTCGGGGCTTAGCGCGAGGCCTTAGGCTTCGCTGACCTGTCCCCTTCCACGACGACGAGCGAGTAATCCGCGATCTCCAGCAGCATTTTGTTGATGGACTGGAGCAGTCCCAGGCGGTTCTGCCGGACCGTCTTTTCCTCGGCCATGACCAGGACCTTGTCGAAGAACGTGTTCAGGATCGGTTGGAGCTTGAAGATGATGCTCTGGGCCCGGACGAAATCGCCCCGGGCGATCATCGGCTGGGCGTTGTCCCGGATGATCGAGAACATCGAAAAGAGCTCGCGCTCTTCCTTCTCGACAAAGAGATCGGGGTTGAGCTTGGCCGAGGGCAGGCCCTTGAGGATGTTATTGATCCGTTTGGCCATAAGGATGAACGGCTCGAACTGCGGGCTGGACTTGAGGGCGTCCAGGGCTTCGACCCGGGCGAGGACGTCGGCGATCTGCTCGACCCCGGGCCCGAGGGCGGCGCCGACGAGGTCATAGCGGAAGCCTCTCTTCTCGAGGATGAAGCGCAGGCGGCCGGCGAAGAACTCCAGGCAAGCGGCCTTCACGGCCCGGCGTTCGAGGATCAACCGGTCGCCGTAGATCGCCTGGACCCTGTCGATGAGAAGGGGGAAGGAGAAGCGCATCTTCCTGTCCAGGACGATCTTGCAGACGCCGTGGGCGTTGCGGCGCAGGCCAAAGGGGTCGCTGGACCCGCTGACTTGGAGGCCGACGCCGATCGCCCCGACGATAGAGTCCATCTTGTCCGCGATCGACAGGACGGCCCCGGCAAGCGAGACCGGCGAGGCGTCCTCGAGGCTCCCAGGCTGGTAGTGCTCGTAGATCGCCCGGTGGATGACCGCCGGGGCCCCCTCCTGCTCGGCGTAGAGGCCGCCCATCCGGCCCTGGAGGCCGGGGAATTCCTTGACCATCTCCGTCAGCAGGTCGGTCTTGCACAGCCCGGCGGCTTCGACGACGTCCGCTTTGACCTCGGCCGCCCCGAGCTTATCGCAGAGGTAGGCGGCGATCTTCTTCAGGCGCTGGGCCTTGTCCTCGTAGCTGCCGAGCTTCTCCTGGAAAAGCACGTTCTTCAGACCGGCCGCCCGCTCGCGGAGGGGAACCTTGCGGTCCTGGTCCCAGAAAAAGCGGGCATCTGCCAGACGGGCCCGGAGGACCCGCTCATTGCCGCGGCGAATGAGGCCCTTGGCATCCTCGACGGCGTCGGCGACGCCGAGGAAATACGGCAGCTGGATCTTGTCCCGGACTACGGAGAAGAGCTTCTGGCCTTCGCGCATGGCCGTGGCCAGGACCTCCAACGGCAGCTTCAGGTAAGCCTCGGGGAAGGACCCGAAGACGACGTGCGGATGCTCGACACTGAATGTCATGTCGTCGAGGAGCTCGTCATCCGCGTAGATCTTCGCATTGAGCGGCTCGAGGGCGGCCTCGATCCGGGAAACGATCATCTTTTTCCGGACTTCGGGATCGATGACGACGAAGCTCTTCTCGAGAGCCGCCTGGTAGGCCGCGAAGTCCCCGGCCTTGACCGGGCCGGGCGAAGCGATCCTGTGCCCCACGGTAACGTCCGTCGCCTTGAACCCTCCGAACGCGGTCTCGACCGGGATCCCGCCGAAGACGCAGAGAAGGCCGTGGATGGGCCGGGAGAAGCGGAGCGAGGTTTCCGCCCAGCGCATCGTCTTGGGGAAGGCCAGCGACCCCAGGATGCGGGGGACCGCAGTTCCGAGGATCTCGGCCGTCGGCGTGCCCTTGGACTTGCGCTTGAAGCCGAGGTATTCGCCGCGAGGTGTCTGGACGGCCTCGAGCAGGCCCTCGTCCACGCCCTGGGACTTGGCAAAACCCTTCCCGGCCGGCGTCAGGACCCCGTCCGACCCTCTGGCGATGGCCAGGGGCGGCCCGGCGACGACCTCTTCCCGGTCTTCCTGGCCCTCGGCGAAATCACCGGCGACGACAAGACGCCGAGGCGTGGCGAGCAGCCTGAGCGAATAGACCGCGATGCGCGCGTCGGCCAGCTCCTTGCGGAATGCGGGCTCCAGCTGGTCGAGGGCGGAGCGGATGTGGGAGGCCGGGAGCTCCTCCGTCAGCAGTTCAAGGAGGAATTCCATCAAGCGCCCCTCTCTCCGCCGGCATATCTTCGGGCGATGTCGTTGACCAGGGCCCGGATCTGGGAGATCATCTTGACCCGTTCGGTGACGCTGATGGCTCCCCGGGAGTCGAGCAGATTGAAGCTGTGGGAGCACTTCAGGCACATGTCGTAGGCCGGCAGGACGAGATCCTTGGCGGCCAGCCGGGCGGCTTCTTTATGGCAGGCGTTGAAGGCCTGGCGGAGCATGGCCACGCCGGCGGCCGAGAAGTTGTACTCCGAGAACTCCTTCTCTTCTCGCAGGCGGAGGTCGCGGTAGGCGACGTCGGCCGACCAGTCGAGGTCATAGATGTTATCCTTTTGTTCGAGGAACATCTCCAGCCGCTCGAGGCCGTACGTGATCTCGACCGGGACCGGCACGAGCTCGATCCCTCCGCACTGCTGGAAGTACGTGAACTGGGTGATCTCCAATCCGTCAAGCAGGACCTGCCAGCCGACGCCCCAGGCGCCGATCGTCGGCGATTCCCAGTTGTCCTCGTCGAAGCGGAGGTCGTGGTCCTCGAGGGCGATGCCGAGAGAACGGAGGCTGTGGATGTAGATGTCCTGGATGTCGGCGGGCGAGGGCTTGATGATGACCTGGTATTGGAAGTGCTTCTGGACGCGGTGGGGATTCTCGCCGTAGCGGCCGTCGTCCGGACGCCGCGAAGGCTGGACGTACCCGACCCGCCACGGCCGCTTGTCGAGGACGCGGAAAAACGTGTCCGGCGTCATCGTCCCGGCTCCGACCTCGAGGTCGTAGGTCGGAGCCAGGTAGCAGCCTTGCCCGGCCCAGAACCGGTGCAAGTCGAGGATCAGGTTCTGGACGGACATGGTCAGGGTTTCTTTTCCCAGCGCAGGATGGGATTCTTGGCCGCCGCCACCTCGTCGAGCCGCCTGACGTAGGTCACGTGAGGGGCGGAATGCAGGATATCCGGATCCTCCTTGGCCTCCCTGGCGATCGATTTCATCGCCTCGATGAAGAGGTCGAGATCTCTCCGGCTTTCCGTCTCGGTCGGCTCGATCATCAGGGCGCCGTGGACGATGAGAGGGAAGGACATCGTCGGCGGATGGAGACCGTAATCGATGAGCCTCTTGGCGATGTCGAGGTTGGTCACCCCGAATTCCTTTTGGGTCTTGTCCGAGAAGACGCACTCGTGCATCGAAGGGGTGGTGTACTTGAGGTGGAACTCGCCTTCGAGGCTCTTGCGGATGTAGTTGGCGTTGAGGACGGCGAACTCGGCGATCTCCCGGACGCCCTTGGGCCCG
>Ga0316628_100001207_pt1 | contig 17978 bp, 9 predicted proteins | sample OWC_Aug_M2_C1_D5_FD_207648 | JGI IMG/M metagenome (GOLD analysis project Ga0316628, IMG submission 207648) | Wetland soil microbial communities from Old Woman Creek delta, Ohio, United States - OWC_Aug_M2_C1_D5_C | ecosystem: Environmental > Terrestrial > Soil > Wetlands | place: USA: Ohio... | reverse complement strand
TGCATGAACGGCATTGTCTCCGAGGCATTGTATCCCCGGTTGAGCCAGGACCACGCCGGATTACCAATAAAGAACGTCTACGTTGACGGTACCGGAAGAGATCTAACGTCAGAGCTGGAGATCTTCCTGGAGCTGGCGCGGACATACCAGAGAAGCAAGTCCCACGAGCGCCGCTACCCGGCAATGTTTCGCGCGCGAGACCCGGCGCCGGCAGACGAGCCGTACCTCGCCCGGAGGTTTTCGGTGGCGTCGTGAATAGAACGCTTCATGCACCCACCTTCACGGTCAACCGAGCGGGGGCTCGGGTGGCCTGGAGTCAGGGGAGACAGGTCTTCTCGTACAGGTTGCGGAAGATGTTGTCGGGATCGGTGATGGCCTTGACGGTTTCGTAGTTCTTGCGGTTGAAGATCTGCCAGAACTCGGACTCCTGGTAGTAGTTGTACGAGATCAATGTCTTGAGCCCGTTCAGCTCTTGCAGCTTCTCCTCCATCAGGCGGTAGAAGTTCGTGTCTCCGCGTTGCTTCATCCCGTAGATGGCGATGTCGATCATCAGTCGGTCGTCGAGCTTCGCCCAGAACCTGTCACTGATCCACTCGTAGTCGTGGACTCGGGCGTACGGGACGACCCAGAGCGGGAAGTGGCCGAAGTCCTTGGCGTACCACGCCAGGAACTCCTTCAGCCGGGAGAATGGCAGAAAGGTGTCCACCGTGACGTCGGGGCGATCGTCGGAGAGGAGGAGCCAGCGAAACTTCTCGGCGAGCCTGAAGATCACCGCGGAGCTGAGGAATTTGCCCACTAGCAGCCGGCCGAGGAACGACGTGGGGAACACGCGGGTAACCCCTTTGTCGTAGCGGTAGAAGTAGTGCGGCGTCTTCAGGTAGTCCTCGCTGCGCGTTGCAGTGCTCTGGTAATAGACGTTCAGCCAGTCGTAGCGGTTTGTGTACGGTGCGCTGTCCACAAAATCGCCGACGCATAGAACTAGGTGCGACGGCGAGTGGATGATCCCGTCCATGAAGTCGACATCCCTACGATCAAAATGAGACCAGATGGATGCCAGATAGCTGTCTATCGACGTGTGGGTCTCGTGCCGGAGGTGGACGAAAGGTTTGGCGGGGACCAACCGGAAGGCGAGCCTAGACAGAATGCCCACGGTACCGAACGAGCCGTGCATCATCTGGAAGATCAGCGAGTGCCCGTTGTCGGGCGTGCACGTGAGCACGTCGCCTTTTGCGGTGATTATTTCGTACTCGAGGCACGTGTCGTGGAAGCCCCCATACACATAGGACATGGACTCGATCGAGCAGCCCGCAACCGCCCCGCCGATGGTGATGGCCTTGAACTCCGGCACGACGATAGGCGCCAGACCTAATGGGAGTGTTGCTTCGACCACCCTGCAGAATGAAACCCCCGGCTCGGCGATGCAGATGCGCCGCTCCGGGTCGATCTCGATGATCTCGTCGAAATCGCGAATGTCGATCTTCTCGTCGGTGTACTTCTTGTCATGAACCTTGGGCACCTGGTGAGAAGCGACTCGCTTCCGCCGGGAGAGGGGCGCGTTGCTTGTCCTCCGGCGAAGCTGCTCCGCGACCCCCGCCACCTTCCGCGCGTGCCTCTCATTCCGCTCTGCGCCCATGGGAGTTATCCTTGATCCGACATTCTTCTTACCACCGTGGTGCCAGGCTTTCTTTCGGATTGGATTTATCCGCCCAATCGGATCGGCACCGTGGCGCATGGCTCAGCGCCCGGCTGACGCCGTCTGTTTCGACTGCCCATTGGATTTGAAGCGCAGGACGTTGTGCGCGAAGACCTCCATCCGCGAGACGACATTCGGCGGATAGGGCTGACCGTCGTTCTCCAGCGCCAGCACGGGGTAGTCACGGGCCTTCGCCCATGGAGCATAGACCCCCTCGATCAGGCGGCCCGGGAGACAGCAGAAGGGAGCGATGATGACGATGCCGGCGTAGCCGTCCTTCATCGCCGCCGCCCCCACCGCCGGCGACACCGTCGCCTCACTCTCCAACTCGGGATCGACGAACTCGTGTCGTCCTTCGTCTATGATCTCTTTCATGTCATGGGGAACCTGCGGGATGAGGCCGGTGGGTCTCAGCGTCGCCGCGATTCTCGCTTCGACCCTCTGCTTCCACGCCTTCTCGATCAGAAAAGTCGCCTCTTCCTTGAGGCCGCCGTCGCGCAGACTGCGCATCCAGCCCTCGCGCCGGCGTCGGCCCTCCAGGATGAACTTGCGTGCGAAGTCGGTGTAGTGGATCCACTCGGTGACGCCGGCGAGCTTCGGGTAGATCCCCTTCGAAATGAGCATCTGGGACAGCTCTTCGACAGAGAAGTTGTCGCGCCGGACGTAGATCTCGCCGATGACGAACACCTTCTTGACCTCCGCCAGGTTACCCGTGCGGGGGATCCGGCCGAGACGGTCCGCCGCCCGCCTGAGTTCCCGGTCGAGTTCCTGCGGCCCCGCCTGGACACCGCGCAGCACGTCCGTCCACACGGATGCGAAGAGCGCCAGGGCGTCGCCAGGGTCGCGGGCCAGGAGCCGGAGAGAGTTCCGGATGTCGGCGAAGTAGTCGCCCAGCACCAGCCCACGCCAGACATCCCGGCTGAAGGTCGGGCCCAGCTCTCGATAGGAGTTCTCCGAGTTGGCCACGAGCAGGACCACCTTCTCCCAGCCCATCTCCTCGAAGAGCCGGTCGAAGAAAACATGGTACTGTCCTGTCCGGCACGGCCCCAGTGTCGAGGGCAGGATGACCAGGTACACATCCTCGCCGGAGCGTGGATTCTTGTCGCGGAAGAACTGGAGGATGGAGCCCAGCACCAGGAGCGCCGGGATGCACTCCTTGCCCGAGGCGACGTTGCGGGCGAGCTGGGTGCTGTAGACGTCCGGCAGCGGCAGGCGCGTCGAGTGGATCCCCTCGCGGAGGGCGGCCGCGTTCAACGCCTCGGTGGACAGGTCTCCCATGGATGGCCAGATGAGATGAACGCGCTTGTCGCGGATGTCCAACCTCGTGCCCGTCTTCCGGTCGACGACGTCACAGAACTCGTCCTTCAAGACGATGTGGTAGCGCCGCTGGAAGGGTTTCGCCGCGACCGGGCGCACATGCCGGCGATAGCTCTCCACGATGTCGAGGAATGCCTCGACCCGGGTGTCCAGGCCCGCGTCGGCAGTGTGCGAATCGATCTCGAGCACCAGGTAGGGCTTGTGTCCCATGAGCCAGCGGACGTAGTGGAGCAGGAACGAGTCGGGTGCGCAGGAGAAATTCGAAATCCATGTCAGGTACAGGTTGTCGATTTTCCCGACCTGCTTGACCGCTTTCATGTTCTGCTGGCCGTAGTACCAGTAGTTGTTGGGCGGGATCTCGGCGCGTGCGTCATAGATCATGTCGAAGGGGATCACGGTGACGCCCTGTGAGGTGAACTTGCGCGGAATCCCCATGTTGGCATCGCGCGTGAACGCGTTGTACGGCCGCCCGGCGAGCGCGATGTACACCCGGTCCGGGTTCTCCTGGATTTCGTGCAGCACCTTTTTGCCCAGCGCCGCATAGGCGACGAGGAAGCGCTGATACTGCTCGACGCCGGTGTCGTAGGCGCGGCCCCCCTCAGCGCGGGCGAAACCCAGCTTTTCCGCCACGTCCTCGAATGCGCCGCGGCTCGCCTCGAATCCGCGGCCGAAGGAGACCAGCGGCCGCAGCATCCGGTCCTCGCGCAGCCCGAAGGCGTGCCGGGCGTAAAACGGTAGGCCCTGAGTCAACGGGCAGGTACATGCGTGCACGTCTTCCATGGTCGGCATGTCGCGGAAATGGGGCACGAAGACATAGTCCGCGCCCCTGTCCAGCACGTCCTGGATCGCGCCGTGGGCGATCTCGACTGGAAAACAGTAGTTGCTCTCCTGCTTCGCAATCCCTTCCGGAACGACCTGCGTGGAGACCACGGCCTTGACGCCGAGGCTGTGGAAGAACCAGGCGTAGAAGGGCCACAGAGAGTGGACGGAAAACGCCAGCGGGATCCCGACGACGATCGGGCTTCTGACCTGCAGTGTGGCCAGGGGAGGCGCGAAGTCCTCGAAGAGCATCCGCGCGCGCACCTGCGTGTAGTCGACGACCTCCGAGGAGGGGATCTTTCGCTTCTTGCGCTGGTTGGTGTAGAGCGAGCAGCGGCCTCCGAATGGGTAGCGCTGCTCGCCTACCTGCAGGCGCCGTATCGGGCAGAGGTTCTCGCACGCCTTGCAGGTGAACCCTTGGTGGTAGGTGATCTCCTTATCGATCATGGTGTCCAGGTCGAAGTCGCCCTTCTCGATCAGACCCTCTTCGTGTTTCTGGAGCACCAGCCGCGCGACGCCGAAGCACCCCATCAACTCGGGATCCGGCGGGACCGTGATCGGCTTGCCGGTCATCTGCGCGAAGGCCAGCGGGACTGCCGGGTTCTTGGCGACGCCTCCCTGCAGCACGATGTGATCGCCGACCGCACGATTGCCCACCACACGGTTGCGGTAGTTGGCGGCGATGGCAAAGACCAGGCCGGCGACGATGTCCTCGCGCGCCGCGCCCTGCTGGATGGCCTTGCGGATGTCCGAGTTGATGAAGGCCGAGCAGTGCTCACCGAACTTCAGCGGGGCCTTCGCCTGGAGTGCGATCGGCCCGATCTCCGGTGCGGTGTCGATGTTCAGGTCGCCGGAGGCCGACTCCTCCAGAAAGGAGCCCGTTCCGGCCGAACAGGCCTCGTTCATCGCGTAGTCGATCGGGACGCCGTTGTTGATGAACACGTACTTGGCGTCCTGGCCGCCTATCTCGAAGATCGTGTCCACATCCTTCTCGAAGTAGGTCGTCCCGACGGTGTGCGCGATGATCTCGTTGTAGACGCCGGCCGTCTCGAGGAAGACGCCCAGGAGCTCCCGCGAGGATCCCGTGGTCGCCACGAGGCGTATCCGCGGCTTGTGCCCGCCCAGTTGCTTCCTGACTTCGCGCAGGCAGAGCTTCAGCGCGGCGACCGGGTCCCCGTGCGTGCGGCCGTAGTGCTCCGCGACGATCTCGAGCGTCCGTGTGTTGATCAGCGCGGCCTTCGTCGTCGTGGAGCCACCGTCGACGCCGAGCACGTACTCGGCCTCGGGGTCGTAGGCGCCCCGCCGCGACGGCGCATGATGCACCAGGTGACTGGACTCGGAAAGAGGCCGGAAGGTCTTGAAGACGAGAGCCGATCCCGGCCGGACCAGCGCGCCTTCCGGCAGCATGGCGCCCTGGCTTCGGGCCAGGTGCGCTGCGCCGAAGGCCTCGAAGTAGGGCGCCTCCCCGGGCAGGAGGAAGTCGATCCCGGGCCTGCTCTGACGGATGAACTCGACGAGATGGCGGTTGCGCGTGACGCCGCCGATCAGCACCACCCGGCCGCTCCCGATCTTCGCCTTGGTCAGAAACTCCGCGACCTTGTCCGCCATCACCTTGCTCAGCGACAGTGCGATGTCCCCCTTGCTCGCCTCGCCCTTGTTCAGGCGATGCGTGCAGTCCGACTTCATGAACACGGAGCAGCGGGCAGAGAGGCGATGGACGCTCGCGCCGGCGCAGACATCGTCCATATCCTCCAGCTTCAGGTTCATGCGGCCGAGCTGCTGGCGGAGGAACTCGCCGGTCCCAGACGCGCACTTGTTGCCGGAGTAAGTGTTGACGATGCGGCCGCGGTCGTTGAGGACGTAGACCACCAGGTCCTCCCCTCCCATCGACACGACAGCGCGTGGCTTGAGCTGCAGCGCATCGAGGCCGCTTTCGATGGTGACCGCGGCAATGACATCGGGCAGCTCGATGCGGTGGCGCCCTTCGATCCCCGTGACAATGCCACGCAGCGGCGGGGCTGCACCGAGGCTGTCCAGGAGGCGCTTCAGAGTTCCGGGGAGATCGCCCTCGTGAGGGAGTATGGCGTGCTCGACGCCGCCACCCTCCGGCGAGAGCACGCAGAGCTTCAGTGTGGTGGACCCAATATCGATTCCCAGTGCCTTTTCAGTCATGGTTCTTCATCATCCCCATGTATTGGAGGAGGTCTGCTTTGCTCGCCAAACCTGAACCATGGGCGTGAAGACTATATCACGAGTTTACAACCATCCAACCTCTCGTTACGTACGCGCGTCCCGTCGCCGCATGTTGCGGCGGTCAGGACGAATGTCGTGCCGGATCGATCGGACACCGATGCATCTGGCCCCTGACCCCAAGGTTCATCGTGGGGGTGTCTTGAAGCGGAAATAGAGCGGATTGGGAAGCATGTCGCCAAACTGCCGCCGCAATGCCTCCTGCCAGGGAAGCATCTTTTCGTACATCCCCCACTCGGTCACGCGCGGTTCTGCGTTGATCTGAAATCGGGCGCGCACGGTCCAATAATACATGGTGGCTGGGGTTAGGGGCTGCTCGATGCGGTGCAAGGCCGCGGGTAGCCCTCGTTTGGCATAGATCCGTTCCGCTGGGAAGATGTCCCCTGCGAGCCAAATTTGCAGGTCGTAGGTCACCGTGGTCAGATTCCCGAGGATTTCCTTGTCCACCGCGACGTCCTGCTTTCGCGGAAAAGCCTCCCAGCGCAAGGTGGGCTGGAGGGAATCCACTTGGACGAATTCATAGCCATAGCCCCAGAGTTGGCCGACAGGCGGGTATTCGGGCCGCAGCCCGACGACGGCCCCAGGCGCAGTGCATGCCCCGACGAGAAGGAGCACCCCCAAGCCCCAGAACCGCCCTCGGGTTCTCTGACGTGGCGCTATCCTGATTTCGTTGGCGGATTTGGCTTGGTTGTTCGCAATCCAGGGCATCTCTATCCTCTCGCCTCCCAGGATGGTCACGGGAAGGGCCGGAGCAAGAAGATCAAATCCACGATCCGCTCGGCGAGGTCCTGGATGCCACGTTCCAGTTCTTGTCGGACCGGCTCCCCCTTGGCGACCCCCCAGGCCGTGATTGGGCGTCCGGGACTCACCCAGGTAAGTCGCCGACTGTAAAGGACGCTCCCGTCCGCCACCCGCAGCAGCGACACGTCGGTGTCGACGAAGAGGTGGACGGGTGGATTGGGCGTCCGCGCGGCCTTCGTGCCGTAGCACTGAACGCTGATCTGCAGCGAGGTGTCCGTGCCGCCATCGGTTGGTTCGGGACGGTCCGCCCCAGCCGCCGTGGCCGCGTCCTCTTGCGGGACCACGGTGTGCCGCGTCTCCGCGCGGGTCACTCGTACGACTCGATCGCGCAAACCGTCATGGATCGCAACCTCAGCGAAGACGGATTTGATGACCGCTTCCGCCTCCTCCACAACCTCCGCCGGCTCGGCTTTGGCGGCGCCGACGACAGCGCCGATGGCGGCCCCGAGGGGAGCCAGGATCGCAGCTTGGCCCGATCCCCCAAGAGTACTGGCGGCGCCCAGGTATGCCCCGCGTTTCGCGCCTTCCGCAGCCCCTTTGGCCGGCATGTTCCATTCGCCTGACGGGGACGCGGGTCCAGAGCGGATGCCGATGCGGCCGAGGCTGGCCCGCGCGTCCTCCGAAGGAGCCGAAGCAGACAGATGCGGCGTAGGGCCGGATGCACAGCCTGTTGCTACGAGACACGCCGCGCCGAACAGGACGAAGAGGAGCCTGCCTCGCATCAGCCAAGGCCTCCCTTGCTACAACCGCTGCATGCGTTCCGTGGATTCGGCCAGCCCACGGCGTTTCTCCCTGCTGCGCCGCAGTAGACGTACTCCCCGAGAAGCATATCGTTCTGGTTAGATTCTCGGCGACCCCCAGGGTCAGCGCCGGCCGCTGCTTCTCCCTGCCGGGGGTCGCCGGCACGCTCCTACGCCGTCCACCGCTCGCTCGAATCGACCCTCACTCTTCGATACACCGGATCGGCTCGGGTGCGCCAAGCGCGTTAATGCGAGAGTGAACACCACCCGCGTCGATCCTCCGGGAATGCTTCGGCCGGTCGATCACAGGCCTGTCAGGGCACCGCGGCCGTGTCGATGATGCGGCCCTGAGAGGTGTATTTCAGGTGATTGAGTCCGTTCATGTACTCCTTCACAACGTTGAACTCGAGGAGGTCGGGCGACGGGTCGACGACGCGTTCTGTGACCTCGATCCCGTTTGCCGCCAGTAGCCCTGCCAACACCTCAAGCAGCTTTTCATTGAGCGCGATCCGATACAAACCATAGGGATTCAACGGTTGGCCGTTGATCTTGACCGACGCGAGATCGACCCGGTTGTACGCGCGGCGAGTCGAGTCATACGCAAAGGTCAGGCCCGAAACTTGGAGCGAGAAGTCCTCTGTGTATTCCACCATACTTACCGTGTACTCCAGCCCCGCAACCAGCTCCGCCCCGTAGAGGGAAACGTTCTTGAGCTTGAACCCCAACCCCGACACGGGGTCGTAGCCGTATGGGACCGCGAGCATCACATCGTTTCCGACGACTTTGCCCTCATAGATCTTGTGCCCAATGTAACCATTGGCCTCCAGAGCCACATCCACCGGATAGCCAGCCTTGGTTACGCCATCGCGAATGGCATCGGCCACGAGGTTCCCGAGGGGCGTGTCCCGATGTGAGCGCTGTCGATGAGGATCGTCCTCGACCCACATCTCCTCCAGATCCCACAGTGCCTTGGCCACGTGCTGGGAGTAGACCGGCCCGTACCGCGGGTCCCGATAGATCCCCGTGCGCAGGGTGTTCAGGTAACGCAACAGCTTCGGGTCCTCGTGGATTGCGCTAGTGACGGGATGCAACACGTGGCTCTTGACCGTAACCGCACCCGCCGTGTCATCGACCTCGATCCGCAGCTCCCCCAGATTCTTCCCGAAGGCTCCAGCCTGCGCGATGATCTTCCCGTTAACGTTTGCATCGAAGAACTCATCGTGTGAATGGCTGCTCACGATGACATCGATCCCCGGAACCATCGAAAGACCCATCAGGTCAAAGGGCAGGCCCAAATGCGAGAGGGCGATCACCACCTCACAACACCCGACCTCCTTGCGCATTTCGTCCACTGCCTTACCAGCCGCGGCGTACGGATCCCCAAAAATCTCGACGAAGTCCGGGGAGTAATACACGCGCTCACTGGTCACAACCCCCAAGAGACCGACCTTCATGCCGCCGATCTCTTTTATCGTCCAAGGCTGCACAAAAGCCTTGAGCAGGGGCACCGAGCTGAAATCCACATTGGCCGCGAGGATGGGTAGGGCCACCGGATCTCCGAAAGGCTGGCCTGTTATTGGATTGAAGCCCGCCAGAACGTAGCCCAGGACGACGGGGCCGAGATCGAACTCGTGATTCCCCAGCGCCATCGCATCGTAGAGACCCTCCATGATCTTGAGTTCGGGATACCCCAGGTACTTGTTGAAGGCGAACGTGCCCACAAACGCGTCGCCGGCATGCAGGGCAAGCACGTTCTCGTTTTCCGATCGCAGTTTTTTGATCAGGGTCGACATCCGCCCGATCCCGCCGTACTGATCGTGGGGACCGAATGGGAACAGGTTGGAGTGCGTGTCATTGGTGTGGAGGATCACCAGTTCCGTAGCGATCGCCGACGAAGAGATCCCCGCAAGTAAAAGAACCGCCAGACCCAAAACAAAAACTTTATGGCGCATGATGACACCTCCTCACGATTGGCGTCGGCCAGTAATACGACCCCCTGAGTCAACTGATGGAAACAATGGAGATACGGTAACTCAGGTAGGACCTGGTCCAATCCAGGCGCGTAAGCCGGGGCACGGAGGCGGGGAGCGGCTGCCAGTCATGTATGAAGACCAGTGCATGGGAGGTGCCAGTTGGTAGCAAGACAGAAAGAAGGAGGGCGCCGATGCTCTACGCGCCCGAAGCACAGCGCGTTAAAGTCCGGGCGGGGCAGATGAACACGCAAGGCGGAGCCGAGGGCTCCGCCTACCATACCGAGCGGCCGCATACGCAAACCGCCTAACGCGTTGGGCACCCGTGCCCGCGCGAGGCGTTCGGGATTGGCCGTGCCGGTTCCACCGCGAGGATCCGAGTCCAACCGGGTTATGCCTCCTGGCGGCGTCGCCACATCGGAATCGAAACACGTGGAGATCACACCAGAGCATCCGATCTCTCCCGGTGGATATCCGAAGAGATACGCCACGCGTTCACAAAGAGAGACGCCTTTGTGGGAGTCCGTGCCTCTCCCCTACGGCCGACGCTCACGTGAGCGGTGCCGAATCCGCAAGCCGCCACCGGCCGCCGCAACTGCGGTGAGGACAAACAGACCCGTCCCCAGCGGATGGACGACTGCGAAAACCACCGGCGTCAGCGCGACCCGCGTGAGGAGCTTGAGCCCCTCGTACCTTGCGATGAACGCCGCCACCGGTGGCGAATAGCCCTCATAAAGGCCCACCAGTGCCCTGCCAGTCGCGTGCGGCAGGAGATACGCATCCCGGAAGTCCCTGAGCGTTTGCACGTGCGGGGCAAGAGAAGACCCGTAGGCCGCCGTGGCGATGAAGCAGGGCCCGCCGTCCCGACTCCCGGCGCCGGGTGGGTCGGCGCCGCCCCCCCCGCCGGTGGTGGTGTCGAGGACGAAGACGCCGCCCCCGGCCGTCCCCGCGTAGAGCCGCGGCGGCGTCGAGGAGTCCAGGGCGAGCCTGTTGACATGGAGATTGGTGAGGCCGGCATTTGCCGCGCTCCAGCTCGCGCCCCCGTCCGTGCTCTTGAAGACGCCACCGGCGAACATCCCCGCGTAGAGGGTAGTCGGGGTCGTGGGGTCGAGGGCGAGGGCGCCGACCCTGCAACCGTAATATCCCTCGCAAGGCAGCCCCGTGCTCGCCGCGCTCCAGCTCCCGCCCCCGTCCGTGCTCTTGAAGACGCCGCTCCCATCCGTCCCCGCGTAGAGGGTGGTCGGGATCGTAGGATCGAGGGCGAGGGCGAGGACGGTACATGCGTAGCTTCCACAGGTCAGCCCCGTGCTCGCCGCGTTCCAGCTCCCGCCCCCGTCGGTACTCTTGAAGACGCCGCCGCCGATCGTCCCCGCGTAGAGGGTGGTCGGCGTCTGGGGGTCGAGGGCGAGGGCGTGGACGGTGCATGCGTAGCTTCCACAGGTCGTCTGCCCCAGCCCCGTGCTCGCCACACTCCAGCTCCCGCCCCCGTCCGTGCTCTTGAAGACGCTCGGCCATGATGATATCCCGGCGTAGAGCGTGCTCGGGGTCTGGGGGTCGAGGACGAGGGCGGGGACGGCGTAGAGGGACGTCGGCAGCCCCGTGCTTGCCGCGTTCCAGCTCCCGCCCCCGTCCGTGCTCTTGAAGAGACCACCCATTTCCGCGCTCGACCCCGTCCCGGCGTAGAGCGTGCTCGGGGTCTGGGGGCCGAGCGCGAGAGAGCCAATTCGGACGAACGCCGGCAGCCCCGTGTTCACCGCGTTCCAGCTCGTGCCGCCGTCCGTGCTCTTGAAGACGCCCGCCGAGCTCCTGAAGTCCCCCGATGAGATCCCGGCGTATGCGATCCCGGCGTAGAGCGTGGTTGGGGTCTGGGGGTCGAGGGCGAGGGCGGTGATGGAGAAGGGGGAGGCCGTCGGCAGCCCAGTGCTCGCCGCGCTCCAGCTCCCGCCCGCGTTCGTGCTCTTGACGACGCCAAACGTCGGCGTCCCCGCGTAGAGCGTGGTCGGCGTCTGGGGGTCGAGGGCGAGGACGGAGATGTCGGCGCCCAGCAGCCCCGTGCTCGCCGCGCTCCAGCTCCCGCCCGCATTCGTGCTCTTGAACGCGCCCCCTCCCGGCGTCCCCGCGTAGAGGGTGGTCGGGGTGTGGGGGTCGACCGCGAGGGCGGAGACGCCGCACGTGGAAATAAACGGTCCAGTGACACAGGCCAGCCCCGTGTTCACCGCGCTCCAGCTCGTGCCCCCGTCCGTGCTTTTGACGACGCCGCTCCCGTCCGTTCCCGCGTAGAGGGTGGTCGGGGTCTGGGGGTCGAGGGCGAGGGCTGAGACGGGGCAAGGGCCAAACCCACAAAGCGGCAGCCCGGTGCTCGCCGGGCTCCAGCTCCCACCCCCATCCGTGGTCTTGAAGATGCCGCCGCCGCCTCCCAACACTGCGTAGAGGGTAGTCGGGTTCTGGGGGTCGACGAGGAAGAGAGAGATCCACGTCGGCGCCATATTCATACGGCTCCAGCTCCCTCCCCCGTCCGTGCTCTTGTATGCAGAGAAGGCACACCCAAATTTCCCGCAGCCCGACGCCGCTCCCGCGTAGAGGGTGGTCGGGGTCTGGGGGTCGAGGGCGAGACTTGTGACACTGTCGAAGAGCTGCCCCCTACTCCAGCTCGCGCCGCTGTCCGTGCTCTTGAAGACGCCCGCCCCCGTCCCGGCGTAAAGGGTGGTCGGGGTCTGGGGGTCGAGGGCGAGGTGGCCGACGCTGCAAAGCGCGTCGCCACACATGAGCCCCGCGTTCGCCGCGCTCCAGCTCGTGCCGCCATTTGTGCTCTTGTAGACACCGGCAGACGTTCCAGCGTAGAGCGTGGTCGGGGTCCGGGGATCGATGGCGAGGGCGCTCACGCTCCCGCCATACGGCCCGATGCTCGTCCAGTCCGCCGCGGCCGGCCCGGCCGCCCCGAGTAGGAGCCCGGTCACGACCGCGAGGCCGACGAGGCGTGCGCTGACTCGGGATCGCGTAGCGCCGCTTGTCATGACTCTCTCCTCCTGTCGTGCTGCGGGGCGCGGGAGCGCCAACCTCGGTGAACCACACAGGGAAGGAGGGCCAGGGCGACCACCCCGCTCCCAAGGAGGCCGAACGCCAGGGTGGGGACGGCCAGGGCGAGGTGCGCCCATCCCGCCACCGGCCAGAGCGCGCCGCGCACGACGCGGCGCACGCCGTCGTGATCCCGAATCACATCGGCGAGGGGCGGGCTGATCCGGTAATACCCCGCGACGAAGAGTCGGCCAGGACCGTGGGTCAGCAGGTAGCGGTCGCGGAATTCCCGGAGGACTTGCACGTCTGGCGCCAGCGGCGAACCGTACGCCGCCGTGGCGATGAAACACCCGCCGCCACCACCACCTCCACCGCCTCCGCCGCCTCCGCCACTGGCGGAGGCGTCAATGGCGAAGACGCCGCCCTCGGATGTCCCGGCGTAGAGCCGAGCCGGCGTCGAGGCGTCGAGGGCGAGCGCCATGACGAAAAGATCGGTGAGGCCCGCATTCAGCGCGTTCCAACTCCCACCCCCGTCCGTGCTCTTGAACACGCCGCTCCCAACAGCGGCGTCCCCAAGCGTCCCGGCGTAGAGGGTGGTCGGGGTCTGGGGGTCGATGGCGAGGGCGGAGACGCTGCAGCCGGAGACACACGTCAGCCCCGTGTTCACCGGACTCCAGCTCCCACCCCCGTCCGTGCTCTTGAAGACACCGCTCCCAGCCGTCCCGGCGACGATCCCAACCGTCCCGGCGTAGAGGGTGGTCGGGGTTTGCGGGTCGACCGCGAGGGCGGAGACGCCGCAAGTGACAATAAAAGGTCCAGTGCGACAGTCCAGCCCCGTGTTCACCGGGCTCCAACTCCCACCTCCATCCGTGCTCTTGAAGGTGTAGTGAACGAAAACCCTGGGTGCTGACGTCACCGCTGACGCGTAGACCGTGGTCGGGGTCGTGGGGTCGACGGCAAGGGCCTCGACATCGCAGGCGTGGATTCCACAGGTCAAACCTGTGTTCGCCGGGCTCCAGCTCGTGCCGCCGTCCGTGCTCTTGTAGACGCCGGCAACCGTCCCGGCGTAGAGCGTGGTCGGGGTCTTCTGGGCGATGGCGAGGACAGAGACGCGGCACGTGGCGCTTCCGCACGTCAGGCCCGTGTTCGCCGGGCTCCAGCTCGTGCCCCCGTCCGTAATCTTGAAGATGCCGCCATCATCCGCCCCGGCATAGAGCGTGGTCGGGGTCTGGGGGTCGATGGCAAGGGCTTGGATCCTGCGATCGTCTCCACCCGGCAGCCCTATGTTCATCGGGCTCCAGCTCGCGTTCGCCCCGGTGCGCTTGAAGACACCATAATCGGTTCCCGCGTACAGCGTCGGCGGGGTCTTCTGGTCGAGGGCGAGGACTCGAACCGGGATGGCACTCGGCAGCCCCGTGTTCGCTGGGCTCCAGCTCGTGGCCCCGTCCGTGGTCTTGAAGACGCCCGCCGGCGTCCCGGCGTAGAGAGTGGTCGGGGTTTGGGGGTCGACGAGGGCGAAGACGCCCCCAAACGGCAGTCCGGTGTTCGCCGGACTCCAGCTCCCGCCACCGTCCGTGCTCTTGAAGAGGCCATCGTCAACCGTCCCGGCATAGAGCGTGGTCGGGGTCTGGGGGTCGAGGGCGAGGGCCCCGACCTCGATAGAACTCGGCAGTCCCGTGTTCGCCGCCGTCCAATTCGTGCCCCCGTCAGTGGTTTTGAAGATGCCATCGCCTGTCGCCGCATAGACGGTGGTCGGCCTCTGGGGGTCGATGGCGAGGGCTGAGACGGGGCAAGGGCCAAATCCACAAAACGTCAGCCCCGTGTTCACCGGACTCCAGTTCGTGCCCCCATTTGTGCTCTTAAAGACGCCGCCTAAGGTCCCTGCGTAGAGGGTGGTCGGGGTCTGGGGGTCGAGGGCGAGAGCGTTAATGCTGCATGTTAAGCTTGGACACGCCAGCCCCGTGTTCGCTGGGCTCCAGCTCGTGGCCCCGTCCGTAGTCTTGTAGACGCCGACATCCGTTCCGGCGTAGAGCGTGCTCGGGGTCGTGCGGTCGAGGGCGAGCGCGCGGACATCAAGCGGCAGGCCCGTGTTCGCCGCGTTCCAGTTCGTGCCCCCGTTTGTGCTCTTGAAGACACCGCTCTCATCCGTCGCCGCGTAGACGGTGGTCGGGGTCTGGGGGTCGATGGCGAGGGCGCGGCGCCCGACAAATGGGCTACGAGGCGGCAGTCCTGTGTTCGCCGCCGTCCAATTCGTGCCCCCGTCAGTGGTTTTGAAGATGCCATCGTCCGTCGCCGCGTAGACGGTGGTCGGGGTCTGGGGGTCGATGGCGAGGGCGCGAACCATCCCGCCAAACGGCCCGATGCTCGTCCAATCCGCCTGGGCGGGCCGGGCTCCCACGCACGCGAGCACCGCGAGAGCCGTAACGCAGACGAGGCGTGCGCCGACCCGGGTTCGCGTCGTGTCCCTTGTCATGACTCCGCCCTCCTGCCGCGCCGCGGGGCGCGGGAGCGCCAACCTCGGTGGCCCACACAGGGGACAAGGACGAGGGCGACCACACCACCCCCGAGTAGGCCGAACGCCAGGGTGGGGGACGCCAGGGCGAGGCGAGCCCACCCCGCCACCGGCCAGAGCGCGCCGCGCACGGCCCAGCGCACGCCGTCGTGGTCCCGGATCAGCTCGGCGAGGGGCGGGCTGAGCCGGGCGTACAGGCCGACCACGACGCGGCCCGGGGCGGTGGTCCGGAGGTAGTGGTCGCGGAATTCCCGGAGGACCAGCACGTCTGGCGCCAGCGGTGAGCCGTAGGCGGCCGTCGCGATGAAGCAGCCGCCACCACCTCCGCCGCCGCCGTCCCCGCCGCCTGTGGCTGTGTCAAGGACGAATACACCGCCCCCGTATGTCCCAGCGTAGACCCGCGTCGGCGTCGAGGCGTCCAGGGCGAGCGTGTGGACAGGGAGATTGGGGAGGCCGCGATTCAGCGGCCTCCAGCTCGTGCCCCCGTCCGTGGTCTTGTAGACACCGTCGTACCCGGCCCCCGCGTAGAGCGTGGTCGGGGTCGTGGGGTCGAGGGCGAGGGCATAGACAGTGCACGTGCGGCCTCCGCACGTCAGTCCGGTGTTCACCGCGATCCAGTTCCCGCCCCCGTCAGTGCTCTTGAAGACGCCACTTCCCCCAGCGTAGAGGGTAGTGGGAGTCCTGGGGTCGATGGCGAAGGCGGAGACGCCGAAGTACGTCGGCAGCCCCGTGTTCACCGGGCTCCAGCTCGTACCCCCGTCCATGCTCTTGGAGATGCCCATGAAGCTGAAATCTCTGCCGGAAATCGACCCTGCCGCGTAGAGCGTGGTCGGGGTCTGGGGGTCGAGGGCGAGGGCGGAGACGCGGCAAGGGTAGGCTCCACACGTCGGCCCCGTGGGCGTCGGGCTCCAGTTCCCGCCCCCGTCCGTAGTCTTAAAGACACCATTTACGAACGACCACGTGTAGAGGGTCGTAGGGGTCGAGGGGTCGAGGGCGAGGGCGTCGGAGGACGTCGGCAGCCCCGCGTTCGCCGGGCTCCAGGTCCCGCCGCCGTCCGTGGTCTTGTAAACACCGCGGTACGCCACCCCCGCGTAGAGCGTGGTCGGGGTCTGGGGGTCGATAGCGAGGGCGGAGGCGCCGCAAGTGTTCAAAGGCCACGATCCGCACGTCAGCCCCGTATTCAACAGGCTCCAGCTCGTACCCCCGTCCGTGCTCTTGAAGACGCCGTGGTACGCCACCCCCGCGTAGAGCGTGGTCGGGGTCTGGGGGTCGATAGCGAGGGCGGCGATGTCGGTGTTCGCCAGCCCCGTGGTCGCCGGGCTCCAGGTCGTACCCCCGTTCGTGCTCTTGAAGACGCCGTGGCCGGAGCGGCCGTCCCCCGTCGCGGCGTAGAGGGTCGTGGGGGTCGTCGGGTCGAGGGCGAGGCTTCGGACGGAGGGGTAGGTCAGCCCCGTGGTCGCCTGGCTCCAGGTCGCGCCCCCGTCGGTGCTCTTGGAGACGCCGCTTCCCCCCGCGTAGAGCGTCGTCGGGGTCTGGGGGTCGAGGGCGAGGGCGGTGATGTTGGTGTCCGGCAGCCCCGTATTCACCGGGCTCCAGCTCCCGCCCCCGTCCGTGCTCTTGAAGACACCAGCGTTCGCCGTCCCGGTGTAGAGGGTGGTCGGGGTCTGGGGGTCGAGGGCGAGGGCGAAGACAGCGCACGTGCCGCTTCCACACGTCAGCCCCGTGTTCGCCGCGCTCCAATTCCCGCCCCCGTCCGTGCTCTTGAAGACGCCGCCCAATATCGAGAATATCCCGGTGTAGAGGGTGGTCGGGGTCTGGGGGTCGATAGCGAGGGCGGAGACGGAGCAAGGGGAAACCCCACAAGTCGGCAGCCCCGCGTTCACCGGGCTCCAACTCCCGCTTCCGTCCGTGGTCTTGAAGAGGCCCCCCGACGTCCCCGCGTAGAGCGTGGTCGGGGTCTGGGGGTCGAGGGCGAGGGCCTGAACATCAAGGCTCGTCAGCGCCGTGGTCGCCGCGTTCCAGGTCGTGCCCCCGTCCGTGCTCTTGAATACACCATACTGGAACGTCCCGGCGTAGAGGGTCGTGGGGGTCGTGGGGTCGATAGCGAGGGCAGAGACAAAGCACGCGCCGCCTCCACACGTCAGCCCCGTGTTCACCTGGCTCCAGCTCGTGCCCCCATTCGTGCTCTTGTAGACGCCCTGTCCTGTCCCGGCGTAGAGGGTCGTGGGGGTCGTGGGGTCGATAGCGAGGGCGCCAACGCTCCCGCCATACGGCCCGATGCTCGTCCAGTCCGCGGCGGCCGGCCCCGGCTCCCCGAGCAGGAGCCCGGTCACAAGCACGAGGCCCCCGAGGAGTCCGCACAGCCCGCGTCGCCCGCCCGATCGCATCCGGTGCATGGTCCGCCTCCTTCCGCCGGCGCTCGCATCGGCGAGCGCGAACAGCAGCCCAGGGAGCAGGCCCCCGCCCAGGATCGGCGGTCGCGCCCGCACGATCGAATGGCGTGGCTCATGGCTCCGTCCTCCTGCCGCGCCGCGGGGCGCGGGAGCGCCAACCTCGGTGGACCACGCATGGGAGAAGGACGAAAGCGACCACACCACCCCCGAGGAGGCCGAACGCCACGGTGGGGGCGGCCAGGGCGAGGCGGGCCCACCCCACCACCGGCCAGAGCGCGCCGCGCGCGGCCGCGCGCGCCATGTCATGGTCCCGGATCACATCGGCGAGGGGCGGGCTGAGCTGGTAGTACCCTGTGACGAAGAGGCGGCCCGGGGCGCTGGTCAGCAGGTAGCGGTCCCGGAACGCCCGCAGCGCCGCCACTTCGGACGCCAGGGGCGAGCCGTAGGCGGCCGTGGCGATGAAGCAGT
>Ga0316628_100001206_pt1 | contig 17985 bp, 13 predicted proteins | sample OWC_Aug_M2_C1_D5_FD_207648 | JGI IMG/M metagenome (GOLD analysis project Ga0316628, IMG submission 207648) | Wetland soil microbial communities from Old Woman Creek delta, Ohio, United States - OWC_Aug_M2_C1_D5_C | ecosystem: Environmental > Terrestrial > Soil > Wetlands | place: USA: Ohio... | reverse complement strand
GGCATAACTGATGAGCGAGGAAGTCTCCGCCCCGATGGCCGGGGTGATTCCCACGATCAGGCCGATGACGCAGGAGCGGATAAAGGTAACGGTGCAGGCCTTCAATTCGTGGAATTTCGGGATGATGTCCTTCAGCACCGTCTTCACCTTGGGGGCGGTGAGAATCGTCTCCATCTGGCGAAATCCCTCGGAGAGGGCGAAAAGCCCGATGAGCATGGGGACGAAGGAAAAACCCCCGGTCAGCTCGATCCGGCCGAAGGTGAAACGGGGGAATCCACCCATGGGATCGAGGCCCACCATGGCGATCAGGAGCCCCAGGCCTCCCGAGATCAGGCCTTTAAGGGGGGAGCGGCCCGCGAGGGTGACCACCACCGAAAGCCCGAAGACCGCCAGGGCAAAATATTCCGGGGCGCTGAACCGCAGGGCGAAGCTGGCCAGGATGGGGGCGAAGAAAGTGAGACAAAGGGCGGTGAAGGTGCCCCCGATGCCCGAGGCCACGGTGGCGATCCCGATGGCTTTGCCGGCCAACCCTTTTTGGGCCATGGGATATCCGTCGAAGGTGGTGGCCACCGCGGCCGGCGTCCCGGGGGTCTTGATCAGGATGGAAGCAATCCCGCCGCCATAGATCCCCCCGGTGTAAATGCCCAGGAGCATGACGATTCCGGTAATGGGGGACATGCCGAAGGTAAAGGGAACCAGCAGGGCGATTCCCATGGTGGCGGTCAGACCGGGAATGGCCCCGACGATGATGCCCATGAAGGAGCCCAGGACCAGGGCGATGAAGTTATACCCCGAGAGAACGGTGCCGAAGCCTTTCAGGAGCAAAGCTAGGTCAACCATGCATCCAATTCCTCAATATCCGGTTACATGAAAATTCCCGGCGGAAGGGGGACGTTCAGAATCGTGGAGAAGATCAGATAGATGGCGATGGGCACGGTCACCGCAAATGCGATCAGCCGGACCCAGCGCCTCTCTCCCGCGGCCAGGCCAAAGAGCGCGAGGTAGAGAAAAGTCGTGATCAGGAAACCCACGTAAGAAACGAGGGCAGCATATCCGCCGGTGAGCAGAACGGCAAAGATCACCCGTCGCCGGGTGGCCCCCGTGAGCCTCTCCTCCAGGCTGAGCGCCCGGCCGGTCAAGGCGCGAACAAACTGCACCCCGGCGGCTACCAAGAGGCATATGGCCACTCCCCAGGGAATCAGGGTGGGAGCGCCGATCAACGCCTGTTTGGGCCACTTTCCCGACTCATAGAAGACATACAGGCATATGGGGACGATGATCAAGGCGACAAGGATGTCCGCCTTCTTCATGGACGCGCCGGCCATGGGAACTCCTCAGTCAACTCTGCAAAACGTCATAGGCAAGTAGGGGCGATTCTTGAATCGCCCCTACGGGTATGAACAAGCATTAAGGACACAGCTTGTATATATAATACGGGAGATCGTCAGTCTAGACAATCTTCATCCAGAAACTCCCTCTCCCCTTGCGGGAGAGGGGTGGGGTGAGGGGGATGAGAATAGAAAACCCTGCTATTCCGCGCCTTGATCAGCCCCACCCTCGCCCTCCCGCATCGAGGGGGAGGGGAAAAGTTGGGTTTCCGGATGGACACTAGCTAAGCGGACAGGGGTTACTTCTCTTTTAGAAGACCCACGCTTTCCAGGGCGGGGCGATGGTACGATTCCATGTCGCCCAGGAACTTTTCTAGTTGTTTAGCATCCATGTAAACCGTCGCCAGCCCCAGGTCATAGGCCAGTTTCTTGAACTCGGGGTCATCGAAGCACTTCTTGAAACCGTCGGTCAGTACCTTCATACGATCCGCGGGTACTCCCTTGGGGGCTCCCAGGGCCCGCCAGTCATAGATGATCTTGGGATTGGGATAACCGGCTTCGGCGATGGTGGGAACATCCGGGTAGAGCCAGTGTCGCTTGGTGTCTTCCAGGTAGAGAACCTTCACCAGCTTGGCCTGGTAAAGCTGCAAGATTTCGCTGATGGTTGTAACCGCAACCGTCACGTGCCCGCCCTGAAGGGCGGTCCGGGCCGGAGCAGAGCCGTCAAAGGGCACGTGGACGATCTTTACCTTTTCGCGCACGCAGAGGGAAGCCAGAGACAGGTGCTGAACACTGCCCGCCCCCGCATGCCCGGCAGTGACCACTCCGGGGCTTTTCTTGGCGAATTCGATTAAATCCTTCAAGCTCTGGAACTGTGAACCGGCCTTGACGCTGGCGCAGGCGCCTTCGATGTTAATCATCTGGATAAGGGAAAAATCCCTGTAAGAAAGAGGAGCCAGGCCCATCATTTTATAGTTGCTCAAGTGGAAAGTGATGACTCCCGCCGTGTAGCCATCCGGGGTCGCGGTGGCCACGGAGCCCATGCCGATGGCCCCCAAGCCCCCGGTCTTGTTGACCACATTCACGTTGACGCCGAAATGTTTCTTGGCGTTTTTCACCAGGGTCCGGGCTATCGTGTCCGTCCCTCCGCCGGCCGCCCAGGGTACCACCAGGGTAATGTCCTTTTCCGGAAAGGCCGCCGGCGCCGCGGAAGGAAACATCAGACCCAGGGCGAACACACCTGCGAACACCCAACTGTACTTGTGCATCATGACAACCTCCTTTCGGTGCGCTTGTTGGCACACCCTTGGGGATTTTAAGAAAAGGGAACAGAAAAGCCTTTCGATGAGCGGATTATAGGCTAACGAAATTCAAGTGTCAAAGGGGAGTTTAGAAATGCGGAATTCGGAATTGGGAATGCGGAAAGAAAGACAAGGAATCAATTGATCGCGGAATGCGCCCTATTGAGCCTCTGCCGTCCGCCGCGCCAATTCCTCCTCCATCTTGAGCGCCTGCCGTTGCCGTCGGATTGCCATGACAGTGGTGAAAATCGCCAGGGCCAGAATGACCACGGTAATCGGGCGGGTCAGGAAGACCGTAGCATCTCCCCGGGACATGGCCAGGGCCCGGCGGAAGTTCGATTCCATCATACCCCCCAGGATCTGGGCCAGGACCATGGGGGCCACGGGGAAGTCGTAGCGAAGCATGAGGTAACCGATGAAGCCGAAGGCGGCGCAGGTGATCAGGTCATACATTACGTTATTGATGGCGTAGGAGCCAACCAGGCAGCAGATGAAGATGAGGGGAACCAGGTACTTCCGGTCGATGTTGATCACCCGGGCAAAGAAGCGGGCAAAGAAGAGGCCCAGGATGACGAAGACCACATTGGCCGCGATCATCCCGCTGAAGATCTGGTGTACCACCTCGGGGTGATTCTGGAAGAGCATGGGGCCGGGCTGGAGGTTATGAATGGTGAGGGCCCCCATGAGGACCGCCGTGGCTGCATCCCCGGGGATGCCCAGGGTGATCATGGGCAGGACGTCCCCACCCGTGCTGGCGTTCTCGCCGCACTGGGCTGCGGCTACGCCCGCGGGAACCCCGGTCCCGAACTTCTCAGGATGCTTAGAGGCCCGCTTGGTCTCGGCGTAGCTCAGGAAGGCGGAGGTGTCGGCCCCGATGGCCGGCGTGATGCCGACAATGAGACCGATGGGGCAGGCCCGCAGGTAGGCGCCGGCACACTCCTTCAGGTCCTTCAGCGTGGGCACGATGTCCTTGAGTACGGCATTCACCCGGGGAGCGGTGAGAATGACCTCCACCTGGCGGAACCCCTCGGAGAGCGCGAAGAGGCCGATCAGCATGGGAACGAAGGAGATCCCCCCGGTCAGCTCGGGGAAGCCGAAGGTGAACCGCTGGAACCCGCCCATCGGGTCCAGCCCCACCATGGCAATCAGGAGCCCCAGGGTCCCCGAAATGAAGCCTTTTGCCGGGGAGCGGCCGGAGAGGGTGATGGTCACCGACAAGCCGAAGCAGGCCAGGGCGAAGTACTCGGGGGCGGAGAATCGCAAGGCGAACTTGGCCAGGATCGGCGCAAAGAAGGCCAGACAGATCGCGGTGAACGTGCCTCCCACGCCCGAAGAGACCGTGGCGATGCCGATAGCCTTTCCGGCCAGGCCTTTTTGCGCCATGGGGTAGCCGTCGAACACCGTGGCGGCCGCTGCGGGGGTTCCCGGCGTTTTTATAAGAATGGAGGCAATGCCCCCGCCGTAGATGGCCCCGGTGTAAATCCCCAGAAGCATGACGATGCCGGTAATGGGGGTCATGCCGAAAGTGAAGGGGACCAGGAGCGCAATGCCCATGGTGGCCGTAAGGCCCGGGATGGCCCCGATAATGATGCCGAAAAAAGAGCCGAGGAGGAGGGCGATCAGGTTGTACCCGTAGAGGACCGTGCCGAAGCCTTGCAGAAGGAGGTTGAGATCGACCATGAATCCGACTCGCCTTGTCTCCCCTAACGCAGCCAGCCGCGCGGGAGAGGGACATTAAGGGTGGCGTCGAAAACCAGGTAGATCGCCAGCGGGACTGCCACGGAGAAGAAACCCAGACGCGCCCAGCGCCGCTCGCCCAGGGCAATCCCAAACCCGGCCAGATAGGGAATTGTGGAGGCGATGAACCCAAGGTAGCCCATCACCGCCACATAACCCACCGTAATCGCAGCCACCCATAGGACCCGGGCCCGGTCCACTCCCTCCAGGCGGCCCGGCAGGGTGAGGGAACGGCCTCGAAGCGCCCGGGCCAGCATCATAATCGTGGCAATCAGCAGGCAGAGAGAGACTCCGCTCGGGATCCAGCCCGGGTTTCCCAGGTCGGGAAGCCGGGGCCAACTGCCGGCCTCATAGAAGACATACGTGCATACCGGGAAGAGGAGGATGGCGACAAGGATGTCGACTTTTTTCAAGGATACGGGCGGCATAGCCATTCCGATCTTCCAGGCGCTGGGGCGCGCCGACTCCCCGCCGCCGGCGCGCCCCGCTCTTCCAGGATTATCCTCAATTTCTCCATTGCGTCGGAAATTTAAAAAATCTCCGTATCCACCGGGGAGGAAGATAAGAATTGAACCGCAGAGCACACAGAGGCCGCAGAGCATTTTCTTCAAGAAGACTAAAAACAGAAATCATCTTATGCATATTTCATGCTCTCTGCGCCCTCCCGACTCTCTGCGGTTTGTGGTTCTTTTCTCCTTTGGGGGAATAAGAATCTTTCTTTCTCTGGATCCTCCGCGCATGAAGATAATAAATTCAAGAGGTAGCAGAGAACGCAGAGATCCCTTTCTGAGAGCCCCTTGGGAGTTTTGGCCTTTTGGGAAGCGTTGGAAATGGAACCCCTTTCCCCTTGCACCTTGGGCCTTGGGCATTTATCCGTTTTTATCTCCGCGTGCTCTGCGACCTCTGCGGTTAAGTTTTTTATTTCTTCTTGAGGAGCCCTACCAGCCCCAGGGTGGATTCCAGGCTCTTTTCCATGCCGGCCAGGAACTCCTCGCACTTGTCATGCTCCAGGTAGGTTCGCGGCAGGGCCAGCTTGTCCATCAGGGCGATGTAGTCCGGGTCTTCGGCCGCCTTCTTGAATCCTGCGCGAAGCACCTTCAAGACTTCGGGCGGAATGCCCTTGGGAGCCCCCAGGCCGCGCCAGTCGAAGATCGGGTTCTCGATGGGGTAGCCGGCCTCGGCCATCGTCGGCACGTCCGGGAAGGCCGGGTGGCGGGTCGGGCTGTTCGCCGCGAGGATGCGGATCTGCTTGGTCTGATAGAATTGCAGCACCTCGTCCATGCCGCTGGAGCAGACGGTGATGTGGCCGCCGACGAGGGCCGTGCGGGTAGGCGCGGCACCGTCAAAGGGGACGAAGGTAAACTTCACGCCGTGCTTGTGGGCGATACCCACCGCCGCCAGGTGCCAGGCGCCCGCCGGTCCCGAGTGTCCCACGGTGACCACTCCGGGGTTGGCCTTCGCATATTCCACCAGATCTTTCAGGGTCTTGAACTGGGAATCGGCCTTCACCGAGAGTCCCGCGATGCTGCGGTTGAGCAGAGCGATGAGACTGAAGTCCCGGTAGGACAGATCGGACTGGCCGAGAAGCCGGTAGGTGCTCAGGTTGAAAGTGATGACCCCGACCGTGTACCCGTCGGGCTTGGCCTTGGCGACGGAGTCCATGCCCACCACGCCGGTGCCGCCAACGCGGTTCACCACGTTGATGTTGACCCCGAAGTACTTCTTGCCGTTTTTTACCAGGGTGCGGGCCAGGGTATCGGTTCCGCCTCCCGCCGCCCAAGGTACAACCAGAGTGATGTCCCGTTCCGGGAATCCGGCCGCCGGCGCCCCGGAAGGAAACATCAAAGCCAGGCCGAACACCCCCGCGAAAACCCAACTGTACTTGCGCGACATGACAACCTCCTTTCGGTGTACTTGCTGGCACACCCGTGGGGATAAGAAGAATAGGAAACAGAGACGCCTTTCGATGAGCGGATTATATGCTAAGGAAGTTAGAGTGTCAAAGGGGGTTTCCGAATGCGGAATTCGGAATTGGGAATGCGGAATGAAAGACGAAAGACCGAATGGGACGCAGATGAACGAAGATCAAAGCGGATAAATCCCAGATAAGAAATAGCAGCAACGGAGACATGGCTATCTACCCGAGTACCCCTCTATCGCAAAGAGTTGATTTTTGCAGCCCGGCAATTCCAGAAATCCCCCCCTGCCCCCCTTTTCTAAAGGGGGGTTGGGGGGATTTCGGAGAATCGTGGCCTAGAGAGCACTTTTTTTTACAAGAGTTAAGGAGGATTGGCGTTAGCAGTGGAATTGGAGGGGGGTTAACAAAAACATAGAGTCCTGGAATTTTGTTTTTAGAGGTTCAATTGTATCGTCGGCGTTTATCTGCGTTCATCTGCGTCCCATTCTATTTTTTCTTGGGTTTGGCTTTCAGCTTTTCGGCCACGGCCAGGATTGTGTTGGCGTATATATCACTGCGATTATACGCGTAGACCGCTTTGTGCTGGGAGGCACGGTCCATCTGGCAGCCCCAGCCGTGCTCTTTCAGGTAATTGGCGATGCTGTAGAGGGCGTCCGTCTTTACGAAGAGGTCGATGCGCCCGTCGTTATCGGCATCCACTCCGTAGGTTAAGGCGTTGGTGGGCATGAACTGACACAGCCCGATGGCCCCGTAGATGGACCCCGGCAGGCTCAGAGGGTCGAAACCGCTGTAATGGGCGTAAAGGATGAGAGCTTTGAGCTCCGAATAGGCCCATTCGGCTTTCTGCTGGCACACCGCGCGGGCATACTCCTCGTTCTTCGAGGTGATCAGGTTCTTGGGAAGATAAGGACGGATTGTTTCCAGGTCCGCGCACATGGCCATACTGGCCAGAGAGTTGAAAGCCCCTTTCCCTCCCAGGGATTCCCCAAGGCGGGTTTCCACCAGCAGGATAGACACGATGATTTCTTTGGGCACGCAGTACTGGCTGCTGATGCTTTCCAGGAGGTCCCTATTTTCCTGGAGGTAGGAGCGGGCCTGGGAAATCATTTCTTCCTTCAGGGGGCCTTTGTATACTGCTTTCGATTGGTAGGCGGTGGCTTCTCCTGGTTTCTTGGACTTGGTTTTGATCAGGGCTTCCAGCTTGCTGGACATGGCCCCGGGGTCGAACCCCACTTCCGAACGGGAGAAGAGATAGCGAATACCCGGCTCGTCGAAGCCATCCGCCACAAGACGTTCGATCAGGGGGGACCAATTCGCAGCAGCCGCGTCCGGCCACAACGAAAGGGAAAGAAGGATGAAGAAAAGAAACCTGACTTTCCGGGAGACCCGATTCAGGTTCTTACCGATCGGAGAATAGAAGTTTGCCACCGTTAACCCTGAAGGATCAAACGCGAATATCAAGGCAGAACATGCGAAATTTATGCCAACCCCTGGCTGACTTCTTTTTAAGAAAAATGTGAAGATTCACTCGTTCAACGGGAGAAACGAAGCCATTTTATACAAAAATGAGGGGATGGCAAATGAAATATCCATCCCGGAAGGTCAAGAGTGATTAGAAAGTGATGGAAAATTTGACAGCCCCCTTCCCCCTCCTTTTCCGCGGCAGAGGCTCAGTAATGAAACTCGGCAATGACGATCCGTCCTTCCTCCAGCAAATAGGTGAGTACCGTCAGGGCTTCCTTGTTTAGTACCACTTTAACGGGGCGCAAAGGCCCGGGATCAAAGCGCTGGGTGGCTTCGGAGGTTCCGGGTACCCCTTCATTGATTCCAGCCGGAACCTTCCCATCAACTAGAAAGGTGTCACGGCCATGTCCCAGGTATCCCCGCGGCCGGGTGAGGGTCACCGAGCTGCCCGTTCCCTTCTCCCGTAAAGGCCTAAGCCGCAGATGGACGTAATCGCTGGAACGGGGAAAGGGGGTGCGGAAGGTGTGGGTGATCGGGTATCCGGGCGCGTTGACCACAAATTCATAATAAGCCGCCGGCTTGGCGGAGAAAGGTCCCCAGACCCCGTCGGCAGGGGTGGTGCGCCGGTGGACAGCATCCGCCAGTCGCTGGCCAGAGGCGGGATCCACCTCGTAGATTTCCACCGTTGCGCCGGCAAGGGGGAGGTTGGTGGGGGCTCCATTGGCAAACCCGCTGACCCTGCCGTTCAGGATGGGCTGAGGTTCCGGGGAAATTTCAAGCGTGGCGGGATCGTTTCCGGCGATAAAGTTGTACATGGCTTTAAAGGCCAGGGGATGGAAAGCGACTTCCCGGTGGTCGAGTCCGGGGAGGATCACATTCAAGGCTCCCCGCAGCTCGGGCCCGGCGTAGGTGACATTCGTCGGCTTTCCGGCCATCCCGACGAAACGCCCGTCGGGCTGGGCGTATTTGTCATTGGAGTCGCTCCGGGTGGTCATGAATTTCACATCCGGGTGAACCTCACTTCCCGCGTTCAGACCGACAAGGAAAGGCCCCGCACCGTTAAACTCATTGTTCAGGTTGACCTGGGTCGCCTGAACCCCGTGGTTCGGCGTGCCGCAAAGAATCGCGTGGGAGACATTCGGGGCGCCCCCGAAATTCTTGATGTAATTGCGGATCGCATTTCCCCCCCGGGAGCTGCCCACCAGGATGACCTGTTTCTGCCCGGTTTTGGACTGGACTTCAGCCACCTTGGCCGCAAGCTCCTTGGCCTGATCCGCAGCGCTGCTCCGGTTCTCCTGCGGTTTGGTATCGTCGCTGCGTGCTGTAGGGTTGGGGAAGTCGATGGCCTGGAGAAGGGAGCGGTCATAACCATTGGACTCGAAGCGCCAGATCGTCGTATGCCAGAGAGCGGCGCTGTCCCCGTTGCCGTGAACGAAGAGAATCGGGCGCGGGGAGCCAGCAAAGGCGCTCACTGCCAGAGGAAGCAGAAGGAGCGCAATCCCGACGAGGCCCAATACAGCTTTGCCTATCACCCGCAGTTTCGTTGCTTCGCCTATTTTCATAATCATTCCTCCTTTGCGCTTTGCCTGAAAGGATGCGGAAAACCCCAATCCACGGTCACTCCGCGATAGCGGCAGTCCAGAAGGCAGTGAATAGAACGGATTCCCGCTTCCGCGGGAATGATTGTCCCTACTTCTTCTCTCTCCTCTTGGAGGTTTCCTAGGGCCCGGAAAACCTGACTAAAGAAGTATACTGAGAAGGGCTTCTTAGAACAAGGATCTTTTTCTTGCTGGCGGGACCGAAACTGAAAAAGAAGGGCCGCGGAAATTAGCATTAAATTTAATGTTTGAAATTATTTGAAAATAATAATATATTTGGGAAGCATTACTATAGTAAATCTAATCTCAATGAAGGGAGAAAATCGTGGGCAAGATCGAAAGCATGATCAAATCCGAAATCCAGCGCCTGGCCAGGAGGGAAATCCGCTCCACCTTCCGGCCGTTGAAGCGCGAAGTCCGGGCGATGAGGCTCAAACTGTCGGGCCTGATGAGGGGCTTCGGCACCTTGAACCGGATCACCAAGGAACAAGTGCAGCGGGCCAGTGCGCAATTCAAACTGGAATCCTCGCCGGAAGAAATCAAGATCGCCCGCTTTTCCCCGGCAAGAATTCGCGCCCTCCGGTTAAAAAAAGGTCTCTCCCAGAAAGAATTGGGCATGCTCATCGGGGTGAGCATGGGAACTGTGGTTCTCTGGGAGAAGGGAAAGATCAGTCCGAAAGCGGAGAGAAAAGGAGCTCTCATCGCCCTGCGCAAGCTCAAGAAGCGCGAAATCAAGAGAGTTTTGGCGGAAAAAAAGGCGGCCGAACCCAAGAAAGAAAGGGTTAAGGCCAAGCCGGCCAGAAAAAGGAAATTAGCCAGAACAAAGAAACGGCGCCGTTAAGCTCAATATGTTTTTTAAATTCCTCTCCCGATTTTTTCATGTCGGCGGGGGAATATTCCCTTTTTCCTCTTAATTCTTTCAATTCGAATAAACCCCACAAGGGCAATTCAGCCCTCGACCTGAGCTCGGGCCGAAGGTGAATTGCCCTTACCCAAAATCTTCATCAAATCCCCAGGGGCGGGTTTCAAACCCGCCCTACTTTTTTAGGGTGGACCCAATTTAGGCGATGGGCTTTGTCTCCCGATGTTGGGGTGGTATAATTATTATAGATGCCATATTTTGAACAGGTGGTTGTAAGGGCGATTCATGAATCACCCCTACAAAAAGGCTTATTTCCCAATTTCCTACTATTGACGTGCAGACTCTCTAAATTTTGTAAGGAATATTTGGTTGGGAAACGCGTCTCTGAAATCCCCCCAACCCCCCTTTAGAAAAGGGGGGCGAAGGGGGGATTTCTGGGATCGCCCGTAACCCTGGGCACAACTCTTCCAGAAAGATAACCGGATTTTGGTTGCGGCATTGCCATGCTGTGTGTGAAACCTGGGGTATGGAAAGCCGGGATGGAAAAAGGGTTATGAAAATGGGGTTGGCTCTCGCATCGATCTTTTTTCTTCTGCTCGCCCAGGGGAATAGCATGGTTTTTGCCCAGACCTTCCCTTCCATGCCTCCCCAGCATTATCCTTCGGCCCCTTCTTCCCCCGGACCTCCAGCTTATACGCCCCTGCCGCCCGGGACGCTGCCGGCCCCGGCTCAACCAGCCCCTCCGACCGGGGAGAAAGAGAGAGGGGTTGTGAATCCAAGAACCGGCGAATTTTACCCGGGGACCCATGGCGGGGTCATAGATCCTAAAACAGGGGTGGTCTTGCCAAAGGTGGAAGGCGGCTATCAGAACCCCCAAACGGGTGAAATCGTCCCCCAGAATCGAACCAATCCCTGATGACCAGCAAGTCGCCCATGCTCTCCAAGTCCCGTTTCCTGGCCGGGCTTCAGTGCCCGTTGAGATTATGGCACCAGGTCTACAACCCGAAGCTCGCCGCAAAAGTCTCTCCCGCCCAGCAGGCTATTTTCGATATGGGCCATGACGTGGGGAGGGCCGCCACGAGGCTCTACCCGCAGGGGATCCTCATTGAGGAAGACTTCCTGCACCACGCTCAAGCCGTCGAGTCCACCCGAAAAGCCATGGAGGGAATATTCTCCCCGGCCATCTTCGAGGCGGCGTTTGTTCATGACGGCGTCCGGGTCCGGGTGGACATCCTGGAAAGATCGGGCTGGGGAAAGTGGAACCTCATCGAGGTGAAGTCTTCCACATCGGTGAAAGAGGTTCATGTGCCGGATGTGGCGGTGCAATACCACGTTTTGCAGGGGCTGGGGGTAAGGGTGGAAAAGGCCGGGATCCTGCACCTGAACAGCCAATATGTTTACGACGGGAAGGACCTCGATCTTGGCCAATTATTCCTTTTCTCCGATTTGATGGAGCAGATTCTGGAGAAACAGGAAGAAATTCTGTGCCGGATCGATCAGCTGAAAACGGTGCTGGCGGCGGATTCTCCCCCGTTGATCCAGCCCTCCCGGCACTGCTTAAGCCCTTACCTCTGCGAATTCTGGGATCACTGCACGGTAGGAATGCCGGAATACTGGATCATCAACCTGAGCGGGATGACCCGGGGCAAGATGAGGGAGCTGGAGGCCCTGGGCGTCAAGGACATCCGGGACATCCCCGAAGAATTCTCCCTGACCGCCCTGCAGGCCCGCATTCGAAACTGCCTGGTTGAAGGGAAAGAGTATGTGGATCCGCAGCTGGCAGATGAGCTGAGGAGGGCCGAATACCCCCTCCACTTCCTGGATTTTGAAACCGTGGGCCCGGCCATCCCCCGTTACCCTCATACCCGGCCTTTCCAGACCCTGCCTTTTCAGTGGTCGGACGACCTTCTTCATGCGGATGGAACGCTGGAACACCGGGAGTACTTATGCGCTGAAGACAAGGATTCGCGGGAGGAGTTTACCCGAGCCCTGCTGGAAGCCCTGGAGGAGAAAGGCACCATCTTTATTTACACGAGCTATGAAAAAGATCTTGTCAGCAGCCTGGCCGAGGCGTTTCCCCTCTACCGGGAAAGACTTCTCGCCCTCCTGGACCGTTTCAAGGACCTGCATGCCTTGGTCCGCAAATATTTCTACCACCCGCAATTTCACGGATCCTTTTCCCTCAAAGATGTCCTGCCCGCGCTGGACCTATCGATGAAATACGACCGCCTGGTCATCCGGGAAGGGAGCATGGCCTCCCTCCAATACCTGCGCATGCTGGATCCCTCCACTCCCTCCGAAGAAAAAGAGAAGATCAGAAAGGATCTCTTGGCCTATTGCGGGCATGATACGCTGGGAATGGTCAAGATCCGGGAAGAGCTGCTGAAGCGGCTCTGTCCTCCCTGCACTCCTTGATGCCTGGTTTTCTCAGCATAGGAAATACAGGCGACCCCGGTGATAAGAAGGAATCAATCCTCCGCCTCAAAAGTGAAGCGCTGGTACTCATACTCGCAGGGGGGGCCCGGGGCGATCCACATGACCTGGGCGGTTAAATCCATGATGACCGAGGCGTTGGTCTGCCATTGGTCGTGCCAGGGCTTATTCTCATCCACGTGCCGGCACACGGAATAGGGGTGTCCGAAGTGATCCTTCAGCGACTGCATGATCTCCTCGGAGCCGATCTTCCATATTTCTCTTCGTAAAAGAGTCTCCAGCCGGCGATCCCGGTATACGCTGTTTTCCACACCCAGCCGAATGGACCCCACATAACCAGGCCCGGCTCCCTTGAAATGGTTGGAATGCACGATGAGGCCGTCTTTGGGGAAGAGGTAATAAACGGTTTCCGGGGTGGCTTCGATGTCGGTGGCATCGCCCTCTCCCTCCGCCGTGGCCACCAGATAGTTGCCGGAGAAAGAACGGGGCGTGTGGGTGATCGTCCCGATGATCTCACGATAGGTCCCGTGATTCAGGGCGCGACGGCGGATGAGGGTGGTGGGAATCCCCTTGTCCATGTTCATCCCATCGGCCTCACATTCGATGTAATTATTGCAGATCCCCAGACCGGCGCTGTTCATTCCCATGCGGGCCAGCTGGCCGGCTTCCACGAGGGTGAGAATGTCCGGCCCGGTATCCTGGTCGACCTGCAGCAGGAGCATGGCTTCTGCGGCAAAAGGCTTGTAATCCCAGTTCTGCCCCAGGATCGTGTTCCCCTCCCGGGTGATTTCGGAAAGAGCGCAGAATGAGGTGCACCCTTCCTGGGCCGCCAATTTTTTCAGGCCGAAGAGGATTTCCGTCCGCAGGTTGATCGTCAAAATTTCCTCGAGAGCCCGGCCTGAACCTTTGGCCATCCCCTTCATTTCCTCGAGAAGGGTCTCGTCATACTCCTTTATTCGTTTTACGAAGGTCCGGGAAAAATCCAGGGCTTTTTTCCAGTTGACCCCCGCCGCCTCTCTGAAGGCCTTCTGGTATCTGCCCACGCTTTTGTCGATCAGGGGTTTGGCCTTTTCCCCGTACCGCCTGCCGCGGGTGACCGGATTCCCGGATATGATGATTTTCCTCAAATTGCTTTTTTTCATGGCACCCCCCAAATGTTTCGAGAGACAGATGAACACCGATAAAAATGCCTAGAATTCGAAATGCCTAAAGTCAATAAGAGCCTTTCATCGCTTTTGACTCCGAACTCCGAACTCAAAACTCCGAACTATTTTGGACACGGATATACACGGATAAATTCTTGAGAAGAATATCAGAAAATGAAATATACCAAAATGGCTCAGCAACATTCCAGCCCGAAGAGTGTATTGTTGCATCCGGGCAATCCCAGAAATCCCCCCTTCGCCCCCCTTTTCTAAAGGGGGGTTGGGGAGATTTCAGAGAATCGTTGCCCCCCAAAATTTTCTTTACACTATTTAAAGAGTCTGAAGGTTGGTAGTACAGATAAACACAGATATAGCAAAAAAAGGATATATCGACAACTCGGATAAACATACAATCAAAGCAGTTTCAAGCTTCGGGTCTTTAGCTTGGTTTTTATTTTCGCTGATCTCTGCGGTTAAAATAACCCCCTATTTCCCCGCCAATTTCGCCCGGGCATAAGCCAGCAGGCCTCCGGCGAGAAGAATCCGGGCCAATCTGGGCGTCACATCCAACCTGGCCTCCACGGTTTTGCCCTGGGTCAGATTCTGGACAGGAATGACCAATCCCCGGGCGACCAGGGATTTGAGGTTGGCCAGGCGAAGCTTATCTCCCGGCCGAAACCCGCCGCGGTCCCCGGGGTTCACCAGTTCCAGAGGCAAGATCCCAAAATTGATCAGGTTCGATTTGTGAATGCGGGCGAAAGATTGGGCGATGACCGCCCGGACCCCCAGGTACCGGGGACATAGGGCGGCATGCTCCCGGCTGGACCCCTGGCCGTAATTCCGGCCTCCGAGAAGAAACCCGGTCCCGGCGGCCTTGGCCCGCGCCGGGAAGGATCGGTCGAGGTTGGCGAAAACATATTCCGATATGGCCGGCACATTCGCTCGCAGCTTGAGGATGTTGGCCCCGGCCGGGACGATGTCGTCCGTGGTCACATTGTCCCCCAGGGCCAGGAGTAATTCCCCTTCCAGGGCGTCCGGCAGAGGGTCGAACAGGGGCAGGGGAGGGATGTTGGGGCCGCGGATGATGTTTACGATTTCCCCTTCGGCGGCCGGTGGTACGACCATCCGGTCGTCGACGGGAAATCGCTCCGGAAGGCGGACCTGGACCGGGGCACCCAGGGTACGCGGGTCGGTGATCTTCCCGGCGATAGCCGAGGCCGCGGCGGTCTCGGGGCTTACCAGGAAGAGGTTCGCGTCCGGGGTCCCGCTGCGGCCCGGAAAGTTGCGGTTGGAGGTCCGCAAGGAAATCCCCTCCGAGCGGGGAGCCTGGCCAACACCGTTGCAGAAGCCGCAGGTCGTTTCCACCAGTCTCGCCCCGGCGGAAATCATATCCGCCAGGGCCCCGCTTTCGATAAGGCCGCGCAGAACTTGGCGGGAACCCGGGGCAATGATCAGACTCACCTCGGGAGGTACGAGCTTTCCTTTCAGGATCGCCGCTACCCGGAACATGTCCTCCAGGGAGGAGTTGGTGCAGGAACCGATGGCCACCTGGTGAATCGCCTTCCCGGCCTCGGCGGCCACCGGAGCGACATTATCCGGGGAATGGGGCCGGGCTACCAGGGGCTCGATCCCAGCCAGATCAATCCCCATCTCCCCGTCATAAACGGCATCCGGGTCAGCCGCCGCCTGGGTCCAGTCCTGAAGGCGGTCCAGGGCGGCGAAATAGCGACGGGTATTCTCGTCGCTGGGAAAGATGGCGGTCATGGCCCCGGTTTCAATGCTCATGTTGGCGATGGTAGCCCGCTCGGTGGCGCGCAGGGTATTGACTCCCTCCCCGCTGAACTCCAGGATCTTCCCCCGTCCACCGGATACGGTGAGCCGGCGCAAAATCTCCAGGGCAACATCTTTGGCCGACGACCAGGGAGGCAGGGACCCCGTCAACCGAAGGTTCATGACTTCGGGCATCATCAGGTAAAAGGGCTCTCCGGCCATGGCCACGGCCACATCCAACCCTCCCACGCCGATGGCCAGCATTCCCACTCCGCCGGCGGTGGTCGTGTGGCTGTCCGCCCCGAGAAGAGTCTGGCCCGGCACGGAAAAGCGCTCGAGGTTGACCTGGTGGCAGATGCCGTTCCCGACCCGTGAATAATACAGCCCGAACTTCCGGCTGGCCGAGGCCAGGAAGTGATGGTCGTCCATGTTCTCAAAGCTGACCTGGAGGGTGTTGTGGTCGGCGTAAGTCAAGGACCGTTTGGTTTTCACCCTTCCTCCCCCTATGGCTTCGTACTGAAGAAGGGCCATCTGCCCGGTGGCGTCGTGGATCAGTGTCTGATCGATTCGGATGCCGACCTCCTCCCCGGCAGACAAGCTTCCCGAAACCAGGTGAGAGGACAGGATTTTCTGCGCCAGGTTCTTAGCCATGAACCGCCCCCTATTTCATGTGGTCGATGATCGCCCGGCCGAATTCGCTGCATTTGACCTGCGTCGCCCCTTTGAGCTGGCGGGCCAGGTCATAAGTCACGATCTTGGCCAGAATGGTTTTCTGCACGCCGGCCTGGATAAGCTCGGAAACCTCCCGCCACCCCAGGTAGTCAAACATCAGGACCCCGGATAGGATCACCGAGCCGGGGTTGATTACATCCTGCCCGGCATATTTCGGGGCGGTCCCATGGGTCGCCTCGAAAACGGCCAACCCATCGCCGATATTGGCACCCGGGGCCATTCCCAGGCCGCCGATCTGCGCCGCCAGGGCATCGGACATGTAGTCCCCGTTGAGATTGGGCATGGCCAGCACGCTGTACTCGTCGGGCCGGAGCAGGATCTGCTGGAACATGGCATCGGTGATTCGGTCCTTAATGATCAGCTTGCCCCCGGCATTGCCCCCCGGCGGCAGCTCGGATTCCCGGATGGTCTGGCCGGGAAATTCTTCCCGGGCCAGTTCGTAACCCCAATCCCGAAATGCGCCTTCGGTGTATTTCAAGATGTTTCCCTTATGGACCAGAGTCACGCTGGGGTTGCGGTGGTCGATGGCCCAGCGAATGGCCATACGGATGAGCCGCTTGGAGTTGAAGGCGCTCATGGGCTTGATGCCGATCGCCGAGTCCTCCCGCACATTCTGACCCATCTCTTTCCGCAGGAAATCGACCACTCTTTTCGCCTCGGGCGTTTCGGCCGGCCATTCGATGCCGGCGTAAAGGTCTTCCACATTTTCCCGGAAGACGATCATATTGACCTTCTCCGGCTCGCGGACAGGGCTGGGAACCCCGGGAATGTATTTCAGCGGCCGGATGCAGGCGTAGAGGTCGAGATTCTGGCGGATGGCCACGTTGAGACTGCGAAAGCCCCCTCCCACAGGAGTTTCCAGCGGGCCCTTGATCCCCACGCGGTATTTTTTGAAACTCCGCAGGGTTTCCTCCGGGAGCCACTGCCCCGTTTTGGCGTGGCCCTTCTCCCCGGCGAGAAGTTCAACCCAGTGGACGGTCCGTTTCCCGCCGTAGGCCTTCTTTACCGCCGCATCGAACACCGCGACCGAAGCCTTCCAGATGTCCCGGCCGACTCCGTCGCCTTCGATGAAGGGAATGGTGACGTGGTCGGGAACGATCAGCCGATTGTCGGGTCCCTGTTGAATGTCTCCGGGTGTAGTTGCCATTTGATGATTTCCTCCAATAATTTATTACGGGGGACAAAGATGAACTTGGCGCGGCTGCGCCGCAACCCAGAGTGCCTGAAGTGCGCTATTATGCCTAAACTTAAAAGATTCAAGAAGATATCTAAAATTATGTCCCGGATGCTTAACAAAATTTAAAGAAATTGCACCTAACTGGTAGTTGCACAAAGAAAAGACCCGGAGCGAAAGAACGACGATGCAACGGCAGCAACAATCGGTGGGTATGGATTTCCATAATACCCTCCTGGTTCCCTTTCGAAAAGATTATAATATGTTCCTGCCGCCGAGTCACCTTGGAAAGATGAAAGAGGATAAGGCCAGGGTCCAACAGCTGGGGTAAGGGGATAGAAAATCCGCCGCCCCCGGATGAGGCCTCGGGGAGCAAGAAAAACCGATTGCCAGGACAAATAAATTCTGGTATCTAGAGAAATCGGAAAATCAAGGAAAGGAGGGGTTGATCATGAAACGCTATAGTTTGCCTGCTTTTTTCCTTCTCCTTGCGGGCCTCTCGTTTCTGCCTGCCAGCAGCTCG
>Ga0316628_100001205_pt1 | contig 17987 bp, 12 predicted proteins | sample OWC_Aug_M2_C1_D5_FD_207648 | JGI IMG/M metagenome (GOLD analysis project Ga0316628, IMG submission 207648) | Wetland soil microbial communities from Old Woman Creek delta, Ohio, United States - OWC_Aug_M2_C1_D5_C | ecosystem: Environmental > Terrestrial > Soil > Wetlands | place: USA: Ohio... | reverse complement strand
AGCGGCGTCAGCTATTTCATCTCCGTGCAGACACCGCAGCATCGCATCGATTCCTTCGACGCGCTGCAGCGGACGCCGATTACGGGCGGGGGAACCGCGGCGCCCCAACTGCTCGAAAACCTGGTGAACCTCAGGCGCAGCACGATGATGTCCATCGTCAATCACTACAACATCCAGCCGGTTTTCGACGTTTACGCCAACGTCGACCGGAGCGACCTGGGGAGCGTGGCCGCCGGCGTCTATCGCGTCGTCAGAGAACTCACGCCCAAACTGCCCCAGGGCTCATCGATCAAGGTGCGTGGGCAGGTGGAGACGATGGAGTCCTCCTTCGTGCGTCTCGGCTTGGGCCTGCTCTTCGCAATCCTCCTGGTGTACCTGCTGATGGTGGTGAGCTTTCAGTCCTGGCTGGATCCGTTCATCATCCTGATGGCGGTTCCGGGCGCCCTTTCGGGAATACTCTGGATGCTCTTCCTGACCGAGACCACCTTCAGCGTGCCTTCGCTGATGGGCTGCATCATGTCGATCGGTGTGGCGACGGCGAACAGCATCCTGGTCGTGGTGTTTGCCAACGACCTGCGCAAGGAAGAGGGCGCCGGCGCGCGCGAGGCTGCCCTGGCGGCCGGCTTCATCCGTATGCGTCCGGTCCTGATGACCGCGCTGGCGATGATCATCGGAATGCTGCCGATGGCGTTCGGGCTCGGGGAAGGCGGCGAACAGAACGCGCCGCTTGGCCGGGCGGTTATCGGGGGCCTCATCGTTGCGACTTTGACCACCCTTTTCTTCGTCCCGGTGGTCTACTGCTACCTCCGCAAAAAACCTCCGATCGATATCGATCGCCTGATCGAGGAAGAATCGCATGCGGGAGAGTCCGGCCCGCGACTTGGATGAGAGATATGGGAGAAAAGGAGCACAGAGTGTCGTCTGCAGGGCGCGATCCGGTGGTGCGGGAGGGGCCGCCCCCCCGCGGCGGGTCTGTCCGGCGCGCCGTCCTGGTCCTCGGTTTCCTGTTGATCGTGTTCTCCGGCCTGTTTGTTTTTGGTTATCGGCATTATTTGCGGCGACAGCGTGTGGTAGAAGCGGCGGCCGGCGCCATGGAAGGCCGGATTCCGCTGGTGAATGTCGAACGGGTACGCCGCGCTCCCGCGATGGCCGAACTGACCCTCCCCGGCAACATCACGCCGGTGACCGAGGTCTATGTCTATGCGCGCGCGTCGGGCTACGTCCGGAGCCGACTCGTGGACATCGGCGATCGCGTGCGCGAGGGCCAGCTGCTGGCGGAGATCGAGGCGCCGGAGTTGGATCAACAGGTGCATCAGGCTCGCGCCGCGCTCTCCCAGGCCGAAAGGCAGCTGGACCAGGCCAGAGCCGATCTTGGGGACGCGCGTTCCAAGATGGAACTCGCACGCGTCACCTGGGATCGCTACAAGGTCCTGGTCGATCACGGTGCCGTTTCGCGCCAGGAGGGCGATCAGGTCGTGGCGGCGTACCGGAGCACATCGGCAGCCGTAACCTCCGCGGAGGCGCGCATCGGCTCGTCGGAACAGAATGTGGCGGCCGGCCGCGCAAACCTGGAGCGCCTGGTCACGCTTCAGGCCTTCGAGAAGGTCCGTGCCCCATTCAGCGGTGTGATCACCGTGCGCAACTTCGACGTCGGCGCACTGATCTCGGGCAGCGGTGGAAGCATGGGACAGAGCCCGGGAACGGGGCCGGGCGCCCTGTCGGCTCCGTCCACCGGCGCGCAGGGAGGCGAGCTGTTCCGCATTGCGCAGATCGGGGTTCTGCGCGTGCTCGTCAGCGTACCCGAGAGCGACGTCCCCGGGATCCGTACCGGCCAGCCGGCGATAGTCCGGGTCCAGGCCTTCCCCGAAAGGCAGTTCGAGGGCCGCATCACGCGCACTGCCAGCGCCGTCGACATCGGCTCGCGCACGATGCTGACCGAGATTCAGGTGCAGAATCCGGATCACATCCTGCTGCCGGGCATGTACGTTCAGGTCAGGATGCGCAATCCCCGATCCCAGCCGCCGCTGATCATCCCGGGCAGCAGCGTGATGACCGGCGCGAAAGGGCTCCGCGTCGCGGTGCTCGTTGACCTCCGCCCCGAGGACGCGGCGCGGGCTGCCTCCCCGGAATCCAAGAGAATCCAGCTGCGGGAGATCCAGGTGGGACGGGATTACGGCCAGGAAATCGAAGTGATCGGCGGCCTGCAGGGATGGGAGCATATCGTCGTTAATCCCGGCGACAGCATCGATGAGGGCGCGATCGTTCAGCCTGTCTCGAGCCGCAGGTCCGAGGACCCGGACCGGCCGCGCAGCGGCAATGAGGGCGATCGAGGCACCCCGCCCGGGCCTCGCAGCCGGGAAGGGAGCCGCTGACTAATCAGATGAAGAGATCCGGGAAAGTCATTTCGACACTTTTGACCTTCGTTGCGGCGTTTGCGGCTTCGGCCGCGGGGCAGGCGGCAAGGGACCCGGGAGCGCCTCGCGGCGCGGTGGCGCCGGAAGCCTGGTGGGAGCGCCTTCAGCGTCCTTACGAAACCAGGCCCGTGCCTGCGGCCTCATTCGACAATTCCGCGCGAATCGGCAGCCTGCTGCGCGGCGGCAAGCTCTACCTTTCGCTGGATGACGCGATCGCACTTGCGCTCGAAAACAACCTCGACATCGAACTGCAGCGCTTCGACCCGGCCATCGCCTCCTCCGACCTGCTTCGTGCCCGGGGCGGTGGGACTCTGCGCGGCGTTCCGCTCACGGTCAACGAACTGCCCAGCGGGGTAGGCGGGCCGGCAAGCCCGATCCTGAATCTGCCGGCGACCGGCGCACCTTTCTCGAGTGCGGTGGCAACGAACCTCTCGGAGCTGACGTCAATCGTTCCAGGCCAGTCGAGCGCCTTGATCACCGGCTCCGCACCGCTCTCCGGCGGCCCCGCCATTCCTCTGTTCGAACCGGTTCTCTTCGGCCTGGTCAATACCCAGCATCAGACCGCGGTGCAGGTCAACCCGGCATCTTCGGGGACAAAAACTCTGTTTGGCCGCTCCACCCAGGGAAATCTGGGATTTCAAAAGGCGTTCGGCGCCGGCACCCTGCTCAGCGCAAATTTCAGCGCGAATTTCCAGAACAACAATTCCCGGGTCAACATCTATAACCCGTACATCAATTCCTATTTCTCAATCAGCATCACCCAACCGCTGCTGCGCGGTTTCGGCCCCCAGGTGAACAGGCGCTTCGTGCGGATCGCGCGCAACAACCAGAGAGTCAGCGACCTGGTGTTTCGCCAACAGGTGATCGGCACCGTGGCCGGGGTGATTCGCCTGTACTTCGACCTGGTCTCCCTGCAGGAGGATGTACAGGTCAAACGGCAGACCCTTTCGCTGGTTCAAAAGCTCAACGATGACAACCGGGAGAAGGTCGAGCAGGGCACGCTTGCGCCCATCGAACTTGTGCGGGCCCAGGCGCAAGTGGCTTCGAGCCGACAGGACCTGGCAAACTCGGAAGGCTTCGAGTCGCAACAGGAACTGGTCCTGAAAAACGTCCTGTCGAGGAGCGGCATTGCAGATGCTGCCCTGCGCGAGGCGCGGATAATGCCCACCACTCCGATCGACATTCCCGCGCGCGACGAGATACCCTCGATCCAGGACCTGATCGCAACGGCATACAAGAACCGGCCGGAGTTGGAGGAGGGACGGCTGCAGATCGAAAATTCGGAGATCAGCCTGAGAGGATCGCAAAACGCGCTGCGGCCCGATCTCGGCCTGGTAGCCGTCGCGCAAAACAACGGCCTCGCGGGCCAGTTGAATCCGTTCGCCCCGCCCGCCAGCGCTTTCGTCGACCCGGAATTCGTCGGGGGATTCGGCACGACGCTGGAACAGATTTTCCGGCGCAATTACCCGGTCTACGGGATTGGAATCCAGCTGAACCTGCCTCTGCGGAACCAGGTCGCCCAGGCCGATTATGCCCGCGACTCCATCCAGCATCGCCAGACGCAGGTGCGTTACCAGCAGCTGGAAAACCAGGTCCGGCTCGAGGTGGAATCGGCGCTGGTCGCCCTGCGGCGTTCGCGCGCGGCATACGACGCCGCCGTGGAAGCCCGCAAGCTCCAGGAACAGTCGCTTCGAATCGAACTGGAGAAATACTCCAACGGGGTGTCGACCAATTTCCTCGTCATGCAGTATCAGAGTTTTCTTGCGCAGACGCGATCCACCGAAGTGGCGGCCAAAAGCACCTACGCCAAGGCCAAAACGGCGCTCGAGCGCGCACTGGGAATGACGCTCGAAAACCACAACATCTCAATGGATGAAGCGTTCAACGGTCGCGTCACCAGGCCGCCGGCGGCGGTTCCCCCGGAGTCGCAGCCCCGCTGAGCGCCGGAGGCGCCCGAAAGGGCCAATCACACGATCGGCGGGATCCGCTCGGGCACACCCGGAGTCACCAAAGCTGCCGCGATCCCGGTCCGGCGGTCAATTGCTGCGGATGAGATCTGGTTCCGTGCTGTGTGTGTCTTCGGTTTCTTCGACCGGAACAGCGGGTGCCGTGGAATCATCGCGCTGCCTAGCTTTTGCCTCATTGCGCTCTCTGCGCGCCTCGCGCTTCTCGAGCGCTCGCGCACTGCGCTTGATTTCTTTCTGGCGCTTGAGGAAAGACGGTCTCTTGGTAGCCATGATGTGTCCCTCTTAGTTGTCAGGATCTTGCCGCGCGACGTCTGCCGGCAAAGCTGGGCCTGAATCGGCGGCGATATCCCCGCGCGGGGGACAGGAATGGCAGAACCGTTCCGCCCTGCGCCGGCCGGCCGGCCGGGGCGAAGTCGAAGCCCGGCAGCCGTCGCCTTTCGATACGCGCGCCCAGCACCTTTTCGATCTCACGCACCATCGCTTCGTCGCCCTGTGCGATGAATGTAAACGCTTCGCCGGTCTGATGGGCGCGACCGGTGCGTCCGATGCGGTGTGTATAGGCGTCGGGAGTATCCGGCATGTCGAAATTTATGACGTGGGAAATCTGCGAAATGTCGATGCCACGCGCAGCGATGTCCGTTGCGACCAGCAAGTCATATTTCCCGTTGCGAAAACCATCGATCGCCGCCTGACGCCGGTTTTGGGTCATGTTTCCCTGGAGCGCCGAAACCCGGTAGCCTTTCCTCTCGAGGTCCAGGGCCAGACTCCGCGCCCGGTGCTTGGTGCGCGTGAAAATCAACACGCGCCCGGCCGGGATCTGCTCGAGCATTGCATGCAGCAGCTTTGATTTGAGCTGACTCGACACCGGGTAGAGCGCGTGGGAGACGGTCTCGACCGGCGCCGTGGTTCCGACCTGCACCGGAACCGGATCTTTCAGGATGCTGTTGGCCAGCGAGCGGATGTCGTCCGGCATGGTGGCCGAGAAAAAAAGCGTCTGACGATTCGGAGGCAGATGCATGATGATGCGGCGAATATCCGGCAGAAAGCCCATGTCGCACATGCGGTCGGCTTCGTCCAACACCAGGACCTCGAGGCGGGAGAGATCAATATTGCCGTCATCCAGGTGATCGAGCAGGCGGCCGGGGCAGGCAACGACAATCTCGACGCCGCGCCGGAGAGCTCCAACCTGGTTGTATTTGCTGACTCCGCCGTAAATGGATACGCTGCGCACACCGCTTTTTCTGGCCAGACTGATGATCGCGTTGTGGGTTTGTTCGGCGAGTTCTCGCGTGGGAGACAGGATGAGGGCGCGTACCTGCCGCGCCGGGCCTTTGGTCAATCGCTGCAAAATAGGCAGGACGAAGGCCGCCGTCTTACCGGTGCCGGTCTGGGCCAGACCGAGCACATCGCGCCCCTGGAGCACGATGGGAATTGCCTGCCGTTGAATGGGGGTTGGCGTGCTGTAGCCCACCGCTTTTACTGCGGTGGTGATATGCGGAGCTAGTGAAAATTGTTCGAAACTCAGAAAGTACTCCTTGACTCCATTGAGCCAAGTCGCACTCTCAGCCCGATGATTTTTGGCAAATCGACTTGCCGGTCCGGGTGCGAACACCTCGTTCGCACCACGCCAAGAGTATAGCAGCCGCGGGGCAGCACAACAAGTCCGCGGTGTGCGGCGGCCGGCTGAACGCCTCGGATCCGCCTTCGGAAGGCCGGAAACTTCTGCCGACAGGTGCGCCCGCGTGCGTGAGCGCATCCCCGAAGCGGCCGGAATGCTGAACTGCGATGACGACAGCGCGGACGTCAAACGGGAGGCCTGCATGTGTGGCCTTCTTCATTCGCTCAAGGGGCCGGTTGCGCGGGCCGTCTTGTACCGAGCGAGAAGCGTTCGGATTTTCCATCGGTAACCATGACGGGTATCTCGGAATCGGGCGAATAGGTTGACAGCTTTTCGATGAGCAGTTCCGCATCGACCCGGGCTCTCGGGCCGGAATGGGTGTGCTGAAGTTTCAGAACGTCGAGCGTCAGATAGGAGAAATGCACCAGCCCTGTTTCGTTGAACTTCACCAGGACCATCCCTCGACCCTTTGCCCTGTGTCCATTCCTTGCCGACCGGACTATCAATCGCATGTGGTCGTGCAGGACTCTCTTCCGCATCTTGTCAAAACTCCTGCTTGCCATAGATCCTCCCGGGCCGCAAAGGGCCCTGCTTTGATGCAAATCAGCTCCCACCTGCAGAGCGGGCTGCGGGATGAACTATCCCGCACGGACGCCGTAAGAACAGTCCCCGCTTTCATGCAGGGGGGCACGCAAAAACAAACCGATAAAAGAAGGTGGAATGAGCGCGCTCCCCAATTGACGTAGCCTTCGGGGGTGTTGCAGTGCGTGCCCGTCAGGCGAAGCTGGCAACCGCGACCTGCTCATTCTCGTAGACCTGGAACACCGTCAATAATTTGGTGATCACCAGAAGTTCCCTGACCTTATTGGTCAGGTTGAGCAGTTTCATCTGCTTCCCCTCGTTGGTAACTGTGGTGAGCGACCTCACCAACTCTCCAATTCCGGAGCTGTCGATATAGTTCACGTCCGTCAGGTTCAAAACGATCTTCTTTCCGCCATTCACCAGGAGATCGTTGATGGTGTGCCGCATGATCTTCGTGGCATCACCAAGGGTGATCTTGCCGCTGATGTCCAGGACGTGAACGTCCCCGACCGTACGCGTGTGAATTTCCATGTGTATGACTCTCCTTTGTTGAGTGTGACCTCAGTAATATCCGGGCGTCTTGGGCCGGAACCCTGCAAAGCTCGAAGCATCGGGCAGGCATGCTTTAAGCCGTTTAACCCTGCTCGAAAGGCCCGCCGCATCCGTGGCTGGCAGTGCGGATTAACCTTCTTTATACCCCGGCGCAATTCGCACGTCAGGTCAGTACTGCTCACACCTCTGGTCAATATTGCTCAGCCCTGCGACAGGAAGTCCAACACGCTCAATTTTTGGCTGTCTGGCCGCGCTCTGAGAGGGCTATAATAACCTTGCACGATGGTTTGCTCGGACAGGAGTGCTCTGTCCTAATGAGGGTGGAGTGCCATATCGTGACGGCGACGCCGGCGTGCGAGGCGGTGCCGTGCCCGGTGCGAGATGAGGGCTCCGGAGATTCGCCTTTACGGAAAACAGGGCCAGCGATGGCGGCCAGGAAACACAAACCAGTCGATTGGGACTCTTTCATCGCCGGAATCACGCGCGGCAGGACGGTCATTGAGTACGGTGCGAGCCGCAACGTGTTCCGGCAAGGACAACCCGCGGATTCCCTGTTTTATCTTCGGCGCGGCAAGGTGAAGTTAGCGGTTGCATCAAGAGAAGGCAAGGAAGCCATCGTCGCAATTCTGGGTGCCGGAGATTTCTTCGGAGAGGGATGCCTGGCGGGTCAGCAGCTGCGCATGGCGACCGCGACCGCCGTGACCGATTGCACTCTGTTGAGGATCGAGCTGCCGCTGATGGCCCGATTGCTCCACGAGCGGCACGAGATTTCGGAATTGTTTATTGCGCACCTGCTTTCGCGCAACATTCGCTACGAAGCGGATCTGGTGGACCAGCTCTTCAACTCGAGCGAAAAGCGGCTGGCCCGCATCCTCTTGCAACTATCCCATTTCGGCAAGGAAAGCAGAGCGGAGCCCGTACTTCCACGGATCAGCCAGGATGACCTGGCGCAAATGGTCGGTACGACTCGGTCGCGGGTCAGTCACTTCATGAATAAGTTCAGGAAGCTTGGCTTTGTCAGTTATAGCGACAACGGCGGACTGACGGTCAACAGCGGCCTTCTGAGTATTGTGCTGCACGACTGGTGATGTTCCGGCCGATGCGGTACATGCCTCGATACTCAGTTCCCGAATTCTTCAGTAAAGCGAACCGCAAAGATCGGAACGCAGCCCGTGGGCGCAACCCCACGATGGGACGCTGATTTACGCAGATGAACGCGGATTCTTCAAGCCGTTCTTTTAACTGATCCGCGTCCAACAAAAAATCTTCGCAAAAGACGAAGTAGCTACAGATTTGATATTCAAAGACCGCAGAGAATTGATACTCAAGATTGCAGGAGTCCGGATTCTTTGAGGTCTTCGCGGTTCGGTTTTTTTGGCTGCTTCTGCTGGTGGGGCTGTCCCGGATTTTTTCCCGGCTGATTAGCGCCGATCGGCCTGTGTTCAATTTTGACCACACTCGTGAGCAATCAGGAAATGACAAATGGATCTGCCGCGGGTAGGATTGCAGTCCTGCCCCGACACCCGATACGGAAGTGTGCCAGATCTCCTTCGGGTGTGGGCCGGGTCGCGCAGATGCGGTGTTAAGGGTGCGGACATTCCAAACGGAGCTTTTTAGATCGGTGCAGAGCGCATGAGAGTCCATCTTGTCAATCCGAGCCACGTTTCTTTCGGCACTGCGGTCATTACCCCTCGCTGGCAGTATGTTCTCGCAGGCGCCACGCCGGCATTTCTCGGCAATCCCACCATCGTCGACGAAACCCTCAGCCCTGTCGATCCCGAGCGCATCGAGCGTGGAGACGTCGTCGGAATCGGAATTCACTCGGGGAATGCCCTGCGCGGCTATGAGATCGGAAGACTGGCCCGGCAGCGCGGCGCTTATGTCGTCTTCGGCGGAATACACGCCACGCTCTATCCGGAGGAGTCGCACAGCATCGGATCGGCGCACGCGGTGGTCAAGGGAGACGGTGACCTTATCTGGGCGACCGTGCTCGAGCATTGCCGCAGAGGTGTTCCTGAGCCGGTCTACTCCGGCGGCCGCGTGGATCCATCCGATTTTGCGTCGGCGCGTTGGGATCTGGTGCCGCGCAACCGGTACATGTGGGCCTCGGTGCAGACCGTGCGCGGATGTCCCAAGCACTGCTCCTTCTGTTCGGTTTGGCGCACCGACGGACAGCACCCCCGTCAGCACTCGTCCGACGCCGTGCTGAATGAGATTGTCCAGTTGCGGCGTCTCGGGTTTCGGTACCTGGCACTTGCCGATGACAACTTCTATCCCGTAACCATGACCGACCTCAACCTGGCTTCCCGGCGGGGCGACACGCGGCGATTCGAGGAGCTCACGGCCATGCGGGCAGAGCGGTTCGAGCTCATGAACCGCCTCGCTCTGCTCCCCCCGGACACCGTGTTTTTTACCCAGATTACGATGGAAGCCGCGGAGGACCCCGCTTTCCTCGATGCCATGAGGCGGGCAAACATCAAGGGGGCTCTTGTCGGAGTTGAGTCCGTGACACCCGAAGGATTGAAGGACGTATTTAAAGAGTTCAACTCATCGGGTGAAAGCCTGGTTCAGCGCTTGAGGACCTTCAGAAAACACGGCATACACGTTCTGGGTTCGTTTATCTTCGGCCTGCCGAGCGACCGGCCGGAGACCTTCGAAGCCACCGCCGAAGTGGCACAGAGCGCCGGGCTCACATTTGCCCAGTTTGTCACCCTGACCCCTTTCCCCGGGACAGTGGACTTTGGGCGATGGGAAAAGACGATGGAAAGCGATCCCCGGCGGATCGAGGGCATCCCGCTCACCCGGCACTGGCTGATTCCTCAAGCCCTTCGCCCCAAGCTCTATTCCGCTCACCCCGCCATGTCCCATGAGGAAATCCGCCGGCGCACGCAATCCGTGTGGGAACGCTTCTACTCGATGGGCTATATCTGGAAGCGCTCCCGCTTTCTCAAGTCCCTGCGGGGCCGTTTGACCTTCGTGCTGATCTCGAAGATCTACCGGCAGATGTACGCCGATACCGGAATCGCCACCGACAGTGCGCGCGTGGCGCGGTCGGCGCGCTGGGCACGCTGGCTGGCCAGGCCTTGCCGCTATCTCTTTTCCGGACGCCCGATGCCCCGGCTGCAGGTGCCGAGACCCGTCCATATTGAGGCGGCGGCATCCCTCCAGCAGGCGGAAGGCAGTTGTTATGGCAAGTAGACGACGCCGACCGGTTGACTGCGAAGCCGTGCTTGCAGGAATCACTCGCGGGAAGAATCCTTAAGAATGCGGAGCCAACTGCCAGATCTTTCGGCAAGGACAACCCGCAGATTCGCTGGTGTACCTGCGCCGCGGCGGCGGGCTGATCGTGCACAACGGCCTGCTTAGCTTGGTGCTGCACGACTGATCACCGCCCGCCGGCTTGCGCTCCCCCCGGACGCGGCTCCGATGCCCGGCATCGGGCAGAGAACCGCTGCAGTTGTCAACCCCGGGTCCTTTCTCGGAATGCCGAAGGCAAAACGAACATCCTGCCAGATCGTTTCCATCAAGCAACCTCCGGATCCAGGACGCGTCTTGAGCGCAAGCGGATCTTGCATCGAGTCACTTTTCCCCCACGAGCTCATTGAGTTTGAGAGTGGCGCCCGAATTGTCCGGCTTGACGGGGGCACGGGAGACTCGGGAACTTGAGGGCACGGCACGCCGTGCCCCTGCTGCGGCCCGTCGATCAAACGCCATACTCATCCAATGGTCAGATTCTGAATCGGAACAGCCCGGCCGAATTCCTCAGTAGGGGCACGGCGTGGCGTGCCCCTCGCTTCGCGGATGTCACTCGACTATCGGATAGACGAGAATCTGGCCACTCACTTGGCGATGCGGGGGATTGTCGTTATACTCGACAGAATCGGGGAGTGGACAATGCGCTTGCCTTCTGTATCAATCGTTTGCCTCAGCGTTGTGTCTCTCGCGGTTTTGTCTCAGACAAGCCTGCTCAGCCAGCAACCACCGCCGCCCGCAGCCTCGAATACCAGCCTGCCTCGACCAACGAACTGGACCGCCGCCGAAGATCACCGCAACATGATGGATCAACTCGGCATAAAGGCGCTGCGGCCGGGTCCGAGTGGAAACGAGAGCGCACCCAACCACGCCAATTACGACGAGTCGAAGGCCAATCCTTTCCCGAACCTGCCCGACGCACTCACGCTGAAGAACGGCAAAAGGGTCACCGGCGCGAAGGTGTGGTGGAGCAAGCGCCGACCCGAGATTGTCGAGGATTTCGAACAGGAAGTGTACGGCCGGGTCCCGAAGGGCGTTCCCAAAGTAACCTGGACGGTCACCAGTTCGACGACCGGGACGAGCGGCTCTCATCCGACCATTGAGAAACAGCTCACGGGACACGTAGACAACTCGACGTTTCCGGCCGTCAACGTGGATATCCAGATGACGCTGGTGACGCCGTCTGATGTGAAAACGGCAGTCCCGGTCATGATGATGTTCGGCCGCGCAGGATTCCGGCCGCCGCCGGGAATTCCGGGCGGCGATCCGCCGGCGACCGAGCAGTTGATCGCCGACGGCTGGGGCTACGCCTTCATCAATCCGGTCAGTGTTCAGGCGGATAACGGCGCGGGCCTCACCAAAGGGGTCATCGGGCTGGTCAACAAGGGTCAACCCCGGAAGCCCGATGACTGGGGGTCGCTGCGGGCATGGGCGTGGGGAGCCTCCCGCGGCCTGGATTATCTCGAAACCGACAAGTCCGTGGATGCCGGACACGTCGGGATCGAAGGGGTCTCCCGCTACGGCAAAGCGGCGCTGGTGACGATGGCGTTCGACTCACGCTTCGCGGTCGTTCTCGTCGGTTCGTCCGGCGAGGGAGGCGCTAAACTGCACCGCCGCAACTGGGGAGAGGCGGTGGAAAACCTTACCGGCAGCGGAGAATATCACTGGATGGCCGGCAACTTCCTGAAGTACGGCGCAGCCGAAGCCTCCTTCGGCAGCAAAAACGCCGGAGACCTCCCAGTCGACTCGCACGAACTGATAGCGCTCTGCGCGCCGCGGCTGACCTTCATCAGCTACGGCATACCCGAGAAGGGCGACGCAAAGTGGCTGGACCAGCTGGGCAGCTACATGGCTGCCGTGGCGGCAGGCCCGGTGTTCAGGCTGCTCGGCGCGAAAGACCTGGGCGTGCCGGACGATTATCACACCGCGAAGATGCCGCCTGTGAATACAGGGTTGCTCGACGGCCAACTTGCCTGGCGCCAGCACGACGGCGGCCACACAGACGGCCCGAACTGGAGATATTTCATTCCCTGGGTCGACAAGTACTTCAATCGCAAGACCGTCCCCCTGCCTGCTGCTGCGCTCGAGGCCGTGCCGGTCCCGGCCGACCAGCCGATTCCCCGGACCGACCGGAACTCTCAAATCGCCCATGCCCAGTTACTCGAGAAGGCAAGGCGTGGTCGCATCGACATCTATTTCGAAGGGGACTCCATCACGAGGCGCTGGGGAGCCACGGATTATCCGGACCTCCTCGCAAACTGGAATCGGAACTTCTTCGGCTGGAACGCGGCCAATTTCGGGTGGGGCGCCGACAGAACCCAGAACATCCTGTGGCGTCTCGAAAACGGCGAACTGGACGGTGTCAATCCGAAAATCATCGTCCTGCTTGCCGGGACGAACAATGTGGGCAACAAAGTGCCCGAGGAAGGCGATGACGCCAGGGCGGCCGATATCACGAAGGGTATTTCGGCAATCCTCCGTGTAACGCAGAATAAGGCGCCTGACGCCGCAATCATCGTTACGGGCCTGTTCCCCAGAAATGACAACCCTGCCGTAATGGCCACGATCGACAAAATCAACGGCAACCTGTCCCGGCTGGCGGACGGAAGGAAAATCCGATATCTGAACGTCAACGGCAAGCTGGCGGATAAAGATGGAAAGCTGTTCGACGGCGTAATGAACGCTGTCGACAAACTTCACCCGACAGTTCAGGGTTACCAGATCTGGGCGGATGCGCTGAAGCCCATATTCACCGAATTGCTCGGACCACCCGGGAAAGAAGACCACGCACCGCCCCCCACGGGCGATCCGAGCGCCCGCCGCAACTGAGGGCAGCCCGGCTGCCCAAGCCGGACAAAACGGAGGATCCCGTATTTTACGGCTTTGCACCCTTGCGTCTCTGCGTCTTTGTGTGGTTCATGTGATGAAAACGCAAAGCCGCAGAGACGCAAAGAGTCAACGAAGGCCGTACCAACGGCGCGCATTTTCACGGAAGATCTTCTGCAACACCGGAAGCGGAAGCGCCACGCCTTGAGACTTGAATCCGGTCCGAGCCCTGGGAACCTCCACCTGAGCATCGGTGGACAGCCAGGCTTCGTCCTGCCGATACCGCTCCTCCAAAACAGAAAGAGTGCGATCCAGGTTCGCGGGGCTCTCACCCTGGTCATTCCCCACCTCGAGGTCGGTTGCGTAAAGAATCCGATCCTGATACTTGATCAGGAACGCGCGAACCTTGTCGCGCCGTTGAATCTGCAGGTGGACGAGACGGGCCGCCAGGTCCACGGCAAAGTTCGGGTAGCGGTCCAGCCGCCGGGCCAGCTCGTCGACGTCGTACTCAAGGCTTCCGAGGTGACACCCCACGACCCTGAGACCGGGATGGCGCTCGAGCACGTGATCGCGCGCCTCGATCTGTTTCTCGTAGGCCGGTATCTCCGGATGCAGGAAGGCGTGATACTGCGGATGGCTCTGGAAATAGTTGCGATCGCTCTGGGTGGTCATCTCAGCGAGTGGAAGCCAGCAGTTGCGAGGCTCGCCGAGGTGGGCCACCAGAGGGTGCCCGCTGCGCGCAATCGCCTCCAGGAGCGGGGCGAAGCGCGCATCGTCGATCATTACAAAGCGGCCGTCTTTATCGCGCAACGTCATGCCGATCTCTTTCCAGACCTTCACCGCAACGGCTCCCTGGGTGAAGGATGTGGAAATGGTGCTCAACGCGTCAGCCTGCCACGATGGGCTGCCCCAGTTGGACAGATTGAATGAGGGCGCCCACGCGACACGCTCCGGGTTCTCGCGGCTCAGGCCGCGCGCCAGGTCCATTTTGCTTTGCAGCCGGTCCCACGCCACTCCGCCGGTGCAGATGTCCAGCCAGCGCAGATTGTGCCCTTCGAGGAAGGCGATGAACGGCTTGCGCTGCTCGGGTTTCATCGCGAGCACGTGCGCGTGCGCATCGATCTTCTGCATCTGCTCAACAGTCCGCAGCCGCTCCGCGCGTTCGCTGCCGGTCATCGACGCCCTGCTATCCTGTCCCGAAGAAAAGGCCGCCGGGATGATGATCAGCGCCACAACCACCCGGCCGCGAATGCGGCGGAATACCTCAGGGATGGACATCGACATACTTCTCCACAGGATAGGAAGTGGTTTATTCCGCCGCAACCTGGCGCCCGGATGCGTTCCGGCGGGAGCGTCGGTTGTCATTCCGGCTGTTCATCGACCTCGGACCGGCTCGACGATCCAATTCGCCGGCTCCAGCAGGCATCCCTCGATCAGTTCCGAGCCGAGAAGAATCCGCTCGGATTCTCCGCCGGCCTTGCGGATGCTGTAAAGCGTGTTCTCGTCGACGCTGTACCATTCCGGATACTCGTTCAGCCGGACGTAATTCCTGTCGAAATTCAGAACGCGCCGATGTCGCGCGTAGTCCAGCCGCATTCGTGTCGTTCCCGGCGCCTGCAGGCTCAGGCAGAGCCTCTCTCCATCACGCACAGCACCGACCCGCATGCCGGCCTTCCAGTGGTTGGGCCTGGCTCCCTGGCTTTTCATCAGTGCATAGAGCAGCGCCGTCCGGTTGAAATTGCCTTCCCCGTACCAGTTTTCAATATGGCCATCGGTCTGCTGCATGGCAAGCATCACCTTGATCTCCGATTCGATCCAGTCGAGCGCCTCGGGAACCGGCTCGCGGTTCACCAGATAAATGGCGCCTTCGATTGAGTCGGCGTAACCATCGAAGGATCCGAGCGGCAACTTCGCATTGGGCTCCCAAACGTAGTTCCGGTATTTCGGCAGATTCGACAGAACCCTGCGCACGGCGTCGCGATATTTCGTCTCCCCGGTGCACTGGTAGAAGGCGTATACCGCCCCATAGACGTATCCCCAGTTGTCGGAAAGACCCTTGTTGACCGGAGCCAGCGTGGCCGAATCGACTTCGTTATAGAGCATTCCATCCGGGGATGCGGATTCCAGAATGCGATCGAGCATTCTCCCGATCGCCGAACGATAACGCGCCGCCCGCGGAGTCTCCCAGTAATTCTCCAGAGCATAGAGGAGCACCAGGCCGACCACCGTTTCGTTGCCGTGATCGCGCAGCCGGAGCCGGCCGTCGCCGCTGTGGGTATCGAAATCCCATTTTCCGCTCGGCACACCGTGGTTTTGGGGCAGAACCTCCTCGATGTAAGCATCCCCGATCCGGCGCGCCCACTCGATGAAACGCTTGTCGCCGGTCATGAGCGCGAGACGCGCCAGCGTTTGAAGATAGTCGCCGTTCAACTCCGCATCGGACGCCGGCAGCCGTCCGAAGCGCGACTGCACCGGAGCTTCGTTCATTGCATCCGCAATCATGTCGACCATGCGGTAAAACCACGGAGTCCGGCCAAGATACTCGGTAACCGAAAGAAGCCCGTCCTTGGCGTATTCGCCGGCGCCGAACAGGCTTGGCGGCCCGAGCTTGCCGGTGCTCAATTCGAGGTTCGCGGGAATTGAATTCGCGCGCGTAGTAAAGCGCACCTCGTTGCGGAGCATTTGCATCAGCCGCCCGTGATAGAGATCCGGATCGGTGATGCTCGCGGTCAGGATCAGGTAAGGATAGAGGTCGGCCCCGGAATTGTGCGGCGTGTAAAGCCGGCTGTTGTCGCCGGGCTTCAGCCCTTGCGCCCGGCCCGGGATTCGGTCAGGAAGCAAAAGGGTCTTCGGGTCCGCGTGAGTCATCCACGCCCGAAGCACGCGTTGCGACGCGGCCACGGCCCGCTCGAACCCGGCGCCGTTTTCCTTAGCCTTCCGGAAAGCGGCGTTGGTATCCGCCGCCGGCAGAAACGCGGGAAATGTTCCAACGACAATCAGAGACCCGACCAGGCAAAATGCAGCAGGTTTCATTTTCATGTAGGTCCGGAGTGAGTTCTTCGCGGGAACCAGTTACCGGAATGATGCGGATTATCGACTTCGTCGGGGTGGACATTCAATCGTTTTCGTTTCCGCAACTCACCTCATGAGAAGCAGCCGCGAATCACACGAATTGTATGGACTCCGTTTTGGGTCTTGATTCCGCAGGCGGGAGTCGGAAAAGTCGGACACGGCTGCACGCGGCTCTCGATTTCCGTCAAAGCGGGGACTCGCAGATACAGGATGATGAACTTCGCCCCCCGAGGCGCCTCCTCTTCGAACTTCATTGCCTTCGCATCTCCGGAATGCGCCGGTAACCGTTTGAGGCAGATCGGTGATATACTTTGTCGAAATATTCCAGACAGGGCCTGAATGTGACCGCTCTGATACCGCTTGGAGTCTCGCTTCGGCGGGCTTCGATCCGACGTTTCCTCTGTTGTCTCCTGATGTCGATCTCGCCAATTGTCCCGGCGCTGGCGGGATACAAGGCGCGGCCGTACGTGCCTCTTCCGATCGAATCCTATCCTTCCAGGCTGACCAGCGAAGGGCTTACGGTGGCGGTGGATCCAATGTTCACCGACGCGCTCGCCGCGAAGGCTTTCGACAAGAAAGACATGGTGACAAACGGGATCATGCCGGTGGCGATCATCTTTACTAACACCAACGGTTTTACCGTAGAGGTCGAGGGAAGTTCGATCGAGTTGATTGTCAAGGGGGAGCACATTCGGCCCGTAAGCCCCGAGCAGGCGGTGTTGCGGCTTTTCCAGCACAAAATGCCTTCTCAGGAGGTGCATGTTCCGAGCCCCGTGCCCCTCCCCCGCGTCATTGTGGTCAGGTCGAACGCCGATGCGATGGACGACTTCAGTCAGAAACATATAGAACTCAAGAGAATCGCGCCGAACACGGTAGTTGTGGGATTTGTCTATCTGCCGGTTAAAATCCCCGCGAAGCTCCGCGAAGACCTTGCGGAAGCCCAGATTTATATCCCGGATCTGTATCGAGTGGACACCGGGCAGCCTATGATGTTCCTGGAGATCGACCTCAAGCCTGCCGTGAATGCCGGCCCGAAAAAATAGCGGAGCCGGTCTCTCTGCAAAAATCTCCGGACGCGCGGCAAACCCAATGTAATCCACGGACTCCCGAGCAAGAACCGCGGACTCCAGGGCATGGTCCAGCCACACCCGCTCCTCCATAATCACCCCTGGCAATTCATCCGGTGGGCAACGGGTGACCACTGGCGAAAAGGAGAAACGTATGTTGAAAAAGATCGCGTCCCTGGCTTATGGCGTCGGGGGTTACCTGCTTTTCCTCGGCTCGTTTCTGTACCTGATGGCATTTGCGACCAACGTGGTGCCTCATTCCGTCAGCGCAGCCCCTTCGCTGCCGCCGCTGCCGGCGGCCCTGGTTGACGTCGCACTGATTGCCTTGTTTGGACTGCAACACGGCATCATGGCGAGGCCTGGATTCAAGCGCGGGTGGACCCGAATCGTGCCTCCGCACCTGGAGCGGAGCACCTTCGTGTGGTTTGCGTCCGTCCTGGTCATCGTCATCGTCCAGTTCTGGCAGCCGATCGAAGGCGACCTCTGGAACGTTACCGGCACCGGCATGATCGGTCTGTATGCGATCTCCCTGCTCGGGTGGCTGACGGTTCCGGTCACCAGCTTCCTCACCGATCATTTCGAGCTGTTCGGACTGCGCCAGGTTTTCGAATACGCGCTCGAACGGCCGAAGTCCAGG
>Ga0316628_100001204_pt1 | contig 17988 bp, 14 predicted proteins | sample OWC_Aug_M2_C1_D5_FD_207648 | JGI IMG/M metagenome (GOLD analysis project Ga0316628, IMG submission 207648) | Wetland soil microbial communities from Old Woman Creek delta, Ohio, United States - OWC_Aug_M2_C1_D5_C | ecosystem: Environmental > Terrestrial > Soil > Wetlands | place: USA: Ohio... | reverse complement strand
TACAGAGGACTCTCATTGTCGCACCACTCTATCTGGATGAGCGGGTACTGCTCCGTCGTCTCTTCACCCGGCGAGATGAGCCAGATGTTCGGCGGCGTCTCGTCCTCCTCCGGCGGCAACTGCGCCCTGGGCTGCACACCGCCAAGCCGCGGGTTCTGCGCGGCGGCGCGCGGCGCGAAGACGGCCATGAGAAACAGGACACACACGAGCGAGCACACGAGCGTGAGCAGGCGGCGCATACGAGGACTCCGGCGAAGGCGGTGAAGAGGACTGCTGCCAACGCCGGTTCCCTAAAGCATCAGGCGTGCCCGCTCGCCAGACTCGGATAATGGCATGCCCCACAACGACTTCCGCCGCAGAGGCGCTGGCCCGAGGTACCGCGCCGTTGACATCGGCGTCAATGACGTTGACGCCGGTGTCAATGGCGTTGACATGGGTGTCAACGGACCGAGCCTGCGCTGCGCCTACGGAAACGGGGGCCCCTCTCGGAGCCCCGTTCCCGCCTGCGCACCGGCCCGCCGCGCTACGCCTTCGCCCTCTCCATCAGCCGCTTGCGGGTGTACGCGATGAGGCCGCCGGCCGCGACGAGGGCCGCTCGCGCGGGCGGCAGCGGCACGACGCGGAACCGCCTACCCGATGTCGCGTTCACCACCTCGCTCGCGCCGATCTCCAGCTCGTCGCCCTCCGCGGCCTCGACGTCCGGCGCCTCCACCAGCACCAGGCCGAGGTTCACGGAGTTCTGCGTGAAGATGCGGGCGAACCCCTTCGCCACGATCACCAGCTCGTGCCCCTTGAGCGTCGAGACGGCCTGCTCGCGCGAGGAGCCGCAGCCGAAGTTCTTGCCGGCCACCACGACGCCGCCCGCCGGGACCTGCTTCGCCCTCAGCCTGGAGTTGAACTCCGCCAGGTCGGCGAAGGCGAACTGGGGCGTCTCGGTCGGCAGCACCGTCGCCATGTAGCGGCCGGGATAGATGACGTCGGTGGAGACGTCGTCGCCCAGCTTCAGGACAACGCGAGTCACTGGGCACCTCCCAGCTTCACGGTGCGCGGATCGGTGATCGCGCCGGTCAGTGCTGACGCGGCCGCGACCGCCGGCGAGCACAGGTACACGAACCCGGTGGGGTTCCCCATCCGGCCCTTGAAGTTGCGGTTGGTGGTGCTGAGAGCGGTCTCGCCGTCGCCCAGCGCCCCCTGGTGCACGCCGAGGCACGGGCCGCAACCGGGGTTCATGAACACCGCGCCGGCACGCACGAAGTCCCCGATCAGCCCCTCCGCCAGCGCCCGCGCGTAGACTCGCCCCGACGCGGGGAAGACCAGCATCCGCACGCCCCGCGCCACCTGCCTGCCGCGGAGGATCCGCGCCGCCACTTCCAGGTCCTCGAAGCGGCCGTTGGTACACGAGCCGATGACGATCTGCTGCACCTTCGTGCCCGCGACCTCGCCGACCGGCTTCACGTTGTCCACGGTGTGCGGGCAGGCGATCTGCGGCTCCAGCGTCGCGGCGTCGATCTCCACCACGCGCTCGTACGCCGCGTCGCGGTCGGGCTGCACCGGGTCCAGGGCGTCGCTGACACCGGCCTCCTCGCGGAGGTACCGCTGCGTCTCGGCGTCCGCGGGCACGATGCCCGAGGTGGCGCCCGCCTCCACACTCATGTTGCACAGCACCAGACGCCCCGCCGTAGACATGGCGCGGATGGTGTCGCCGTGGAACTCCAGCACCCGGAAGTTGGCGCCTTCGGCGGTGAGCCGGCCGATGAGGAACAGGATGAGGTCCTTCGGCGCCACCATCTCGGGCAGCCTGCCGCTCACGACCACCTTGATGCTGGCCGGGACCTCGACGTTGAGGGCCGTGCCCAGGGCCCAGACGCTCGCCATCTCCGTGGCGCCGATGCCGAACGCGAACGCTCCCAGCGCGCCGTGGCTCGTGGTGTGGGAGTCGGTGCCGAGGACCACGGCGCCGGGCCGCACGTAGCCGTTCTCCGGCAGGATCTGGTGACAGATGCCGCCCCGGTCGCCGCGGATGTCGTGGAACTTGGTGATGCCGTGCTTGGCCACGAACTCGCGGATCTTCTTCTGGTTCGTGGCGGTCTTCGCCGACTCGGCCGGCACGCGGTGGTCGAAGACGATGACGATGCGCGAGGGGTCCCAGATCCGCGGCTCGAGGCCCGTGTCCTTGAAGACCTCGAGGAACTGGTTGATCACCAGCGCCCCGTTCTCGTGCGACATCGCCAGGTCCACCGCGGGCTCCACAACCTCCCCGACCTTCACGGCGCTCCGCCCCGCGGCGCGCGCCAGGATCTTCTCGACGACTGTCATGCCCATGGAATCAGACTGTCCCTTTCTGCCTGAGCTGCGCCACCTGCTCCTTCGAGTACCCGACGCCGGCGAGGATCTCCTCGGTGTGCTCGCCGAGGCGCGGCGGCGGCGTCTCGACCCGGCCCGGCGTCTTCTCGAACAGCGCGGTGAGGTTGAACAGCCTGAGATCGCCGATCCCCTCGGCCCGCACGGTGCCCAGCGTCTGCCGGTGCCGCAGCTGCTCCTGGCCCAGCGCCGCCTGGAGATCGAGAATGGCGCCCGAGGGCACCCCCTTGGCGTTCAGCGTCTCGACCCAGTACCCGGTGTCGCGCTCCCTGAGCCTGGCCTCCAGCAGCGGCGTCAGCGCCTTGCGGTTCTTCTTGCGGGCGTCGCGCTTCTGGAAGCGCGGGTCGGTCTTGAGCTCGCTCACGCCGAGCGCGTCGGCCACGGCCTCCCACTGCTCCTGCTTGTTGGCCGCGATGTTGATGTAGCCGTCCCTGGTGACGAAGGTGCCCGAGGGCGCCGCCGTGAAGTTGTCGTTGCCCAGCAGCTGCGGCTGCTGCCCGCCGATCAGCAGGTTCGCAGCCACCCAGCCCAGCGTCGGCATGATGCTGTCCAGTAGCGCGACGTCGATGAACTGCCCCTCCCCGGTCCTCTCGCGGTGGAACAGCGCCGCCATCACGGCGAAGGCCGCGTTGAGGCCCCCCACCGTGTCGCACACCGGCCAGCCGCAGCGCAGCGGGTTGAGCCGCTCGTCGCCGTTGATCGCCATCACGCCGGAGAGGCCCTGGATGATCTGGTCGTAGGCGGGCTTGAAGGCGTCCGGCCCCGTGGCGCCGAATCCCGAGATGGCGCAGAAGACGATGCGCGGGTTGATCTCCCGCAGCGCCTTGTAGCCGACGCCGAGCCGGTCCATGACCCCGGGGCGGAAGTTCTCCACCACCACGTCCGCCGTCTTCGCGAGCTTCCGGAAGATCTCCTTTGCCTCCGCGTCCTTCAGGTTCAGCGTCACCGACTTCTTGTTGGCGTTCTGGGCCAGGAAGCTCGTGCCCATCAGCTTGTCGTTCAGCTCGGGAACGCAGCCCAGCTTCCTGGCGAGATCCCCGTCCACCGGGTTCTCGATCTTGATCACCTCGGCGCCGAGCAGCGCCAGGTGCATCGTGGCGAACGGACCGGAGAGCACGTTCGTCAGGTCGAGGACCCGGACGCCGTCGAGCAACCTGCGGGAATCGGTCATGCTTGGGACACCTCGCGTTCCGGGAAGCGTGACAGGCGCGCGGCGCCGTTCACGACACGACGCCCGCGGTCCAGGGTATCGGGCCGCTCCTGTACACCATCCCCGGCATGTCGCGGCCGAAGAAGCCCGCCACGTCGTTGGCGACGGCGATCAGCCTGTCGAGCCTCACGTCCTCCCGCCGGCCCGTGCGCTGCAGCATGTGCACGAAGTCCTCGGTGCACACGTTGCCGCCCGCGATCTTCGTGAACGGGCAGCCGCCCAATCCGGCCACGGAGGTCTCCACGTGAGTGACGCCCGCCCGCAGCGCCGCACACACGTTTGCGAGACCGAGGCCGTAGGTGTTGTGGAAGTGGCAGGCGCAGTCGATGCCCGACCCGATCGCGAGGACCTTCGCGAACATCCGTTCCACCCCGTCCGGGTCGGCGTGCCCGGCGGTGTCGGCGAGGCTGACCGAGGTGATCCCGCTGTCGACGTACCGCCGCACCAGGTCGAGGACGCGCTCGGTCGGCACCGCGCCGTCGTAGCCGCACCCGAACGCCGACTGCACCGAGACCTGCACGCGCCTTCCGGAGGCCAGCGCCTGCTGCGCCATGGCGATGACGCGCCCGGACGCCTCCGCGACGGACATCCCGGTGTTCTTGCGACTGTGCGTCTCGCTCGCCGACACGCCCATGCAGAACATCTCCACGCCGACCGCGACGCCGCGCTCCATTCCCTTCTCGTTGAGCACCAGTCCCGAGAGGATCGCCCCCTCGCGCAGCTCGCCGGCCCGGATCTCCGCGAACAGCCGGTCGGTGTCGGCCATCTGCGGGACCTTCGTGGGGTGCACGAACGAGCCGATCTGGACGATGTCGAGGCCGGCATCGACCAGCCCGCGCGCCCAGGCGAGCTTCCGCTCGAACGGCACGATCCCCTGCTCCATCTGGAGGCCGTCGCGCAGCCCCACCTCGTGGATCACCACACCGATCGTCACCCCAGGCTCCTCCGCTGGCCGTCAGCCGTCGGCCGTCAGCCGTCAGTCCCCGCCACCCCTCGCCTTTCTTCCGGCCCTCACCTCACGCCTCTCACAGCGCCCTCGCGACCGCCTCGCCCATCTCCAGGGTCGTGCTCGATCCGCCCATGTCGTAGGTGCGGGTCTTCCCTTCCTCGATCACCGCGGCGACCGCGCGCTCCACCCGCTCCGCCATCGCCTTCTCGCCCAGCCAGTCGAGCATCATCTTCGCCGCGAGGATCGTGGCCAGGGGGTTCACCTTGTTCTGGCCCGCGTACTTGGGTGCCGAGCCGTGCGAAGGCTCGAAGACGGCGAGGTCGGCGCCGATGTTGCCCGAGCAGGCGAAGCCGAGCCCGCCCACCATCTGCGCCGCCAAATCGGAGATGATGTCGCCGTAGAGGTTCGGGGCGACGAGCACCTCGTAGGCGTGCGGGTTCTTGAGCAGCCACATGCAGATGGCGTCCACGTTCGCCTCGTCGAACGCTATCCCGGGAAAGTCCTTCCCGACCCTTCTCGCCTCGTCGAGGAACAGCCCGTCGGTGGCGCGCACCACGTTCGCCTTGTGCACCACGGTGACCTTCTTGCGGCCGCTCCGCGCCGCGTACTCGAACGCCGCGCGCGCGATCCGCTCGGAGCCCTTCCTGGTGTTCACCTTGCACGAGACCGCGTACTGGTCGCCGGGCAGCTTGGCGAAGGGCGCGAACGGCTTCGAGAGCCCGGTCAGCGCCGCGGCGAGCTCGCCCGGGACCGGATTGAACTCCACGCCCGAGTAGAGGTCCTCCGTGTTCTCCCGGAAGACCGTGAGGTCGATGCCTTCCTTGTAGTTCAGCGGGTTGCCCGGGTAGGCCTTGCAGGGGCGGAGGCAGATGTACAGGTCGAACATCTGCCTCATTCGCACGATGGGGGAGCGGTAGACGAGTCCCTTCCCCCGCAACTCCGGCACCAGCTCGGCCTCGGCCGCCTTCACCGGCTTCGACGTGATGGCCCCGAACATCGCCGCGCGGACGCTGTGGAGCAGGTCCACCGTGCGCTGCGGCAGGGCGTCCCCCTCCGTGCGCCAGAACTCCCAGCCGATGTCGCCGTGGACGTACTCCGCGTCCAGCTTCAGCGCGTCCAGGACCACGCGCGTGGCGTCCATCACGTCCTTGCCGACGCCGTCCCCCGGCAACCAAGCGATCCTGTACCGGCTCATACCACTCCCGTCATGTCGTCGAGACTTGGAGCGGCCGCCGTTCGCCTCCGGGCGGCCGCGTCGATCGCGCCGGCTTCACCAACAGGGGCGCCGGCGCCCCTTCGCAGCATCACCATTGAAGCTATTAGACGCCCGGTCGCAACGGAACGCCGAGAGGCCGGACGCGCGGCCCGGCCTCTCGGCAGCCGTGCCGACGGGCACGGCGCGGGCGGAGCCCCGCTAGCGGGGCCTGGCCCGGTACTGCTGGTACAGCCGGTTGTGTCTGTCGTCCTGCGGGATCGGCCGCCCCCGGATGAACACGTGCCGGATCTGCGTGCGCGGATCCAGTGGATCGCCGTTCGTCACGATCAGGTTCGCGACCTTGCCCGCCTCGAGGCTGCCGTACCGGTCGGCGACCCCGAAGATCCGCGCCGGGTTGATCGTGAGCGCGCGCAGCGCCTCGTCGGGATCCAGTCCGTACGCCGTGGCGAGCGCCGCGTTGTACGCCACGTTGCGCGCATCCGAGGCCGACGCGGTCTGGAAGGCGATCGTCACGCCCGCCCTCGCCAGGACCCCGGGGAGCGCGTAGACGGCGTCGTACGGATCGCCGTCGCCGGGGCTGTTCGTGGTCGGCCCCACGATGACCGGGATGCGCCGGGCCGCGAGCGTGTCGGCGAGCCGCCACGCCTCCCTGCCCGAGCGCAGGATGATCCGAAGGTGGAACGAGTCCGCGAGGGCGAGCGCGCCGCGGATCTGCTCGACGTTGTCCGCCTCCACGATGACCGGGCTCTCTCCCCGCACCACCGGCACCATCGCCTCCATGGGGAGGCTGACCTCCTGGGTGCCGGTGCCGCCGGCGGCGAGGCGCGCCCCGACGTCCGCGTACGCGAGTGCGTCGCCGAAGTAGTCCCGGAGAGCGCGGGTCTGACGATCCAGCTCCTCGCGCTGCTCGCTCTCGGAGCGGCGCGGCGCGCCGGGCCCACCGCGCTGCGCCGCCGCGATGCGCGGGAAGCTGAGCGCCATCCCGGCGCGCGGGAGCACCGCCATCTCCTGCGCGGTCCAGCCGGCCAGATCGATGAGCGCGGCCTGTCCGGCGATGACGCCGCCGCGCGCCGCCGTCATCGCGGTCGTGACGCCGTTGACCCGGACAGTGGGGATGATCTCCGACGCGGGGTTCACGGCCGTGAGCGCGTCGTTGTGCGGATTGAAGTCGCCCAGCTCCCGCCGGTCGTCCCCGCCCGGCACGGATCCGATCTCGACCAAGCCGAGCGTCGTGCCGGCGTCGAACAGCCCGGGGTACACGAACAGGCCCGTCCCGTCGATCACCTGCGCGTCCGCCGGCACCTGGACGCCGGCGCCGACGGCGTCGATGCGGCCGTTCCTGAGGACGATGGTGCCGCCCGCGATCCGGGCGCCGACGACGGGCACGATGGTGGCGTCGCGGATGGCGTACACTGCGGGCGAGTGCGCCGCCGCCGGCTGCTGGGCGGCGAGCGGAGCCGCCGCCACCAGCGCCACCGTCAGAGCCAGCGGTATCCCCGTGCCCCTGTGCCTCCGTGCCCCCGTGCCCCTGTCTTCTGGCGTCCGCTTCATCGCGCCCCCCCGGCGGACGTCACCGGTCGCCCGCCCTGGCGGGCCGGCTGCCGGCGCGTCTGCTCCATGAGATTCTCCAGGGTCGGGGCCGTGTCGCGGTCGAAAAAGACGCGGCCCTCGATGAGCGTCTTCTCGACCCGCGAGCCCGGCGCGAAGGGGTGGCCGCTGAAGATGGCGAGGTCGGCGTCCTTGCCGACGTCGATCGAGCCGACTCGGCTCTCGATGCCGAGCTGGCGCGCGGGATTCAGGGTGATCATCCGGAGCGCCTCATCCTCCGTGGCGCCGCCGTAGTTGACGGTCTTGGCGGCTTCCTGATACAGCCGGCGGGCGCGCTCGTCGTCGTCGGAGTTGATGGAGACCACGACTCCCCGCTCCGCCATCAGCGCCGCGTTCTGCGGGAGGGCGTCCCACGCCTCGAGCTTGTACGCCCAGAAGTCGGCGAAGGTCGAGACGCCGGTGCCCGCGGCGACGAGCTCGTTGGTGATCATGTAGCCTTCGAGCCCGTGCTCGAAGCTCGCCACGCGGAAGCCGAAGTCCCGGGCCACGCGCAGGAACATGAGCATCTCGTCGGACCGGTACGCGTGCACGTGCGCCAGCCTGCGACCCTCGAGTATCTCCACCAGCGGGTCGAGCTGCAGGTCGCGCCGCGGCGGCACGGGCTCGGCCTGGCCGCGACGCAGGGCGCGCCGCGCCGCATCGTACGCCTGCCACTCGCGCCGATAGGCCTGCGCGCGGGTGAAGGCGTCGCGCAGCAGCTCCTCGACGCCCATCCGCGACGCCGGATAGCGCCGGGTCTGGCCCGGCTGCGGCTGGAAGTTCGACTGCCGCACGTTCTCGCCCAGCGCGAACTTGAGACCGGGCGGCGCACCCTGGAAGAGCAGGCTGTCCACCGGGAGGCCGAACCGCAGCTTCAGCGTCGAGCTCTGGCCGCCGATAGTGTTCGCCGATCCGTGGTAGACCTGGATCGTCGTCACGCCGCCGGCGAGCTCACGGTAGATACTGCCCCCGTCCTGCCGCAGCACGTCCTCGACGCGCACTTCGGAGGTGATCGAGTTCGTGCCCTCGTTGACCGCCTCGATGGCGGTGTGCGAGTGCGAGTCGATGATCCCGGGCATGACGTACCTGCCGGTGCCGTCGATCACCTGGGCTCCGGCGGGCACCTGGACGTTCTGGCCCACCGCGGCGATTCGGCCGTCCCGGATGAGGATCGTGCCGCGCTCGATCGTGCCGTGGCTGGCCGTCAGAATCGTGGCGTTGGTGATCGCCACCAGGCCGCCGGCCGGCGGAATCGCGATGCCGAGCGGCCCCGGCCCGCTCGCCTGCGGCGGTGTCACGGCGGGGGCGACCTGCTGCGGCGCGGCCGGGGCGGCCGGCGCCGGCGCCTGGGCCGGCCGCCGCTGCGCCTGCGCCACCGCCGGCACGACGCCGGCGAGGATCACGGCGGCCAGCGCCGCCGCGCATCCGTGCGTCCACACATTCGTGCCCCCGTGCCCCCGTGCCCCCGTGCCCTCCGTCGTCTTCATGGGTTCTTCTCCGCGGTGAACGGGAACGTCCCGGCGTCACCCATCTCCGCGCTGCCCCGCATCCGGCTGCCCTCGACCTCGCCCCGGAACGTGACCGTCAACGGCTGCCCGTCGACCTGGATGGTGATCGACCACGAGGCCGTGCGACCCGCGACCTGGCCGCCGGTCACCGGAATCGCCGCCATCTCGTACGTCATGCTGCCGGTGAAGGTCGCGCCGTCCTGGTTCACCGTGAAAGTCGACACGGTCTCGCCTTGCGGCGTGCTCGCCGTGACCGTCCACGTGCCGCCGATCTGAGCGGGCGGGCCGGCCCCGTCCCGGTCGCCACCGCGCGGCGGCGTCGCCGGTGGTATGACCTCGTAGCGGATGCCGTCCACGAACACCGCGCGCACCTTCGTGCTGTCGCCGAGCGGCTCGCCCTCCGCCACGACGAGGTTGGCGATCTTGCCGACCTCAATGCTGCCGAGCTGCTCGGCCGCGCCCGCGATCTCGGCGGGCCGGATGGTCAGCGCCTCGAGCGCGACGTCGCGGGGCAGCCCCGCGGCGACCGCCTTGCGCACGTTGGCCAGGAACTCGCCCGCCCGCAGCGCGCCGCCCGACGCGAGCGCGAGCCTGATGCCGGCCCGGTTCAGCGTCGCGGCGTTCGCCTCGATCACGCGGCTCGCGGCACTGTCGGAGGAAGCGCTGTCGTTCGGGGGCAGGCGCCGGCCGGCGCGGAAAGCCCAGCCCGTGGCCTGCGGCGCCCGCGGGAAGTCGACCGACACCACCACGGTACGGCGGTTGGCCTGCAGGGCGTCCAGAGCGCGGAAGCCCTCGGTGGCGCCGACGATCGTCAGCGCCAGGTTGAACTCGCGCCCCATCGCCGCGGCGCGGCGAATCTCGTTCTCGTTGCCGGCCGAGAACATGACCGGCATCTCGCCCCGCACCACCGGCACCAGGGAGATGAGGCGCGCGTCGTACGCCGGCCTCTCCAATCCCCTCGGGGCCGCGCGGTAGCGCTCCAGCCGCAGGCCCAGCTGCCTCGCGTCGTAGAACGCCTGGCGCTCGTAGGCCATGACGCCCATCAGGGTGCCGGGGTAGCGCCCCGCGGCCGGCTGGAATCCCATGTGCAGCGCGACCGGCGAGCGGACGACGCGCCTCGCCGCGCTGTCCCGCAGTGGAACCAGCGCCGAGAGCCCGCGGAAGACCCCGCGGCCCGGAGCGGTGAGCACCGCGCCGAACCCGGCGTCCCGCAGGCTCTGCACGTCGGACGCGCCGACCTGCAGCTCGTCCGCCGCCACCCGCTGTGGCTCGAGCCCCACGTTCGCCGGCTGCGGAGCCGCCGCGGGACCCGCGGCCGCACCCTGACGCGCGCCCGCGGCGGGGGCCGCCGGCAGCCCGAGGCTCGAGGTGAGATCGATGAAGGCCGGGAACACGGTCCGGCCCGCGAGGTCGAGCACGCGGGCGTCAGCCGGCGCGGCGACATCGGATCCCACGGCGGCGACGAGGCCGTCGCGGATCACGATCGTGCCGCGCTCGATCACGCCGCGCGTCACCGTGAAGATGCGCGCGTTGGTGAGCGCCCAGGTCCCGTCCTGGGCTGCCGCGGGCGTGGCGGCAAGCACGAGCGAGATGAGGACGGTGCATCCGGCGCGTGACACGGGGGGAATCCGCACGAGGTCACTCCGGTGGGTTGGCGAGAATCGGCACAGTACCCGTGACCCCGCATCGCGTCAAGGCGACGCTCGGGCACCCCCTCCTTGCAGAGCGTGGCGGCGCTGGTACGTTACCTGTCGCATGGTATGAGCGACCCGCTTCTCACGCTTCGCGAATACGCGAAGCTCGCCCCCTGGAACATCCGCGACCTCGCGGCATTGGCCGGCGCGGTGCTGGACGCGTCCGGCGTGACGCCGATCAACGCGGCGGCGCAGGGACGTCCCACCGACCGCACCATTCGGTTCTACGTCGCGAGCCAGTTGATGACGCCGCCGGACGGGCGCGGCACCGCGGCCACGTACGGGTACCGGCACCTGCTGCAGTTGTTCGCGATCAAGCTGCGCCAGATGGAGGGCGCGACCCTCACGAGCATAGCCAGGGAGTTCGCGGAGTCTCCGGGCGACGTGCTCGAGAAGCGTGTCGCCGCGGCTCTCGGCAATTTGCCCCTGCCCGCCGATCTCAACCTCCGGCTGCACGTCGCGCCGCGGGGGCGCGTGCGGCGCGCGCTCCAGCAGTGGGCGTCCCCCGGCGACGGCCGCGCGCCGCGCGGCGACCCGCCGGCGGCGCCGGACTCGGCGTCCGGCGCGTGGTACCGCCTCGGCATCGGCGAGGGTGTGGAGCTCGAGGTCCGCGCCGACCACCCGGCTGCGCGCGACGAGGCGCGGCGGCTGCGCCTCGCTGACGCGGTAGCGCGCGCCGTCCGCGGCGTCGGCGAGGAGCAGGTCCCGTAGCGAGATGCGCGTCGCTTGGCGCCTGCCGCTGCTGCTCTCCGCTTGCGTGGTCCTGGGACGGCTGTTCCCCCGCTCACCTCTGATTGACGTCGCGACCGGCTCCGCGCCGGCGGACGTTCGGCTTTCCTATCCAATAGCGCACGTTCTCCTGGCGCCGCTGACGCTGCTCGCGGACTGGCTGAACGGCAGCCCCGCGCGCGAGCTCGAAGGCTTCGCGTTGTGGATCCTCGTCGGCTTCGCCTGCTGGCGCGTGTTGCGCCGCCGCGCCGGCCGGCCGGCCGCCGCGCCCGCGCTCCGCGGAGAACTGGCGGCGGCGGCGTTGCTTTGCGCCGCTGCGGCGACCTATCTCGCCTGGGGGGCGCTCGCCCCGCGGCCCATCCCGCGGCTCGTGGCCGCGGCGGGCGATGCGCTCGTGTTCGACGCGCACTCGCACACCTCCGCCTCGCACGACGGCCGGCGCGGATTCGACGCCTCCGCCAACGCGGCGTGGCATGCGCGCGCCGGGTTCGACGCCGCGTTCGTCACGGATCACAACACGACGCGGGCGATCCGGGAGTGGAACGGCACAGCTCCCGCCGGGGCGGCGCTGCTGCTGCCCGGAGTGGAGTTCTCGCTCAGCGGCCTGCACCTGCTGGTGTTGGGCGCGGCCCCCGACGTCGCGAACGCCCCGTTCCGCGAATCGTGGCGGGCGACGGGGCGCCTGGTCCGCGCGCTCGCCGCCGGTGACGTGCCGACACCGGACACCGAGCCGGCGCTCCCCGGCGAGCGAGCCGGAGCCGCGCCCGACAGCGTGCGGCGCGGAGGTCCGCCGGTCACGGACGGCGGCGGCGCGCGAACGCCGCCGCTACTGGTGCCGAGTCTCCCCGAGTATTGGCGGCATCACTGGGGAGCGGACCTCGACACGCTGCTGCGGTGGGGAGTGGCGGGCCTGGAGATCTGGACCACATCACCCCGCGCGATGGACTTCCCGGCGGCGCTGCGCCGCGCGGTCGTCGCGCGCTGCCGACAGCGCGGCCTGGCGCTGCTCGGCGCGACCGACATGCACGGCATCGGGTACACCGCATCGGTATGGAACGTGACGCGCATGCCGGGATGGAGAGAGATGAGCGCCGCGTCGCTGGGCGTCGCGCTGATCGAGCGGCTCCGCGGCGACGGCGCGGCGGCGAACCGAGTCGTCGCGATGCGGCGCTGGCTGCCCGAGAACCGGGCGGAAGCAGTGGTCGCCCCGCCGGTCAACCTGCTGCTGCTGCTGCGCACCGCGACGCCGGCCCACGCCGCGGCACTGCTGGGCTGGATCTGGGCTCCGGCCCTGCTCACCGCCCTCCGCAGGCGGCGGCGATCCTGATCTCCGCCGGGTCGAAGCCGCCCCGGATGTCCACGTAGGCCGAGCCGTCGGACAGCATCACTAGCGTCATTCGCTCCACCGGACTCCGCCCGCGCGCCACATCCACGCACGACTCGGCCGCGAGCCAGGGAAACCTCAGCACCAGGCGCGTGCGGTGGAGCGCCCCCAGCTTCACGGTGGCGGCGCGGTCCGCGGGACGGTAGCTGATGCCCAGCGAGTCACCCGAGATCCTCCAGCCGTCGAGACGCCACGTGAAGTCGTCGGCGATCGCGTCGACGTGCGGCGCGATCTCCACCCAGTCGAGGTGCTCGTCCACGCCGAACAGGCCGCGGGCCACCAGGTCGAGATAGGCGCCGGCGCTGAACTGGAACAGCCCGTTGTTGTCGCCGCGCTCTCCGGGGCGCCCGTAGTTGACCCGCAGAATCCGGTCCACCTCTTCGACGAGGAGCCGCCAGGCAGCCGCCCGCTGCGCGACCGCGCCGTAGCGCAGCACCGCCTCCAGCGCCTTGAAGTCGAGGATGTGCCAGCCCCACCCGCGCCAGTAGCTCCGCATGTCGTGCCACGCGTCGTCCGCCGGCACGGCGAAGAAGCCGCGGCCGCCGCCGTCCCACCACTGCGGCCGGAGCACCTGCGCCACCATCGCCGCCTGGACGGCCGTGTCGACGACGCCATCGAAGACGAGCGCATCCACCGGCTGCAGGTGGAGATTGTCCCAGCTGCGCGATCCGTCCGGCAGCGCGTGGTAGGCGAACCACCCGGTCGCGGGCCTCCACAGCGCCGGCATGGCGCGACGGACGCGCGCTGCGGCCGAGCGCCACTGCGCCGAGCTGTCCCCGGCCGCTCCCGTACGTCCCGCTTCCTCCTCCATCTCCGCGAGCCGGTCCAGGGCATAGGCGGTCAGGGCGTTGACGTAGGGATCCTCCGCTCGATACGGCTCGTCGCCGGGCGAGAGAGGCGACATCTCCGAGTACGTCGCATCGCTGATGCCCTCGACCAGGCCGTCACCATCACGATCCGTGGCCAGCACGTAGCGCGCGATGCGCCGCAGGTCCGGCAGCTCCGCCGCGAGCCACGCGCTGTCGCGGGTCGCGCGGTAGCAGGCGTAGCCCTTGAGTATCTGGTACGGGTCCTTGTCGCCCATCCCCCTGCCGCCCCACTCGTCGGTCCACACGTACGGACCGTTGGCGCCCAGGCGATTCCAGATCTCGTGCCGCTGCGCTCCGGACGCATCCGCGTAGCGCTGGAACAGCCGGTACTCCGAGCACACCGCGCCCACGTCCCCGAGCTGCAGCGCCGTGGTCGCGCCGTACCAGCCGTCGCGGTCGAAGCCGGCGAGGAAGGTGTACGATCCGGCCGGCGTGTGCCGCAGCCCGGCTATGCGGTCGTAGTCCAGCATCGGGCGGGCGGCGGCGAGGATGTGGTCGAGCAGGATGCCGACGGGAGCCGACGGCGTCGCGACCCGCAGGTCGTGATGCGGCGCCGCAGGTACGGCGCCGCCGGCTACGCTCGCCAGGTTCCGGGCCGCTTCGTCCTCGTTCGCCCCGAGCGCGAACACCAGCTCGGCGTGCGCCGCACCCAGCGCGTCGCGCGAGGGCTCCAGCACCAGCAGCAGCCTGCCGACCGTGCGCCGCTCCCGCCCGATCTCCTCGCCGTAGCGACGCTCGATCATCAGGGAACCCGCGTCAACGCGAATGCCCGCGCGCGTTCCCGCGCCGGGACCGATGGCCACGACGGTGTTCCGCACGGTCGTGTCGGTAAGGAAGACCACGTTGCGCCGATCGTCAACGCGGATGCGGTCCCGGACTCCGTAGCCGACGCCGCGCCAGCGGTGCTCGTAGATGTCCGCCTGCTCGATGGTGACCAGGATGGCGCGGTCGATCACCGGCCAGCGCGGCGCCGTGATAATCAGCCGGCCCGCCGGCGCCTGAAGCGATCCTACCGGACGGACCGTGATCGGCGCCCCGATGGCGCCGTCGGCCACGAGCAGCGCGACCTGCCCGTCGCCGCCGAACCGCACGCTGTCGGGGAACGCCGCCCGGTCCGGCGCCGCCGCGCCGACCGGGATGCCCTCCACGCGCACCGTGCCGGTGAAGGTCACGGGGTTGATCGTCACGTCGCTCAGCACGAGGCCGCCGGCCGCGCTGTCCACCGCTATCCGGTACTGGAGGTGCGGCAGCAGCACGGCCGTGGGCCGGAACGCCGGAGTGCCCACGACCGTGATGTCGGGCGTCCGGCTCTGCGCGAGCAGCCTTCCGGCGGCGGGGCTCAGCGCCGCCCCGGCGCACAGGAGCGCGACAACGAACGGGCTCAGCCGCGCCCCGCCGCGGCGCGCGGGCGCGTCCCGACCCAGCGACGCGCTTGCCGCGCGCTCCGGCGGGCCGACGACCGCTCCGGCGCCCACGGACTTCCTCTCGGTCCCCATGCCGCTACCATAGCGTCCCGCCGCCGCCCTTGCCAGTAGCAGCGGCACGCCCCACATTCGGCCTAACCCCCCCCAGGATCGTGGCCCATGGAGTGGTTCCTCCTGATCGCCGTCGTCGTGGTCGTGTTCTGGCTCGTCGCGATGTACAACGGCCTCATCGCCCTCAAGAACCAGACGATCAACGCCTGGAAGCAGATCGACGTGCAGCTCAAGCGGCGGCACGATCTGATCCCCAACCTCGTCGGCACCGTCAAGGGCTCCATGGAGTTCGAGAAGGAGACCCTCCAGGCGGTGATAGACGCGCGCTCCAAGGCCATGTCGGGCGGCGGGGGCGTCAAGGAGACCGCCGCAGCGGAAGGCGCGCTGTCCGGCGCTCTGGGCAAGCTGTTCGTGGTGATGGAGCAGTACCCTGACCTCAAGTCGTCGCAGAACGTGCGCGACCTGCAGGAGGAGCTGTCCTCGACGGAGAACAAGATCGCCTTCGCGCGGCAGCTCTACAACGACGTGGCCACCAACTACAACACCAGGCAGCAGCAGTTCCCGACCAACTTCGTGGCGGGGCTCGCCAAGGCCCAGATCGCCGAACTGTGGGAGATCGAGGACCAGGCCGAACGGGCCGTGCCCCAGGTCGACCTCTCGCTCAAGCCGAAGCCGCAGGCGTGAGCGGCGACGCCCTGAACCTGTTCGAGCAGCAGGCGCGGAACCGCCGGCAGACGGCGTGGTGGATCTTCCTGTTCGTGTTGTTCTTCGCGTGGATCGGGTTCGGAGGGGACGCCGTGATGTACTTCGGCTCCTTCGACAAGTACGGGCAGGCGCACTACACGGTGCCGTGGATCGGGATCGTCGTCACGGCGATCGCGGCGATCGTGGCTAGGACCTCGTGGACGCGGGGCCCCAAGCGGGTGCTCTGGTCGGCCGGCGCCGTCGAGCTGACCAACCCGCAGACCTTCGAGGAGAAGCAGCTCGTCAACGTGGTGGAGGAGATGGCCATCGCCGCGGGACTGCCGCGGCCCAAGGTCTACGTCGTGAACGACCCCGACCCGAACGCCTTCGCCACGGGCCACGGGCCCGAGACCGCGTCCATCGCCGTGACCTCCGGACTCATCCAGGCGCTGAACCGTGAGGAGCTGCAGGGGGTCGTAGGCCACGAGATGGCGCACGTGCGCAATCTCGACGTGCGCCTCATGACGATGGTCGCGGCCCTGGTCGGGGTCATCGTGGTGCTCTCGGACGGGATCGGCCGCGTCATGCGCGGCGGCGGCGGGCGTGGAGTCGGCGCGCTGGTGGGCGGCCGCGGCCGGAGGAGCGGCGGCGGAGCCGGAATGATCGCGATAGTGCTCCTCGTCCTCTGGCTGATCACCCTCATCCTGGCGCCGCTCATCACGCGCCTCATGGCGATGGCCATCTCGCGGAAGCGCGAGTTCCTCGCCGACGCCACGAGCGCCGAGCTCACCCGGAACCCCGGGGCGCTGGCTTCGGCCCTCCAGAAGATCGAGGCCGCGCCGGCGCCGACCGCCTCGATGAAGCGCGGCACGGCCCACCTGTGCATCGCCGACCCACTCGGCAGCAGCGCCAACCTCAAGGAAGGGCGCCTGGCCGACCTGTTCGGCACGCATCCTCCGATGGCGAAGCGGATCACCATCCTCAGGGGGATGGCGTTCCAGCAGGCGAAGGCGACCGCTCCACAGCCCTGATCCCCGACCGGGCGGCAGGCTCGCACCTGGCACCGGACACCCGTCCTCCCATATTTCGGGAGTGACGACCACTCCGCTCGACCTCAGGGCGCTCGCCGTCGGCGAGCGCGTTCAGGACACCTTCCTCGTCTGGGAAGTGGAAACGAAGAGCCAGACCGACGGCAGCCGCTACGCCATCCTCCAGCTGTCGAACGCGACCGGACGGCTCCCGACGGCGCCCTTCTGGTCCTCGGAGATGCACAAGGTGGACGGGCTGTCCCGGGGCGATGTCGTCCGCGTGACCGCCGACGTCTCCGAGTACCGCGGCACGCGGCAGCTCCGCGTCGTCGCGATCGAGGCTGTGCCGCGGGCGAGCGCGGATCTCGCGCGCCTGGTGCCTTCCGTCGGCGACGTGGCGCCGTGGTGGAAGAAGCTCGACGAGTGGCGGGCCGAGATGCGCGAGGGGCCGTGGCGCCGCACGGTGGCCGTGTTCTACGACGACCCCGACTTCCGCCGCGCCTACGAGCGATGCCCCGCCTCGCTCGGAAACCACCACGCGGCGCTCGGCGGCCTGCTGAAGCACACCGTCGAGGTTGGCGCCATCGCGAAGACGATCGCCAGAACCTGCGGCGCCGACTGGGACCTGGTGCTCGCGGGTGTGCTCCTCCACGACATCGGCAAGCTGGAGGCGTACCGTTGGGACGGCGTGTTCGAGATGACCGAGCCGGGCTCCCTCCTGGGCCACGTATCCCAGGGAGCCCTGATGCTCGACGCGCGCCTCGACGAGGTGGAGCCGGCGCTCACGCAGCGGGAGTCGTGGCTCCTCCAGCACCTGATCCTCTCGCACCACGGCGAGCTCGAGTTCGGCAGCCCGGTGCGCCCGATGATCGTCGAGGCGGAGGTGCTCCACGCCGCCGACCACGCCTCCGCTACGACCACGAACATGGCCGATGCCGTCAGGGACGCCGCGAACTTCGAGGAGGGAGAGCCGGTCTCGAAGCGCATCTGGTCGCTGGAGCGAAAGGTCTATCGGGGTCCGGTGACGACGTGAGCGACTCGAAGCGCCGCTGCGAGGAAGCCGAGGACCGCTCCGAGGCCCTGGCCCTGTTCCTGCGCGCCGCCGGACGCGCGCCGCTCCTCCTCACTCCGGACGACGGCCCCGGCTGCTCGCTCGTCATGGCGCTCGCGGCCCTGCACTGGACGAGCGAGATGGGCCTCGTGCGGCCGGACGATCGCCTGCACGGCGTGTGGTTCGCCGCCGAGACCTCCGCGGCCGTGTTCGAGCGGATGGGAACCCCTCGCTCCACGTTCC
>Ga0316628_100001203_pt1 | contig 17989 bp, 13 predicted proteins | sample OWC_Aug_M2_C1_D5_FD_207648 | JGI IMG/M metagenome (GOLD analysis project Ga0316628, IMG submission 207648) | Wetland soil microbial communities from Old Woman Creek delta, Ohio, United States - OWC_Aug_M2_C1_D5_C | ecosystem: Environmental > Terrestrial > Soil > Wetlands | place: USA: Ohio... | reverse complement strand
CCCAGACCACGCGGCGCCTGCGGCCGAGCCCGGCGCCGGCCAGAGTCAGCACCGAGGCCTGCAGGCTCGAGAGCAGCAGCCCGCGCAGGGGAACCCGCATCCCGTGCAGGGCGGAGCCGAGTCCCAGCTCCACCGCGCCGGCCCCGGCGCCGTAGCCGCCCACGCGCAGCCAGTCGCGGTGCTCGCGGCAGGCGGCGCGCAGGGTCTCCCACGCGTCCGGACGGGTGGCGTCCACCACGAGGTCGAACGGCCGTCCCAGCCGCTTGGCGACCGCCTCGCGCACCTCCTCGCGCACCGAGATGGCCACGACCTCGGGCTCGGCGGCGCAGACGTCGGGCCACAGGGCCACGTGCCCTTCGCCGCGGGCCTCGAGCAGGCCGAACTCGTCCAGCACGACCAGCGGGCGCGGCGGCCTCTCGCGCAGCGCCGCGGCCCAGGCGCGGGCCTCCGCCATGGCGTCGTCGCGGAAGACGTACGCGGGCCGTCCCCGCGCGCCCCGCTCAGCGAACGGGGTCACGTGTCCGTCCGCGACCCACTCCAGGTCGTAGCGGCAGGCGCCGCGCTGCGCGTCGTCGCGGCCGTGGGCGCGCGCGATGAAGCCGTCGGGCGCGAGGCCCTGGGCGCGCGACCACTCGGCGAGCGTGGCCAGGAGCGTGGTCTTGCCCGATCCGACGGGGCCCGTGACGGCGATCAGCACGGCGGCGTCCCCGCCCCACCCGCGGAGCAGCCGCCGCCTCGCGCGACGCCCTCCAGCCTGCCGAGCAGCTGCCGCAGCTGCTCGTGGCGGCGGCGGAACTGGCGCCGCAGCGCCATGCGGATGGAGAGGACCGCGCCGCTGAACGCTCCCACCGCGACGCCCCCGGCGACGAGAAGGGCCGTCAGGTCGGATCCGGTGGCGCTCTCAACCGCCGCTCCCACGATCCCGAACAGCACCGCGGAGCCGACCCCCGGGAGGGCGAACGAGAGGAACGACGCCCCGGAGTCGCGGTCGGCGATCCGCAGGCGCGTGCGGCCGTCCCGCGGCGACACCATGATCTCGGCCTTCCGGAAGAACGCGCCGCGCGGCGACGAGCTCCAGTGCAGGGAGTCGTCGAGCGTCACGTTCAGCTGGCCCGTGTCGGCCAGGCCGACCCTGATCTCCTCCAGCATCGCGCCGTACGACGCCTTGCCCACCTCGCCGACCAGGTGCCGCTCCAGCACGATCTGCGACGGCAGGCCGGAGCCGCGCCGGGCCGGCAGGTCCCGCTGCTGCGCCAGATCGCCGGCCGCCTCCCGGACCAGCGCCGGGGGAATGCCGACCTCGGCGCCGATGCGCTCGACGCCGCCCATGGTCAGCGCGCCGCCGTCTTCCGTGGACACCGCGTCCAGCTCCGCCGCGCGGCGCACGATCTCCATCGCGTCGTCGTGGCGCACCACGCGGCTCGGCTCCAGGGCCGCGGCGAGGTCCGCCGCGAACCGGTCCGGCGTCTGGTAGCGCTGCGCCGGGCGCATGGCGAGGGCCTTGGCCAGCACCTGCTCCACCCTGCCCGGAAGCGCGTCGAGGCGCCGGCGCTGCGCGGGCTCAGCGTCGGCGATCCGCCCCAGGCGGACGGCCTCGTCGTCCAGCCACATCCCCGGCGTGCTCCCCACCAGCATCTCGTACGCGACGCACCCCAGGCCGTACACGTCGCAGCGCGAATCCACCTCCCTGGCGCCGCCGGCCTGCTCCGGACTCATGTAGCCCGGCGTGCCCAGCGGCACCCCCGACTGCGTCAGCCTCGCGTCGCCCGCCGAAAGCACCGCCTTGGCGATGCCGAAGTCGGCGACCACCGCGTGCCCCTCGACGAACAGCACGTTCTCCGGCTTGACGTCCCGGTGGACGATGCCCAGCCGATGGGCGTAGGCGAGCGCGTCGGCTACCTCGCCGACCACTGCGGCCACCCTGCCCGGAGGCAGCGGCCGCTCCCGCTCCAGGATCTGACGCAGCGACCCGCCCTCGACGTAGGGCAGCACGTAGTAGAGGAACCCCGCGGCCTCGCCCGAGTCGATCAGCGTCAGGATGTGCGGATGCGTGAGCTGCGCGGCGATCTCGATTTCCTTGAGGAACCGCTCCGTGCCGATGGCCGCGGCCAGGTCGGGACGCAGCACCTTCACCGCGACCGGGCGAGCGTGGCGCAGGTCCCGCGCCCGGTAGACGGTCGCCATCCCGCCGGCGCCCAACTCGCGCTCGACCGCGTAGCGGTCGGCGAGGGCCGCCGTGACGCGTTGCAGCGTGTCGGCCACGGGCCTCTCTCGGCTCAGTGCGCCGTGGGCGCCGGGCAGGCCGAGCGGTCCCGCGCGCAGCGCAGCGCGTCGCGCACTATGGCCAGCACGCGGTCCGCGGCCAGCACCGGCAGGTTGTGCCCGCTCTCCGCGATGAGGATGAAGTTGCCGCGCGAGGAGAGGGCGGTGAGCGCCCGGCCCTCGTCGCCCCAGGCCTGCGTGAACGCCGCCGCGTCGGCGCCGTACGCCTCGGGGTTGGGGCGTCCGCCGGCCACCACGGTGAGCGGGATGTCGCCGAGCGTGCGAATGGCCGACACCAGCTCCGCCGTCGGGCCGAACGTCGCCTCCATCTCCGAGGCCAGCGCCTCGGTCGCGGCCGCGCGCCGCAGGCTCACCGAGTCGCCCGCGGTCCGCAGCCCCGCCGCACGCTCCCTCATCCGGGCGATGTTGGCCACGGTGGCGGTGCGGATGTCCGCGAAGCTGCGGCCGCTCATCCACGAGAGCGGCGGCGGGTCCAGCAGCACCATTCCCGCCAGCCAGTCGGGGTGACGGCTCGCGAGCACCAGGGCGTTCATCGCGCCCAGCGAGTGCGCCACCACCAGGAACGGCCGAGCCACGCCCGCGGCCTGGATGAGCGCGGCGGCCTCGTCGGCCTCGCGCCCGGCGTCGCGGGGCATCGGCCCCGCCTCGCTGCGCGGGTAGCCGGCGCGCGAGTAGATGCACACCCGCGTCTCGCGCCGCAGCTCGGCGACGGCGCTCCACCAATCCCGACCGTCCGACCCTCCGCCGACCTCCACGAAGATGATCGGGCTGCCCTGGCCGTCGCAGGAGAGCCAGAGGCGGTGGGTGCCCACGCTCACGAGCTGGCCGGGCGGGACCTGGGGGGCGGCGGGAGGCGGGGCCGCGACCTGCGCGGCGGCCGGAGCCGGCGAGCCCAGCACCAGCGCCGCCAGCACAGCGAGCATGCCCGATCCGGACAGGCGAAGAAGTCTCATCGAGAAGTCCTCCTATGCCGCTAGAACGCGTCGCCCGCCGCCACGTACAGGCCGCCGCCGCCCTTGGCGAGCGCGTAGTCGATGCGGAGCTGAAGGCCCGCCGCCCGGTCGAGCACCACGCGGAGGCCCATGCCCCCGGAGGCGCGCAGCGGCGCGTCGGGGATGGAGCGGAACGAAGGCGCCACTGCCCCCGCTCCGCCGAAGAGCACGCCATAGAGTATGCCCCTCAGCGGCGCGCGCAGCTCCAGCTGCGCGGCGCTCATCGCGCCGTCGCGGAACCGCGGCTCGGTGTAGCCGCGCAGGATGTTCTGCCCGCCCAGGCGCGGCAGCAGCTCGAAGGGCACGGTGCCGTCGGTGGCGTCCACCACCGCCTGCGCGGCCACGACCACGCGGCCCAGGCTGCGGTAGCCGCGCACGTCAGCGCCGAAGCGCCGGTAGGCGCGGTCGCCGCCGAGCGCCGGCCCCGCGACGCCGAACGCCAGGCGCAGATAGCCCCCGCGCCGCGTCATGTAGAGCGCGTCGCGCGAGTCCCAAACCCCGTCCACCGTGAGCGCGGCCTCGGTCCCGCCCCGGCTCCCGACGATCGTGCCCGGCGCGAGCCGCCCGTCCGGCTCGGTCCTCACCATCCGCGTGTGCCGCAGCCCGTACCCGGCGCCGACGTAGACCCGCCGCGACAGGCGCCGCTGCGCGCTCGCCGTGAGGTAGTACGTCTGCGGCGTGTAAGTCTCGGAGCTGTCCGTGGACGCGGCGCCGATGCCGTGGAACTCGCTCGGGAACCGGAACAGGTCCACCTCGCCCGTGAAGTGCCAGCGGTCGTCCCTCAGCCAGCGGTCCAGCCACAGCGACAGGGTGTACTGGCTCTTCAGCGTGTACACCGCCGTGGCCAGGGCCGTGGAGGGACGCGTGTCGGTCCCGCCGCCCGGAGTGGAGACGCCCACGACGGCCACGCCGAACTGCAGGCTCGTCTCCGGCGTGTAGGCGAGGACCGGCACGGGGAACACGCGGCGGCGCGGCGCGGCTTCCTGCGCGCCGAGCACGGAGGTTGCGAGCGCGGCGAGGACGGCGGGGACGGCGGCCGCGGCGAGCGCGAGCAGGCTGCGAGGGGTCACTTGTCTCCTGTCGGCGCGATCCGGGCGGGCCCCGCGGACCGGGGCGCGCCGGCGGGCAATCTACGGCGGGGGACGCGAAGGCGCGACCCGGGCGGCGCTCGACCCCGCCGCCCTCACTCCGCCCGCATCGCCTCCAGCGGGTCGGCCCGCGCGGCCCGCCAGGCCGGCACCAGGGAGGCGGCCATCGCCACGATTCCCATCAGCAGCGCCACGACGGCGAGAGTCAGGGGGTCGGCGGCCGAGACTCCGAACAGCAGGCCCCTGAGGGCCAAGCCACTCACGAGCGCGCCGGCCACGCCGATCGCCAGCCCCACGGCCGTGACGCGGGCGGCGCTCCAGAGCACCATCCGCATCAGCCGTGGCCGGTCGGCGCCGAGCGCGGCGCGAACGCCCAACTCGTGGCGACGACGCCCCACCGTGTAGAGCATCGCGCCGTAGATGCCGCCGGCGGCGAGGAGCAGGGCCACGGCCGCGAAGCTGAGCAGCAGCCCGGACAGGAACCGGCGCGGCGCCACCGAACGGGCCACGCGCTGCGGCACCGAGAACACGTCCGGCAGCGGCATGCCAGGGTCCAGCTCCCAGATCGCCGCCCGCAGCGACGAGAGGACCGCCGCTGGGTCGCCGTCGGTTCGCACGCTGAGCGCGTTCATCTCGCCGCCCGCCCCGAGCCGCCCCCACGGCATGTAGAGCGTCGGGTCCGGGGCATGGTCCAGGCTCCAGTGGTGGAAGTCGGACGCGACCCCTGCGACCCGCAGCTCTCGAAGGCCGTCTCTCTGCGGCAGTCCCCGGAACACCAGGCCCATCGGGTCCCGGGCGCCGAACAGCCGCCGCGCCAGAGACTCGGACACGACGACCGGCATCGGCACCTCGATCTGCGCGCTCGCGCCGAGATCGTCGCCGCGCAGCTCCGCGCCGATCGTGGCGAAGAAGCCGGGCGTCACGGGCTGCATCAGCGTGGACTGCTCGACCGCGACTCCCTCGTCGTTCACGAATTCGCTGTTCCACCAGCCGGCGTGGGCGTTTCCGAAGTGCTGGAGCGGGACTGACATGGAGACGGCGGCCGAGCGCACGCCGGGAATCTGCCGCACCCGGGCTACCAGCTGGCTCACGAACTGCACCCTCTGCTGCTCTCCGTACCGATCGTCGCCCATGCGCAGCTCGACTCCCGCCAAGTGCTCGGCGTCGAAGCCCGGGCTCACGGTGACGATGCGCACGAAGCTCTTGAAGAGCAGTCCGGCGCCCACGAGGAGCACGACCGCGATCGCGATCTCCGCCACCACCAGCGCGCGCCGCAGCCTGCCGCGATCGGCGCCCCGGCCGAAACGCCCGCCCTCCTTCAGCATCTCGCTCACGTTGAGCCGCACGGCCTGGAGAGCCGGCGCCGCGCCGAACACGACCCCCGTCAGCACCGAGACGACGAGCGCAAACGCCAGCGCGCGAGCGTCAACCGCGACGCGCTCGATCAGCGGGACGCCCCCGGGGTTCCACAGCTCGAAGGCCCGCACCCCGCCGAGCGCGAGCGCGATCCCCACCACACCGCCGACCAGCGCGAAGAGCAGGCTCTCCACCAGAGACTGAGCCAGGATGCGGAGCCGGCCCGCTCCCATCGCGCTCCGGACGGCTATCTCCTGCTGCCGCTCGATCCCCCGGGCGAGCAGCAGGTTCGCCACGTTGGCGCAGGCGATGGCCAGCAGCAGCCCCACCGCACCCAGAAGCAGGGCGAGCGCCCCGCGCACGCCGCCGGTCAGGGAAACCTGGAGAGGGCGCAGCGGCACGGCCTTGAGTGCCCCGCCAAGCCCGCGGTGCAGCTGCGGATGCAGGTCCGCCAGCCGCGCGATGGCCCCGTCCAACTCGCTCTGCGCCAGCCCCAGCGGCACGCCGTCGTTGAGCCGGCCGTACACCTCGATGACGTGCCATCCGGGGCCCTGGATCTGCTGCCAGCGGGGGTCCATGGCGAGGAACACGTCCCGCTCGCGCCCGGTAAGCCCCGCCGGGGACGTGAACTCCCGGCCCAGCACCCCCACGATCTCGACGGGAGTGCCGCGCAGCGTCACCGATCGCCCCACCACGCCGGAATCGCCCCCGAACAGATCCCGCCACGCCCCGAAGGAGAGCACCGCGCGGTGCGGCTCGCCCGCGAAGTCGTCTGCCAGCAGCGACCGCCCCAGTGCGACCCGCGCATCGAACAGCTCCAGGTAGCCCGGCAGCACCAGCGCCCCGGCCAGATGGAGCGGCTGGTCCCTGCCGGTCCAGTCAACACCGTCCTCCCAGACGCCGGTGAGCGCGGAGAAGCTCGTGGTGTTCTCGATGAAGTCCGCCACCCGCGGCAGCGGGAACGAGCCGTTGTGGAAGTACACCAACCGCTCGGCACGGCTGTACGGCAGCGGCTTCAGAAGCACGCCGTCCACCACCGAGAAGATGGTCGTCGTCGCGCCGATCCCCAGCGCCAGTATCCCCACCGTCACCGCCCAGAACGCCGGCTCCCGCCGCGCACTCCGCAGCGAGAATCGCAGGCTCCGCAGCAGCTCGGCCAGCACCTCGCCCGCCCGACCGCGACGCTCCAGCCGGCCCGCCCGATCCTCCACCCACTGGCCCGCCGCCGGCTCCCGGTTACCACGCTCCGCGTCCGCGATGCGGCCCTTCAAGACGTCCCAGTCCGCCACGTGCTCGACGGCCAGCCGCTCCGCCTCAGCCTCCGGCATGCCGCTCGCCAGGTGCTCGCGGCACAGGTCCTCCAACTGCCCCGCCAGCTCCTCCACTATCCGCTGGTCGCGCAATGCCTTCAGCGCCGGGATCTCCAGACGCTCGCGCACGTACTTCTTCCAGTCACGCACGGCTCACTCCGATCACGAGGTTCACGGCGCTGACGTACGCCGCCCAGTCGCCGCGCTGCCGGTCCAGGACCTCGCGGCCCTTGTGGGTCAGGCTGTAGTGGCAGCGCCGCCGCTCGCCGGGCCGCTCCACCCACCGCCCGGCGATCCAGCCGTCGTTCTCCATGCGGTAGAGCACCGGGTAGAGAGTGGACACGTTGAACTTGATCCCGCCACCCGAGCGCAGCTCGATCAGCTTGCCCAGCTCGTAGCCGTGGCATGGCCGGTCGTCGAGGAGAGCGAGAATCATGAGTTCCACGCTCCCCTTCTTCAGCTCCGGACTGAACACGACGCCTCCAATTGATATCTGGCGACGCAATATATCACATCACCTGATATGACGACGAAGGCAGCGAAAAGGTTGCATCGCGGCCCCGGGCGGCGCCGCGGCGGAGAGCCGGGCGAGATCCGGACGGCCGGCCCGGCGCCCTGCCAACCATCCGCGCCGGCGGAGCGTCCAAGTACAAGTAGAAGTAGGCTCCGACCCTCGGCACGGCGGGACGGCGGGACGGCGTGCACGGGGGGCTGCCGTAGTCTGCCGTCTCGTTGCCGGAGGACACCATGCGTAGGATTGCAGCTTCCCTTCTGTGGACCCTGATCGCGTTGGCGCTCCTGGCTCAGGCGCCGGCGGCCGCGGCGCAGGGCAAGGCCCTGCGGGTGAACCCGATAACCACCCGGCCCTCCGGCAGTGTCGAGGCGCGGGCGGTCGGCGTGTTCAACTCCCGCTCCACGACCCGCATCTTCGGGTCGGGCGGGATCGACCGGACCACCATCTACCAGGGGAACGTGGGTGTCTACGGCGGCTTGCTCCGCGTCTCCGGCGTCGTCGAAGGCGATCTGGTCGCCATCAACGCCGATGTCGAGCTGCGGCCGACGGCGGAGGTCCGCGGGAGCCTCGTGATCGTCGGGGGCAACCTCGACCGGCAGTACGGGGCGCGGGTCTTCGGTCGCGTCAGCCAGCAGTGGGACCGGGCCAGCGTCCGCCGGGTCGGCGACCGCCTCCAGCTGGCCGGCACCTATCAGCGGCGGCCGGTCCAGGTCCCGCGGATCCCGCGGCTCTCCTTCCTGCCACGAGCGAGCGGCGAGGTGTCGCTCATCGCCGGCTTCGATCGGACGTACAACCGCGTCGAAGGCCTGCCGCTGCGCGCCGGGCTCAGCCTGCGCTCCGCCTCCGGCGGCCTTCGAACCGCCATCCGCGGGTACGGCATCTTCCGCACCGCGGGCGACTTCGAGACGCGGGAGGACGTCGGGTACCGGGCGGAGGGCACCGTGAGCGCCCGCCGCTTCGTGGACTTCGCGCTCGGCGCGCGGGCCTTCGACGAGGTCCGTCCCACGCAGGACTCGCCGCTCGACGCCGAGGAGGTCGGGTTGAGCGCGCTCCTGCTGCGGCGCGACTACCGTGACTACTACCTCCAGCGCGGCTTCGCGGGCTTCCTCACCGTCCGGCCCGTGCGGGGGCTCGAGCTGACCGCCGAGGCGGCCCGCGTGGAGGACGCGTCCATCGCCGCGCGCAATCCGTGGACGCCGTTCCGGCGCGACGAGGCGTGGCGAAGCAACCCGGCCATAGACGCGGGCGACTACACGCTGCTTACCGGCACGGTCGAGTACGGCTTTCGGCCTTCGTCGCGGGGCGGCGGGAGCAGCTGGTTCGTGCGGGGCACGTGGGAGCACGGCATGGGAGAGAACGTCGTCGAGCGGGTCCTGCCGCTCACGGTGCGCAGCCCGCTTCCGACCAGCGACTACACGTACGACCTGGCGTCACTGGACGTGCGCCGCTACGAGCGGATCGGATGGAGCGGCCAGCTGGCGCTGCGGGCCTTCTGGGCCGGCTCGGTGGGTCTCGACCCGCTGCCGGTCCAGCGCCGCCTCTCCCTGGGCGGGCCCGACCCGCTGATCGGATTCCCGTTCCGCGCGTTCTCCTGCAGCGACGCTTCGATAGACGCGTCGCTCCCGGGGCTGTGCGATCACGTGGCTCTGCTCCAGGCGGAGTATCGCGGCCCGCTGTCACTGGACCTGGTCGGAGAAGCGTCGGACCACCGGAGCTACGGCAAGGACACCTTCGGGAAGCACTGGGACTGGCCCAGGTTCGACCGGCCGGTGCTGGTGCTCTTCAGCAACGCCGGCGTCGGCTGGCTGGAGACAAAGGAGCGTGGCGACCTGAATGTGGACGCCGGGATAGGGGTCGAGTTCGGCAGCTTCGGCCTCTACGCGGCCAAGGCCGTGACCGAAGACCACGGTCTGCGCATCACGGCGCGCATCCAGCGTCGCTTCTGAGCGGCCGGGTCCGGACCGCTACCTGAGACGGCCGGCCGCTGCGGGACTCCTCTCCCGCTCCGGCCCGGCCACCTCAGCCACCACCATCCACTGCCGATACCTGCCGGAGCGGACGAAGTCGGGGTCCTGGGCGATCACCCGGAACCCCGCCGCGGCAAGGTCCTGAAGCGCAATCCCGATAGCGAGCCCGTGCTGGTCCATCTGCCTGCTACGCGAGAGCGTCGAGTCGCGCGGCATGTCGAGAATGACCAGCCGCGCCCCGGGACGAAGCGCGCGCCTGACGGCCGCCAGCATGGCCTGGTACTCGGTCATCTCGTGGTAGGCGTTGACGATCAGGACGCCGTCGAGCGACTGCTCCGCGAGCTTCGGGTCGTCGGTCTCCCCGAGAACGGTCTCGATGTTCCTGAGACCGCGCCGCCGCGCCGTCGCTCTGAGGCGCCCCAGTGCCGAGGAGTCGATGTCCTCGGCGATCACCCTGCCGCCGGGCCCTACCCTGGGGCTGAGGTGAAAGGTGAAGTAACCGGAGCCGGCTCCGACGTCCGCGATCCGATCACCGGGCTCGACCTGGAGAGCGGAGACCACGTCTTCGACCCGCTGCCAGGTGTCGCGCGTGGAACGCCGAGCCTGTGCAAACGCGCCGACCGGCGACGCCACTCCGACGAGAGCGGCCGCGGCCATGCCGAGCCAGACTGCGCGAGCATTGCCTCTGCGCATCGCTCCTCCTGATATCGTGTCCATTGCGCTGATCCTATTTGCATTGATTCATTGACAATCATCGGCGACACCATCGCCGCATGCTGAACCTCACAGCCTTCCAGCCGTCACTCGCCCCACCCGAGATCGCCGAGCTGATGCGGCTGCTTGGGGAGATCGACGAGTTCAAGGGACGCTGGCGGAGACTCGGCGAAATCAGAGCCGAGCGCCTGGCAAGTCTGCGGCAGGTCACGACGATCGAGTCCGCCGGCAGCTCCACCCGCATTGAGGGTGCCCAGCTGGGCGACGAGGAGGTGGCCCGCGAGAACCTCCTCAAGCAGCTCCACAAGATCCTGCTGGAGCATGTGGAGAAGGACGAGCGGCACCGCGGCGAGTACAAGAAGCTCGACAACCATGTGGAAGCACGATACGCAGACGGGCGCGTCGAGACCATCTTCCGGACGGCCTCTCCGTCTGACACCCCCCAGCTGATGGCGGATCTCATCGCCGCGACGAACGAGGCGCTCGCGGGCGAGGGCGCCCACCCGCTCGTCGTCATCGCCCGCTTCCTCGTCGAGTTCCTGGCCATCCATCCCTTCCAGGACGGCAACGGCCGCCTCTCGCGAGCCCTCACGGCGCTGCTGATGCTGGAGGCGGGATACGAGTACGTGCCCTACGCATCCGTGGAGCGGGTGATCGAGGAGAACAAGGTCCAGTACTATCACGCGCTTCGAACTTCGCAGCTCGCCATCCAGTCCGACCCCGCTCGCTTTGGCGCGTGGCTGCTGTTCTTCCCGCGCGTGCTCCGGACGCATGAGCGCGCTCTGGAGGGGAAGCTCGAGGTTGAGCGCTCGATCCTGCGGCTCACCGACACTCAGGTCGCGGTCCTGGAGCACGTGGAGCGCCACGGGCGCGCAACCACGTCGGGTACCGCGGCCCAGCTGAAGATCGCTCCGCGCGCCGCGCGCTATCACTCGGGGCTGCTGACGAGCAAAGGCATCCTCGAGGCGCACGGGGAACGGAAGGGACGCTACTACACTCGGCGCCTCGGCTCCCCGAGCGAAGCGGCGACGCGACAACCCGGCGCAGCAGCCTCACCGCGCGCGGGCGCGAACTCGCGGAGCAGTACCTCTTCTCCAAGAGGCTCGCGCGCGCGGATGCGCCGGCGCCGGAGGCGCCCGGCCCACGGAATGGGTCCGAAGCCGGTTCGCCCGGCGAGTAGGTTCGAATAGACGAGATGCGGAAGCGCTAGCTCCCCGCGACCTCGCTCCACCGCGCGTTCCGCCGCACCGCCGCCGCCAGAGCGAAGGGAAGCACCGGGAACAGCAGCCTCACGCCTGCGGCGCCCGAAAGCCGCAGCGCCATCCCCGAGCGCCACAGCTCAGCCCGGAGAGTGGTGGCCACGGTGTGCACGATCGCCGCCACCGTGAGAAGCAGGAACACCAACATCGAGATGCCGCCCGCAGCGCCCACAGCGCGGTACAGGCGCGGGTGGACGATCATCTCCGCCACCGGGAAGGCCATTACGAGCACCAGCACCCCGTACATCGCCGCGATGGCGACTCGGCGCTGGGCATTGCCGCCGACCACACCCCGCCGGCCAGCCCGATGCCCGTCAGAACCTTGGCGGGAGCGATGCGCACCGCCGGCGCCTCACGGCGGCCCCCGCAGGGCCGCGATCTCGCGCCTCGCTCGATCGGCGGCAGGGCCCTCCGGCGCCAGCTCCAGCACGCGCCGGTAGCACTCGATCGCCCTCTCGTTCCGCCCGGTCGCCCTGAACACGTTCGCCAGGGAGAACTGGGGTCCAAGGTCGGCGGGGTTCCCCAGCGCCCACACCTCCGCGATCCGCTGCGCGACTCCCAGGCTCTCCGCCTGCATCGCACGGCCGAATCGCGGGCCGATGTTGGAGGGGGTGAAGAGCGGCTCCTCCACACCCCCCCGACGGATCTCCCGAACCCTCTCGCGGGCCGCATCGTACGCGCCGCGGTCCAGCATCTCCACCAGCTGCCTCTCCCGCCGCACCAGCGCCTCGGCGCGCGCGGACGCCTCGGCCGCGCGCGCGGAGTCGCCCAGGCGGGCGTAAGTGTCGCCCAGCCGCTGCCACCCGGCAGCCGACGCCGGGAAGAGCCGCGTGCTCAGCAGTCGTACCGCGATAGCCTCGTCCCCGCGGCCGATGCGGCGGTAGCGGCCCGCGTACTCATCGAGGTCGCTCTCCAGGAGATCGAGCGCACCCCACCGGCCGGGATGCGCCCGCATGTCGGCGTACCGGGACAGCGCGGCGTCGATCCCGCGGCTGAGCGCCTCCCGGGCCACGACAGCCGCGCTCAGCTCCTGCGGCTGCTCCACCGACTCGCCCGCGAGGATGCGGAAGATCCCGGGAGCGATCCGCCAGTGCTCGTACTGCTCCGAGTTGTCCAGGATCACGATGATGTGACCCGTCGTGGGGAACCTGAACGCGTTGGCCCGGAAGCCGTCGGCACCTCCGGAGAACCCGGTGTACGGGACGACGGTGCCCGAGTCACCGAGTCGCAGGGTGAAGTGGTCCATGCTGTACGAGCGCTCCGCCTCCTCGTCTCTCCCGTAGGGCGTGAACAACCGCGGCCGGAGCGAGTCCGGCACGACCGGTCCCCCTTCCAGTGCGCGGTTCCACCTGTGCAGGTCTCGGGCGGTGGAGTAGATCCCTCCGGTGCCCCAGAGACTCGGCATGTAGAAGTACGGGGCGCGCCCGTCGCCAAGAGGGATCCGCACGTACCCCGTGGCGAGGCGGGGGATCGCGCGCTCGTGGCGCAACAGGCCGGTCCCCGTCAGCCGGAGCGGCTCGAGAATCCGCTCCCGCAGGTTCTGCTCGAACGACCTCCCGGTCGCGCGCTCGATGACGGTCCGCAGCAGGTAGTGATTGCTGTTGCTGTAGCTGTACCTGGATCCCGGCTCGAAGAGCAAGTCGCGGGACATGTGGGCCCTGATCAGGAACTCGGGCCTCAGGTGCTCGCGGAGCGGGCCCGGGTCTCCACGCGCCCGCTCTTCCGCTGTCGACTGCCAGTCCCGCACATAGTCGGGAATCCCGGAGGTCTGGCGGAGCAGATGGTCGATCGTGACACGGTCACCGGTATCCCGGCGGTACTCGGGGATGTGATCGGTCAGCCGGTCCTCCAGGCGCAGCCGCCCCTCCGCCACGAGCTGGAATACCATGACGGTGGTGAACTGCTTGGTGATCGAGCCGATGTCGAACTTCGTGTCGGGCGTGTTCGGGACGTCCCACTCCCGGTTGGCCAGGCCGAAGCCGCGCTCGTAGAGCACCGAATCCCCTCGAGCCACCAGGACGATGCCGTTGAACCGGCCGACCTCGTGCCAGCGCTGCACGTACGCATCCACCCGCGCCGGCTCGCTCTGCTGCGCCACCACACGCGGCGGGACGGCGGGAAGGAGCAAGAGGGCCCCCAGCAACAGGCTCCGTTTCACTCTACCTCCTCCTGAGACCGGGAGAGCGCGCGGCCGGCCTGCTCTCCTCGATGACAGCGGCGTCGACCCAGTAGATGCTGTGGTCGGCATAGAAGAACAGGAACCGGCCGTCAGGCGAGACCATCGGCTCCGAGCCGCCCCGCTCCATCCCCAGCACTTCGCAGATGTTGACCGGATCCGACCAGCCGCCAGACAGCCTGTAGCTGACGAAGATCCCGTACCCGCGGTGAGCGGGCCACACGCCGTTGAAGACGATGTAGCTCTCGTCCGGCGCCACGAACGGGTGGTCGCCGCCGTAGTGGCCCTTGCCCCGGAGCGGAGGGGGCAGTCGCTGCGGCGTGCCGTAGCCTCCGCCGGCCGCGGGAATCCGGAGAATCCCCGGCGCGTAGAGCGCGCCGCTCGCCGCCGGTGAGACTGCGAGCGGCCCGCGGTCCGGGCGGAGGTCGAGCATCCGCGGCTCGCTCCACTGCGCTCCCGTCCTGTCGACGTACCAGATCCTCTGCGCCTCCAGCGCCCGGGGCCCGGGCCAGACGCCACGGCCCGCGGGCCAGCGCCGGTTGGAGGTGAAGAACAGGCGCCCCCCGTTGGGAGCGAAGCTCAGTGACGCGGCGTTGCCACCGGACGCGAAGGGCGGGCGGCTCGGCGCGGTCCACCGGCCGTTCTCCTGGCGGCTCCACCACGTCCGGGAGGTCCGGTCCGACTCGTGGAAGAGGGACCAGACGATCTCCCTGCCGTCGGGTGAGATCGCGATGTTGCCGTGGGCTACTCCTGGATCTCCGGTCGATACGATCCCCGGCGCGAACACCTCGGGACGGCGACCCGGAGGAGTCTGTCCCATGTACGGGCCCGTGGGATGCTGCTGCCTCGCCGGCAGCGCCAGCCCCAGAAACAGCAGAGCCGCTCTCGCTCGCACGCTCGACCTCCCGTGACCGCGTTTCCGAACCGGCTCCTGGCGCCGCAACGACTGCCGCTCGCGCCTCCGGGCCGCGCGGAGCCATTCATAGGGGTTCCGGGCCACGAGCACGCCCTGCGCGCCGCAGTGCCTGCCGGGCTCCTCGTAGGCGATGTGCAAGTGCCGCCCGTGCCCGGCCTGCGCGGCCGTTCCAGTGCGCCCCACACGGCCGAGGGCCGCACCCGCACGGACGACGTCTCCCGGACGCACGACGATCCCAGCCCGCCCGCCAGCCGTCTCCCGCCGCGACGACCACGCCCGCCACTGAAGCGCGCGCGCCAGGAGGACTCGAGAGCACGGCGCCGCACCACTCCGGCCGCGATCTCCTCCGGCGTCTTGGGCACGTAGCGCACCTCGGTCCCGCTTGGCCAGCGCGTCTCGTCGCAGTCCTGGTAGAGCCGGAGAGCTCCTCGTTCGCGATGCCCGCCCCGCCGTTCTGTTGCGCGGCGGCGGCGAGGCAGTTCGCGAGCAGGCACACGGATGCCGCTGCAAGAGGAGTTGTCCGCATCGAGGAGCGCGGCTACGCTGCGCGGCGTTCCGGGCTCGGTAGAGACCGGCAGGCATTCTTGATCAGCTCGCTGCCGCGCGCCTCCCGGGCGGAAGCGACAGCGCCGGGGCGAACCGGGAGGTTGCCGCGGCGCACCTCGAAGTGCAGGTGCGGGCCGAAGGAGCACCCGGTGGTCCCCACCTTGCCAAGCAGTGCCCCGGCTGCGACCGACGCGCCACGCGCCACTCGAACATGTTTGAGGTGGCCGCACACAGTGGTCAGTCCAGCTCCATGATCGACCACGACGACCCTGCCCAAATCGGACTCACCTGGGAAGCCGTCTCCCGCGAAGACGGCGACCCCGCGGGCCGCCGCGTAGACCAAGGCGCTGCGAGAGGCGCCCAGGTCCACGCCGCGATGGCGGCGCAGCAGCCCCTCCAGCCGGGCCATCACCTGGCGCAACGTCGGGGCGAGAGCGGGGATTGGCTCGAGCGACACGTTGGCGCCGCTTCGGGACACCGACGCCACCAGCGACGCTCCGTACGTGCGGGCCGGAATGCGGCCTCGCGCCACGGCAATCTGGTCGCAGGCGCAATCGGCCTCCTCGCGCGAGAAGCGGCACGCCAGCCACGCCACGGGATGGAAGAAGTACAGCGCGGCGACCACCGTCTGAAGCTGCAACACCAAGTGCCGGAGCAGCACCTGTGCGGCGGGAGCGAGCGCGCCCAGCCCGCTCACCCGCCCCGCTCCCCGTCCAGCCGCGCCAGCAGCCGGCGAATCTCCTTCAGCTCGGCAGGGCTCAGCGTCGCCGCCTTCGCGAACAGCGGCACCACCAACTCCGGATCCGACTGGATCACGCGCCCGGCGAACTCCTTCACCAGTCTGGCCAGACCCTCCGGCCGGCTGACGCGCGCTCGGTACACGTGCAGCCCGTGGCTGTCGGCCACTGCCACCGCCCCCTTCTTCATCAGGCGACCCAGGATGGTGCGCGTGGTGGAGTACTCCCAGTCGTTGGCGGCCTTTACCGCGTCGTGGATCTCGCGGGCCGACATGCGGCCGCCGCGCCACAGGACCCTCATCACGTCCAGCTCGGCGCCGGAGAGATCCGGCAGGTCGCTCTTCATGGCGACGATGCTACAACTGTAACGCAGGCGCGTCAAGTGGCACGGAGCCCGGGGCCCGCGGGCGGGGGCCCGGGCGGACACTACTCGCGCCGCGGCTCCTCATGGGTCTCCCGCCGAGGCGAACGTGCCCGCGCATGTCACTCGATACGACGCCGGGGAGCCGCGCTCGAAGCTGGCCACAGCGCGGGGGCCGGGGCCGGAGACGTGCGAGAGCACCCTGGGCGAGGTCCTGGCTGTTGCGGCGGCGAGCGAGGATGACCTGTACCGGGCGATGGACTGGGCGCTGGGGCAGCAGGAGCGCGTCGAGGTGGCGCTGGCGCGGCGGCACGTTGCCGAGGGCGAGCTGGTGCTCAACGACGTCAGCTCGACGTACTTCGAAGGGCGCAAGTGTCCCCTGGCGCGGCTGGGCCATTCGCGCGATGGCAAGCGGGACAAGCTGCAGATTGTCTTCGGGCTGCTCGCCGCCGGGGAAGGGTGTCCGCTGGCGAGAGTCCGGGAGCTTCGGCCTCTACGCGGCCAGGGGCCTCACCGCGGACCACGGCGTGCGTGTCACGGGGCGCATCGAGCGCCGCTTCTGAGAGTTGGCTGCGCCGAGCTCCCGGCTGTACCGCGCCAAGGCGGTCACTGCAGTCTCAGCACCGTCATCAGGTCCGCACGCAGGATCCGCCGAACGGGGATGTAGCTGGCAGCCAGCCCGACCGTTGCCAAGAGCGTAGGCACTCCAACGAAGGTCAGCGGATCGACGCTGCTGATCCCAACCACGAGGCCTGCGAGCAGCCGGCTCAGTGCGAATGCGCCGACGAGTCCGACGCCGGTGCTGGCCACGATGAGCGTGACGCCCTCGCGGAGCATCATCCTCCGGACGCTGCCGGTCCCGGCACCCAAGGCCATTCTGACGCAGATCTCGCCCGTGCGCTGCGACACCGAGTACGACGTGACGCCGTAGATGCCCACGGCAGCCATCAACAACGCGAACGCCGCAAAGGCGACGAACAGCGTGACCACCGCGCGAAGCGGGGCCCAATCGTGGCGCAACGCCTGCTCGACCGTCCCGATGTCGTCTATCGGCTGCTCGGAGTCGATCGCCCATACCGCGCTGCGCACGGGATCCGCCAGGCGCACGGGATCGCCCTGCGTCCGCACCAGCACGGCCATGCTGGAACGAGTGTGCTGGCTGAACGGCAGATAGACCGCCGGACGAGGCAGCAGGCCGCCGTCGCCGTTGGCGACGTCGCCCACCACGCCCACGATGCGGAGCCACCGTCTGGAACCACTCGTGCCGACGACAATCCTCCGACCGATGGGCTCCCTGCCGCTCCAGTAGCGACGCGCCGCCTCCCGGCTGATGAGCGCGACGTCCGCCGATTGGCGCCCGTCGTCCGCCGAGAATCCGCGGCCGCTGACGACGGGAATCTTCATCACATCCGGGTATGCCTCACTCACGATCCACACGTCGGCGGACGGCCGATCCGCATCGTTCTCCACCGGGCTCCCCTCGACCTCAACCGGCCTGGGCGACGCACCCTCGACCAGAGGCAGCCTGTCTACGAGCGCCACGCTCCGGACGCCCGGCAACCGCTCCACGCTCCGACTCGTCTCTCGGAAGAACCGCTCTCGATCCACGGCGAGCGGGTACTTGAAGTCAGGCAGATCGATTCTCATGGTGAGGACGCCCGAAGGGTCAAAGCCCAGCTCGCGTCGTTGCTGATTGACCACCGAGCGGACGACGAGGCCGGTCACGACCATCAGCATGAGGGCAACGGACATCTGCGTGACGACCAGAAG
>Ga0316628_100001202_pt1 | contig 17992 bp, 10 predicted proteins | sample OWC_Aug_M2_C1_D5_FD_207648 | JGI IMG/M metagenome (GOLD analysis project Ga0316628, IMG submission 207648) | Wetland soil microbial communities from Old Woman Creek delta, Ohio, United States - OWC_Aug_M2_C1_D5_C | ecosystem: Environmental > Terrestrial > Soil > Wetlands | place: USA: Ohio... | reverse complement strand
CGAAAAGGTAATTGGGGCTTTGGATGTTCAAAGCAAAGTTTCATCTGCATTTAAAGATGAAGATATCGCGCTGCTTACCACATTGGCAGATCAGGTAGCCATAGCGATTGAAAACTCGCGTTTGTTTAGCGAAACCCAGCAGGCTTTGGACGAGGCGCAAACCGCACAGCGGGAATACTTGCGTTCTGAGTGGGAAAAAGTTTCAAACCAGCAGGATCTGATCGGCTACCAATACACATTCGGTCGTGTCACCAACCTTCCCCAATCAGGTGATGGGATGATTTGGAATGAGGTGGAAGAAGAGCTGGTGATTCCAATTGCTCTGCGCGGTCAGGCGATTGGAGTAATCAGACTTCAAGATATTGACCAGAAACGTTCTTGGAATGAGGAAGAGATATCTCTCATTAAAGAATTTGCAGATCAGGTGGGATTAGCTTTGGAAAATGCGCGGTTGTTGGAAGCAACCCAGCGGCGCGCTGAACGTGAATACCTGGTAGGGCAAATTACCACCAAGCTGCGAGCTTCGAATGACCCTCAAGTGATCTTGCAGACTGCTGTGACCGAGCTGCGCAAGGCTCTCCATGCCCAGAAAGCCCAGGTTATAATCCAGGCTCGACCAGCTCAGGAGGTAGAACCCCGAAATGAGCAGAATCAGCCGACATTGGAAAAGAGCACCGATTAAGGGGTAACGCAAAATGGAAAGACAAGGACCCTATGTGATTGCATTAGCCAATGAGAAGGGTGGAGTCGCCAAGACAACCACAGTAATCTCTTTGGGAGGAGCTATGGTCGAGCTAGGGAAGGAGGTACTGGCCATTGACCTGGATACCCAAGCAAATCTCACTTTGGGTTTGGGGGTGGCTCCAGCCAATGTGCGTAGATCAATTGGCGATGTGATGTTAAATGCGGCATCTCTGATGAGTGTCAGTCGAGAGACATCGATACCTGGACTAGACTTAATCCCTTCCAATGCAGAGATGGGTCTGGCGGAGCGATTCTTGCCCGTAAGGAAAAACTACGAATATATCTTAAAAGGTGCTCTGGATAGCGCTAAAGTTTATGATTTTATCTTATTGGACTGCCCGCCTTCACTTGGGGCTGTGACAACCAATGCCCTTACCGCAGCCCAAGTTGTGATTGCTCCAACACAACCCGAATATTTTTCAGCTTATGGCTTACGGAGTGTCATGGCGGCTATTCGCAAAGTGCGTGGGCAAACGAACCCTGATCTGATCTATTTTGTACTGATCACAATGATGGACCGCAGAAACCGCATTCACCGCACCTTGAATGAACAATTGCAAGCCACATTTGGTGAAGGCCTGCTTAAAACAGTGATTGAAACGGATACAAAATTGCGTGAAAGTACCGTCGCAGGGCTGCCTATTACCCATTTTCACAGTTCAAGCCGAAGCGCCGGACAGTACCGGGCATTGGCTCAGGAGCTGATCCAGAATGTTGAAGAAAAAGTTATCCAGTCGAATTGAGAGTCTGTTTGAGGATCTGGAGCGGGATTCTATCCAGACCCGTCAAGTTGAGCACCCAGCCAGGCGTGCCCGTGCTGTACCGCGGCAAGTCCCCATATTGCCGGAACCAACAGAGTCTCCTTTTCCACCCCCTCCCAAACCAGAGGAAAAGGCTGAATCCAAGGGGCTTGAGCAATCATCTAAGGAATTATTAGGTTGGAGATGGGAATGTGATGCGAGCGGGAAATTTACTTCATGCAGTGAAGAAGTCTATTCTGTCTTAGGCATCTCGACTGACCGTTTTGTGGGCAGATTATTAACCAGGTTTCAACTTTCTCCTGCTTCGATTGATCTCCTCGATGAAGTCATGGTCACAGCAGATGGAGAAGGTCGCCCGTTGGATGTAGACGTTGACTACCTGAATAACCGGGGAGTCCAGATTCCAGTGCGTTTGACCCTGATCCCAATTTTGTCTGATGAGTTTCCAGGGCAACCCATTGGTTGGAAAGGATACGCCCGGGTATTAATCGACGTGGAAGCTCAGCCTGCTCTTGAACAACCGCCTGTGCCGGAGATTGAAGCCGAGAAACCTGCTCCGGCAGAAACTGCTGGTTCTGTGGAGGAACCGTCTCCCGACCAAAGCATGCAAACGATTGCCCTGCCAGGTGTGAAACTGGATGAAGCAAGAATCCAAACAATAAATGCCCCCATAACGACTCAAGGAATGGAAATTATCCTGGATCAGAGGCCCAACCACGAAGTTGGGAGTGTGGAAGAACCAGCAGCTATAGCAGTTCCATTTACCTTGAGGGCAGACCAGTTTGGATTATTGGAAATTGTCGATGATACCCCTGACCGGGTGTGGACCGAGGATGAGCGCAGGCTTGTGGAACAGGTGACGGACCAGTTGACTCTGGCGCTTGAAAATGCCAGATTGTTTAATGAGACCCGTCAACGTGCTCAGGAAATGACCAACCTTTATAGTGTCAGCCAGTCTTTGAACAGTGCAACACTGGAACCAGAGGAAGTGGCAAGAATTGTCTCTCTAAATTTTGCAGAGATATTAGATGTGGATGAGGTTTCGGTATCTTTATATGATCCGGAAGAGGACGTTCTACGGGTCGTTACTGATATTGAGCGTGATGAAGATGGAACAGGCTGGAAAGACACGGATTGGGTCGGTAAAGCTTTTCCATTAACAGAGTATCCTTCCACCGCAAAAGCGATCCAGACCACGCAGCCGTTGATTGTGCAAGCCAATGATCCGGAAGCCGACCCGGCTGAATTAGCTTACATGGGCCAGAACCAGGTTAAAACTTTGATTGTCTTACCCTTAAACGTAAAAGGTCAGTCAATTGGTATTGTCGAGCTTGAGATAAAAGGGAAAGAACGGGAAATTGAGTCTAACTTGACGAACTTGATGGTAACAATTGCTAATGCTGCAGCCGTGGCGCTCGAGAATGCCCAACTTTACCAGGTACAGCTTGAAACAGCCGAGAAACTACGTGAATTGGATAAACTCAAATCGCAATTTCTTGCGAATATGTCGCATGAGCTGCGCACCCCATTAAATTCAATCATTGGTTTCTCTCGCGTCATTATGAAAGGAATCGATGGACCTGTTAGTGACTTGCAAACTCAGGATTTGACTGCTATCCATAATGCGGGTCAGCATTTGTTAAAGTTAATCAATGATGTGTTGGATATCTCGAAGATTGAAGCCGGGAAAATGGAACTGTCGTTCGATGACGATACGAACATTGCCGACCTGATCGTCAGCGCGATGTCTACTGCAGTTGGGCTAACCAAGGATAAGCCCATTAAACTTGAGCGGGAAATCCAGGAAAACTTGCCATTGGTGCGCGCTGACCCAACCCGCGTGCGCCAGGTATTAATCAACTTCTTGTCGAATGCGGCTAAGTTTACAGATGAGGGCTCCATTCGAGTAGAGGCGAAACAAGTTTTGGAAATAAAGAATCAGCCTGAAATTAAGGTCTCTGTTACAGATACCGGTCCAGGCATCGCTCCAGAAGATCAGTTAAGGCTATTTCTACCTTTCTCTCAAGTGGATACTTCTCCCACACGCAAAGTGGGTGGTACAGGTTTGGGACTCTCGATTTCCCGGATGCTGGTGGAGCTGCATAACGGTCGGATTGGCTTGGAAAGCGAAGTTGGAAAGGGGAGCACCTTTTGGTTCACCTTACCCCTGCCACATATTGAACCTGAACTGGATGTCCAAAAGAAGCTTATCCTTGTCATCGATGATGACCGCCAGGTAATCAGCCTCTATGAGCGATATATGCAGGATCTTGGATACCAGGTATACCCTTTGACCGACCCATTTCAAGCCGTTGAGACAGCCCGCAAGCTGCAACCTTTTGCCATCACATTGGATATTATGATGCCTGATAAAGATGGCTGGCGAGTTTTGGAGGAACTCAAACATAATCCAGATACCTGCCTCATCCCGGTCATCGTTTGTAGTATTGTAGAAGAACATGAGAAAGGATTGAGCTTAGGTGCGGTAGATTACCTGGCGAAACCGATCCTGGAAGAAGACCTGGCGGGGGCATTGGGACGGTTGAGTGGAGAAGGAACGCTCCAGGATGTCTTGGCGGTCGATAATAATCTGGATAGTATTGAGAATGTACTCAACGGGATCAAATCTGGCACACATTCCCAAGGCGAGAAGGCGAATGAGGAGGGAGCATGAGCGAATCTCCATTCCATGTCACGTTTGAATGCATTGACTGTGGGTATAAAGCACCTTACTCACATACCATCACTACCTGTCCAGGGTGTAGCGGTCAATGGCTAGAGGCACGTTACGATTATGAAAAAATTGGTCCTTTGCTCCCATCCAGGGCAGCTGGCAGACCTAATGACCTATGGCGATATCGCGAGGTATTACCGGTGAAAGCCCCCAACCCGGTAATCAACATGGGAGAAGGGGGAACTCCCTTGATTCATGCAGGGAACCTGGGGATGATGCTGGGTCTACCCCATCTTTATATTAAAGACGAAAGACAGGGACCAACAGGCTCTTTTAAGGATCGCCAGGCGGCGCTCAGCATCACAGCTTTGAAAGAAGCCGGTATTACGGAAGCCGTGCTTGCTTCGACTGGAAATGTAGCGATATCGTACTCGGCGTATGCAGCCCGGGCAGGGATTAAGCTGTGGGCTTTTCTGACCAGCCTGGTGCCGGCTGAGAAAATGCGTGAAGTTGCCATATATGGGACACAGGTGGTGAAGGTGACAGCCTCCTATGACCAGGCTAAACGATTAGCTGCTGAGTTTGCCCGTCAAAGAGGGCTATTTTTGGAACGTGGCTCTCGGTCAATACCCTCCGTGGAAGCCATGAAAACAATGTCATATGAAATTGCCGAACAGTTAGGTGGTCTATTGGAGCTTCCTTCGCATACGTGGAAAGCTCCAGATTGGTATATCCAGTCAGTCAGCGGAGGTATCGGGCCTCAGGGTGTTCTGAAAGGTTTCGAAGAGATGAAAGTAATGGGATTGATCGATCGCATACCAGGATTGGCAGGCATCCAATCTGAAGGGTGCGCCCCGATGGTACATGCCTGGAAACAAGGGCTGGAAGCGGCGGAGCCAGTCCGCTCACCACGCACACATATCACTACGCTCTCCACTGGTGACCCCGGAAGAACTTATACCTGGTTACGACATCACATGCTAGCTGGAGGAGGTGGCACGTTTGAGAGTGTTGCGGATGAAGAAGCTTACCGAACCATTCATATCCTGGCAAAGATGGAGGGATTGTCGGTCGAGCCCGCCGCTGCAGTCGCCTTTGCAGGGTTGATCCGGCTTGTGAGAGCTGGTCAGATTAAGCCTGCTGACCTGATCGTCGTGAATTGTACTGGACATACGATGCCGATCGAACAAGAAATCCTGGGCGAGGGTTGGGCGCGTAATATAGCAGTGGAGGGCAGTTCTCAACAGGCGCTGCTGGATACACCGGAAGAGGGTTTACTGGCAGCGTTGAGTAAAGTTACAATGGAACGCTTCTCGCGCATCATTATCGTTGACGATACCCCCGATGCCCGGCGATTAATCATGCGGATTCTACAATCACAAGGTGATTACACGCTCTTCGAAGCTGCTAATGGTCGAGAGGCGATTGAAATGGCGAAAAAAGAGCTACCTGATTTGATTATCCTGGATTTGATGATGCCTGAGGTAGATGGTTTCGCTGTGCTTGATGTGCTGAAACAAGACACGCGAACTTCAGAAATTCCAGTGATTGTTGTCACTGCGAAAGAGCTGACTCCCGATGAAAAAATTCGCCTCAAGGGACGCATTCATTCTTTGATGCAAAAGGGTGAGTTCATGGGGGATGATCTATCCGATGAAGTAAAAGCACTTTTGGGATAAGATTACCGGATTAGCTGGAAGAGATTCAGATGCAATCGAGAATCAAGGGAGTTTCTGCGGCTTTAGCTTCTGCGATTTTCCTGGGAATGGCGCCCGTCTTTGGTAAACAAGCCATCAACCTGGGAATGCCGCCTCTTGGCGTGGTAGCTTTACGCACGAGCCTGGCTGCACTATTGCTCTTCCTTGTGATCCTGCTTTTCCGAAAAAAATATCTGTATATCTATCCTGCTGGTCTGTTGGGTTGTCTGCTGGCGGGAGGAATTAATGGACTGGGATCCTTGTTATATTACAGCGCATTGGGCAGGATCGATGCGAGCGTGGGACAACTCTTATATTCGTTTTACCCTTTATTTGTCATGCTATGGATGATGGCACTTGATAACCAGCACCCCAGCCGCCTGACACTCATCCGTTTATTACTGACTTTGCCTGCCTTGTTCCTAATACTCCAGGCCAACAATAAATCGGTTGATCTACTGGGAGTGATGATGATGCTGGGGGCTTCCCTTTTATATGCGCTGCATTTGCCAATCAACCAGCGCGTTCTACTGGATATGCCTACTCCTACCGTCACCCTCTATACGCTTTTGGCGATGAGCGCAGTAGTCATTCCAGCCTATATTTTTTCAGGAAACTCGATCATTCCCTCCATACAATCTGCCTGGGGGGCGGTTCTAGGTCTGAGTCTGGTCACCTTTTTCTCACGACTGACACTGTTCATGGGAGTTAAACATCTGGGAGGAATGCAGGTTGCTTTATTGGGATTGAGTGAGTTGTTGGTGACGTTGATTCTTTCACATCTTTGGTTGGGTGAGAGTTTGAGCTTGATCCAATGGTCAGGTGTAATCCTCTTACTCATCAGCCTGACCATGGTCGCTGGGGAAAAGACACCTGTTCAGCGATTGAAAACTCGTTGGCTAAACTGGCTGCGTCCTCCAGGATACCCCACGAATTTGCCCCTGCCTTAATTGGCAGTATATATAAAATCCGTTATCTGGAATGATGCTCCATAGATAAGCTGGATTTGCCTGGGTCGAATGCGTATCCTTTGCCTCTGATATTGACAATCCAAGATTGACTCCCTGGGAATACGGAGAGCTTCCGACGCAAGCGGCTGACCACAGGTCGCAGTATTGCGGGAGCTTCTTGGCGGGTGGCATCGAATCCCTGTACTTTTGCTACTAGTTCTTGATGGGTGAACACATAATCCCGGTTTCCAAGCAAGACTTTCAAAAGCTTGCTTTCTGTAAAAGTAATGGAGACCTGTGAGCTTTCATCCCAGACGACTCTTTGGTCGAAATCTATCCTTACCCCATTGTCAATTAATAATTCGTTCTGATGAGAAGAAACCGGAAGATCAGTTTCCTGGATTCCTTTGAGTGTCTGTACTGAGGACTCGAGCCGGGACAACAACTCTTGATTTTGCAGGTTCTCGACGCGAGCTTTAAGCGCCTTGGCGACGCTGGCGAGGATCATCTCGGGTGAAGAAGGTTTGAGGAGATAATCTTGCGCACCTAATCGTAGAGCTTCAATAGCCGATTCAAGAGAGCCGTGAGCGGTGAGTAGAATGACTTGCGTTTCAGGGGCGATGCTGGCAGCAAAGCGGAGTACATCAACGCCACTCACTCCCGGCATTTTAAGATCTAGCAGGATCAGATCATAGGTTTCGCTCTGAAGACGCTGTATGGCATCATCTCCACTTTTAGCCATCTGAACGTGATATCCTTCCAACCGCAAAATATCAGCAAGAGAACGGCGCATGGTTGCTTCGTCGTCCACGACAAGGATCATAAAAGAAGCAGGTCCCACGCCAGGAGTATTCCGAAGTGTTGTCATACGTTTTCCTCTGAATCGGATGGTGGAGAACTTCGCAGTGTGATTTGGAAACAGGCTCCTTGACTGGGGAGGGCACCCGCCTGCTTGGATTGATGATTCTCTTCCTGTTCGAGGAGCTCCAGACTACCGCCATGTGCTGTGATAATTCCATAGCTGATAGCCAGTCCCAGCCCAGTGCCTCCCAATTTACTACTGACGAATGGTTCAAAGATGGTTCTCTTTTTTGAGGCACTTACACCAGGACCGGTATCCTGGAAGGTGATCTTAATCTGATCCTGACTGTAAGATGTCTCGATGAACAGATCACCGCCGTCGGGCATGGCTTCCACTGCATTCAAGACCAGGTTCAAAAAAACTTGCTGAATTTGATCACCAACTACATAAACAAAGGGCAAGTTTGGAGCACATGACAAATGCACATTTACCGCATGGTCGCTGAACTGCTTTTCCATAAGTAAAATGACTTTGTGTAACAGTGTATGAATGTCGGTAGGTTGGCGATCAATCACACCAGGCCGGTAAAAGTCAAGCATGCGCTGTACGGTCTGCATGAGCCGATCCAGCTCCTCCTTAGCCAGGTCCAGATAATTTTGACGATCTTCTAAAGATAATTCCTTCCGACCAGCCAGGTGCAAGCAGTTGCTTACAGCCTGCAAGGGGTTGTTGATCTCGTGGGCAATTGAGGCTGTCAATCGACCAGCAATAGCCATTTTTTCGGCTTGAACCAGGGCGCGTTGTGATTCCTCCAGCTGGCGGATGTAAGCACGCAACTCTTCATTCAACCGTGCATTTTCAAAAAGACCAGCCAGATGCCCAGCAATCAGCACCAAAAGCAGCTCATCCTGGTTAGAAAAGGAATTTTTATTCTTACTGACCAGATCGATCGCACCGACGACCTTTCCACGATATTTCAACGGAACAGCCATTTCAGAGCGAATTTCTGGGTCTTGTGGAATAAAGCGTGGCTCATTTTGGAGATCATTGATGCGCACAGGATGTCCGCTGGAAACTGTGTAACTCACCAGTGAGTTCTCGCCTGATCCTATCAAAGGAGATTCACCACGACCCTCCCCTCCATATTCGCGGAGAATTTGATCATCTGGTGATACCAGAAACACAGCTGCCCAATCGATCTCAAAAGCGCGACGCAGCCTTTGCATAACTCGACGTGAAACTTCATTCACGTCAAAACTTAACGAAGCGGTAACAGCCAGCTCATTTAGCAGAGCTAATTGTTGTAGATAACGGGTGGCTTCAGCAAAGACGATCGCATTTTCAACATTGTATGCAAGCGCAGCGACGTGTTGGGTTGCCTGAGTTAAAGTATCCGGTTTGAATACATTGGCGGAAGCTGCATCTGAACCTACAAAGGCTACCAATCCGATGACCCTTTGCCCGATAACGATCGGAATTCCCATCCAAGCCTGGCTGGGAAGTTCCGTAACCTGAGGCAAGTCGTATTCCCGTTCTAAATTTGCGGCGGTTAGGATCATGCCTTTGCGATTGGTAGTCACTTTTTCAACGACCTGTATTTCTGGGATGGTCAGATCCAGGTTCAAAGAAGACGGAAGGCAATTCCGGGTTGCCTGAATGCGGAAATTGTCTCCGGAACGGATAGCCAGGTATGCGGTATTGCATAGGACAACCGCTGAGAGATATTCCAAGATGTTATCCAAAATGGATTGCGGGTTATACGATGCTTCCAACTCAGCCCGTACCTGCCAGACAGGTTGTTGGGTATCCTGAAAAATGATCGGAAGCTCCTCGGGCTGAGTCAAGGGAGAAGGAGAGAGGGGTGGAAAAAAGCGAGTGATGACTTTTAAAAAGTTTTCGCTTTTTTTATCCAGGTTGTCAATGCCAATGATGAGTAGAAGATGTTCTTCGGGATTTGGAAAAACATAGATACGATTGCAAATCAACCCGGATTCCCCAATTTTTTTCCAGCGCACAAAACCGTTACTGAGGGCACCTGCCAGCCAGGTGGATATCTTTGAAGACTCTAGCAAATGACTGAGGATTGTCTGCCTGGACCTGTTCAAGCCATGCAGCGGTCTAATTTCCCAGTGCCCATTTACAAATGTTAACCAGACAGACCAATGAGCCCCACTTAACTTACATGCTTCTTTGAGTTGGTTGATTCTGGCTTCAGTTAAAATGGTCATCATTTTTCCTCTTTCCCATTATAGCCAAAACATGACATTAATCAAAGCTTTCCCCTGAAGTATGGCAATATCGTAGAAAATGTGGATATGTTATACTCTTACGGGAGATCAATTTTATGAAAAGCCGGGATTATATCGAACTAGAAGAACAGTATGGAGCACACAATTATCGACCTTTAGATATAGTCATCTCACGAGGACAAGGTGTTTGGGTATATGATGTTGACGGAAACCGCTACCTGGATTGCCTGAGCGCTTATTCTGCTCTCAATCAGGGTCATGTACATCCCAAGATTTTGGAAACCATGATAAAGCAGGCAGAGACTCTGACCCTGACATCACGAGCTTTTCGAAACGACCAACTTCCACTGTTATATCAAGAGCTTTCGGAATTAACCGGATACGAAATGGCTTTACCAATGAACAGCGGGGCAGAAGCAGTGGAAACGGCGATCAAGTTGGCTCGTAAGTGGGCATACCAGGTCAAAGGGATTCCTCGGCACAAGGCGGAGATCATCACCTGTGAGGGAAATTTTCATGGTAGGACCACAACTATTATTTCATTTTCCTCTGAACCATTCTACCGGGACGATTTTGGCCCTTTTACTCCTGGCTTTAAACTCGTTCCTTATGGTCATGGACAAGCTATCCTGGATGCAATAACACCAAACACCGCAGCGATCCTTGTGGAACCCATTCAGGGAGAGGGGGGGGTGATTATTCCCCAGGCGGGATATTTACAACAACTGCGTCAGATCTGTTCAGAAAGAAATATTTTATTGATCGCAGATGAAATCCAAACCGGGTTGGGGCGTACAGGAAAGCTGTTCGCTTGCGATCATGAGCAGGTTCGACCTGATATTATGATCCTGGGGAAAGCATTATCAGGCGGATTTTATCCGGTCTCCGCGATTTTAGGAGATCGTCCTCTAATGGAATTATTCCAACCGGGTGAGCACGGGTCTACATTTGGTGGGAATCCGTTAGGGGCTGCAATTGCTCGGACTGCTTTAAAGGTATTAGTAGAAGAAAAGATGATTGAGAATTCTGCGGTGCTGGGAGAGTATTTTCAAGAACAACTCGCAGAAATTACCAGCCCGCACATCAAGGAAGTTCGTGGTAAAGGATTATTGATCGGTGTGGAGTTAAAAGCAAGCGCAGGGGGTGCGCGCCGATTTTGTGAACAGTTAGCATTGAAAGGGATTTTGGCCAAGGAAACACACGAGCACGTGATCCGTTTTGCGCCGCCATTGATCATTGATCGGGAAACATTAGATTGGGCGATTCTGCGTATTCGGGAAGTGTTACAAAAATAGTAGGCTATACAAGGGACGCGCGACAGTGCGTAAACCTTGTGATTCATATTTCGGAAAGAGGAACCCTTAATGAACATAGGAATACCAAAAGAAAAACGAACTTTTGAATTCCGGGTGGGTATGACTCCAGCCGGCGTTCAGATGCTCACTCAGCAGGGTCATACTTGCTATATTGAGCATGAAGCTGGCCTGGGTGCTGGCTTTAGTGATCGTGAATACGAGCAGGCTGGAGGGCGGATTGCCTACTCAGCTCATGAGGTGTTTGGACGCGCCGATTTGCTGCTCAAGGTGGCACGCCCACTGTACGAGGAGCTCGAATGGCTTCGTCCTAAAACGGTGGTAGCAGGGCTTTTGCACCTGGCCTCGATGCGTAAAGATAAGATCGATATGATCCAATCAAAGGGCCTTACCACGATCGCATACGAGCATATCCAGCTGCCAGATGGGACAGTACCTGTGCGTAAACCTTTGAGTCAGATCGGTGGGGCGCTGTCGGCTCAAATTGGTGCGCGACTGCTGCAGAATAATTCGGGCGGGAAAGGCATCTTAATGGGCGGTATCGGCAGCGTTCCGCCTGCAGAAGTAGCCATCATCGGTGCGGGGATTTTTGGCACCTATGCCACGCGTGCTTTCGTTGGTCTAGGAGCGCATGTCACTGTGCTTGATATTAGTATGGACGCCTTACAACGAATTTATGACATGTGTGAAAATGTCGCAACAATGATGGCTTACCCACAGGCAATTGAAAATGCCCTGATCAACGCCGATGTGGTCGTGGCGGCAGTGTTGGTGCCAGGAGAACGCCCCCCGATAATCGTTACCCGCGAAATGGTCCGAAAAATGAAAGAGCGCTCGGTGATCATGGACATCAGTATTGATGAGGGCGGATGTGTTGAAACATCTCGCCTGACCACGCACGAGAAACCCACTTTTGTTGAAGAGGGTGTCATTCACTATTGTGTGCCCAATATCCCGAGTGTTGTAGCGCGCACATCAACCTTTGCATTTATTAATGCAGCCTTTCCTTACATCATGGAAATTGCCTCAAAAGGCATCTACGGGGCTATCAAGGATAATCCCGCAATCGAATCGGGTACAGTGGTTCTGGATGGCGAAGCCCGGCATTTAGCGCGGATCAGCCCGTAAGGAAAATGGAGAAATAATAATCATGGACCTACAAAAAATATACCAATCCAGGACTGTCACTGCAGATGAGGCAGTCCGAAAAATCCAATCGGGTCAACGCATTTTCTTGACCGGGAACTGCTCTACGCCTAAGGAAGTCCTATCCGCATTAGTTCGCTACGCACCAAACTTGCGAAACGTCGAAATATGCCAGGCTCTGTCTGTCGGTGCAGCTGATTATGTCGGCCCGGAGATGGAAGGGCATTTGCGCGTCAACACAATGTTCATCAGTGCCAATATTCGCTCCGCAGTTCAAGCAGGACGCGCTGATTTTACCCCGGTGCTGCTCTCTGAATTCCCCCTGTTATTTAAGAATAGAGTCCTTCCATTAGATGTAGCTTTAGTACATGTCTCACCCCCAGATGAGCATGGATTCTGCAGTTTTGGGATTGAATGTGGTTTAACGAAATCGGCAGCTGAATCAGCCAAAATCATCATCGCCGAAGTGAACCAGAGAATGCCACGTACTCTAGGTGATTCTTTTATCCATGTCAGCCGGCTTAATTATATTGTTCCAGTGGATTACCTACTGCCAGAAATGAAGATGGGTTCGGAGGGGCCGGATGAAGTGACCGAGAAAATCGCCGGTCATATCGCTGAGCTGATCCCAGATGGTGCGACGATGCAAATGGGTATCGGCGCCATACCCGATGCGGTGCTCAAATATCTCTATAACAAGAAAGAGCTGGGTATCCATAGCGAGCTGTTTTCAGATGGGGTGATGGACCTGGTAGATGCTGGCGTGGTGACGAACTCCCGTAAGACGCTCCATCCTGGAAAGATCGTGGCTGGATTCATTATTGGAACCAACCGTCTCTACCAGTGGACAGATGATAATCCCCTGATCGAGCTTCATCCAACTGAATACGTTAACGATCCTTTCGTTATCGCCCAAAATGAGCGCCAGGTGGCAATCAATTCGGCGATTGAGGTGGATGTAACAGGGCAGGTATGTGCAGATAGCATTGGTCCAAAGCTCTACAGCGGGGTAGGTGGGCAGATGGACTTCGTCTACGGCGCTTCTCGTTCGAAGGGTGGTGTGCCAGTCATAGCTCTCCCCAGCACCGCCACCTTGCGGGATGGAACGCTGATAAGCCGGATTGTGGTCATGCTCAAGCAAGGCGCGGGTGTGGTTACCTCTCGCAGTCATATCCGTTATGTTGTCACGGAATATGGCGTGGCTGAATTATATGGTAAGAGCATTCGCCAACGTGCTCAAGCACTGATCAACATTGCTCATCCTGATTTTCGTTCCGATATCAAAAAAATGGCTACTGAGCTTCACCTGATGTAAATTATGGCACGCTGTACGAAAATCGTTGCGACAATTGGCCCCGCCAGCCAGGATGCTCAATCCATTGAGAGCCTCCTGGCGGCTGGGGTTAATGTTGCACGCCTGAACTTCTCCCACGGCACACATGAAATCCATGCCGAGGTGATCCGTTGTCTGCGAGAAACTGCCCAGAGATTAGGGCAGCCCTTATGTATTTTGCAAGATTTGCAAGGACCTAAAATTCGCACGGGAAACCTGGCAAATGGGTCTGTTGAAATCGTTCCAGGACAACCCTTAACCCTCACGACACAACAAGTGCCCGGCGATGCGCAGCTGGTTACAGTGGATTTTCCGGAGCTGCCGCGCAGTGTGGTTCCAGGGGGGCGGATTTTGTTGGATGACGGCAATCTGGAGCTGATTGTAAACGAAGTAAAAGGGGAACAAGTCCTTACGCAAGTAGTCATCGGCGGGATTCTCAAGCCTCACAAAGGGGTCAACCTGCCAGGGGCGAAGATTCCGGTGCCTGCATTGACAGAAAAAGATGCTGTGGATCTGGCTTTTGGATTAGAACAGGGAGTGGATGCCATCGCTCTGTCCTTCGTCCGGAAGCCAAAAGATATTTTCGATTTGCGCGAATCGATTGCACGTCTGGCACCAGATCGCGTGGATACGCCGGTGATTGCAAAATTGGAGCGCCCCGAAGCATTAGATAACCTGGAAGAGGTTGTGAGAGCTGCCGACGGGGTGATGGTAGCCCGCGGCGACCTGGGGGTGGAAATGTCCCCTGAAGCTGTGCCTGCCGCTCAGAAACAGATCATCGAATGCGCTAACCTGAATGAACGCTTGGTGATCACTGCCACACAGATGTTGGACTCGATGATGAATAATCCTCGCCCAACGCGTGCAGAGGCTTCAGATGTCGCAAATGCTATTCTGGATGGAACAGACGCCGTGATGCTGTCGGGTGAAACGGCTGCTGGGAAATACCCGCTTAAGGCGGTTCAAATGATGAATGCCATCATTTGCGAAGCAGAGACTTACATGCAGCGCTGGAATCACTGGCATGGCAAGGCGAGGCCCGCATCTTCAAACGATGATACCTATTTTATGTCGATGGCAGCGCGTGAGCTGGCCCAAGATAAGAATGTGGCGGCGATTGCGGTCTTTACACTGACCGGACGTACAGCTTTGTTAATGGCAAAGAGCCGACCGGGTGTACCGATCCTGGCATTTACGCCTGTTCTATCAGTATATAACCGCCTGGCGATGTATTGGGGTGTATCCTCCCATCTGGTGAAGCAGGCCACCACGATTGAACAGATGATCGTCGAGGTAGAAGCGGCGCTTCTTTCTTCGACTTCGGTTCAAGCCGGACAGCAGGTGGTGCTCACCTGCGGTTATCCGGTGGGGGATGTCAGACCAACGAACCTGGCTTTGCTGCATACGGTGGGCGGATCCGGCAATCAGGATCATATATAATTCGGATTACCTATAGAAATGTTACGAGGGGCAGAAAAAATCTGCCCCTCGTGTTTTAAGGTATGATTGGGAAAATTTCTCAGGACCAGGTTAATATCAATAGCTGCTCGCACGATATGTGCAACGAAAAAGATGGAATTGAATCGATGACGCCGATGAGTACTTCGGTGGCGAAGAGAATTTCGAGTACATCGGGAGCATCACATCGTTCGCAAAGAACGCTCGCCTGCAATGACCGAATAAATAAGGGAGTTTCGTAATGCACAATTTACCGCGAAAATTTATTGTTTTAGCGTCCTTGATCCTGATCTTTAGCTTCTGGTCTTTGACATGGGCACGCGCCTCTTCACCCTCAGCCGGAGATGCTAAACCCACACCACCCCCAGATGAAACGACCATAAAAATTGAACAGGCGATTACCGCTGGGATGACTCAAAGGGCTGAATTCCAGCCTGTTTATTCGATTACTCAAAGCCAGGTTGCAAATGTTCGCGTCTCATCTGGTGAAGCGTGGGCTTCTGCCTGGTTGACCGTTCTCGATCCTGAGACTGGAGAAGCCATTCCGACGGAGCCAGGACTCGTCTTACTCCAGAATGCAGGCGATGTCTGGACGCCAGCCTTTCCGGGGGATGATATGTGGTTTAAATGGCTGAACGAGGCGCCCGAAGAGGTCCTGCCAGCAGGGGAAAAAGAGTATTGGCTGCTGGTCTATCAAGAAACTGCTGTAAATCTCCCTGAGGCGGCTCTGACCGGATACCTGCTCCCTTGGCCTAACGGGCTGACCCGCAAGCTTTCCGGAAGCGTGGTCCATGACTCTTACATCCCCTCCGGAAATTCACACTATGCCTTTGATTTTTACCTTTCACAGCAGATGTGGAACATCCATGCCTCCAAAGCCGGTACCGTGTGGATGTGGAAAGACAGTGTACCAACCAATGATCACAACGATGTGAATTATATCGTTCTGAAAGACTCCTCGAATACCTACCAGCTCTACTTGCACCTTGCGCAGAACAGCATCCCCGTGTGGCTGAAGGCAGTAGGGACTCCTGTTCAACAGGGGCAGTTGATTGGCATTGCTGATAATACAGGCGCCAGCACGGGACATCATCTGCACTTCATGGTGCATACCAATCCCTACTCTTATTGGGGAAGGTCTGTCGACATCACCTTTGGAGATGTAGCGATCAACGGTGGTAGGCCACGCATCCACCGGACAGATCTAGATGGTTATGATGATCTACCTTATTGCTGGTCAAGCGACTTGTGCAGCCAATTTCAAGAATCCTATATCTCTGGAAACGTTTTTTACCTGGATACCACGCCTCCCAAAGGAGGGCTGACGGCTCCAGTATTTGGCGCGAACGTCACCTCTCAATCTGTAACAATCAGCGGTTGGGCAGCTGACACCGGGGTGGGCGTGCAAAACGCTCAGATTCGGGCTTATCTTAACGGCGCCTGGCAGGATATTGGCTCTGCGAGGACCTCTTTTCCTTTCAATTATTCCTGGAACCTGTGCAGTTCGAATGTGCCGGATGGACCTGTCAGCTTGAGCCTGCGGGTGCTGGATAAAGCCAATAATTCTGTTACATACCAAAGCCTGTTGACCTTCGTGAAGAATTTTAACTGCCCCCTGCCAACCCCACCTTCAATGGCAGCTTGTGCGCCTGCTGCCAACCAGGTGGCGCTCTTTTCGGGAGATAATTTCCGCGGCGATTGTGTTCTCTTAGGAACAGGAAGTTATGCTTCGGGGGCTGATCTGGGTGCAGTTGGCGAAAACCGGGCGGTTTCGGTAAAAGTCGGTGCAAGCGTGCTGGCAACCCTATACAGCGAGCCAGCTTACCTGGGGCGAGCAGAGACACTGAACCGGGATGACAGCAGCCTGGCTGATAATATGGTAGGAACGAATAAGGTCAGCTCGCTGATCGTATTACAGGGAACAGATGTTCCCAATACCCCGCAACCTGTTTGGCCGACCGCTGGGGGAACTTTTACAGAGACGATGTCTTTAAGTCTATATTGGCGGGACACGGGAGGCAGCAGCCAATTCCAGGCGCGCCTGACTGATACTGCCGCCAACGAGACAATTACTTCTACCTGGCTCACCGATCCGTTCTGGCATCTGGGTACTGGGGTAGAGGGCTTCAGCTTACTTCCAGGCTCTTATTCCTGGCAGGTGCGCGCTAGCAATGGCGCTGGGACCAGCCCTTGGAGCCCTGAACAGGCGTTGACGATTGAAGCTAAGACGTTTGATCCAGCATCAACCGTAGCGGTTCCATTTGTAGATGATATGGAGACAATCGGTGGTTGGAGAGCCAGTGGTCTATGGCATCACGAGGATAGCAAACCGGCTGCCAGTGGGATCTATACCTGGTGGTTTGGTTTTTGCGATTCAAGCAGTGATGGGTGTGATGAATATTACTACAACGGGAAATCCGGGGATTTAACCTCTCCACCCATCCAATTACCAGCCTCTGGAAATTATTATTTGCGCTTTAGATATCGTTACCAGACGGAAAGCTCTGGCAGGTTCTGGGACCAACGCTGGGTGCAAATCAAAGTGGATGATGGATTCTTTACCAACCTGTATCCGTTAACCGATGATGTTATGCTTTTCAATGGATCTTCTTTCCTCTCCAGCCCGGTGATTGATCTTTTTCCTTACGCCGGACATGTCGTCCAAATCCGTTTTCACTTTGATACGATGGATATTTCAACCCAAATGGCAAGCGGTGACAACGACTACGAGGGTTGGTATATCGATGATTTCAGTGTGACCTCCGACCCTCCAGCCAACTGCCCTGTACCTGATGTGGGAGAGAACACATCCGCCCAAGCGTTCGGATTATCCATGAACAGCCCGGTCGATGATGCAATCTGCCC